>WNGN01001459.1_pt1 | contig 15575 bp, 16 predicted proteins | sample 5400561 | NCBI WGS metagenome assembly WNGN01 (sample SAMN13153379, study PRJNA577476) | soil metagenome | isolation source: 115 cm soil or saprolite under Garry oak tree replicate 2 | place: USA:California | collected 2016-06-15
GAAATTTTCGATCAGGCGGATGCCCATGAGTCGCGACGCGCCGATGGCGATGTGCGAATAGGCGCTGAAGTCGAAATAGATCTGGAATCCAAACAGGAATGCAAGCGTCCAGACGTCGAGCGCGCTGAGAGTTGCGGCTGGTTGAGCAAAGCCATCGTTGACCAGCGGCGCGATGTTGTCGGCCAACGCAACCTTGAGAAACAATCCGACCACGATGCGCCTAACACCCTCGGTCAGATCCTCGAGTGAAAATGCGGCCCTTGTCTTGATCTGCGGAATGAGCTGGTGCGCGCGCAGGATGGGGCCGGCGACCAGCTTGGGAAAATAAGTGATGAAGCAGGCGTAGGTCAGGAAGTCCCGTTCGGGCTCGATGGTTCTGCGGTACACATCCACGCTGTAGCTGATCGTCTCGAACGTGTAGAAGCTGATGCCGAGGGGAAGGACGATGTTGAGTATGGGGTCGGTAACGTCGAATCCCATTGCGCGAAGCAACGCGAAGCCGTTCGCGACCACGAAGAACAGATACTTGAAGTAGAAAAGAAACCCGAGGTTCACCGCGAAACTGACATAGAGCCAGCGGCGGCGGACCCGATCATCGTCGTATCGGTTCATGCGCAAGCCCACGAAGTAGTCTGTTGTGGCTGAGGCAAGCATGACCAGGGCGAACTCCGGCCGCCAGAATCCGTAGAACGTCAGGCTTGAACCGACGATCAGCCACTGACGACCGCGCAACGGCAAGCACCAGTAGATCCCTACCACGATCAGCAGAAACAGCAGGAACGTGACTGAATTGAAAATCATCGGATGGGCGTCGCCGAAACGATGGCCTCGAACAATGCATCCGCCAGTGCTTGGTGACCCTTTGCCTGAAAATGCATGAAGTCGTATTCGGGTTCATCGCCGAGGCTTGTCGATGCTTTTGTGCCCCACAAGCCGTTGGCGACCGCGCGCTCGAGGTTGAGCACAACGATGCCTTGCCGCGAGCCGAACACCTGAAGCACCCGCTGCTTGAAGGCTGCATATTCGGTTTCCACATAAGGAATCTTCACGTCGTTCCGAATCGGCACGATGTACAGATACACGCCCATGCCGGATTGCCGCGCGAGGGCAAGAATCGCTTCAAGGGCCGCCCAGTTCTTCGCAAAACGGCCGGGGATCATCTTCCGGCTGGTCGTAGGCTTGATGCCTAAGGCCGCATTCCGCAGCTGATATAGCCAGAGAAAGGTCTGGCCGCGCGCCTCCGGTCGCGCCGCCCATGCTGTTGAATGTTCTGACAGCCACTGGGTCAGGATCCGCTCCGAGCGCTCCTGGACCGTGGCAGCGATTCCAGCGAAGTCACCCTTGTCCTCCGTGGATTGGTCGGCCTCGGCAACCAGAGCCTTGCCGACCTCGAATGCGCCCAGCGCGTCTCGTGTGGGCTTCTCGCGTAGCGCCGGCAGGATCTCGGCGCGAATCCCTGTCTCGCGAAAGTCGTCGAAGACAAGAGGCAGGACCAGAACATCCGGTCGAAGCCGCGAAAGCAGGCCGGCAAACAGGACAAGATGCTCCTGCAGGCTCGCATTGGGTTCTGAAAAAGTAACCAGATACCCGCCCGACGAGCGCAAGCGTCGATGCAGGATTTCCGGTGCCGAACGGTCTCCTGCCTTGCGCTGATTGATTGCGTGGAGTTGCGAATTGCCGAGCCAGAGGAAACGCTTGTTCGACGCGTGACCGGCCGCTCCGGCGATGCATCGATCGGCATCCAGAACATTCTTGCAATGCACGCTCACGCCATCGACGACCGCATAGACCGATTCACTGTCACCCAGCGCCGCTTCATCGAACCGAGTCGTCTTTCCCGAAAACAGAACAGAAAACAGGATGAGCGAGAGGCCAAGCCCCGACGCGACGCCCAGCGCTTTGGGTAGAGTGAAAGTCAGGGTGTGGGAAGGCATGCTGCGGCAATTATATTTAATATGTTTGCCCAACCGAGCATGATACAGAGGAGGCTGCCGGTTGACCGGCGGCGCATAAGCATTGTGTCCGCATTCACCGGGTGTGGACGACTCGCTTCGGCAGGGGAAATCTCCCCGGAACGGCCGTTGACTCGTGGTCATGACGTTTCCTTTTGAGGTTACGAAACCGTAGGGGTACGATTTCTATAACCCACCAGGAACGTCGTGGCCGCCCCTTTACGCCACCACTGTCAGGTGAATACCATCACACTTCATAATGGCCCGCATGAAGCCTCGTGGTCGTTTTGTGTTAGGTGTGCCAAACTGCGTCAATCTGCGGAAAAGAATTACAGTTCCATTTGGGTTTGGGAAATGGTCCTCCATGGAGGATTGGTACGAGAAGAGCACGTTCCGTGGTCATGTTCGTGAACCAGACGTTAGCGAGCTTGTATATGATCTTTGACTGCCCTCTGCGAGTCTTTCCCTCCTTGTGTTCCGATATTTACTTGGTTGGCGAGAAAAACGAACCGACTCAGGACAAGACATGAAAAGAGTTCTAGTGTGTGGTTCCGGCGGATTCATCGGCTCTCATCTAGCCAGGCGCCTCAAGAACGAGGGGTACTGGGTCAAAGGCGTAGATCTCAAGCGGCCGGAGTTTTCAAATACCGCCGCGGACGAATTCGTGGTAGGCGACCTGACGGACCCGGCGCTTGCGATAAAGGTCGCCGGGGGTATCCAGGAGGTATACCAGCTTGCGGCGGACATGGGGGGAGCCGGATATATTTTCACGGGCGAGCACGATGCCGCCCTGATGCACAACTCGGCGACGGTGAACCTCAACATGCTCGAGGCGGCCCGATTGAACGGGGTGCGGAAAATTTTCTACTCGTCGTCGGCGTGCATCTACCCCGAGTTCAACCAGCTTGATCCCGACAATCCGAATTGCGCCGAAGATTCGGCCTATCCCGCCCAGCCGGACAGCGAATACGGATGGGAGAAGCTCTTCAGCGAACGGCTGTACTTCGCGTACATGCGAAATCATGGCATTCAAGTTCGCGTCGCCCGATTCCACAATATTTTTGGCCCCGAGGGTGCCTGGTGCGACGGCCGCGAGAAGGCCCCGGCAGCGCTTTGCCGAAAGGTCGCGGAAGCACGCGACGGCGGCGAGATCGAAATCTGGGGCGACGGCAAGCAGACCCGGTCCTTCTTGTACATCGATGAATGCCTGGACGGGGTGCGAAGGCTGATGGAGTCCGACTTTCCAGGACCCGTCAATATCGGTTCGGATGAAATGGTCAGCATCAACGAGCTTGGAAAGATGATCATGGAGATCGCCGGAAAGCGGCTGTCGATAAGAAACGTTCCGGGCCCGCTGGGCGTGCGCGGCCGCGTCTCGGACAATCGGATGATTCGCAAAAAGCTGGCATGGGCACCCTCGCGCCCGCTTCGCGAAGGACTTCAGAAAACCTATCCGTGGATCCTCGGTCAGGTCAAGGCGCGCCAGTCGGTGCCCGCCTGACGGGCTAGCGCGATCTGTACCGCCGGTTCCTTGTCCAGCAGTACATCGGAGCAGTAGTCCGCGATAAGTCTGCGGGGGGTTGGATAAGGCCGCGGGGATTCAGTGTCTGTGCCGATGCCGTGATCTCCATGGAAACGCAACGAGCCCACGCCCGTCTCGTTTATATCTGCGACTGGCTGCCTCCGGAATTTGGAGCGGTCGGCCAATATTCCCTCCACTTTGCGCGCCAGCGCGCCCGGAACGGGATATCGGTCGCGCTTTACGGACTGTCCTCGACCACGGCGTCTACCGATATTGAGCAGTTTCCGGACGCTTATCTCAAGATAGTCAGGATCAAGGCCGGCGCCTATGACAAGACGAGTTTCCATTCGCGAGCGTGGTGGACGATTCGCACGAACTTCCGTCTGATCGGTCGCGCGCTCCAGGATATCCGGAAGGGCCGCGAAGTGCTGTTCACCGGTAGCCCGCCGTTCCTTCTGCATTTCCTGGCGCCGCTCAATCTCTTTCTACGCAAGAAACTCACGTACCGAATTACCGATTTCTTCCCCGAGTGCCTCATCGCCGGGCGCAAGCATACTCCGCTACTGCTGAAGCTCCTCTACCGGCTAACGCTGTTCTGGAGGCGGCAGGTAAGCCAATTCGAGGTGCTGGGGGAAGACCAGCGAAGGCGCCTGTTGGAGATCGGAATCGAAGAGGATCGAATCGCGTTGCGACGAGACCCTTGTCCGGTCGAAATATCGCCGGCGACTCGACCCTGTCCGCGTCCTGCGGCCTTGGCGAGCTTCAGGATTCTTCTGTATTCAGGAAATTTCGGGGTGGCGCACGATCACGAGACGTTTCTGGCAGGCTACAAGAAACATCATCGCGGGGGCAATGCCCGAGTTGCATTGTGGCTGAATGCTTCGGGCGCGGGTGCGCAGGCTCTCGAGAACGACCTTTTGCGCGAGGGACTGGCGTTTCATCGGACGCAGCCGGTGCCGCTCGAGCAGCTGGCTGGTGTCTTGATCGCCGCCGATGCCCACCTCATCACCTTGCGCAACCCATTCGCCGGGTTTGTTCTCCCGTCGAAGGTCTATGGTTGTGTGGAATCCGGGAAGGACATTCTCTTCATCGGCCCGGAGGACTCCGACGTGCACCTTTTGTGCAGTACAAGACACGCTTCGGGGCGCTATTTCCGGGCTGACGTGGGAGACGCCGATCAAGTGTTCCGCATATTGGAAACCCTAGGGATCGGCTGACATGCCCCTCTCTTCAAAGGGGACCAAAGAACTCTTGACAAAAAATGAATCCTATACCCATTGTGAGGATGAGCCCAACGCAAATCCCCGAGTCTCCGATGGGCTGCATTGACAGATATGCATATCGTGCATATACTTGACGCGTGTCCGCCGAATTCGATGCGAAGAAGGACGCAGCAAACGTCAAGAAGCACGGCGTATCCCTCTCCGAGGGCGACGGGGTGCTGAATGACCCTTTAGCGATAACCGTTGAAGATGACTCCGCTGAAAGCGAACATCGCTTCGTCACCGTCGGAATGAACCTGTTCGGGTCGCTGATGGTCGTGGTTCACACTCCCAGGCGAGGCGGAGTGCGCATCATATCGGTGAGGAAGGCTGACTCTAAGGAGCGAAGGAATTATGAAAAAGGTATATGACTTTTCCAAAGGCAAGCGTGGCGCGGTGATTCCCACCACCGGGAAAACGCGTATTACGATTTATATCGACGACGCGATTCTCAAGCGCTTCAAGACCGAGTCGGAAAAATCCGGAAAGGGTTATCAAACCCTGATCAACGACGCGCTCCGAGCCCATCTTGGGTTGGTGGATCCCCCTGTAACTCAGGAGCTGGTGCGCAAGATCGTGCGCGAAGAGCTCGCGGCACACAGTTGAGCCCCTAAGCGCGCGCAGGCGATTGCTGATCGTGTTGAGCGGGGCTGCGGACGGGTGCCGTATCGCCAAGCGCCGGGGCGGCTTCATCGGCACGGTATTGGTCAAAGTTTTTTCCCGCGCAGAATGCCGCAATGCTGTCCGCGGCTTGCTGTATATCGAAGAGATATTTCCGCGCTTCAAGCCGCATAAAGCAAGGTCTTCTCCTGCTCCACGCGCTGGCGGAAATAGGGGTTACCGAGGTTGGCTGGAGTGACAAGATCGACCGGGAGGTTGAACAGCTTCCCCAGTGCATCGCGAAGCTGGAAGTAGGCGTCGGCGTACTCCCGGGGCGGAAGATCTCCCAGGTCAACAAGAAAATCCAGATCGCCGGGCCGCTTGCCGGTGCCGGCCACCGCCGAACCGAATATTTCCAGACGACGAACGCCCAGTCTTGCGCAGATGCGGGCGATCTCATCGCGGCGCTCCAGGAATTCACGGCGGATGGCTTGATTCATGGATGTCCTCGAATTGCGTACGAAGCCTACTCCCTCGGCTTGCAACGGTAAACTCCGGTTGCCGTAGTCTCTCATACAAGGACTTCCCGGCCCGGGAGAGCGGCCCCTCGAAACCGCGTTCATTCACGTCAGCCTTAGCGCGCACCGCCGGGGCCTGCGTAAGGCCCCGTCCTTGTAAATTGAGCGATCATCGCTCAAAATGCAAGGATGATGATCGCCCGTCCCGCCCTGCTGAAAAGCGTGCGCGACGGCCTGAAAGCCAATCCGGTCGTGGCCTTGCTCGGTCCGCGCCAGTGCGGCAAGACGACGCTCGCGCGCGGCCTGGCCGGGAGCGTCGCGACGAGCTATTTCGACCTCGAGAATCCCGCGGACCTCGCCCGCCTCGCCGAGCCGATGCTGGCGCTCGAGCGGGTGAAAGGTCTGGCGGTGATCGACGAGGTGCAGCGCCGCCCGGACTTGTTTCCGGTGCTGCGCGCATTGGCCGACCGCCGTCCGGCGCCGGCGCGCTTCCTGGTGCTGGGGAGCGCCTCGCCGGAGCTGCTGCGCCAGACTTCCGAAACGCTCGCCGGGCGCGCGCGCTTTGTCGAGATGAGCGGTTTCTCGCTCGGCGAGGCGGGCCCGCAGCACTGGCGCCGGCTCTGGGCGCGCGGCGGATTTCCCCGCTCCTATCTGGCGCGCTCCGAGGCGGAAAGCATGCGTTGGCGCGAAGACTTCATTCGCACGTTCCTGGAGCGGGACCTGCCGCAACTGGGCATGCGCGTGCCCGGCGCCACGATGCGCCGCTTCTGGACCATGCTCGCCCATTACGCGGGCGCCATCTGGAACGCCTCGGAGATCGGGCGCTCGCTCGGCGGCGCGCATACCACCGTGCGGCGACACCTCGACCTGCTTTCTTCGGCTCTCGTCGTCCGCACTCTGCAACCCTGGCACGAAAACCTCGGCAAGCGCCAGGTCAAGGCGCCGAAGGTCTACGTGCGCGACAGCGGCCTGCTGCACGCGCTGCTGGGCGTGCCCGACATCGACGCGCTCGAAAGCCACCCGAAGCTCGGCGCGTCGTGGGAGTCCTTCGCGATCGAGCAGCTGCTGCTCCGGGTCGGCGCCCGCGAGGCCTACTACTGGCGCACGCAGGCGGGGAGCGAGCTGGACCTGCTGCTTTTCCTCGGCGGCAAGCGCATCGGGGTCGAGGTGAAATACGCAGATGCGCCGGCCATGACCAGGTCGATGGCGTCCGCGCTCGCCGATCTCCGATTGCACCGGCTGTTCGTGGTCCATGCGGGAAGTTCGCGCTTTCCGCTCGACAGGAAAGTCGAGGCCCTGCCGCTCGACGACTGCATGCGGGAGCTGGCGAAAGCGGGCGGCCGGCGGTGAACACGCATTCGCCCCCTGATAAGGGGGAGTTTTGCGCAAAGTCGGCGCGCACGTACCCGGGATCCTGTCGCCCTCAGACCTGCGTATCTCTTCTTCCTCGATTCCAGCTGTTCTTCAAATCGAATAGAAACATCGCATTGTTTCGAAGCTTCATGCGCGCGTACAGGTAAGCGGGTACGTACAGGAGGCTTCTCGGCGTCCTGGCAACGAGGCTTGCCAGGAATTGCTGGCCTGTGGATCGCAGTCGTCCGGCGAGAAACGTCTGGTATTCGCGAATCGAGTAGGTTCCCAGGACCCGCTGGATCAACAGCGTCCTCAGCCTTTTCCACGGTTCTTTCGGAGACACCGCCAACTTGGCCTTCTCCGAGATCGTCGAGAACGACCATACCAACCTGGGCCAATCAATCATCCAGATTTGAAATGCCCGTCCCGTCCACTGCGCATTGCCGTAGCGAATCGCGGCGAGGGGGGCGGCCGTCGCGAGAATCTCGCCGTCGATAGGCTCATCGAAAATCACGCCGACGTGGACGAAACCCGAGCCGAAATATTTTTCGCGATTTCTGCTCAGCCAAAACGTTTTCTTCATGATCACGGCCCCGACGAAGGTCAGGTGGCTCCCCACGTCGATGGCAAATCGATCCATGTCGCCCGGACGGTATATGCGGTCTTGCGGCAAGGCAGGCCGGGTATGAACCAGAATCTGCGTGAGGTCCTTGCTTCGGATCTCGGTACCGGCGACAATTACCGAGTAGTTCTTCCGGACTTCCCCCAGCACTCTCCCGACGGCTCCCGGCATCAGCAGATCGTCGTCCGTCATCAGCCAGCAGTACTCGCCGAGCGCAAGCTCGACGGCGTAATCGCAATCCCGATCGAACCCTTCGTTCGAGGGCTCTTTGTTCGCAGTGGGAATCTTGACGTAACGAATGCTTGGAAAACGCTCGCGATATCGGCCGACGACGCTCTCGGTATTGTCGGTCGATCCGCCATCGACGATCACGACTTCCACGCCGGCTTCAAACTGGGAAACGATGCTATCCAGTGTCTCCGCTATGTAATCGCCACGATTCAGCGTCGGTATGCAAATGGAAAGTCGGTACGTCAAGGCATCATCGTCCGGTAAGAGACTTCAAGCCGATCAAATAGTCCTCTTCGCCTTCCTGTTTCTCAAAAATATACCCGAGGTCCTCGTATAATTTGACGGCCTTCTCGTTGCCCCCGCGAACGCGCAGCCGGACTCTCGTCGCCCCTCTCCGAGACGCGGACGCATGCAGAAAATGCATCAACAGCTTCCCCAATCCCGAACCCCTTGCGGAGGGATGGATCGCAATGCCGAGGCTCGGGATCTCGTAGCCCTGATCCCAGCCGCGGAGCAAGCCATAGCCTAAAACCTTCTCGCCCTCGACAAGCAGGCAATACAAGTCTCTGCCGGTACGGCGGGCGAGCATGCCGATAGCCTCTTCCGTGGCCGGGTGCGGGGAAAAAAACGAGGTGTCTCCATTCTCCTCCAAGGCCCGAAAGAACCGGGTCAGCCCCTTTGTCCAATCCGGAGTCAACTTGACGCACTGCAAGATCCGGTCGCCGTCATTCATGGTGAAATTATCTTCGGAGGGCGCTGAGACTGGAACAGATATAGTCGATTTCTTCGCCCGTCAATGTCGGACTGGATGGAAGGCTCAGAACGTTCCGGCCCAGGTCTTCACAAATCGGCAGGTACGTCGTGCCGTACAAGTGGTGCATCATGCCGGCCGAATAGAAGCCGGGCCGGGTCTCGATTCCCAGTTCTCCGAGCTGCTCGATGACCGCATCCCTGCCTTGCGGAAAAGCGGACGCGTCCAGCTTGATTGCGACAGCCCACACTACCGCTTCGACGGTCCTCGAAAATTCTTGAAGAACTCCTCCCTCGAGGTTCGCCAACCGCCTCCGGTAAGCCGAATACACGCGATTTCGCTCGGCGATGATCGTGTCGATCCGCTCGAGTTGAGCGCAACCGAGCGCCGCCTGCAGATTCGTAAGGCGAAAGTTATGTCCGACGACCTCATGCCAATACCGCCTGGCCGACATTCCGTGGTTCCTGTACAACCGCATCCGGTCGCGCAAATCCGCATCACGGGTGGCGACCGCCCCGCCTTCGCCTGTCGTGATCGTCTTCGTTGCCTGGAAGCTGAACACGCCGACGGGAGCGATGGTTCCGGCCATTCGGCCCCTGTCCCTCGAGCCTAACGCCTCCGCTGCGTCTTCGATCACGGGCACTCGATGCATATCGGCGAGGTGCTGGATTGCGTCCATATCACATAGGTTCCCATAGGTGTGAACGGGAACGATCACCTTTGTTTTCGAGGAAAGACATTTCTCCGCGTCTTGCGCCGTCATGCACCAATTGTCCGCATTCACTTCGGTGAATACGGGCTTCGCGCCCATATGCAGCGCAACGTTTGCCGCTGCCATGAACGCGAAGCCCGGGACAACGACCTCATCCCCCCTGCCCACGCCCAAGGCAAGAAAAGCCATATGCAGCGCTGCGGTGCCGTTCGAGGCCGTCACGACGTGGGGCGCGGCGCAAAACCGCGCCAAATCGGCCTCGAGCCGATCGACATACTTGCCCCCCGAAATCCAGCTGGACTGCAGCGCATCCGCCACGTATTGCTGCTCATTTCCCCAGAAACGGGGGGTCGCCCATGGAATGACTTTTTTTTGCAGGAGAGGCACCTTGTGCAGTCTCAACGAGAGGCGTTTGCCTACTTTACGAATTCCATCGCAATAACGCCCATCCCCGCCAATTCCGAAAACCGGCCTTTATAGTCATATTGAAGCCCCATCATGAAGGGTTCACGCCAATAGGGGTAGAACGGGTCGGTCCTTTTCCTCGCCACGTTCCGCTGGTAGTTCTCGGCCTTGTTTTCTCCGTAGATCGAATATCGGCGGGGCTCCCCGGCGACGACAAAAACCCGTTGCCGGAGAAGCTGCTCATCGTAATACCGCTGCCAGAAGACGAATCCGTTCTTGTCCGGACTGAGCAACTCGTACTCGTCGATGTTGATATGTTCTTCCGAGGCCTTCGCCGCGCAGGGCACCGATATCAGCAACCGGCCGCCGCGTCTCAACAAGGTCCACATTGTCCGGATCGCGCCGGTATCGTCCGGGATGTGCTCGATGACCGAAATGCTCGTGATGACGTCGAACGAGTCGGGCTCCAAAGAGGTCGACTGTATGAGTTGGTCGTGAAAACGACACCGGTCCGCAATACCCAGGGATTTTGCCAGCGAGATCGTCACCGGAAGATCTTTTTTGTCCGGATTGACAAGGTCGGCGACGAGATCACGGGTTCGATCGATTACGACCAGGGGAAACAGCCTGGGCGAAGACACGTCCAAATATGAACGGATCTCGACGTTTCTGAGCGCGCGCCACATGAAGTCGAACTCGAAGTAACGCACCGAATCCATCGGCGACACGATGAAGGCGTAGGCGCAGCGGATGTCCCGTCCCTTGACAAGCAATCGAATTCCCATGCAAGCGCAATATCTCCGGAACATCAGGCCCGGCGCGCGTACGACGTAGGCCATCGCCCAGTAGAGCGGGAAGAAGACAAGCCCGGCCGCTTTATGGACGAGTCTTCGCACCCTGGATCCTTTGGGGAACGCCGGATAGCTCAAGTATTTCTTCGGCAGATCTGAATGCATTTGCATCAGGGTTTGAGCGTGTACGTCCGCTTCTCCATATAGGCCCGGGCGAGCGATCGCAATTGAGGGGACAGCAACCAGGACAGCACGCACGCAAGTGCCGCCAAACCCCCTCCGCATGCGAGCCTCGCGTAGAGGGACAACTCCAAATGTCGAAGGGCCCAACCCCCGACCGCTACCACGAGCACCGACAGCCCGAAGGAAAACCCGACGTCCTGGAACAACCACGTGGGCGCGAGCGATCTGAGCAAATGACGGTGAGTCAGCCACGTTCCGAGCATCACGTACAACACTTCCACTATCAACCATGCCACGGCCCCACCCATTGCGCCGTACGACAGCGCTAGAAACACGGTCAATGGAAACATGACAATCGTCAACGCGCAATTGATCGTAAGGGGCAGACGCGTGTTTCCGAAAGCCAATTGCAGGGCATAGGGGAAATGCATCACACCGTTCAGCGCGGAGCCGATCGCCAGCAGCGTGACAACCGGCGCCACGCTTGACGCAATCTCCGAATTGCCCGTCCACACCCGCAACAACTCCTCCGAGAACATCGCGAGCGCCGTCGCAACCGGGAAGAGCACGGTTGCAAGCAGGCGCGTGCCTAATCGATACAAGTCAGCCAGTTTTTCGGTATTGCCGCTTGCGACAAGAGCGCAAAAGCGCGGATACATCGCATTGAACGTCGGCGTGATCAGGACAGACAACGCGCCCGCCACAACGGTGGCAAGCATGTAGCGCCCGAAATCCTCCAATCCGAGCACCTTGCTCAGCAGAACCTTGTCCAATTGCGTGAACATGAGCGACGACAACGCGATGCCGCTCATGCCGACGGAAAAACGCCAAATACGCCTCAGCTCGTCGACATCGAACCGGACGCCTTCCGATCGCCCGACGGCACGCCATGCCGCCCATCGTACGGTGGCCGCGTGAAGCAGACCGACTCCGGCCTGCCAAAGGAAAAAAGCCTGGATAGTCGGCGATACAAGGGCAAGCACGGCGACCGCGCCGAAGTTTCCGAGCGTCACCATCGCGATATTCACGCCGCTCGATACGGCCAGGCGTTGTGCCCCCATCAACGCGCCCTGATAGAGCCCTATCGGCCAGCGGCAGGCGAGAGTCAGTCCCATCAGCACCACGGCGCGCGCGACGGTCTCCTGCGGAAGTTGTCTGGATTGCAGCCAGTGCTGCGCCAGGAACGGCGCCAGTGCCAGGACGATCAAGGCTATTATCCCGGCAATACCCCAATAGATCACGGCAAGGGTATGCAGCAAATTTCCGGATTCCCTCAAATTTCCGGACGCCGAGCGGCGCGCAACCTCCCGGTTCGCCGTTGCGGCGAAGCCCAGATCGAGAAGTTGGAACAGCGCCTGCAGCGTCGTGAAAAAACCGATCAAGCCAAAAGCCTCGATCCCGAGATACTTGAGATACAGAGGGACGACCGCCAAGCCGACCAGCACCGTCCAGATCGAATTTGTCAGCCCGGCCAGCAGATTTCCGCCCAGCTTCATGCTCGGTTATTCAAGAGATCCGCCTGGTCGTATTGGCCGGCGTCGGAAATTCCACCGTTCTTGTCGACCGATTTCTCGATGTTCTTAAACGCGATGGCCGTGTTTCTTGACGAGTGCATCGCGCTCCGCCTCGCGCAGGTCGTGTTGCACCATTTCCTCGACCAGCTGATCGAAGCTCGTTTTCGCGTACCAGCGCAATTTTTCCTTCGCTTTGGCGGGATCGCCGACAAGGGAGTCCACCTCCGTGGGCCGAAAATAGCGGGCGTCCACTGCGACCACCTTCTTCCCGGACGCGTCGACGGCGTGCTCGTCCACACCCTTGCCCTGCCATTCAAGGCCGATGCCGAGCTTTGCCGCCGCCAGATTGACGAAATCGCGCACGCTATGCTGCTTGCCGGTGGCGATCACGAAATCGTCGGGCTCCGGTTGTTGGAGAATCAGCCATTGGGCCTCGACGTAGTCGCGTGCATGCCCCCAGTCGCGCCTTGCTTCGAGGTTCCCGAGGTACAGACAATCCTCCATTCCGAGCTTGATGCGGGCAAGGCCCCGCGTGATCTTGCGCGACACGAACGTTTCACCGCGTTTCGGCGACTCGTGGTTGAAGAGAATGCCGTTGCAGGCGTACAGGCCGTAGGCCTCACGATAATTGATCGTGATCCAGTGCGCGTACAGTTTCGCGGCGCCATAGGGTGACCGGGGGTAAAAGGGAGTGGATTCCCGCTGCGGTGTTTCGCGCGCCAGGCCGTAGAGCTCGGAAGTCGATGCCTGGTAGAACTTTGTTCGCTTGCCGAGCCCCAGTGTGCGGATCGCCTCCAGCAGACGCAAGGTCCCAAGCGCATCCGAATTCGCAGTGTATTCAGGTTCATCAAAGGACACATGGACGTGGCTCTGAGCCGCAAGGTTGTAAATTTCATCGGGCTGAACCCTTTGCATGATATGGATCAAGCTGCTCGAGTCGGTCATATCGGCGTACGGCAAGAACAGGCGGACCTGTGGATCGTGTATGTCCCGATACAAATGGTCGATCCGGGCGGTATTGAACGACGAAGTGCGCCGCCTGACACCGTGCACTTCGTAGCCTTTTTCGAGCAGGAACTCGGCGAGGTAGGCGCCGTCCTGGCCGGTGATGCCGGTGATCAGCGCTTTTTTCGATTTGGGCATTGTTCTTCAGGGCGCGCGGGACGCAAAGGTTGCCTATATTGCACGCGCCGAGTGGCCGGAGGCAAGCGACGTGGATTAAAATGCGTCGGGCCGGAAAAATTCAGGGGAGCGCCGCGACGATGAAAATCAAAACCAACGGCATCGAACTGAACTACACCGTCGAAGGCAACGGCCCGTGGCTGGTGATGAGTCATTCCCTCGCCTGCGATCTCTCCATGTGGGACGAGCAGGCCGCGGTGCTCAGGCGCAATTTCAAGGTGCTGCGCTTCGACACGCGCGGCCACGGCGCGAGCGACGCGCCCGAAGGCGAATACACGCTCGACATGATGGCCTACGACGTCCACGGACTCCTGCAGGCCTTGAGCGTCGAGCGCTGCCACTGGGTGGGCCTGTCGATGGGCGGGATGATCGGCCAGACCTTCGCGCTGAAATTCCCCGCGATGTTCGCGAGCATGGCGCTCGCCGACACCACCAGCCGCTACGCGCCCGAGGCCTTGCCGCTGTGGCAGGGCCGCATCAAGACCGCGCAGGACAAGGGCATGGAGGCGCTGGTCGAGACGACGCTCCAGCGCTGGTTCACCGAGCCGTTCCGCAAGAGGCATCCCGAGGTGACGGCGCGGGTGAGCGCGATGATCCGCGCGACGCCCGTCCCGGGTTACGTGGGCTGCTGCCACGCGATTCCCAGGATCAACCTGACCCAGCGGCTGAAGGAAGTGAAGTGCCCGTCGCTCGTGATCGTCGGCGAGCAGGACGCGGGCACCCCGGTTGCGATGGCGCGCGAGATCCACGCCGCGCTGCCCGCATCCGATCTGGTGATCATCCCCTCGGCCTCGCACTTGTCCAACCTCGAGCAGCCCGCGGCGTTCAATCGCGCTCTTGCGACGTTCCTCAACAAACACCGCTAGACCACCCCGGCGCTTCGCGCCACCCCTCCTCAAGGGAGGAGGGGAAAAACCCCAAACCTCCCGATGAGAATCCTTCTACTTGCCGTCGCCTTCGCTTTCGCAGCGGGCGCCGCGGCGCAGCCCGCGACCGAGGCGGGCTGGCCGTCGCGCGCGATCCACCTGATCGTGCCCTTTCCCGCGGGCAGCTCGCCCGACCTGATCGCGCGCGTGCTCTCGGAGAAGCTCGCGCCCGCGCTCGGGCAGCCGGTGGTCGTCGAGAACCGCCCCGGCGCGGGCGGCAACCTCGGCACCGCGCTCGTCGCCCGGGCCGCGCCCGACGGCTACACGATCGGGATTTCGATTCCCGGCCCGCTCGCGGTCAACACCGTGCTCTACCGGAAAATGGAATACGACCCGTTCAGGGACCTCGCTGCGGTGAGCCTCGTCGGCGCGAGCCCCAACCTGCTGGTCGTCGATCCCGGGCTCAACGTCGACTCGGTGAAGGAATTCGTCGCGCTCGCAAAATCGCAGCCGGGCAAGCTCAACTACGGCTCGGTCGGAAACGGCAGCACCTCGCACCTCACCATGGAGCTCTTCAAGGAGGCGGCGGGAATCGAGCTCGTGCACGTGCCTTACCCCGGCAGCCCGCAGGTGAACACCGCCATACTGAGCGGGCAGATCGCGGCGGGTTTCGTCGTTCCGGCGACGGCGATGCCCCTGGTGCAGTCGGGCCGGCTCAAGGCGCTCGCCGTGACGACCAGCGTGCGGAGCATCGTGCTGCCCGAATATCCGACGCTCGCGGAAGCCGGCTATCCGGAGGTCGTCTCGACCGCATGGAACGGGATCGTGGCGCCGGCGAGGACGCCACGGCCGGTCATCGAGCGCCTGAGCCGCGAGCTGGTCGCTGCCTTGCGCAGCGAGGACGTGCGCGAGAAGATGCTGCGGATGTACTTCCAGCCGACCGGCACCGCGCCCGCGGGGCTCGCGAACCTGATGCGCTCGGAAGTCGAGCGCTGGGGCAAGGTGATCCGCAAGACCGGCGCGACCGCCGATTGAATCGATCCTTACGGAAGTTCTGCGGCTAACTACTTCTCGCCTTGCTTCGGCAGCGGGTCCGAGTGTGGATCACCCG
>WNGN01003325.1_pt1 | contig 15571 bp, 10 predicted proteins | sample 5400561 | NCBI WGS metagenome assembly WNGN01 (sample SAMN13153379, study PRJNA577476) | soil metagenome | isolation source: 115 cm soil or saprolite under Garry oak tree replicate 2 | place: USA:California | collected 2016-06-15
CCATCGCGGTACACGAGCTGCTATATCCGCTCTATCAGGCCTATGACTCCGTGGTGTTAAATGCTGACGTGGAACTCGGCGCCACCGAACAAAAATTTAATCTGCTGATGGGCCGCGATATCCAGCGCGAATACGGCCAAGAATCGCAAGTGGCGCTCACCTTGCCCATTCTGGTGGGCACCGATGGCCAGCGCAAAATGTCCAAGAGCCTCGGCAACTATGTGGGCATCACGGAATCGCCCACACAGATGTTTGGCAAGCTCATGTCCATTTCCGATGAGCTGATGTGGTCGTATTACGATCTGCTCACGGATTTCGGGCCGCCCGTGATCGTGCGGATCAAAGAAGAAGTCCGCACGGGTGTCCTGCATCCCATGGACGCCAAGATGCAGCTGGCCCATTACATTATCGCCGGTTTCCACGGCGAAGACGCCGCCCGCAAAGCCTCCAACGAATTCCGCCGCGTCTTCCGCGAGCGCCAGGCGCCCGATGAGGCGCCGGTCCGCAAACTGCCGCGCGGTGAGCCTAAACGCCTCGCTACGCTGCTCGTTGAATTGGCGCTGGCTCCCTCGCGCAGCGAGGCCGAGCGGCTGATGAAGCAAGGCGGCGTGGAGATCAATGGCGAGCGTGCCGCCGATGTGAAGAAAGAGCTCGATCTCTCCAAATCCGGGGAATTCCTCCTGCGCGCCGGCAAGAAGAAATTCGTGCGCCTGGTAGTTGAATGAAAGCGCCCTCAGACCGCGAAAGCGGGTTTGTCAGTTAGACCGGACGGGGAGATCTGGTTTTCGCATACGAAAGACGCGGTCGAATACGACAAACAGAATCGCCATCACTACAAAGTCAAACGCGCTGCCTTCGGGACCAACCGTGCCGCCGGTCAGCCACGCCGGTCCGTGGAACGATGACGCCAGCAGATGGCCGGGCATAACGATGCCACTATCCGGCACGGAATAAAGATACGTTTCGCCGAAATCGTAAGCCGCGTGCCAGCCGATGGCGAACCAAAGTGTTCCCGTGCGGCGCAGCGTGAAGGCGAGAAACATTCCCGTCACAACCACGCCCAGCGCGCCAATGGGCCCTTCGCCGGGATTGCGCAAGTGCACCGCGCCAAACGCCAAAGAGAGCAGCAGCGCGGCCGGCCAGAAACCTATTCCTGAGGTCAGAGTGAATTGCAGATAGCCGCGAAAGAAAAATTCCTCGTAGACTCCGACGAGGAGAAAGACTGCGGCCCATTCGAGCGCGTAGCGCACTACATCGGCGCGCGAAAGGTCTACTGTCCCGAAGGAATAGCCGCCCAGCATGCGAATGACCAGCATAAGCGCGCTGATCGTCGCGATTCCCCAGAGCGCGCCCAGCCAGAAATTCTTCCCCAATGCCAGCGTCAGCGGCATGCCGTACTCGCCGAAGCGGCGCCGCTCCAGGCGGCCGAGGATCAGGGCGGCGGCAATCGCGCAGATCGCCGCCAGGCCCTCCTGCGTAGCCAACACGGCGGGCGTGATCGTTCCCCCGGGCGCAAGTGCTGCAAAGTGCAGCAGCCCACCCGCCATTCCGGCAGTGGAAAGGAAAAGAAGAAACAGCGCGACATAGAGCGCGGCGCGCCAGCCCGCGCGCACTCCGTGCGGCCCCAAACAAATCGATTCCAGGAACAGTGGCCGCGATTCGGAACGCGAAGCCTGCGGCGCATTGTCGTCGGAATGTGGAAGCTCGGAGCCGTTCATGAGATCAACGCCCAGGGGCCGATCGGTGCCGGAGTTCACTGAGAACCAGAGTCGGCAAAAACGCCTCTGAAACGATCACGGCTCGCTTCGTCATGGCCGCCGCTCCGGGAGAAGCGCCAACCGATCGAGATAGTCGCGATTTCTGCGCGCGAGCGCATGCCGCGTCAGCAGCCAATCGAGCACGCTGCCGAAGCGCCCCGGAATTTCGCACTCGTTGGTGAAGCGAATCATGGTTTGTGCGCCGCGCCAAAGCTATTTCACAAATTCCGGCGATTCGCCTTTATCCCAGGGATCGTAGGTCTGCGCGAAAAGAATCCGTTCGTCGAGCGGCGGGTGATCGTAGAACCAAATTTTCACCGCGGTGGAAGGCGAGGGCTCGGCCAGATCGATCTCACCCAGAATCTGAAAACTTTGCGCGGCCACCTGGGACGAATTGGGCACGATTCCATGTACCACTTCGAGGCCGTACTGATCGGCCTGATGCTCCAGATGGCGGCTATAAGCGTTATCGATGGGCGTGAAAATGAAATTGAAAATCAGGATCGCAAAGATCAGCACCGGCAGGGAGGCCCAGTCATCCGCGGCCCGAATTTTCCATGCCGCGCCGAATCGCGCGAGCGCCCAGTGCAGCGCGTGAAAGCCGCCGAAGAGAAAAATGAGCAGAAGGCCCGCGGTGAAAAGGATTCCGTTGCGAATATGATGGAGCACGTAATGACCCATCTCGTGGCCAAAAACAAAAAGAATTTCCGGCGTCGTCATCTGCGCGATGGTCGTATCCCACACCACGACGCGCTCAGACGCACCGATGCCGCTCACATAGGCGTTCAGCGCGTTGAGCTTGGAGCTGGCATTCATCAGAGACATGCGCGTTTCGGGAATCTGCTGGCCGCCGTGCTGGACCACTCGCTCGAGTTCGGCGGCGAGCTGTGGATCGCTGGCCGCCAGAGGCGTAAACCGGAAGAAGAGTGGCTCGAGCACGACCGGCTCGACAAAGATCAGAAAAACCAAAAGTGGCAAGGACCCGAGCCAGGCGTAGAACCACCAGCGGCGCGGGCTGCGGCGCACGAGTCCATAAAAAAGCCACATGAGAAATATCGCCAGGACCAATGCGATGGCGCCAGCTTTGAGTGCGTCCCAAAACCAGGAGCCCCAGCCCTGAACCGATTGCCCATAGCGGCGCTGCAGCCAATGGCCCGCGGCGGCGGCGGGCAGGCTCAAAAGCCCAAGGAGAATAAAGAATGGCCCGGCGAAAATGACAGCCCGAAGAAACCGATGACGCAAGATGTGCTCGGCCCAGTCGCGTAGCCTGGGAGCTACGGCCAGTTGAACCAGAAGTGCCAGTCCCACCGTGGTGAAAAGAAAGTCGAGGAAATAGAGCTCGTGGCGTGCGTGAGCGTAGGCGATGGCTCGAGCCTCTTTGTCAGGGGGAAGCGTGTAGGCCCTCGGCTGCGGCTGTTCTGCAGGCGAGGTCTCGGTGTTTTGGCTGGCGGATTGGAACCTAGCAGCCGACGATGTGGCCCCTGAGCCGAACGGGGTGGCAAAGGCGGCCGAGCGCAGTGTCAGCAACACAAGAGCAGTGGCGAATACGCCGACCAATCGAATTTTCCAAAATGCAGCCACGGTGTCAGCGCGGCTGTTGCTGCTGGGGCCGCGGCTCAGAAGAGGCCGGAACGATATCTTTCATGCGCATGTAGGTGACCATATTCCCGTAGATCTCATTGTTATGAGCAAAATTCAGGATCAGCAGAGCCATGCGCAAGTTGCGAGTTTGCCGGCCGCTTTCCTGGGTAATATCGACCATCTCCAAGCCCGACGCATCGGTCAGCGAAGCGTAGACACCTTCGCAATATGCGAAGGCGTCGTTCAAAGCCTTCAGGAACTCAGCCTTGGTATTCAGCTTTTCGAGGCTATTTCCGGCATTGGGATTCTTTTCGCCCTTGGCCTGCGAACACCACAGAAAATTGTAATTGGCGACATGCCCGACTTGCTGGCCGAAGGTACGAACTTCCAGTTGCGTCCCGGGGCGCATGCCGTAATTTTCTTCCGGCATTTTCTCCGCCGATCTCACAATCGTGTTGCGATTGCCCATATAGGCATTGCGCAGCCAGGTGGACAACGGATTGGCGGAACCCGCGCCGGATTGCTGACCCGTCTGAGCTGCAGCAGGAATTGCGAGAAGAGATCCGAATAGCATCAGAATGAAAAGCTTGCTCATGAATTGCATCCTCCTAGCGACCTGGCTCGCGTTCGCGGGCCGGACGAACATAAAACTTATATCATAGCGTTTGGAGTTATCCCGAGTTCGCGTGCGGGAAGGTTTAGGGAGGAGAGGGCAGGCTCTCGCCTTACTCTTATCGCCGGAATACGGAATTCCCCCACTTCATATCAATTCGGATCAATCCAACGGGAACTCGCCTCTGGCCTCCAATCGGATTTCCACAGCTTAGGAACTGCACCGCAATAGGTAGTAGCTTTGGGCTTGACACCACAATGACCTGGCCGGAGAATCGCTCCCATTGTTCGAGGCGCTCGATTCGAGCGCAAAAACGGAGGCAGCGTGCGCTATTTGCCAGGATGGACCGTGCAGTGCATCAATCCGGAATGCCAAGCCCGCGGACATTGGTTACGCGCCGATGCCGCACCGGAGGAGCATTGCAGCAATTGCGGCGAACCGCTTCACAACGTGCCGCCGCCCCTGAGCCCGCAGCTCAGGCTAAGGCCACGTCCGCTGACGACCTACCGGCCCAGGCGGCGCGCCTTCTAGCAAGCAGCTGCGCGGTCTGGTTGCGCTTTTCGCCCCGGAATTGTCTCCGTGGTTCCCGCGGATCTCACAGTGAGCTTAAGATAGCTATCGACCCGCTTGACGAAACCAGCTTTTGAAACAGATCAATAAAGCATATGGAAGAGCAAAGCAGCAACACAGTCCGGGCGAACCTACAAACTCAGCTGCGGCGTGAAAGTATTTCCGTACACGCTCCTCGTGGATGGGGCGGGCGTTGGACTCGCCGCGTTCGGCATGCTCAACCCGTTATCGGCGCCTTCACTCATGTCTCTTCAGAACTCGCCTTCATTTTGAATTCGGCACGATTGCTTCCCGGAGCGCAGCGGGCGTAGGTAGCGGGTGTTAAAAAAAAGAGCGGCCGTTGGGGGGGCGGCCGCTCGTGGCATGGGGTTTTGGAAGGAATATGTCAGGCGCAACCTGCGGCAGCAGCCGGACTAGCCGGCTAAGGAGGCTCGCCGATAAGGGCAGGTTACCGTGAGGCCCGACCTACCGCACATCACGCCGAACACGCGTACATTCTCCGTTTCGCGCCGTTCTGGGTCTATGGCCCGGCGGACCCATTCGGCCGGTACGGAAGTACTTGGCTCTAAGCCTATGAGGACATGTGCCTTACATTACCATTGGCCTGAGTCGTAGCTTTCTTGGCCTCATTCTTGGCATCGCCTGGGCCTTCGGAACGCCGCCGGGTGCACCTGTGCGTGAGGGCGGAAACAGTTTAGGTTCTTGACCCACCCTGTGGCAGTTACAGCCAGAAAAGCGGGCAATTTGGGTAGAATTCCAAATGTGGCGACTCTTATCCCACGCCCTGACCGTGCGGCGATCAAAGCCCAAGTGCTGGCAATCACCCGCGAGCTCCTCCGCGAATTGGGGAATACCGAGGCAGGCGAAGCTGTGAGGGGCTCTGCCAGCCTGGAACGCGACCTCGGGTTGGGAAGCATTGAGCGCGTGGAACTCAGCTCGCGCCTCGAGCGGACCTTGGGAACGTCTCTGCCGGAGGGCGCCATTGCCGAGGCCAAAACCCTCGATGACATTATCGCGATCGTTGCCGGACCGACGGATGGCGCCAGCGTCTCAGAGCGAGCTCCCACCGTATCTTTAAGTGATACCGGAGCGACTGAATCGGTATCGGTCCAAACGAGCTCAGAGGTGCGCGCTCAGGACCCTGCCGGCGCCCAGGCGACCCACGAGCACGCCCAGTTGTTTCGGCGCGTTTGGGAAACAATTTATGGGATTTATGCTGCGGGCGTATTTTTCGTTTGGCTGGTGCTTTCGTGGCTTCTTGTCCTGGTGATGCCACCAGGCCGAGCGCCGGCTCGGATGGCTTCGGCGGCCCTTCGCATCTATTTCAAACTGATCGGCTGCCGGATCCACATGGAAGGAGAGCACCATGTGGATGCCTATGGTGCATGTATCTACGTTAGCAACCACACGAGCTATTTTGATGTGCCAGCCGTGATGGCGCTATTCAAGACGAACTATCACTTCCTGGCCAAGAACGAGATCAACGATATGCCGTTCGTTGGCACTTTTCTGCGCAAACTGGGACATTTTGCCTTCGAGCGGAGCAAGCTGCGGGCGCGGTCCCGCCAAGCTGAGCAGATGGAGAAAGCTCTGCTTCGGGGCGAATCCCTCTTCGTATTTGCAGAGGGCACGTTTACCGCGCAGCCGGGCGTACGCCCGTTTCAGTTGGGCGCCTTCCGGGCGGCGGTTAGGACCGGAAGGCCGATCGTCCCGGTGGTGCTGCGAGGCACTCGGCGGTTTTTGCGGGACGGCACCTTGCTGCCCAAGCCCGCTCGAATCAGCGTGATCGTTTGCCCAGCCCTTTTTTCGTCCCCTGACTCAGCTGGCCGCGAATGGGCCGAGGTCTTGCGGCTACGGGATGAAACTCGAACGATTATTTCCAGCCATTCCGGGGAGCCTTTGCTTCACACGCCGGCTTATGACGACCAGTCTGAGATCTGAGCTTCTTGACAGCCCGTTGTAAATATTGGGATTAGGCAAAGACAAAGAAAGCGCAGCCGGTCTGCATCAATTCCCTCTAACCCGGCATCTGTACGTTTGTCATTAACCATACTCGAGGGCTTTGGCTATGAACAATCATTCTCATTCCGAAGACATCGTAGGAGTTCGATATACGGGTTGGGCGGCTCTGAATAGGGATCCGCAAGAAGATGTGGTCGAATTTGTCTGTCCGCACTGTGGCCGCAAGGGAGTGAAACCGGCCCGCCGGGCGCGGTCGGAATATCACTTCACCGACGGTTTCCTGCAGGACACGCAAGGTGAAGTGACCACCTGCAAGGCCTGCCGCAGGGCTCTGCATGTTGCTCCCGTGGTGCTGGTGCACGACCGCGACGAAAAGCGACGCTTTGAGGCTGTGTTCGCGGAGGAAGCGATTGCGGTGCCCAGCTAGAGGAGCTCGGGTCAATAGCGACCACATGGACGTGGCACCGCTACGGACTGCCTGATCCTCGCATCCATGCAAGGCCAGACGCATAGCTGCGTGGATTAGTGGACGACGTAGCGCCAGCCTACTCGTGAAACAGCGTGTCCGACATGTGAAACTCTTCGAGACCGCTGCGGATGCGGTCGAACGCCTCGTCCACGCTGTCGGCAAACTGCAGCAGATTGTATTCGCGCCGGTTGATGGTGCCCCAATTGAGCATCTCCCGCCAGTCGATTACGCGATTCCAATAACGGCGGCCGTAAATGAGGATGAGATTGCGGCGCTGCAGCTTGCCTGTCTGCATCAAGGTGAGCATTTCCCAAAGCTCGTCCATAGTGCCGAATCCCCCAGGAAAGACGATGAGCGCCTTGGCGAGTTGCGCGAACCACAGCTTGCGCATGAAAAAGTAGTGAAACTGAAAGTTGAGCCCGGGACTGATATAGGAGTTCGGCCATTGCTCATGGGGCAATTCGATGCTCAGACCGACGGTTTTGCCGCCGGCCTCGGCCGCGCCGCGGTTGGCCGCTTCCATGATGCCGGGACCGCCGCCGGAACAGATGACGAACCGCCGGGGATGCTCACCCAGCGTTAGCGACCAGGCAGTGATGCGGCGCGCAAGCTCCCGCGCCTCTTCGTAATAACGCGACATCGCCACGGCCGCCCGCGCGTCGCGCAGGGCGATGCGCCGGCGGGTGGTCCCTTTTCCCCGAAGCGACTTCAAGCGCCGCAGGTGGGCTTGCGCGCGATCGCGCCCGATGATGCGCGCCGATCCAAACATCACGATGGTATCGCCGACCTCTTCGCGCCGGAATCGAGCGAGTGGATCGAGATATTCGGTGAGAATGCGCACCGGCCGTGCGGCGACACTCTCCATGAACAGAGCATCGCGATAGGCGGGCTGCTGCGGCGTTCGATGACGGCGAGCCATGAACCCTCCAGGGGGAAATGGACGAGGCATCATTCTACGTAAGGCGTGGAAGCCATCCAACATGAGCGGCGCCCGAGGCGTCCAATCTAGTAAACTTGGGGCAGGGGAACGAAGGGCACTCGAGTGGAGGCAGGATTATGAGCGCTGTGCCATGGGGACAGAGAACTCGGGTTTTGACTGCAACGCTGGCCGGATTCGCGCTGCTGGCGGCGCACACAGCGCTGGCCCAGACCTCAGGGCCGATCGCCCCGAAGCCGGGCCAAGCGGTCCAAAAACCACCGCAAGGGGCGAGCCAGAAGCCGCTCGACCAGTCGATCCGCGTGCGGGTGAACCTGGTGAACACTCCGGTCGTTGTGCGGGATGCTCGAGGTGAACTGGTGCTCGACCTTCTCGAGAATAATTTCCGCGTCTTCGATAACGGCGTGCAGCAAAAGCTCGAAGGATTCGATATGGGTAGCGGGCCGCTTTCGGCGGTCATCGTGATGGAGACAAGCTCGCGCATCCAACCGTTATTTCCGGCGCTTCGCCGCACCGGCGTCTTATTTACCGAGACCGTTATGGGCGAGAGCGGAGATGCCGCCGTGATCGGTTACGATGACCAGGTCAATCGTCTGCAGGATTTCACAGGCGACCATGACGCCATCGACAAGAGCATCGCGAACCTGAAGCCGGGCACGTCGGGAACGCGGCTCTACGACGCGCTTTCGAGCGCGGTGGGCATGCTGGAGAATCGGCCAGCAGCGCGGCGGCGCGTGATCATTACCGTGGCGGAAGCGGTCGATTCCGGAAGCGAAGAAAAGCTGGGACAGGTGTTGCGAGACGCGCAACTCGCCAATATCACCATCTACTCGGTCGGCCTCTCGACAACGGCAGCGGAAATGCGTGGCGAGCAGAAGAGCGGCGCGCCGCCATCCGCCACGCCTCCGGGAACCTTTGGGCTGCCGCCGATACCGGGCACACCACAGACGCCAACCACAGAAGAGCAGCGCAGCGGCAATATCGATGTTATGGCGTTAGCAATTTGGGTGGTGCAGCACGCGGAGGCGGCGGTTAAGGAGCGTCCACTGGAAGTGGCTACGGCGGCGACCGGCGGTCTTTACAAATCCACCGTTAAGGATGCTTCCATCGAAAAGGCCATCGACGAGATCGGCGGCGAGCTGCACGCGCAGTATACGATCAGCTATCGTCCCTCGGGGACCGATAGCGGCGGCTATCACGAAATTCGCGTGCAAGTGGTCGATCGGCGCGGCCTGACAGTGCGCTCGCGACCGGGCTACTACCTCAGTTCACCGGGCGCGTAGGAGAGGCGCTCAGGGTTTTTCTGGCTCCCGTTCCTTCGCCCCGCCAGGCGCTCCGGCGGGAGTCCCACCCGCCCCATCGGCGCCGTTACTTTCCTCTTCGAGAATAGCGGCAGCGGCAATTTTATCTTCACCTTCGAGACGAAGCAGGCGCACGCCCTGAGTGGAGCGGCCCGCCTCGCGAATTTCCTTGGAATGCACGCGAATGATCTTTCCGAATTCGGTGATGATCATCACGTCGGAATCTTCGCCGACCTGGAGGGCGGCAACCACGGGGCCATTGCGTTCTGTGGTCTTCAGATTGATCACGCCTTTGCCGCCGCGCGAAGTGATGCGGTATTCGGCCAGCGGCGTGCGTTTGCCGTAGCCCTTTTCGGAGATGCTCAACATCAGGGAAGTGAGCGAATCCTTGATGACTTCGTTCTCCAGTTCATCCAGGCTTTGCGTATCTTTCTTCGATTCCTTACGGACAATCTCAAAATCCGGCTGCACGGCATCCATGCTCACCACGTAATCGTCCTTCCCAAGGTCCATGCCGTTCACGCCGCCGGCTTGGCGGCCCATGGCGCGAACTTCCGTTTCTCGGAAAAGAATGGCTTGGCCCTCGTGGCTGGCGAGGAAGATCATCTGCTTGCCGTCGGTGAGCTTCACGCCGATCAATTCGTCCTTGGGTTCCAGAGTAATGGCGATGATTCCCGAAGGCCGGGGATTGCTGAATTCGGCAAGCTCGGTTTTCTTCACCGTGCCGTTGCGCGTGGCAAAAAAGACGTAGCGGCCCGTCTCTTCCAGATTGCGCGCCGGGACGAGCGCGGTGAGGTGTTCGTCCTCCTGGAACTTCACCAGGCTGGTGATGGCTCTGCCCCGCGTGGCCGCGGCAGCCTCAGGAAGTTCGTAGACCTTGAGCCAGTAGACCCGGCCCTTGGAGCTGAAGAGCAGGATGTAGCTGTGGGCCGAGGCGACGAAGAGGTACTCAACGAAATCCTCTTCCCGCGTGCGCGCGCCGATCCGCCCTTTGCCGCCGCGCGACTGATGGCGATAGACGTCCACGGGCGTGCGCTTGATATACCCGGCATGGCTGATGGTGATGGCCATATCGGTATCGGCGATCAGATCTTCGACCTTGATCTCCTCGACCGCGTCGACGATTTGCGTGCGACGTCCGTCGCCGAACTCTTTTTGAATATCCCGCAGCTCGGAGACGATTACCTGCTTCAATTTCTTTTCGCTGGCCAGAATTTCCTTGAGTTCGGCGATCTTGGCCTGGATCTGCTTGAGTTCTTCGAGAATCTTTTCGCGCTCCATCTGCGTGAGGCGATGGAGTTGCAGGTCCAGAATGGCTTGCGCCTGGCGGTCGCTGAAGCTCCAGCGCGTCATCAAGCCTTCTTTGGCTTCCTTGGGCGACTTGCTGCGGCGAATGAGCTTGATCACTTCGTCGAGATTCTCCAGAGCTTTGGCGAAGCCCAGCAAGATGTGCTCGCGCTCTTCGGCTTTGCGCAGGTCGTAACGCGTGCGGCGAATCACCACTTCGCGGCGATGTTCGAGGAAGAGCCGCAGCAGTTCGAGCAAGCCCATCTCGCGCGGCTGGCCGCCAGTGATGGCCAGCAGGATCATGCCGAACGATTCCTGCATTTGTGTCAGCTTGTAGAGGTGGTTGAGGACGAGCTGAGCTTCTTCGCCGCGCTTGACCTCGACCACGACGCGCATGCCTTCGCGATCGGACTCGTCGCGCACGCGTCAGAGATGCCTTCGATCTTTTTCGTCTGTACGAGTTCAGCGATGCGCTCGACCAGGCGCGCCTTGTTTACCTGGTAGGGAATTTCGGTGATGACGATATTCTCGCGGTCTTTGCCCACCTGTTCGATCGAGGCTTTAGCGCGCATGATGAAGCTGCCGCGACCCTTCTTATAGGCCTGCTCGATGCCATCGCGGCCGGCGATATACCCGCCGGTGGGGAAGTCGGGACCGGGAACGAGCTTCATCACTTCCTTGAGCGAGGCGTCCGGCTTTTCCAGCAGCAAAGCTGTGGCGTCAATAATTTCCTTCAGGTTGTGCGGAGGAATATTCGTGGCCATGCCTACGGCGATGCCGCTTGCCCCATTGACCAACAGGTTCGGCACACGCGTGGGGAGCACGACCGGTTCGTGCTCGGTTTCATCGAAATTGGGGACGAAATCGACGGTCTCTCGATCGATATCCGCCAGCAACTCTTCGCTGATGCGCGCCAGGCGCGCCTCGGTGTAACGCATGGCCGCCGGCGGGTCGCCATCCACCGAGCCGAAGTTGCCCTGTCCATCCACCAGCGGGTAACGCATGCTAAAGGGCTGCGCCATGCGCACCAGGGCGTCATATACGGGAGCATCGCCGTGCGGATGAAATTTGCCGAGGACTTCGCCGACGATCTTGGCGCACTTGCGGTAAGCCCTCGTGGAAGTCAGCCCTATCTCGTGCATGCCATAAAGGATGCGCCGGTGCACGGGCTTGAGGCCGTCGCGCACATCGGGCAACGCGCGCCCAATGATCACGCTCATGGCGTAGTCGAGATAGGACTTCTTCATCTCGGCTTCGATATCCACCGGAATTAAAATGGCTGGAGTTTTTTCCTCTGCCATTGGCTTTGGGCTTCCTTTCTGGGGTGCGCGCTAAAACTTAAATGTCGAGGTTCTGGACGTCGAGGGCATTGTCTTCGATGAATTTGCGCCGCTCCTCGACGTTTTCGCCCATGAGCGTGGTAAAGATCGTCTCGGCCTCGACCATGTCCTCGAGCTTCACCTGCAACAGAGTACGGGTCTCGGCGTTCATGGTGGTGGCCCAGAGCTGGTCAGGATTCATCTCACCCAGGCCCTTAAAGCGCGTAATCGTAAAATCTTTCTTGGCATCTTCGAGCACGAAGGCGAGTACCTGAACTGCGCTCTCTTTGCTCACTTTGTCGCCATTGCAAGAGACGCTAAACGGCGGTTTATCCGAAGCAGAAATGGCCCGGCCGAGCGTGCGCAATCGCTTCCAGTCCTGCCTCGAGGCGAGCGCCCAATTAATTCGCGCCCAGGGGCCAGAGTCGTTGCCGAGCACCAATTCGTAGAGGCTGTGCTCCTCGTCGTAAGAAAGCTTGGCTTCCATTTTGAGTTTGGCCTTCTCGATGGCTTTCAGCAGTTTCTCGAGCGCCTTCTTATCTTCGAAATCGGCCTTCTTCTCGAGATCGCTTGCCGCGACCAGGTCCACCAGCGCGCGTTCGCGCAAGCGCCGGAGCAACTTGGCCGCGATCTGGTCATATTCCTGCACATTAAGAAGGAACGTGGTGAGCGCGGCGCCCTCGAGCGAGATGCCCTCTTTGGCCTTGACGATGTGATCCTCGGTGGCTCGGCGCATCAGCTCATGAGAAAACTCGCGCTCGTCGCGGATGTAGCGGTCCATTTTGCCGCGCTTGACGCGATAGAGAGGAGGCTGGGCGATATAGACATGCCCGCGCTCGACGAGCTCCTTCATGTGGCGGAAGAAAAACGTGAGCAGCAGAGTGCGGATGTGGCTGCCGTCCACGTCCGCGTCGGTCATCAGAATGATCTTGTGGTAGCGCAAGCGGCCGGCGTCGAAATCGTCCTTGCCGATTCCCGTTCCCAGGGCGGTAATGATGGCGCGGATTTCCTCGTGACCCAGCATCTTGTCGTAGCGTGCCTTCTCCACGTTCAAGATCTTTCCTTTAAGGGGCAGGATGGCCTGATAGCGGCGGTCGCGGCCCTGCTTGGCCGAGCCGCCGGCCGATTCGCCCTCAACGATAAAAATCTCGCAATTGGCTGGATCGCGCTCCTGGCAATCGGCCAGCTTCCCGGGCAAGCCTCCCGAATCCATGGCGGATTTTCGGCGGGTAAGCTCGCGCGCCTTGCGGGCCGCCTCGCGGGCCCGCGCCGCGTCAATACACTTTCCGATGATCCGCCGCGCCACCGTGGAATGCTTATCGAAGTATTCGCCCAGCCGGTCATTTACCAACTGCTCCACATGGCCCTTGATGTCGCTATTCAGCTTGCCTTTGGTCTGGCCTTCGAACTGAGGCTGCGGCAGCTTCACGGATACGACCGCGATGAGCCCTTCGCGAACGTCATCGCCGGTGATCGAGACGTCTTTCTGTTCCTTGAGCATGCCCGCGGAACTGGCGAAATTGTTGATGGAACGCGTGAGCGCGGAACGGAAGCCGGAGAGGTGCGTGCCGCCATCGACCGTGTTGATGGTATTGGCGAAAGAAAAGACGTTTTCCGCGTAGCTATCGTTATATTGCAGCGCGATCTCCACCTCGACATTATCGCGCTTGCCTTCAATGTAAATCGGGGAGTCGTGAAGCGTCTGCTTGCCGCGATTGAGATGCTTGACGAATTCCACGATCCCGCCGGTAAAGCGAAACTCGGTTGTTTTTTCGCTGCGCTCATCCTGAAGCGTGATCTTCAGGCCCTTATTCAGGAAGGCCAGTTCGCGCAGGCGCTGCGCGAGAAGGTCGTAGCTGAAATCGATCTTCTCGAAAATGCTAGTATCGGGGTGAAACGTGATCTTGGTGCCGGTTTTGCGCGTCTTGCCGGTAACGGCGAGCTTCGATTTGGGCACTCCGCATTTATAGGACTGTTCCCAAACCTCGCCGTCTCGCCAGATCTCCAGGTCCAGCCAATCGGAAAGCGCGTTGACGACGGAAACGCCCACGCCATGCAGGCCGCCGGAAACTTTGTAGGTTTCACTATCGAATTTTCCGCCGGCGTGAAGAACGGTCATGACCACTTCGGCAGCGGGCTTTTTTTCCGTGGCGTGCATGTCTACGGGGATGCCGCGGCCGTTGTCGATTACGGTGACGCTGTTGTCGTCGTGAACGATGACGTTGATTTCGTCGCAGTAGCCAGCCATGGCTTCGTCCACCGAGTTATCCACCACTTCCCAAACCAAGTGGTGCAGACCCTGTTCGGTGGTCGAGCCGATATACATCGCCGGGCGCTTGCGCACCGCCTCGAGATCGCCCAACACTTTGATCGAGGTGGCGTCGTACCGATGGCCCGCAGCTTTGCCGGTCACCGTCTCTTTCTCACCCATATTGTGTGCGTCTCCTGAATAACCGTGGAGGGGAAGGCTGCCGCAGAACGGTTTCTTTCCGCCTTAACGTGCAATCCTGGTTTCGATTCGCGAACCAGAGGCGTTTTCTGCTCCATCCCGTCCGGATTTCCGTCATGCGAAAGCGGACGCGGCGAAGACTATGTTTGCCTGACCGCGCCTGCTCGTTCTGGCGCAAACGAGAAAACTCAGCCGCAGATCAGCGCCTCAAATGCCGTTCCGGAGGACCCAAAACTCGTGTGAATGCCCAAATTGATTTTACGCTATTCGGCCAGTTTTCTCAAGGACTTGGGCCCAAATGCAGAGATCGTATAGCTAGTATTATCAATAGTTTAAAGCGGCTTGGACTCAAGGGCCCTCTAAAGTTACCGGAATCACAGATGGCGTATCACAAACGCCTCTCATTAGGTCCTTATCGGCCGAAGTATTGACACCACCTTCTTCGATGTGATTCGCTTTCACTGTGCAATTCATTGCCCAGCCGTTCGCAAAAATACGCCTTGGGGAATTTCTGCTCAGTCATCTGGCTGATCTCCAATGGACCGCTTTCCGGGCCGCGGTCGCATTCATAAAGCGTTCTGGCATGCAACACATCCGTCAGCCTCTTCTAAATTTCAGCGATAGAGCCCAAGTAAGAATCTCTGTCGGGATCGATTTGTATGGCACGTCGCGGGAAGCATTAAGCGACCTTCTCGAAGCTACGCCACATGGACAGATTTTTGTTTATAGAAATAACGGGCCATATACCTTTCATCCAAAAGTCTATTTGTTCAAATCGGATCACCGAGCGGATGTCGTCGTCGGATCGGGCAATATGACTGGCGGTGGCCTGTTTACCAACTACGAGGCATCTCTCGCGGCATCGTTAGATCTCACAGTATCGGCAGATTTAGAGCTTCTTCAAGCAATCGAAACAACACTTGACACATGGTCCCTGCCACAACAAGGCGTGTGCTACGTTCTCACGCCGGAATTGTTGCAGCAACTCGTAGATGCTGGCCTGGTACGTGGGGAAGCCCAGTTGGTGGCAATGCAAGAACGAGCACAAGCCGTAGCAAACGAATCCGCCACGCCCCTTGCCCCACCTACTGCAGATACGCCGGCAACAACACCTCCCACACGGCTATTCATCAGCACAACGGTCCCACCGCCTCCGCCCATAGCTCAACCTACCGCCGAAGCAGAAGCGGCTGAGCTTCCTTCTGCAACGCTTCTTTCGCCGCCTGGCATAGTCCTGCTGTCAGCCGGCGGCGTAAGCTCCTTCGTTATGACTCTTCAGAACACTGACGTTGGGGTTGGTCAAACAACGGCGGGGACGTCGCGCCG
>WNGN01008257.1_pt1 | contig 15570 bp, 16 predicted proteins | sample 5400561 | NCBI WGS metagenome assembly WNGN01 (sample SAMN13153379, study PRJNA577476) | soil metagenome | isolation source: 115 cm soil or saprolite under Garry oak tree replicate 2 | place: USA:California | collected 2016-06-15
TATATCCCAATTGGCCTTGTTGAGAGCCTGCCAAATCCCGTTCAGGTCGGGCTTGCCGTCGACTGTACGCAGCCTGCGGTTGGCCGGCGTCTGAGCAGCTGAGGAGACGTGAAGCAGAAATCCCAACGCGACGGCTGCCGCGGCGATCAGGAAGACTCTGGTTCGCATATGAAGAAAGCTCTCCTGCGGCGTTAAGGAAGTATACATCCAGTGCTGTCCGCTCGAGTCCCTCGAGTGCAAGTTTTTCGGTCCGCCAGCTTTCCCAGTACCCCACACCCGTCGGTGAGTTCCGGAAATAGCCTAGTGCCGTTCAAACTAATTTTGACTATCCACGGCCAGCTAGATAGCCCTTGCTGGACACCCTTTGCTTAGGCTCATCAAGTTGGAACGGCACTAGGCTACTTGGCCTTATCGAGTCCAGTAGCGGGGCCGGTGGGGCCAGTCTGGTTGCCAAAAAACTTATTCCAATGTTCCTGGTCTGAAGGGGAACACTCCATTTCCTGAATTTCGAGATGGGGTGATTGCAATCTCAAAGACAGTTTGTCCAGAGCGACCCAAGACTTCGTGTACATCTTCGGATCAGTAATTTTGATGGACAGCTCCAAATGGCCGGCGTCCACACGGTGATACGTCTCTTCCACCTGCATCGCATCGCTTTGCGGAAGACCCGCATTATCGAGCCAGGTTCTGTCATCGTAGAATCCATTTGTCTGGACGACAAATGTGTAGTCATCCGCCCACTTTCCCACCGAGTATCCCCACCACCGCGGTTCCGGGGGCAGGGCATCGGCGCTGTTCGACCACGCCGGGTTCTCGGGATCTTTCGGCACTTCGCGCCCATCGGTCCAGATTTGCCGCCAGCGGTGCTGGAATTTATACAAGATCACCACGTGGGTCGGAGTTTGTAGGATTTCACTGGTCCTGAAATTATGAAGGTTTATGCGCGGGAACCCACCTGGGTCACATTTGAGGATGGGATCGTTCGTTAACGCGTCGGGAACCATTCTGTATCCCTCTACGGGGATATGGGCCTTGACCGTTTCCCGCCCTAAAGGGGTGTACGGCGGCTCAATATCCGGTTTCAAGCAATCGGGAGTGGCGTAACCCGTGTCCGTGACAGGCGCATGGGGATCGATGGCGTACTTCCCGCCGGGTTTTTCGCGCTTGCACGATTCCATGGCCGCGGCGCCCTTGCCTTGGATTCCGCCCGCTACTCCGTTGGCGGGCTCCCAAATTCCAGAAATGTCCCGCCGCGGAGCGGGTCCTGGCTTCTCGCCCTTTCGATCAAAATCGTAGACCGCCCCCGGCAGTCGAGCCTGACCGTGCGCCCAGGGTGAAAAAATCACTACCGCAATCAGCGCGATCACGGGAACCGTCATCTTTTGCATTAGAGGGCGCTTTTGCATGGAGAGGTTCCTCCTCGTTTTCAAATGGGTTCAGATTCCACAGTTTGGTTTCGGAACCGATCTGCAACACCGCGCACACCAACCTCGCTGCTTCGACCCGTGCCAATCGTCCTATTGGGGATAATCCGATCCGGCTCCTGAGCCAGGGGCGATGCCGCCTGCGCCTAGCTTCTTACCATTGGGAAGCACGACCGACAGCAAACGCCCGAGAGGCCGGCCATTCCTGACCGGTGTCAACGTTACGGTAACTTCATCTCCAGGCTTAAAGGTCTGCTTGGTATAGCCGAGAGGGAGTATGTTGGGCCCGCTTTGCGTTTCAACGACCCACTGTACCGTTTGGCCGTTTTCATCTTTAACGTCGAACCTCAAAAAGCAATGCGGATTGGCCCAAAACCATTCCACGACGGTCCCCTTCACAGTAAGTTTTTTCGTCGTGTCAAATGACGCGGCACCGTGATGTGCCAATAGCGGAACGGAAACGATCAGAAGGCCTGCAGCCATGGCGAAAATTGCAATAACTCTAAATCTCATTGGGATGCCTCCAATCGAAAATATCCTTCTTCATTAATCTCTCTGGTTGGAATCAGAATTTCCGTTTTGGGACCGCCGGGAGCGCTAAGTATATATGAAACAGCCCATGCCCAGCGCTGAATACAACGGAACCGATATGCTGCTGCGCCTTTCAGCCGTTACGATTCGGCGGGATCAGGTTTCGTTCGCCGCGGACTGCTCACGAACGGAGTTTTCGGCTCAGCACGGGAAAGAACCGGACGAAAGCGTGCGGTAAAGTGACGCAGGAACGGTGCTTGGTAGGCGATTTCAAAGCCGCGTATCTCCGCGCGGCGACGCCACACTTCGAGGATCACCTCCACAACATAGTCAATGTGGCTTTGCGTATAGACGCGGCGCGGAATGGCCAGGCGCACCAAGTCCATTGTGGCGTGCTCGCCGAACATGAGCGTTCCAATTTCAACCGAGCGGATGCCGCCTTCCACGTAAAGCGCCGCGGCCAGCGCGACGCCGGGAAACTGGGCGGGCGGAATCTGCGGCAGGAACGCCCGCGCATCGATGTAGATCGCGTGCCCGCCCGGCGGCTGCACGATGGGAACGCCCTCACGTGAGATGTGGTCGCCCAGATATGCCGTGGAAGCAATGCGGTAACTCAAGTAATCCTCATCCAGCGCTTCGTTCAATCCCACGGCGATCGCCTCCAAGTCGCGGCCGGCGAGCCCACCGTATGTGGGAAAGCCTTCGGTGAGGATGAGAAGATTCTTTTCCTGCTGCGCAAGGGAATCGTCATGGGTACCGAGAAATCCTCCGATATTCGCGAGACCATCTTTCTTTGCAGACATGGTGCATCCATCGGCATGGGAGAACATTTCCCTGGCGATCTCGAGAGGCGTCTTATCGGCATAGCCGCGTTCGCGCAGCTTTATAAAGTACGCGTTTTCAGCGAACCGGCAGGCGTCTATATAAAGTGGGATGCCGCGCCGGGAACAGATCTCCTTCACCGCGCGGATATTGCTCATGGAAACGGGCTGTCCGCCGCCCGAATTATTGGTGACCGTCAGCATCACCAGGGGAACTCGCTCGCGGCCTTCCCGCTCGATCAATTCCTCCAGGCGGCTCGTGTCCATATTGCCCTTGAACGGATGCAGCAGCGACGGTTGATGCGCTTCCGCAATAGGCAAATCGAGCGCCCGCGCGCCGCAAAATTCGATATTCGCGCGCGTCGTATCGAAATGCGTATTGTTCGGCACGATGCTGTCCTTGCGGCATATCACGGAAAACAAAATGCGCTCGGCGGCGCGGCCCTGATGTGTGGGGATAATATGTCGAAAGCCGAAGATGTTCTGAACCGCGGCGCGAAATCGCTCGAAGCTGGGTGAACCCGCGTAGGACTCATCACCACGCATCATGGCGGCCCACTGTTCGGTAGACATAGCGGCGGTTCCCGAATCCGTGAGCAGGTCAATCAGAATCGCTTCGGATGAGATGAGAAACAAGTTATAGCCGGCTTGCTCGAGCAAGCGCTGACGCTCTTGAGCTGTGGTACGGCGGATGGGCTCAACGCTTTTGATCCGGAACGGCTCGATGATGGTCTTGACCACCGGGGTCCTAATACTCCAGGATCTCAGGAGGAGAATATACAGCAACCCAGGACGCAAGCTAACGATGCCGCTTATTTGAAGTGGCAGAGTGAACCGAGTTCTCCACGACACACAACCCGCAGAGACCGGCGCTGCTCTAATGCCCTGGATTAAGACGGACCCGGCCTTTGATCCTCTGCGCTCGGACCCGCGGTTCGCGGACGTGCTGCGCCGCATGAATTTGCAGCCTTAGTTGCTCGTAGGCGGAGAAAATCGATTCAAGGGAGGCACAGATGAACAAGATTTTTGCAGCTCGTATGCGCAAGGTCGGGGCACTGCCGCTGCTGATGCTGATCGCCACACTGGCAGCGCCATCCGTGGCCCGCGTGGCGGGTCAGAAGCAACACAAAGCGCCTGCGCCGCGGTCGCTCAGGCTGTACGTCTTCGATTGCGGAAATTTGAAGATTGATCCGACGCCGTACGGCTTTACCAAAGACGACCTCGCGGCAACCGATATGTCCGTGCCGTGTTTTTTGGTGGCTCACCCGAAAGGAACGCTGATCTGGGATACGGGCGTTTTGCCCGATAGCGTCTTCACCTCCGCAGGCAGCGTAACGCGGGAAAGGGTCACGGTGACAAAGCCGCTGAAAGCTCAGTTCGCCCAGAGCGGCTACGCGCCGGCTGACATAACTTACCTGGCGCTCTCCCACTGTCATTTCGACCACACCGCGAATGCCAACGATTTCGCCGGCGCTACCTGGCTCGTGCGACAGGAGACGCGCGACGCCATGTTTGCGCAGCCTGTTAGCTTTGGCCGCTGCCTCAATCCCGAGAATTTCAATGCCCTGCAAAATAGCAAGACCGTGATCCTTACGCGCGACGATTACGATGTGTTTGGCGACGGCACGGTGATCATCAAGTCCGCTCCCGGGCACTCGCCCGGCCATCAAGTTCTATTCCTGAAGCTGCGCAAGACGGGGCCGATCTTGCTCTCCGGCGACCTCTATCACTATCCCGAGGAACGCGCGCAGCACCACGTCCCGGCAACGGAATTCAACCGCGAGCAAACCGCCGCTACACGCGAAGCGATCGAGGCTTTCCTGAAGAAAACTGGCGCGCAGCTGTGGATTCAGCACGATTTCACAGCTAACGCGAAACTGAAAAAGGCTCCCGCTTACTACGAATAGCTCCGGGGTTGGGTTCTCTCCTCGACTGAGCGCGCGCTGCCAACACACTAGAATGTTGCGAGCGCGTTGAACGGCGTGGCCGTCCCTCCGGGAATCCTGGTGAACTGCGCGGTGACGAGAAATTCCCATCGCTTGCGGGCTGCCGCTTCGCGCGCGACGTCTTCGAGATAGGCGTTGTCAACCAGAGGCACTCCCAGGACAGCGATTACCAAAGTGTGAATGGGACGATTGGCTGCTTCGCCTGCTCCGACCACTCCCGACGGCTGAACATCGTTGACGCCATCGCTTCCGAGCACCGAAATATCTCTTTGCTTCAGCCAAGGCGCTACCGACGCATCCAGTCCGGCCGCCTCGCGAGCGGCATTCCAAGGACCCAGCTTTGCCCGCCGCGCCCATCGCCCGGTGCGCACCAGCAGCACATCACCGCTCCCGATCTTGACGCCAGCATACTTTTCCCAGGCCTCCAGGTCCGACACATAGATCGGAGTGCCCGGCTCGAGATAGGGCACGCCCTTGAGCAAAGGGAGATCCACGAGTATGCCGCGTGTGAAGATGCCCGGACCCATGCGATCGATGGCGTTGGCCTTGCAGCCGCTTTCATCCAAATCCTGGGGATGGCCATTGAATACCAGGAGCTTGCCGTCACGGTCGAGGCGGTAGTGGCACAAAGCGTCTAGATGCGAGTTGGTGCCGTCATGAATGCCGAAGCTGATGATGTCCAAGGCGCCGCCGATCTTGCCGGTCTCCTGATTGTGAAACATTTCGTGCTTGGTAGGGCCGAAATTGAAGTTGTCGGCGGCTTTCTGCAAATCCGCGAAGTGCGCGAGCGATACGCTAACGCCATCCTTCACGAGGTGAGCCGCCTGCACTTCCTTTTGCGGCGTGATGAGGTTCAGCGCGCCGCGCTCGTCGTCTTTGCCCCAGCGGCCCCAGTTCGAGAGTTCCGTCTCCCAGCGATTCACCTGCTCGATGGTGACGGGAGGATGCTGCGCGGAGTCCGGCTTGGCTTGCGCGGCAACTCGAGTGAGGTGGAACCCGACTGTGACGAGCGCCAGCACGGCTGGCCCCAGAACGGCTGCGGGAATGAAGCGCTTCATGGCACGACCTCCGTTCGCTATGCCTGGTCCTTCGTTTCCCGAATAAAAGCGAGGACGTTCGTTACGCATTCGTCCGCGTTGGCGACGGCTACATGGTAGGCGTCGCTCGTCAGGACGAGCAATCTGGAATGCGGAATTTTCGGCTGATAACGTAAAACGGTCTCGACGGATTGTAATTTGCTGCGATCGCTGGTGATGACGAGCGTGGGAGCGCTGATCCGCGGAAGCAGGCCTTCCAGATTGAAGTCGGACATCATCTTCCCCGCGCCGGCTCGTGTTCCCGGACTCGTCTGGTCCCGCAGCGCGTCGAAATAGGCCATCTCTTCTTTCGTGGCCAATGAGCCCAGCCGGACCTGCTGCGAATTATTTTCGTTTCCCGGGGCCACGGAACTGAAGGGACCGCTCGCTACCACCAGCGTGCGCGTGCGCTGCGGATAGCTTGCGGCAAACTGCATGGCGATTGCGCCTCCCGTCTTGGCTCCGATGATATGCGCCGAGGCCACGCCGATGGCGTCGAGAAAACTCGCCATTAGTTTCGCGAAGTTCCCAAGCGACCACTCAAAATCGCGCGGCGCAGTCGAACGTCCAAATCCGGGAAGATCGGGACGAAACAAGCGAAACTGCTGCGCCATTCGTGGCACCCATCCGAACCAGATTTCGTGTGTTTCGAGATTGCCGTGCAACAGGAGAGCCGGTTCGCCCGTAAGCCATGGCGCGCCCAGCCAATCCTCTTTGTAGTACATCTGAATTCCCGACGCGAGAGAGACAGTCGAGCCGCCCCGTTCGCCGCTGTCTCCGGCTTTGTCTGGCGGTGCGTCTGGCGGTTCAGCCTTCGCGACGGCCAATCCTCCCAGCGCATCGGCAACCAGAGGAACTCCAGCCGAAGCGAGTCCCCACTTCACGAACGCTCTCCTGCCGGGCTTGGCTTTCAAGCTCATGGGCTCTGCCCCTTTCCGGCCCCGACTTTTTTAGGCGACAAAAGCCACGTGATTTCCACGTGCTTTTGTCGCTCGACAACTCGGATTACGTTTCCTCAGTCCTTCTCAGCGCGCTTTGGTGCTCGTGGACTGTCCCGCCAGCAAATCCCAATGTTCACCCGCGTGCTTGACGATTGCCGGCACATCGTCGGAAAGCAGGTAGCCCTCCTTTACGAGCGCCGCCGCCGCGTCCTGCACGAGCTTCAGATACTCATCGCGCGAGTGATAGCGCTCTTCGACCGAAAGGCGCGGATCCCGCGCCTGCTCGCGTTCCGCTTTCACGCGCGCGAACGGGATGTACCCGCCCAGCAGCGGGAAGAACTGCTCGGTCCCGCCGATCGCGTTGTTTCTGAAGTTCCATCCCGTGTAGGTCGCCAGCGGCACCGCTACGTCGGGGCGGCCTGCGGCGAAGCCACGCCGGGAATCTTCGGCCACGCCACGTTGCGAGCGGCCACCAGGGTGTGATCTTTCAAACGCGGATAGCGGCTCGCCGGCGGCGCGGTGCCGTCCTCGACCCATTTCTCCATCGACCCAAGCAGCGCGCGCAACACCACCTTGGGGTCAAACGGATTCGCCGCCAGTTGCCCGGTGCTCGCTGCCGGCGGGAAGGCTCCCACGTTGTGCGGCGATCCCGCCAGAAGATACAGGCGCTCGTTCGGCAGCGGCTCGATATCCTTCGACCCGTCGGGCGTCGTCGTGGCCAGAGCGATACTGCGTTCCCAATATTCGGTATCAGAATAAGTCCAGAAAATCTTCGGCTGATGCTCGGCGGCCCGCGCATTCTCGAGGTTGCCGTCTTCGACTCCCGTCACCGGATCGCGCTGCTTGCGATTCGAAAACGGAAAATGCGTCGCCGATTCCATCAGCAGCGAGGTCGGCGTCGCAAAGCGCACATCCGCCTGGACGCCCGCCGCGCCGCCTCGATGCGGCCACACCGCATCGAACACCTGCCGGTTGCTCTCATCGGTGTTGAAGCCCTCGTAGAGAAATTCCCGCAGCCAGCGGCCGGTCTGCGAGACTCCAAACGCAAACGTGTACTTCGCTTTCACCGCCGCGTCGGGCGCATACTTCACCCACGCCGCCGCATCGCGCACGGCTGCATATCCGAGGCCCGATATGGGCGGATTCGTCACCACATATGCCAGCTCGTAGGTGTGGCCGGGCTCGAATCCGCCATCGAGCGTGACCGTGTTGCCCGCCAGTTGCCACTTGGCGCGAGGAATGGTCACCCAAGCCGCGCCCAATTTCTCGCGCACCCGCAGCGTGTTCTCCGCCGATGCCGGATCGCTCGGCGTGTAGCCGACGAGATCGGCGACGGTAGCCTTGTCGCTTCGGCTGTCTGGGATGAAGGTCGCGCGCACCAGGCCCGTCACGCCCATCGCGCCGGGCACGTCGATTTTCACCGCGCCTTCCCGGCGCGCATCGAACTCCCAGCCCACCATCACGATGGTGTAGCCGCGGTTGAGCAGGAATCCGTCGCCTGCTTCGCTCTCCGGCGTCTTCCCGGCGGGCCCGTCGAAATTCGGCAGCGCGACTCCGTTGCCGCGATTCACAATGTCAAAGATGGCGATGCCGTTTCCCTTCGACGAATCACGAGGCCGCAGAATCACGAGATCGGACGAGACTTCGATCTTCCCGGCGGCGTTCCTTGGCGCCTTGTCCAGGTCCGCGATCACCTGGTTGCGCTTGTTGGCGGGATCGATCAGGAAGTAGATCTTCCCGGTAATTCGCTCATAGGGACCAACCGAACCAAACGAGCGCCCGGCGGCCACCTCGCGCCGCGAAGCGATCTCCACGCGCGATACCTCCGCGCCCGCCACGGCGGGCCAGAGCAGAGCCCAGATCACTGCCAGGAATGCTAATTGAGCCGTGTAGCTAAGTAGCCGCTTCATCTTCCGCCTCCTGTCATCGCCGTCACCGCGAGTTCTAATGCTGTCATTCCGAGGGCCGCAGCCCGAGGAATCTGCTTTTGGCCCTTAACGTAGCGCCGGGCTTCAGCCCGGCATCCTTTCCCTTTGGAAAATAGCGACCCACCAAGTCACCTTGACCGGGCCGTTCGGCCGAATAACCCGTTCTTCGCCGCGAACGTCGCCCGCCCCGAACGTCATGGACATCAGGAGCTTCGGGGCGCTAACAAAGTCGACCGAGCGATCTGCTTTTTGCCTTTTTGCGGTTGTCTCGGTCCTCGTGGTGGCCCAAGTCTGCCGCGACGTGGTCCATACCGGCCGCGAAGTGCTCCCTCAAGCCGGCTTCTTCTTCCGGGTCGCGCAGCCGTTTGACGTAGCCTTCGTACCAGTCTCTCAGCCTGTCGCAGAAAACAGTTCTGTTGAGCGTGTACAGCTTGACTTCTTTCCCTCCGGGCGCGCCGACTCTCATCATTTCGCACTTCAATACCGCGCCCTCCGGCTCGTCGAGCTTTACGACCCACCCCCTCGTCTCCGCCTGATGAAATATCCCGTTTCGCATTCCGTCGGTGAAGTCCTTTGCCTCGTTCTCCCCGAACGACATGCATTGAGTGAGGAATGCGACGAACGCCCTGCCGGTGCCAGGGAATGTGCCGGCGCATTTTTCGGGCCTCGGGCATCCCCGCGGCTGGTTACGAGGCGGTTTACCCGCGCGGAAGAATTGCAGAGTGTCGATGAGAAGACAGCAGAGCGCCATGATCGCGAATCCAGTCGTGATGATAATTTCCTCGGGCAAAGGGCGAACTGCGTCCGCCCCGTTTAGGGCGGTGACTCGCTTCGCCTTTATATCCTCCAATGCTTTGATGCACAGCAAGAACCGCTCCCGCATCCTTCGGTCGAAAACGTCTATCGCGCGCTGCCAATCCCGCTCGTTTGGCGGTGCGCCAGGTTTCAGGCGCTTGCTCAGCTCGTTCCAATCCTCGTCCCCGAAATCACGGCAGATGTGGATCTGATCCATGTGGGCTCGCTCCTAGTTCTCGGCCTCGAACAACAGGTCAGACAGCTTGGCATCAGTCCAGCCCTTCTGCCGCATCAGTCTGCGCACTTCCGTTTGTATTGAGGGCGGAGCGTTCTGAATGTATTCTCTTGCGCGCTCGTAGGCCACCCTCGCCTGCGTCCGGTCTGCGGCAAGCCCCTCAAGGTGGCGGACAGCATCATCGGGAGAGAAATCCCTTTGGAATTCTTCGCACCAGTTCGTCGTGAGGCCGGTCCAGACCGCGGCTTCGACATCCCTGTGCTTCGGGAGCCAGCTTTCCAATTCCGCGATGACTGCGGACGGGAGTGATGGACTGGCGTTCCCCAAAGAGAAATAGTGAACGGCTGCGAACGAGCAGCCCTCCCGCTCCTTGAGGTTCCGGCGGGCGGCCTCTAGTTCGACAAGCTCGCTCAGCGCCCAGTACGTCTGCTGCGGCGCGGAGCCGGGGTGAATGACCAGTGTCAGTCGCCTGTCGTCGGATACTCGAGCGAACTCAATGGGGAGCACGGGGCCGTCTGCTCGCCATTTCGTTCTAATTCTCAAGGACCCAGGGCACCAAATCAGCGAGCCCCAGCCGATTACGGCGATCTCCATTACCCGCCTCGATCAGTGATGAGATTGGTCGGCAGATTCTAGCTCATTTAGATGAAACGCGCGGAAACCAACAGAGTTGACCCCCGGGGTAAAATAGATGTGACGCTTGCGAAGGATCGCACGCGGAGCGTCGCCTCGAATGGTGCTGCCTCGTGTGCGGGGTCGCCGTTGGCTGCGTACGATTCCTCCGCCAGAGCGCCGAAGAGCCTTGCTGGGCTTCATCAAAAAATTAATCACCCTACGCTGCGGGGCCGGACAGAATCATCCTTTTCGAACAAATCCCATACGCCGTATCCTTCCCGAAACCTGTTCTGTCGCCACCTTCGGTCGAAAAAGGCGCCAAGAAACTAAATCTCGCAATTTCAACACTTGCAAAAACTGGGCGCGCAACTCTCGCAGAATCAGCACTTCCATTTTTAAAGACTTAAACGTGCCTAGAATCAACACTTCCAGAAAAACACCCAGTGGGGAGAGCCGAGTATTGTGGGCCAAGAGATCCTTTTGTAGCTCAGGTCGTACCGCCCGCGTTCTGCCGGGCGGGAGACCTGAGGCTTTTTCCTTTCCGCGTTTCGGAGCGGCATCGACGGCGACAATTAAGCCCGGCAGAATATGCAGTTGTGGCGATCGCATGGCTATCGCCTCTAGAATGAACACTTGCACAAAAAGGGGGAGGGGGGTAGGTTCGGGTACCACTCGATTAAAGCCGGTAAGAAGTCAGCCTGAACGGCTGCAGGAGGTTTACGTGGAGACGATCATTTCCAATCTGGTGACACGTTTTGAGAGAGGCGCGCTCACGCGCCGAGAATTGATTCAGGGATTGGCGATGCTGGCTGCTGCCAGTGGCACGGCGGCCGCCATGCCTCAAGAGGCCGGCTTTAAAGGCGTGAAGATCGATCATGTGAGCATTCAAGTCACGAATTTGCCGCGTTCCATCGATTTCTACAAGAATATGTTTGGTTTCTCCGTGGTGAGCGAGGATAAGAGCAATGAAATTGTGCGCCTGGGGATCAACAAGACCCTCGTTTCGCTGCACCACAAGAGCCCGATGGGGATTGTGGATCATTTCGCTATCGGGGTGGACCCGTTCAACAAGGAATCGGTTACGCGCGATTTGAAGCGGCGCGGCGCAACTCCGGAAGAAAATATCGATGCCGGTTTTCACATCAAGGATCCGGAAGGGCTCAGCGTGCAGATTGTTCAGAGCTGACTTGGCAAATACGTGTCGCGAGCTCGACCGCCAAGAGCGGGCCGATAAGCTGATTCATTTGACGCTGGCGAAGGCGTAGAATGCGCTTGGACTTTTTTAGGCCGAAAAAGCTGCGTGATATCCACGCACTTTTTCAGCTCGACAATCTGATCCCCGGTTGCCCCCAGCTGCTGGAATTTGGCCCCGACGGCAAATATATCCGCGAGATCGGCCACAACCTCTACGCGTGGTCGTTTGCGCATACGGTGCGCGTGGACAAGCAGGACAACATCTGGGTGACCGACAAAGGCTCGGATATGGTCATCAAGTTCAGTCCCGAGGGGCGCGTGCTGATGGTTTTCGGACGCAAGCAGGAAGCGTCCGACGAAGGCACCGGCCCGCTCAAGCATCCCAAGCCGCCCCTTCCCGCGGTGGACGGGATGTTCCGCCAAGTGACCGACGTGACCTGGGACCCGGCGGGGAACGCCTACATCAGCGACGGCTACATCAATTCGCGCGTGGCCCGCACAGCATCGCGGCGGATGCTCAGGGCAACATCTATGTGGCCGACCGGGGAAACCGCAGGATTCAGGTGTTTGACAGCGACGGAAAGCTTCTTCGCCAGATCACGATTGACGTGCCGTTCGATGCCAACGCCAGCCCGGCCATCGGCAACAAACCCGGCCCAAACGTAACCGGCACGATGGCGCCCGGCGCTCCCTGGGCGGTTTGCATCACGCCGGGGCCGACTCAGTACCTGTACAGCTCCGATGCGTATCCTGGGCGCGTCTACAAACTCACGCTGGATGGAAAAGTGGTCGGCGTGCTGGGCGAGGCCGGCAAACAGCTCAAGCAGTTCGGATGGATTCACGAAATCGCCTGCCCGTCCGAAAACGAGCTGTACGTCGGCGAGTTGCTGAATTGGCGCGTGCAGAAGCTGCTGCTGCACCCGAGGCCGAGCGACGCGTCGAATTAGATGCCGTCAACAGTTAGCGCTGATCTTGATCAATTCTGAGGAGCGCAGCGCGCAGCTTGCCTAGTTCAGCAGCTGGAAGGTGAGGCACACGTGCGCGGCGGACTCAGTCCAGAACGTGCTCGGCCGTTTCGTCGCGGTGCTTCTTCAGATACTCCATGAACGGAGTGCCGCCAGTTCCCACGGCATGCGGGTTCTTCGCATCGGTCTGAGCTTGCCGGAATATGTAGGCCGCAGCATATTCGAGATGCAGTGAACGGAAGGCCTCGAGGGCTTCCACGCACGCATTGAAGGCCGCGGTCAGAGGCTGCCGGCCGGCACGCTGGACAAACGGCCGAACCGGAGCTCGTCTTTCGAGGGACTCGATGAAGGCGCGATGTGCCGGCGGCATGTACGTGCGCATCTCCCGGAGATAAGCGCTGAGCTCATCCTCCTTGTGCTTCACGCCGAGCATGGCGTCGAGGGCCGGGACGATCGCGCTTTGGGCTCCGGTCTCGCCGCGGAACTGCTGGGGATGTCCTCGGTAGGCTTTAACGCCCTCGTATATGACACCATCCGGGATATCAGGATGATTCTTCCAGCCGTGAATATACGGGCGAACGCGGTGGTAATAAATAAAAGGCTCGCAGTGTTCCGGCATTCTCCGGAGGGCCGCGTACATGGAACTCAGCGACGATCCCACTTGGGAGAGGAGGATTTCGAGCTGCTCGTGCTCGCCCGCTTCGGCGGCATCGAGACAGTCGTGCAGAACGGCTATCGCCGGAGCGGCTTTCCGTTCGATCTCCACGTGAATCAGAATGAACCATTCCTCGTCGATACCGCCGAGAAAATTCTGGATCAGAGCGAGGTTGCCGCATTCGATTTCGCGTGACGCATCGAAACGGAAGAAGTTGTGAAGGGCGTAGCTGCTATAGCTGAGCACCGGGGGCCGGCCCAGACTCTCCGCAATCTGGTACCAGGGCACCGCAAGCCTCGCCGGTAAAATCAACTCGGGCCGAGGTCCTCCCCAGACGTAGGCATGCCCGAGATAGCTCAAGAGAACCATGGCGCGCTCGCGTTCGCGACAGTCGTTTATCGCTTCAACTGGGAACGGAGGGAGATCTGCGATCGTGCGACGAACCTGATCCGAAGCCAGGAGTTTCGGTAAACGCAGAGCCACAGTTTCCCAGGCGTCGAAGGCTTTAGGAAGACGGGTGAGAGGATCGTGGACGGGAAGAAAGCCGCGCTCGTGACTAATCTCGAATGCGGCGATAGAGGTTAACATTCATGGCGTTCCTTTATCCCGCTTGGTGGCCCGGCGCTCTTTGATAAAGATAAGGCGCCGGACTCTTGGGTTCTTACAGAATATGAGATTTCTTGGAGGCAAACAATACGGCCTAAGATGCAGTTGCCGTGGCAGGCAACAATTCCCGCGGTTCATTTCGTAATCGATCTAGAGTTGCGCACGCCAGCAAACCGGAATAGCGCCGGCCGGTAGCTATTTCTTGGGGGCGGTTACGGGGTCCACGACGCTCTGGCGGAAGTGCTCGTATTCCGACATCGAGCAGGCATAGGCGTCCCCGAAACCACCGTGCTGCAAGGCGAAGATTTTCCGTCCCGCCCACGGTTTTGTGTAGGCTTTGGGGTCGTCGAAGAGCAAATCCAGCTGCAAAGTGTCGTGATTGACGCGGCGGAAGCGCTCCACGAGATGCAGTTCTTCGCTGTGCGGGCGGCCGACATGATCGAGCCAGGTCTTATCGTTAAATCCGATGGTGTCGATCACCAGAGTATCGCCTTCATAGCGCCCGACCGACTCTCCCCACCAGGTGGGATCGGGATCCTGGCGGTGGCCGCGGCTCATGGCGATGGGGCGCCAAGTCGGACCGTATTGATAGAGGATGTAGACAATATCGGGAGTCTGAACGAAACGGAATTGCGTGGGGACCAGGTAAACCCGTGGGACACCTACGGGATCGCAATACTTCAGGCGCGGGTCCGTCGTATTCTCGAAGGTCGCGTGGGGTCCGTTTTCGGGTCGTTCGGAATTTAGCTTGGCCAGCGCCCAGGGCTGATAGGGCGTGTCGTCTTGCGGTGTTCCCGCCTTTTTGTCGCCTGGGTCGGAGATGATAAAGCCCCCGCCGCCTGCGCCGACGGGATTGCCCCAATCTCCAGACAGATCGGGAATCTGCCCTTGAGCCGCAGGCTTGGAGTTTGCCGGCGATGTTTGGGCTCCTGAAGGGGCGGATAGGGCGAGCACTCCCAACAGCACAGCGGCGGAATGCAGGAAAAGATTGCGCATGAAAACCCCTTCACTCAGTCTTCGAGTCCGGACGGTCCGGGTAGGCCCGAAGTATCTTGCCATCTGGGAATGTGACCCTTTGTATGATTCCAAAAGGCGAGCCGTTCTTGGCGGCATGAAATTCGATCTTCACCGCGTCGCCCGCTTGCAGTGACTTCCTGGTCCACTCTCGTGGCGCCAGCATGCTCGGAGGAGGAGCCTCCAGGGTCCAGTGTTGGAGGTCGCCCTTATCGTTGGTCACGTCGAAACGGATCTGGCAATGGGGATTCGTCCACTCGATCTCTGTAATCGTGGCCTTTGCCAAGGTGCTCATGTTGGCCATGTCGTAGCCTGCAGTTCCGTGGTGGGCCATAACAGGGCTGGTCATTGAGAAAAGAAGAACAACCGCCAAGAAGCCGCCTCTCTTCACGTAAGCACCCTCCGATTCAGTCATCATTTCCCGATTCGGCTTAGAGTATACATCCTGCGGCTTTCTGTCGAGCCACTGATCCTGCGCTGATGCGCGTGCTTCGGAACCAAACCGCGCCGCTGTTAGAAGATTCGATTATGCTGTGTGCCAAGGAAAAGGGGCCGGAGGTGAGTCCGGCCCCTTCGGTTTGGTCCCGAAAAAAACTAAAGTTAGAAGGCCAGCTTCAAGCCGAGCTGGATCGAACGAGGACCGCCCGATCCGAGCTCCGGATTGGAGCTGAGTACGTCAGGTGTCGCGCTTTGAGTCCCGAAACCGGCCCCGCCCGAAGGATCGCCGGCACCGCCGCCTGGTCCACCGGTCGGGTTGGCAAAGATGGGCTTGTTCAGGATATTGAAGAACTCCGCGCGGAACTGAGCACTGAACCGTTCCGTGA
>WNGN01007258.1_pt1 | contig 15566 bp, 17 predicted proteins | sample 5400561 | NCBI WGS metagenome assembly WNGN01 (sample SAMN13153379, study PRJNA577476) | soil metagenome | isolation source: 115 cm soil or saprolite under Garry oak tree replicate 2 | place: USA:California | collected 2016-06-15
TGGCCGCGAGCAAGACGGCGATCATCGAGCGGAATCCGAAGCGTGAGGAAGAGGGGGAAGTTGCCATGGTGCTGAACACGAGATGGTAAGGGATGAGGCCGGGTCAACTCCAATCCTGCGCTGACGAGGCCCCTTAGGACCGAAGCGGCAGGATGACGGGTGGGCGTGGCGGCTGGTTGAAGTCGAAATCGGACTCGAGGTTCCCCAGGATGGACGCCATCTCCCGCACGGTGGGTCGGGAGTCCGGGCGTCCGTCGGTCTTGGGATCCAGACGGGCTCCAGCAAGGAAGTCGTCCTCGATGAACTTGAGGTACGCGTCGAATGAGAGGGTCTGGTCGTCGATGAAGCCCGTCTTCGCGAACGGGCTTATCACCAGCGCTGGGACCCGCAGGCCGTACCCGTTCGTGTCAACACTCGGCGGAACCACGTGATCGTAGAAGCCGCCCCAGTCGTCCCAGGTCAGGAAGATGGCCGAGGTGTTCCAGTCCGGACCTTGCATGACCGCATTGATGAGGCGCGTCACCCATGCCTGGCCGTCGCCGATGCTCGCCGGAGGGTGCTCGCTGTCGTGCTGGTTGGGGATGACCCAGGAGACTGAGGGCAGCGTTCCGGTGCTCGCAGCGGTGAAGAAGTTGCTCGCGTCCTGGATGTTGCCGATCTGCCCGTCCTGGTGCACGTCCACGAAGTCAGGCAACGGGTTCCAGATCTCGGGCACCCCGACCACTTGGGGCTGCGCAGCGCATGCGACCGCGCCGTCGTCGCAGTCGGGCTGATATCCCTGGTCGAGGTAGTAAGCCCAGGAGATGCGGTGGGTGTAGAGCAAGTACGTGAGGTCGGTCCACCCGTAGCCAGGAGTCGTGGGCTGCTGCTCGTCCCGGAAGTTGTCCGGGTTGCCGAGGTCGCTCGAGCAGCTGGTGGGCACGTACGGCCGGGGACAGGCCGCCGACCACGCCGAGACCGTGAACAGGTGGGCCGGCAGGCTCCACCCCAAGTTGGGCTCGAACATGTGGTCCTGCAGGACGAAGTCCTTCGCGTAGGTCCAGTAATTGGGGATCTCCCGGGCATCGTGGTAGCCCATCACATCGATCTTTCCGGCCCCCCCGGCCCGGCACTCGGGGGCTTGGACGTTCCGGTCGCATCCCTTGTTGGGCGCGTTCAAGTCCTCCGTCACGAAGCCGTTCATCGAGCCACTCGCAATATCGGTGGTGGCGGCGTCGGAGTGATGCGGCCCACCCACATTGATGAGGCCGGGGTCGTGGTACGGACGCTGGCATCCGGCGGGCATCTGCGGATCCGGCACACAGGCCGTGGGCACGCCGCTGGTCATGGCGATGCCGTCTGCCCCGGGGAAGGTCCCGAAGTAGGAATCGAAAGACCGGTTCTCCTGCATGATGACGATGACGTGCTTGATCTTGTGTATCCCCGTGCCGGGCGAGCCGGACGTGCACGAAGCCAACAGAGACGCCGCCAACCCGAGCGAGGCGACGAGGCACTGCTGCCGTCTGGGGAGTTTCCTCCTGCTCGTGTCTATGACGTCGGAGTCTATGCCCGACTTCGGGATTTCGGGCCCGCGGCATAGTGTCATTGGCCTCGTGGTTTGACCCCTCGTGATATTGGGCGATACCGTTCATCCCTCAGGTGCAAAGGGGGTGATCGGCGGAACATCCCTAAACGCTTCACCTGCCGAAACCAGCTCTTGCTTATCCGCGGTTGATCATTCCTCGGCCAGAGGAGGCTCCCATGGCAGCTCCACGATCTCGTCTTGTCCTTGCTTCATCGCTGGCGGTGCTCACCTTCGCTTTCGTCTTCAACCCAGCTCAAGCTTCAACGGGGATCGAGGGCGTGCCCGCGTTCGGGCACGTGTTCCTGATCATCGGTGAGAACACCGAGCTCTCTCAGCTGAAGACCGTGAATGCGCCGTACCTTCTCAACACCGTCATGCCGACCTCCGCGTGGCTCACGAACTACTTCGCCTTGACGCACTACTCCGAGGCGAACTATGTGGGAATGACGTCGGGACAGTTCACCTCGTGCCAGCAGAAGGACGGCTCGGCTGCCTCCTGCCACCAGGACGTGCCGAGCTTGTTCTCCCAGCTCGACGGCGCAGGTGTTCCCTGGCAGAGCTGGATGGAGTCCGCGCCGGCCTCCTGCTACCTCTCAAGTGCCGGAGGAGACCGCACGCTCAACCATTACGCACCCAAGCACAATCCTGCGATCTTCTTCGATGGCATCGAGGGCGCAGGGGGCGTGTGGTCACCGACGAACCAGTCGGCCGAGTGCCTGGCAAACGACATTCCGGCCGGGACGACCGGGCCCAACGACATGAGCGCGTTCAACGGGGCGCTGTCGAACAACACCGTGTCGCGGTTCAATCTGATCGTTCCCAACGAGTGTGAGGATGCCCACGACAACTGCAAGCCGGCCGGGAACCCCATCACCCAATACGACAACTTCCTGGCCAACGAGGTCCCTCTCATTCAGACCTGGGGGCAGAGCTTCGGCGGCAGTGACTGGGCGATCATCATCACCTTCGACGAAGGCATCACGAATGGGCCGAATCACGCGGACAAGTTCGGCAACGGTGGCAACATCGCGTTCGCCGTTCTGGGTCCGCTCGTGCATCCGGCGACCTACCCGACCGTGTCCGACCACTACGGATTGCTGCGGACCCTCGAGGATGGCTTCGGGATCACGACCTACCTCGGGAACGCTTCGCTGGCGAGCCCGATCAATACCATCTGGAACAGCTAGCGAGGCGGTCGGCGCTGGACCAAGGGGGAGGGCCGGACCGGAGTATCCGGCTTCCCTGAACCCAAGGGGCTCGCGACCTTCTTCCGGTTGTCGTCCGACCCCAGGAGAAGGACTCGGCGCGCCGTTGCCCACGGCACTCGCGGGTGGCAAGATATCGGCTCACGAGATGGTGATCTAGGGAGAGGCTGACAGCCACCTTGTGGGCTGTTTGCGGGAGCGGTTCTCCTCGTCTGCCTGAGGGGCGGGAGCGGGGTTGAGCGTCGGCGGCGAGCACGTCTACGACGTGGAGTTTCGCGCAGTCACCAAGCGGTTTGGCTCGCTGGTTGCGGTCGACGGTGTCAACCTCAAGGTGCGCAAAGGCGAGTTCCTCTCGCTCCTGGGTCCGTCCGGCTGCGGGAAGACCACCTCGCTCCGGCTGATCGCCGGCTTCGAGCAGCCGGACGAGGGCGAGATCCTGATCGGCGGCGTCGACGCCGTGGGCGTGCCACCCTACAAGCGTGACGTCAACACCGTCTTCCAAGCGTACGCGCTGTTCCCCCACATGTCGGTCCTCGACAACGTCGCTTATGGGCTCAAGCAGCGCAAGGTCGGGAAGTCAGAGCGCTACGTCAAGGCGCGTCAGGCGCTCGAACTCGTTCAGCTGACCGGGCGGGATAGGCACCGGCCGTCGATGCTTTCCGGCGGCCAGCAGCAGCGGGTGGCGCTGGCCCGGGCGCTGGTCATGAACCCGCGAGTCCTTCTCCTGGACGAGCCATTGGGCGCGCTGGACCTGAAGCTGCGAAAGGAGATGCAGATCGAGCTGAAGCGGATCCAGGAGCAGGTAGGCATCACGTTCATCTACGTCACTCACGACCAGGAAGAAGCGCTCTCAATGTCCGACCGGGTCGCCGTCATCTCGAACGGCGTGATCGAGCAGCTCGACGAGCCGAGAGCCATCTACGACCGGCCGCTCTCGCCGTTCGTGGCCGACTTCATCGGGGACATGAACTTCCTCGACGGGATGGTGGTCGAAGCCGTGGACGGTGGCTTCGCCGTCAACGCCGGTCCCGGGGTCGTCGTGCGCGGGCGAGGCCAGGCCATTCGAGGCAGCAGCGTGCGCGTCGGCATCCGACCCGAGCGCATGGTCGCCGTGGTGGGTTCCCCCAGCGGCACGGCGAATTCGGCCGGGGCAGAGGTGATAGCCAAGATGTACCTGGGCGACCAGATCCAGATCGTGGCGAGGCTCGTCGGGGGGAAAGAGGTGATCGTGCGTGAGCAGCGAGCGAGCGCCGACCCGGCGCTCGACACCATCCACCCGGGGAACCAGATCACGATCACGTGGGACGAAGCCGCGCCCCTGCTCTTGGGCGATGCGACCTACACAGGGCTTGACGGGAACGGGAAGGAGGAGTCATGACGGACCAGCACGACCCGCGCGATGAGCTCGGCATCCTCGCGCCGCGCAAGATGAAGGCGAAGTTCGACTACTTGCACCGCGAGGTCCAGCGGGCAGCAGGGGTGCGGATCACCAGGCGGCAGGCGCTGGGCCTGGGCGGGCTCGCGGTCTTGGCCGCCGCGTGCGGCCCGGTCACCACAGCGCCCAAGCAGAACGCCTCACCGAGCGCCTCGGCGGCTGATCCCCTCGCTGGCCTGCCGCTTGAGAACCACCTCGAGATCTACAACTGGTCGCAGTACGACGATCCTTCGACGTACACCTTGTTCAAGAAGCTCCCCGACGAGGCGGCCGCCGGCCTGAGGATTCACGAAACGTACTACTCAAGCAACGATGAGCTCCTGGCGAAGCTTGGTGCGGGCGGCACGACGTACGACATCATCGTGCCCAGCCAGAACGCCGTGGCAGAGCTGATCGAGGAACAGAAGCTCATGAAGCTGGACAAGGCGCACCTGCCCAACCTGATCAACCTGGACCCGTCGTTCCTGAAGCCGGCCTACGACCCCAACGGGGACTACCACGTCATCAAGGACTTCGGCATCACGATGTTCTTCTACAACAACAAGATCGTGACCGACCAGCCGTCGTCGATGCTCGAGTTCTACAACCTGTTGACCAAGTATGTGGGCAAGGGCCGGACGAATCTCCTGGACGGCGCCGAGGAGGTCGTGCCCCTCGCCCTCATGGCCATCGGGATCGACCCGAACACCACGAGCCAGGGCGACTTCGACAAGGTCAAGGCGTTCTTGCTCGGCCTGCGCAAGGGCGTCACCACGATCTCCTCGTACGGCTACATCAACGACGCCATCGCGGGGAAGATCATCCTCAGTCAGGGATGGAACGGTGACGTTCGCCGTATCATCCAGGGCCGCGCGAAGCAGGGGGACATCACCGGCGTGATCCCCACGGCGGCCTCGGAGATCTGGGCCGACAACTGGTGCATCTTGGCCAACGCGCCCCACCCGGTGGCCGCGCACGCCTGGATCAACTGGATCTTGACGCCGAGCACGGCGGTGACCGAGATGCTCTACCACAACTACAAGATCCCCATGCCCGCCGCGCTCGACCAGGTGCCCGCGAGCCTGAAGGACGACCCCATGTTCAACGTCCCCAAGACGTACACGGACAACTACCACTACATCCTCAACGTGAGCCCGCAGGTTGTCCAAGCGCGGACCGGAATCTACACGGCGTTCAAAGCTGCCTGATGCCCCGAACGGCGAGATCTTTCAAGCCGCGCTATCCGGCATGGCTGATGTCGCCGTCGTTCCTGTACTACGCCATGTTCTTCCTCGGTCCGATGGCCATCCTGGTGGTGTTCTCTAGTACCGCCTGGTCGCCAACGCTTTGTACCTGAAGATCTTCCAGCGCACGTTACTGATGGCCTTCCTGGGATCGGTGCTTACGATCGCCGTCGGGTACCCGGTGGCTTACTGGATGGCCCGGCACCTCTCGACCTACAAGATGCTGGCGCTGCTCCTGGTCGTGGTGCCGTTTTGGACGTCGTTCCTGATCCGCACCTACGCGTTGAAGATCATCCTGGACCCCCAAGGGTACCTGGCGAGGGACTTCGGCATCAACATCCAGTACACGAAGTACGCGGTCGGGCTGGGCCTTGTCTACAACTACCTGCCCTTGTTCATCCTGCCGGTGTTCGCGTCGCTGGAGCGCATGGACTGGACGCTGATCGAGGCGGCGACGGACCTGGGCGCGCGCCCCCTCACGGCGTTCCGGCAGATCACGCTCCGCCTCACCCTCCCGGGAGTTGTCACAGGAGCGCTGTTGGTGTTCATCCCGATGACGGGGGAGTACATCATCCCGAACATCCTGGGAGGCGGGAAGTATGAGTTCGTGGGCAACCTGATCGGTGATCAATTCACCGAGGCGCAGAATCAGCCGTTCGGCTCGGCCCTCGCCATCAGCCTGATGGTGGCGCTCTCGGTGTTCGTCATCGTCTACATCCTGTTCGCGACGAAGGAGGAGCGGTTCGGTGCGTAGGGTCATCACCGCCAAGCGGGGGTTCACCTCATGGGCCGTGGCGGTCTTCGCGTTCCTCTACCTGCCCATCTTGGTGATGGCGATCTTCGCGTTCGACAAGCCCTCCGCGGCCGCGCTCTCGTCGTTCCACGGTTCGAACTTCTGCAGCCTCCCGCCGGATCAGATCGGCAACGTTACCGTTTGGAACGGGTTCACCACCTGCTGGTTCCGGGCAGGGCTGCACGACCCGATCTACATCCCGGCGATCGTGACGAGCCTCGAGATCGCCGCTGCCGCCTCCATCATTGCCACTGGGCTCGGCCTGTGCGCGGCCCTGGCGTTGGCGCGTCTGAGGCCGCGCCTCCGCGCCCCGTTCGACGTCATCGTGTATCTGACCCTCGTCGTCCCTGAGATCGTGATCGCGGTGGCCTCCCTGATCTTCTTCGTACAGGTCCGCAACTCCATCTCTGCCTTTCCCCCGTTGGGCAAGGGCACGATCCTGCTCGGTCAGGTGGTGTTCAACGCCTCCCTGGCCATGCTGATCATCCGGGCCCGGTTCGTGGGCATGGGCGACACGCTCGAAGAGGCCGCCCACGACCTAGGATCCGGGCCCCTGTCGACGTTTCGGCAGATCACCTTGCCCCGGCTCATGCCCGCCATCGTGGCTGCGGCGCTCCTATCGTTCACCTTCTCCTTCGACGACTACGTCCTCCCCGCGTTCACGAACGGCACGACGAACACCTGGCCCATCGTCCTGTATTCGGCCGTGCGCTTCGGCATCACCCCAGCCGTGAACGCGCTCGCGACGATCATGCTCGGCATCACCGTCGTGGCGGTCCTCGTCACCGGCCTCGTCCTGCGTCGTGGTCGCGTGCAGGTTCGTCCAGGTGAAGAGCCAACGCGAGGCCTGGGTGCCGCTCTTGGGCTTCGGTGACCGGGCCTCTCTCCCACTGGGTGGCCCGAGGATTCGACGCATGTATCCCACGGGCTGACCCACCGTGGCCAGGAATCAGACCTGGCACCTCAGCGCTGGGCTCGTCCAAAGGCCCCACAGGACCTCCGTCCAGCCATTTCGGTACTAAGTGTGGGCGGTTCGTACTCGCCAACGTCGCTTAATCGTCCTCTTCGTTATTCCGCTCCTGGAGATCCCCGCGATCGTCGTTCGGGCCCGACGTCGGAACTTGGCGCTGCACCCTTCGGGCAGCTCGCCGCTCCTCCTTGGCCTCGCGTCGCTTCAATTTGGCCTCGCCACGTTGTCTCTTCCCAAATGTCTCCGCCATGGAGGCCATGCTACTGGAAACATGAAGCCCGAGACTGTCTCGGCCCTCCCATCGGAGGACGTGTGGACTGGCGAGAGCTAGTAGAGCCCCTAGGGTTCCACCCAGCCTCTGTACGAGAATTGGGACTGGATCGCCTTGACCCTATTCCGGCCGGCCCCCGGCACTCTCTATGACGCCTTCGCTCCCAGGGACGCAAGCTTGGCCTGAGCTTTCCGGCTGGTGATCACCTCGTCGATGACCCCGTAGTCCTTGGCCCGCTCCGGCGTCATGATGAAGTCGCGGTCGGTGTCATGGTGGACCTTCTCGACCGGCTGGCCGGTGTGCTCGGCGATGATCTCCTCCACGAGCGTGCGTTGCCGGAGCATCTCCTTGGCCTGGATCTCGATGTCGATGGCCTGGCCTTCGGCCCCGCCGTAAGGCTGGTGCAGGAGGACTCGTGAGTGGGGGAGCGCGTAACGCTTACCCTTCGCCCCGCACAGCAGCAGGACGGCGGCGAACGAGCCGGCCTGACCCATGCAGATGGTAGTGAGGTCGGGCCTGACGTACTGCATCGTGTCATAGATGGCCAAGCCCGAGGCCATATCGCCACCGGGAGAGTTGATGTACAGGCTGATGTCCTTCTCGGGGTCCTCGCTCTCCAGGTGCAGGAGCTGGGCCATGATCAGGTTGGCCGCAGCGTCGTCGATCGCGAGTAGATGTCGAAGGAGCGCTCGCCACGATTCGTCTGCTCGACGACGACAGGGACGAGATAGTTCTGCAAGTCAGTCATCGTGTTCTCTTGGATCTGGGGAAGGTCCGCTCAGGCCTCTCGGGAGTGTCCTCTGTGGCTATTATCCGACGTTCGTTTGCCTCTTGGGCTGGTTCCACCGTGTCGCCGAAGCTGCCTCAGGGTGGGCTCTCATCCAGGGCGACACAGATGGTCCCGATGACCTGCCCAATCGAGTCTCGGAGGGGTCCGACCTGTGCTCGGTACTTGCCGTCCGTCCATTTGATCTCAAAGCCGACCGACTCGCCCCTCAGCGCACGGCGGTGCGCCCGGATGGGCTCGTCGTCGGCCTCAACGAGCAGCGAGAGAGCCGTTCCCGCGAGTTGATTCGGACCCAGTCCCAAGCGGACAAGTCGGGCTCCCAGTGAGGACGTGAGGACGAGGTTGGAGTCCGTAGTCCAGAGCACGGCCGGGATCTGGTCGACGAAGACCCGGATTGAGCCTCGAGCCGGGCCAGTTGTCTCTGTGGAGCCGCTGAGGTCTACGGTCACACCTCGAAGCTCCCACTGCTTCATGAGGCCTCCTGTCTCGGCGGGCCAGAATTCCACGATAGAAGTGAGAATCCGCTGCGCAAGTCGGCCAGAGGAACGACCGGGAGATGGTTCATTTGGGGGACGGCCAAGTCGCCGGCTTCCCCCCCGAGGCCTCGATGGGGGACCGGGCCCGACGGCTCCCGCTACGGCAGGATGGTCCCACTCCAGAGCGTCTGGTTGTATCGACTGTTCTTCGAGAAGAGCGCCACGCACCAGGCCGCATGATTGATCTGGCCGTTCGTCACCACTGCCATGTAGTCGCCGAGGAACGCCCGACTCCCGAACACCTGGGCAGCGTACTTGAGGTCGGTCGGTGGGCCCAGGATCAGCTCGGTGCCGAAGCTCGCCCCACCGTCGGCAGAAGCGATGTACCGCTCGTCGACGAACTCCGAGGCGTGTTTGCCGGCGAAGTCGCGCGTGCGATAGGTGACGTGCACAGTGCCGCCGTACGCGGCCACGTCCGGGGTGAAGTGATCCAGCACCTGTCCCTGCGGGTCCGGTCCGTTGACCCGCGCGAGGTCCGACCAGCTTAGGCCACCGTCGGTGGAGGAGGAGATCACGATGTCGTTGTGCCCGTCCGGCCGGAACCGGGTGTCCTGCCAGACCACGTACAGGTCGTTCGTCGCCGGATCGATCGCGGCGGCCGGGAGCCCTCCCGTCCGCAGCCCGGGGTCTCCCGCTCCCAGGAACTCGGCGATCGTCACGGGCGAACCGAAGGAGAGCCCGCCATCCGTTGAGGTCTGGGCAACCTCCAGGTCCTGGGGCCCCACGGTTTGGTCGTAGACGATGGTGAGGTCGCCGTTCGAGCGCACCAGGGGGATCAAGCCCTCGCTCTGCGCTGTCGGGCTCGACGCGTAGATCAGGTCGCTCCAGGTCTGCCCACCGTCGTCGGAGTACCGCAGGACGGCGGGGGACGCGACGGGGCTGAAGAGGCTCCACACAAGATAAGCGCGGCCGAAGAACGGGCTGGACGGATTCGTGTCCACGGTCAACCAGTTCTTGTCGTTGAAGACGTCACAGCTCGTGTCGTTTTCGGGAAAGACGGGGTCGCCCCAGGTGAGCCCGCCGTCGGCGGAGACGTTCACGCCGACCGCGCTCGGGCAGTCCTTGTGCCCGAAGCTGAAGTCGATCGTCGAGGCGTAGGCGACGTGGTTCGGCCCGAAGGCCACGTTTGGGTCGGAGCCCCGGTCGAAGGGACCTCCGACCGCCTTGGTCAGGCCGGGCAGGTTGCCGCTTGCCCAGGTCTTGCCCGCATCCAACGACGTGGCGAACCCTGGATCGGCGGAACCTCCGGTCTTGAATCGTCCCTGTTGCACCACGGCGACGAGGCCGTCGGCGTTGTTGGGATCCATCGCCATGTCCGGTTCGACCTGCGTGCCTTGCTCGCCGGCCTTGAGCGTGTCCTCAGCGATCTGCTGGACGTCCTGGGACTGACCGACGACGGCAGGAGCGCTGGGCCGGAGGCCGGTCGGGAGGGCTGGCACCACGAGCTCACGGGCCGCCATCCGCGCCTCGCGGGCCGCTTCCATCCGCAGCAGATGCTGATATGCCCGGTTCACGGCAGGGCTCTGGCCGGCACCCGCCTGGGTCGGGGCGGCCAGACCGAGGGTGGCGAGCATCGCTGCGGCGACCGAGAGGAGGAGACGGCGTGAGACGGTTCGCATGAATGGCCTCCCAGTGAGCGGAACGACCATCTTCTTCGAGCGAGGGCCGGCGGGTCAATCGCGAACGCGCAAACCGGCCCGTCACGACCGAGAACTGGTCTCAAGGCCATGCAGCTGGTGATTCAGGCGTGGATCGGCGGACCGGTCGCGCCGGGCTCGTACCAGTCCAGCTCGTACAGACCCTCGTAGCTGACCAGCACGTCCCCGGCGATCCACATGCCAGCAGTGAATCCACCCGCCAGGGCGGTGAACCGCCACCGTGTCGCGGCGAATCGGCCGACCGCCGTCTCCACCTCCTCCTCGCCGATCAACTCGTATCGTTGTCGCTCCAAGACGGGCTTGCAGGTGACCGGCTGGAGGAAGACCACGTCGAACTCCGCCGAGCGCCGGAGCCGGTTCGCCGTCACGACGTTGTACGCGGGGGAGGCATAGTGAAGCTCTGCGTCCGGGTCCCACGGGATGGCCACTGGCTGCCCATCCCGGAACCCCGCCAGCCGATCGCCCTCCGCTGTGAGCAGGATGCTGTGCGACCCGGTCTCGATGCGGGTCCTGACGGGGCGCCAGGAGGAGTCGACGGCGAGGTCGACGATCTCGTGATGGGGTTCGTTTGTCTCGATCTCGACGTCGGAGAAATACCGCCATCCCATCGGTCCGGGTGCACAGCGGAACTTCTCTGTGCCACGTGGGCGGCCATCGACATCGAGGATCGTGTAGCGGCCCGCCGGCATGCCTGAGATTCTAGGTGGAGTCACCTGTGTGGGGTCCGCCCTTCATCCGGGCGTGTGTCCGGCGCAGGATGGGCAAGCCGACATGCGGCGGAGGCTATGGAGCGAGCCGACCTACCGGAAGGGAACCGGCACTGGCGCTTCGTCATTGCCGTTTCGATACCGTTGCCCGGTCAGAGACGTCGGATACCCGACGTCAAGGCCGGACGGCCCGGACGAAGATGTAGTCGATCATCTCGCGCTGCCAGAGCAAGTCGACCAAGGCCAGCATGGCTCGCGCCGCCGCGCGTTGGCCGAAGGGGGCCCGGGTGACGCGTCGCAGCCGGTCCCCGGTGAGTCGGAGGGCCGGCCCGATCACCCGGTCACCGCACGCAGAGACTTCTAGGTCGACCAGGCCGGCGGCGCGAGCGGCCTGAGTGATCTCCGCCGCGGTCATGGCCGCCCCGCGGTTCATCCCCCATACCCTGAGCTGGGTCAGCCCGGCCATCGCTTCCCACGGGCCGCGGGGCAGTCGCTCGGTCGCGATGTCTGACATGGTCAGCACGCCGCCAGGCCGGAGCACCCGGACGCATTCTTCGAAGAACGCGCGACGGGAGGAGAAGTGGAAGGCCGCCTCCACGCTGATCACCCCATCGAGACTCCCGCTCGCGATTGGGAGACGGCAAGCATCGCCCACCACCGGTGGGGCGTCGGCCGCCCGGAGCCTCGCCCGTCCGGCGCGAAGCTGCCATTCGGTGATGTTCAGCGCGACCAGGGTCCGTGGCCTGGCTACCGAGGAGATCACAGCATCCTGCGCACCGAGCCCGTTCCCTACGTCCAGGACCGCCCCGCCCTTCGGCAGCGCCTCCGCCATCGTCTGCACCAGGCGCCGACAGGCTGCCTCGGCCTCCCCCTCCGAGCCCGACCCTTCCCACAGTCCCAGGTTCAGCCAGCCCGGAGCCGGAGCCAGGAAGAAGTCCGAGCCTATGCTCTCGTAGACCCGCGCGGCTGGATTGCGGCCCTGGCGGAAGAACGCCGTGATGTGGCGGAGGTTCTCGCTGGTCCACTTGTTCGGCCTCGTCGCCATCCCGGACCAAAGGTACAGGGGTTTCCTAAGTGACCATGATCGACTTCGCGTTTGAGAAGAGTGTGGCCTTGGCGGAGACGGTATCGCGGACGCGGGCGCGGAACTGGTAAGTCCCAGTCGCCATCCCCGAGGAGTCGAAGGTTGCGCTCTTTGACGTGAGGCCAGTCATCCAATTCTTGAACGTGCCGCCGGGGACCTTCATCTGGATGTCGTACACCAGCGTCCCGCTAGCGTTCACCGAGGCCACCGTGATCGTGAAGATCGTTCCAGCCGGCCCTGAGGGAGGAGAGGCCTTCATCGGCACCGAGATGGTGCCGACCATCCCCAGCGACTTGTGGAACATGCAGTGGTACGTGTACTTCCCGGCTGCCGTGAACACGAAGGAGAAGGTCGCACCGACGTTCAGGGAGCCTGAATCCCAGGTAACCGGCATCGTGGTGTCGGAGGTCGTCGTGTGGTTTACGCTGCCGGTGTTGGTCCAAAGCGCCGTGCTTCCAGGGGACACATTCGCGGACTTCGGCGAGAAGAAGAACATAGTCCCAGTGTTGGTGGCCTGGATGTTGACGGTCGCCGCCAGGGCCGAGGATTGGGTGAGCACCACCAACAACAGTCCGATGGGGACGGCTCGGCGGGCAATGCGCAGCATGGGCCACTCCTTTCGTTCGGGGGACGCGGACCCTCCGGGACTGATACGAACGAGCCTACCGATCAGATTGTGTCCTCGGCAAGGTGCAATCAGTGTCCTAAAGGCCGTGTGCACGGGATGGCGTTGCGAAGAGTCGCCGAGTCCGGAGCTTTCGGATCTCGCCCTGTTTCCCTTGACAGGCGGGGGGGAAATGGGGGACGGTTGCCCTGTTCTCAAGGGATCGGGCCGTCGCGCCTGAGAGGGGGAGTGCTTATGAGACGTAGCAGGTCGTTCGCCTTGGCCATCCTCGTATCGGCTCTGGGGATGGTTCTGCTTCTGCCGGGGTCCGCGTCCGCGGTCGACACGGCCCCGGTACCCATCCCCGGGGGGTTCGTGCCGTTCCCCGGGGCGCCGTTCATCCACGTGCTCGCACCGGGTCCGGCCGACTTGGGCTTCATGGGCGAAGATGTCGAGCCCAGCACGATCACGAACTTCCAGGGGTTCTCCGCCCTGGCGTATGTGGTCGGGACGGCCACGGATGCCGACGGCAACTCGTACGCCATGCAGACCGATATGCGCGTCTACAGCGGCACGTACGTGTCGGCCGACGGATCGGTGCTGCACGGCACGTTCGCGTTCATATGAATTGACCTCTTCGACCCCAGTTCGGGGTCCCAGGTTCACGACTTCAACGCCGACATCGCCGACTCCGGGCTCTTCTGGACCATCCAGATTCCGGATGGCGCGTTGACGGTGAGCGCGAACAAGAAGACCGCAACGCTTCATCTGGAAGACGTCTCGATCATCGACAGCTTCCAGTTCCTTGGCGAGAACCCCGTCCCGGCCACGGTGAGCTTCGACATCACCTGGACCGGATCCGGAGCTCGTCATCACTTCAAGCCCGGCTCGAACGACCCGACCGACCCCACCAACTTCAACGGGAAGTTCCGGTTCGGGGTCGCGACGGGGACCTTCTCGGGCTCCAACTCCGACGGGTTCAGCTTCACCTCAGATCCCGGCGCCACGTCCGAAGGTGCATTCGCCGAGATCGGAACGGAGAGCAACGGCTCGTTCATCTCCTGAGAACGATCGCGGATCGAAGAGAGGAGGAGGCGCGGTGCGCCTTCTCCTCTCGTCTCCGCGCCCTTCAAATCGATTGTCGCGACCGCGTGTCGCAGTTCGACTCCTGCCCCGGGCACTGCCTCACTCCTCGGCGCCCGGGGCCCGGGAGTATCCTTGCGGCCGGAAGAAAGGTCGAGGTCTCGCAAGCTAAGAGATGAAGAAGAACGTGCTGATCCTCGGAGCCGGCTTCGCCGGGTTGGAGCTCACCACCCGGCTCTCGGCCTCCCTCGCCGATGAGGTTCACGTCACCCTCATCGACCAGAACGACTCGTTCGTCTTCGGGTTCTCGAAGCTGGACATCATGTTGGGCCGGCGCAGCTCGGACGAGGTGCGCCTCTACTACAAGGACATCGCGAAAGACGCCGTCGACTTCCATCAGGAGCGGATCACGTCGATCGACCCGGTGGAGCGACGGGTAGGGACCGAGCAGGGCTCGTACGAGGCGGACATGCTCGCCGTCGCCCTCGGCGCCGACTACGATCCGGCCGCTACGCCGGGCTTCGTCGAAGACGGATTCGAGTACTACTCGGTGGCGGGCGCCGAACGCCTGCGCGACACCCTCCCCACCTTCGACTCGGGAGCACTCCTCATCGCCGTCCTCGGTGAGCCGTACAAGTGCCCGCCCGCTCCCTTCGAGGGGGCCTTCTTGCTCCACGACTACCTCACAGTACGAGGAGTGAGGCAGGAAACCTCCATCCGGGTGAGCGGCCCGATGGAGGCTCCGGTGCCGATCGCAAAGGAGGTTTCGCAACCCATCCTTCAAGGCATGATCGAGCGGGGGATCGAGTTCATGCCCAGATCGCGGGTGATCGGCCTAGATACGAAAGTGAGGGTGGCCGAGCTTGAGGGTGGCGAACGCGTCCCCTACGACCTGTTCATCGGGGTACCCATCCATCGGGTGCCTGCGGTCGTCGAGGCTTCCGGACTCGCGGTCGATGGATGGGTACCGGTCGACAAGCGCAACCTCATGACGCGGTTCCCCAACGTCTACGCCCTCGGCGACGTCGCGAGCGCGCCGGTGGCAAAGGCCGGCGTCTTCGCGGAGAGCGCCGCCAGGGCGGTGGCCGAAGACATCGCTGCGCGCCTTCACGGCACTGGACCAAGTGCTCCGTTCGACGGCGCCGGTAACTGTTATATCGAGTTCGGCGGGCAGCTCGTGGGCAAGGTCGAGGCGAACTTCCTCAGCGGCCCAAAGCCCACCGGACGGCTCCTGGGGCCCTCGCGGGAGTTCGCTCGAGAGAAGGAGCTGTTCACCTCGAGCCGACGGGAGCGCTGGTTCACGGGCTAGCGACAGATACCCGAGCCCGCCCCGGATCGTATCGGCGCCGGCCTGCGCGGCTCGCCGCTGGTCAAGTTCACGCGTGTGTAGATCCCCGATTGGCGAACAACCACGAAGTGAGCAGTGAGCGAGCTACTCAGCGAGGTAGTTCGCTCGAGGGCGTAGACGAGTTAGGGACGTACCTCGTTCGCGAAGCGGGCGATGCAGGTCGAGACCTCGGTTCTGTTGTTCGCTTGGGCGATGCACTTGTCGAAACGGGTGAAGACTCCGGTGTTTCGGGCCACCCACGTACCGACGTGCACGCTGAGGTCGATCGCGATGATCAATGCGATCACGCAGCAGATGA
>WNGN01003208.1_pt1 | contig 15563 bp, 13 predicted proteins | sample 5400561 | NCBI WGS metagenome assembly WNGN01 (sample SAMN13153379, study PRJNA577476) | soil metagenome | isolation source: 115 cm soil or saprolite under Garry oak tree replicate 2 | place: USA:California | collected 2016-06-15
TGGCAACGCTGGTCTGTGTGCCGTCTTCCGATATTTCCAGCCAGCGTCCGCCCAGCCGCGGCTCCATCAGAACCTTCGCAATCGGTTTTTTGCCGACGCCGTGGTCGAGCGGCCACCAGCGTGAAAGGCCACTGGTGAAGACATCGAAAGCGCACGCGGCCGGCGCTTTCACACGAACGGATTTGCGCACAGGCGCGATGATGATGGGTGCGTTCATTCAGCAACTCCTTTACGTTTTTTCCACTTCCTCCTTGAACGCCGCCAAGGCGTCGTCCCAGAACGTGTCGAGCCAGTCACGTAATTCCATCAGCCCCTCGCGGCGCAGTGAATAAATCCGGCGCACGCCTTCGCTGCGTTCTTCACCAGGCCTGCGTCTTTCAGAGCCCTGAGGTGCTGCGAGACCGCCGGGCGGGAGACCGGCAGGCCCGCGGCGAGGGCGTTCACCGGGCGGGGTCCCGCGCGCAGGCGCTCGAATACCTTCCGGCGTGTCGGATCGGCGAGGACTGTGAGGGCATTTGTGTAAGTCATGGCTAACGGTAAGTGATAGCTTACACGCTAGCCAAGAACGTTTTTGCGCAAGCACCAGTTGCAGAGTTGAATCGAGCAAACGGTCCGTGCCGGGGAGCTGCGTGGCCAAAGCTGCCGCGGACCGTTTTTTCAATCGTGAGAGTGTCCGGCATCGATCACCCACCGAAGGCGCCTGGCGGTTATGGATCCTCACGCGCATGAGCGCTTGGCGGGACGACTCGTGGAGAGGGATTTGGCCTCCGCCGCGCCAGCCGCATCCGCACTCGGCCAATGGCCGACATGGCAAACAAAGCCTGAAGAAAATCGCTCCTTTACGATTGATTAAGCTTTCTCGTTTATGACTGGGGTCGTCCTTGTTTGGACACCGAGTGGCTCCTGTCCACTCTGTTTGACGCCTCCCTGTTATCAACTTCAAAAGCCGCCGGAAACGGCGGCTCTTTTTTTGCAGTGTGCTTTTCGCGCATCTGCTTTTCAGGATCCGCACCTGCTGGAAACCATAAATGCTGTTGCGGCTGGACTTCGCGCTGTGGGCGAGCAATGATTTGTTCATCATAAGCCGGCGCGTCTCCAAACCGGCTGCGTAAACAAACGTAAACAGTTGCGTGAGGCGTTAACCATGTCGGACCGTTTGCAAACCGAAACCGCCCTCGTGCACTTCAGCGAGCGGCTGACCAATTCCGCGGCATTCAGCACCCTGTTCAGGGACGGCATGGATCTGGTCGAGGAGACCGCGGCCTATCTCGACGGCGCCGGCCGCGTCGAGGCCAAGGCGCTCGACCGCTCCGTCAGCCTCACCTACGCCACCGAAAGCATGCGGTTGACCACGCGCCTGATGCAACTGGCGTCATGGCTGCTGCTGCACCGCGCGGTGAAGGAAGGCGAGATGACGCTAAGCCAGGCCAATCGCGAGAAAACCAAGGTCAAGCTCAGCGCCGCCGATCCGGGCCCGGACGAGATGCTCGAAAAGCTGCCTGAGCAGCTGCAGGTCCTGATCGCCCGCTCGATGATCCTGCAAACAAAAGTCCGCCGCCTCGATACCACCATCCACGCGCCGGTGACCGAGCGCGCCGCAATCGGCAATCCGTTGGTGCCGCAGCTCAATCGCCTGAAGGCGGCATTCGAGCGCTAAGTGCGGTTGCCGCGCCGATCATGTTGAGGCCGCCATAGGCGGTGCTGCGGCAACCTGCGAAGCCGTCAATCCAGCCTACAAAACAAAAACGCCCCGGCGCGAGCTGAGGCGTTTTGAAGTCTCGATTTGGATGCGAAGGCTTAAGAGGCCTCACTCCTTCTTGAGAAAGCCCGAAAACTTCTTCTGGAACCGCGACACACGGCCGCCACGATCGAGCAGCTGCTGGGCGCCGCCGATCCAGGCTGGGTGCGACTTGGAGTCGATATCGAGGTTCAGCTTGTCGCCTGCCTTGCCCCAGGTCGAGCGCGTCTGATATTCCGTGCCATCGGTCATCACGACCGTAATCATATGATATTCCGGATGAATTTCGGCTTTCATGGCAGATCCTTCGGCGCGCCGGCGCCTGTCTTTGAAATTGCGGTGGGGACGGATTTGGGCCGCTCTATAACGCAGCGAGCCGTCCAAAACAAGCCAAGTATCCGCCTGATAAGTATCTTCCCGGATACGTACCTTCCCGGATTTGCCAGCGGTGGCGGCGAGGCCTATCTGGGGACGGCAAAGGCGATTGGTCAGATCTCATGAGCGCAGTGGAACAGCTTGAAGACCGGCTTGGCGAAACGCCCCCGCGGCGCGATTCGGTGCCATCTGAGGCATCCTCCGTCGAAGCAGAACTGACCCAGTCGCCGGCCAGGAGCACCGCGCGGCTGCGCCCGCTGCTGGCGCTGGCGCCCTATGTGGCGCGCTACCGCGGACGTGCGTTTCTGGCCTTGATCGCGCTGACCATTGCCGCGATTACGACCCTGCTGGTGCCGGTCGCGGTGCGGCGGATGATCGACTTCGGATTCAGCCCCGAAGGCATTGCAATGATCAACAGCTACTTCAGCGTGATGATCGCGGTGGTCGCGGTGCTGGCCGGCGCCAGCGCGGCGCGGTTTTACCTGGTCATGACCATCGGCGAGCGCATCGTCGCCGATCTCAGGCGCGACGTGTTTGCTCACCTGATTTCGCTGTCGCCGGCGTTCTTCGATTCCGCGCGCAGCGGCGAACTGATCTCGCGGCTGACCGCCGATACCACCCAGATCAAATCCGCGGTCGGCGCGTCGGTATCGATTGCGCTGCGCAACCTCATGCTGTTCATCGGCGCCACCGTGATGATGGTGATCACCAGCCCGCGGCTTTCGGGCTTCGTGCTGCTGGCGATACCGGCGATCGTGATTCCGCTGGTGGCGTTCGGGCGCTGGGTGCGCCGGTTGTCGCGCAACGCCCAGGATACGCTGGCGGATGCCACCGCCTATGCCTCCGAACTGGTCGGCGCTATCCGCACCGTGCAGGCCTATACCAGCGAGCGGATGGCCAATGCGCGTTTCGGCGGCGAAGTCGAACAGGCCTATGAAGCGGCGCGCAGTTCGACCCGCGCGCGCGCCGTGCTCACCGCGGTCATCATCTTCATCGTCTTCACCAGCGTCGTGGCGATCCTCTGGGTCGGATCGCACGATGTGCTGACCGGCTCCATCAGCCCGGGCCGGCTTGGCCAGTTCGTGCTGTATGCGGCGTTCGCCGCGGCGGGACTTGGCCAGCTCAGCGAGGTCTGGGGCGAGGTGTCGGCCGCCTCCGGCGCATCGGAGAGATTGTTCGAAATTCTTCGCGTCAAATCGGCGATATCGGTGCCCGCATCGCCGCGCGCGTTGCCGGTACCGTCGCGCGGCGACGTCGGCTTTGAAAATGTCAGCTTTGCCTATCCGACGCGGCCGGATGCGTTGGCGGTCGATGGCGTTTCGCTTTCGGTGCGCGCCGGCGAGAAGGTCGCGATCGTCGGCCCGTCGGGCGCCGGCAAGAGCACGCTGTTTCACCTGCTGCTGCGATTCTACGATCCTGCGACCGGCGTGATTTCATTCGACGGCGTGCCGATCCGGGACGCCGATCCGCGCGAGGTGCGCTCCCGCATCGCGCTGGTGCCGCAGGAATCGGTGGTGTTCGCCGCGACCGCACGCGAGAATATCCGTTTCGGACGGCCGGACGCCGATGACGCCGAGGTCGAGCGCGCCGCCGAGCTTGCCCACGCCACCGAATTCATCCGCCGTCTGCCGGGGGGATTTGAATCGCAGCTCGGCGAGCGCGGCGTCACGCTGTCCGGCGGCCAGCGCCAGCGCATCGCGATCGCGCGTGCCATCCTGCGCGATGCGCCGCTGCTGCTGCTCGATGAAGCCACCTCGTCGCTCGATGCGGAGAGCGAGACGCTGGTGCAGACCGCGCTGGAAGAATTGATGCGTCACCGCACCACCTTGGTGATCGCCCATCGGCTCGCCACCGTGTTGTCCTGCGACCGCATCATGGTGATGGAGCAGGGCCGTATCGTCGAACACGGCACCCACGCCTCGCTGGTTGCCGCCAACGGTCTCTACGCCCGGCTGGCGAGACTGCAGTTCGAGGGCGTGTGACTTTCTTTCTTCCCCTCTCCCCTTGTGGGAGAGGGTGGCTTCGCGAAGCGAAGACGGGTGAGGGGTCTCTTTCTATCGATAGACCGCAACCCCTCATCCGGCACGGACTTCGTCCGTGCCACCTTCTCCCACAAGGGGAGAAGGGAAGAACAGCGTCACGCCTTCCACTCCATCTTCAGCACCGGACGTCCCGACGTGGGGTTGACGTCTTCGCCGGCGAACGCGAATCCGTTTCGCTGATAGAAGCGGATAGCGCGGGCGTTGTCGGTGTTGACCAACAGCGTGATGCGATCGGGCGACAAGCGCTTGGCCTCATCGACCAGCGTGTCGGCGAGCCGTGAACCCCAGTGCTCGGGGGCGACGACCAGCTGATCGAGGTAGCCGGACCCATCGATGGTGACGAACCCGACCAGTGCGTCCGCCCGCTCGGCGACGACGATCGCCGCATTCGGCACCAATTCATCACGCCAGCGCTCGCGCCACCATGTCACCCGCGCGGCGAAATCGATTCCGGGATAGGTCTGCTGCCAGGTCTGCTGCCACAACGCGATCGCGGCGTCTTCGTCGGCGGCGCAGTAGGGACGGAGTTGAAATCCCATCGTCATCGCTTTGCGATGCTTTCTTGGGGCATGATCTGATCCGAAAAAGCCCTCAGCGTTCCGTCAGTTTCAGCTCGATGCGGCGGTTGCGCCGATAGGCGTCTTCGTTGGCGGCGGTGTCGAGCGGCTGGAATTCGGCGAACCCGGCCGCGACCAGCCGCTGCGCCGGCACGCCGAGCGAGACCAGATACTGCACCACCGAGATCGCGCGCGCCGACGACAATTCCCAGTTCGACTTGAACACCGGGCTGTTGAAGATCGGCCGCACATCGGTATGGCCGTCGACCCGCAGCACCCAGGCGATTTCGCCTGGAATCTGCTTGTCGAGATCGATCAGCGCGGTCGCCAGTTTTTCCAGCTCGGCGCGGCCCTCGGGCAACAGCAAGGCCTGTCCAGTGTCAAAGAAAACCTCTGACTGAAAGACAAAGCGGTCGCCGACGATCCGGATGTCCGGCCGGTTGCCGAGAATGGCGCGCAGCCGCCCGAAAAATTCCGAACGGTAGCGCGACAATTCCTGCACCCGCTGCGCCAGCGCGACGTTCAGGCGCTGGCCGAGATCGGCGATCCGCCCCTGCGATTCCTTGTCGCGCTTCTCCGAGGCGTCGAGCGCCTCTTCGAGCGCGGCGAGCTGGCGGCGCAACGCGCTGATCTGCTGGGTCAGCACCTCGATCTGCGCCAGCGCGCGCGACGATATGACTTTTTCGGAATCCAGCGCCTTGTTGAGTTCGGCGGCGCGGCCGGCGGCGTCGTTGCCTGCGCCGGCGAGACCCTCATAGAGGCTCTTGACGCGATTGCGTTCGGCTTCCGCCGACGCCAGCCCGGCCCGCATCTGCGAGAGCTGGTCGTCGAGATTGAGCTTGCCGAGTTTTTCCAGTGACAATAGCTCGTTCAGCTGCGCCACCTTGGCGTTGAGCTGCTCCAGCGCCTTGTCCTTGCCGGTGACCTCCTGCGACAGGAAGAACTGCACCACCAGGAACACCGACAGCAGGAACACAATCGAGAGCACCAGCGTCGACAACGCGTCGACGAATCCCGGCCAGTAGTTGAAACCGGTTTCGTTGCGGCGGGCACGGGCGAGGGCCATTTGAAAGTCTCCTGTGACTGGTGTCCCGGACGCGGTGCAGCGTTCTCTTGGCGATGCGTAGCATCGTTCAATACGCTGCTCAGCAGAGCCGGGACCTCGATGCTGCTTTTATGGGCCCCGGCTCTGCCGCGCATCATTTCATGATGCGCAGCGTCCGGGCACGATATTCTTGTCAATTCTTCTCGGGCTGACGTGCGATCCGCTCCAGCAATTTCTTGATTTCGCGGTTTTGCTCGCCCTGACCGTCGGCCCATTCGCGGATCATCTGCTGCTCGTTCCGCATATGCGCGACCAGACCCTGAATGGCTTCGGCGAGGTTGGCCATGGCAGCGGTGGTGCCGCGGTTGCCGCCGCCTTCGTCCATGGTTGAGCGCAACCGCTCGATGGCATGCTGCAGGTCGCCGCTCGCGCCGGCGGGGCTCTCGCCGGAATATTCGCGCACCGTGGAGGCGAGCCAGTCTTCGAGGTCGGTATAGAACCGGTTCTGCGCCTGGCTCGATTGCAGATCGAGAAAGCCGAGAATCAGCGAACCGGCGAGACCGAACAGCGACGACGAAAACGAGATACCCATGCCGCCGAGCGGTGCGGCCAGACCTTCCTTCAGGGTGTCGAACAAGGCGCCGGCGTCGCCGCCGACCTTCAAACCGTCGATCACCTTGCCGACCGAACCTACGGTTTCGATCAGGCCCCAGAAGGTGCCGAGCAATCCGAGAAACACCAAAAGGCCGGTCATATAGCGGGAAATGTCGCGGGCTTCGTCGAGCCGCGTGGCGATGGAATCCAACAGATGCCGCATGGTCTGCTGCGAGATCGTCATGCGGCCTGTGCGCTCGCCGCCGAGGATCGCCGCCATCGGCGCCAGCAGCTTGGGATGCCGGGCGACGGCGAGACCGGGGTCGGAGATGCGGAAGTTGTTGACCCAGGCGACTTCCGGATAGAGCCGGAGCACCTGACGGAACGACAGAATGGTGCCGATCAACAGCACCGCGCCGATCAGCGCGTTGAGGCCGGGATTGGCGAAGAACGCGACCACGAGCTGCTTGTAGAGCACGACCATCACCAGCGCACACAGCACCAGAAACACCAGCATTCGCACCAGGAAGATCCGTGGCGAGGACAGCTTGTTCAGTTCGACCTCCATCGCGGAGCGGGCAGGGGGGCTTGACGGCATTGCCGGTGTCATCCGTTGCGAGGAGGAGGAGGGGACGATTTTGGGCATCAATATGGCACAGCGGGGCTGAGAAAGAAGATCAGATATACCCTGATTTCAGGTGACAGGTGGAACCTCTGGCTGAAATCGGGCTTGGACTGAGCGTATTTCATAAGTGTCTGTTGTCTACCGCGGATATCAGGGATTTTGCATGACCGTTTCCCCTCTCGAGGCATTGGCGGCGGTGTCTCTCTCGATCCTGCATATCGCCGTGCGCATCGCCGGCATATCGGACGATCCGCGCTATGCCGCCTTTGCCAAGGAATGGGGCGTCGCTTGGCCGCGCAAGATGTTCATGTTTCTGCAGAATCAGGGCTTCGGATCGATCCCGCTGGTATTCGCGGCCTTTGTCGCGGCACGATTTCCTCAGCTTGGCCTGCGGATTCAGGACGTTCTCGGCGCGTTGATCCTGTTTGTCGGCATCGGCGGCGAAGCGCTGGCCGACGCGCAGCTGAAGAACTTCCTCGCCGATTCCGCGAACAGGGGCCGGGTCTGCGACGCAGGGCTGTGGCGCTCGCGGGGCGGGCGCTATCGCGACTACCAGTTGCGCACCAGCATGTTCTTTCCGCTGCCACCGCAAAAGGGAGTGGTCACATGAGCTTCGTATCCATGATCATCGGCACCGCCGAACGGGTGCCATTGCCGGACGTCGTCGTCCGCGCCGCCATCCAGCGGCTGTGCTCGCGTACCGCGACGCGGCTGGCCAGCGGCAACGCGGAAAGCGACGCCTGGTTTGCGGACGAAATGGCGGCACGTGCCATTGCCGAACACACTGACGAGGCCAATGCCGAGCACGACGAAGTGCCTGCGACGTTCTTCGCGCATGTGCTCGGCCCAAATCGCAAATATTCCTCGTGCTTCTACAAGGAGCCGGAGTCGACGCTGCAGGAGGCCGAGGAAGAGGCGCTGCGCCAGACCGTCGAGCACGCCGATCTCGCCGACGGGCAATCGATGCTCGAACTTGGCTGCGGCTGGGGTTCGCTGTCGCTGTGGCTGGCGCGGCAATTTCCGAACTCGCAAATTACCGCGGTCTCGAATTCGCATGGCCAGCGCGAATATATCGAAGCCACCGCCATCGCGCGCGGATTGAAAAACCTCTCCGTGATCACGGCTGACATGAACGTGTTCGACCCGGAGCGGCAGTTCGACCGCATCGTGTCGGTTGAAATGTTCGAGCACATGATGAACTGGCGTGATTTGATGGCGCGGGTGCGGTCGTGGCTGGCGCCGGACGGCCGCTTCTTCATGCATATTTTTACCCATCGTTCGGGTGCCTATCTGTTCGATCGCGCCGATGGCGAAGACTGGATCGCGCAGCATTTCTTCACCGGCGGGGTGATGCCGAGCCATCATCTGGTCCGGCAATATGCCGATCTGTTCGAGATCGAGAAGGAATGGCGCTGGAGCGGCACGCATTATCAGCGCACCGCGCTCCAATGGCTCGGCAATTTCGATTCCCACCGCGACGAGATCGAACGCATTCTTCGCAAGGTCTACGGCAACGAGACCGCCTTGTGGATGCGGCGCTGGCGCTGGTTCTTCCTCGCCACCGCAGGACTGTTCGGTTACGCCGACGGTACCGAATGGGGCGTTAGCCATTTCAGGATGAAAGCGGCGTAGCGGCTGTCGTCATGCCCATACACGCGGGCGAAGTATTGGTTCGCTCGCCTTCGCGAATGAGGACAGCCAACGGCAGCACCGCCTGATAATATTGCTGTTGCCGCCTCCCTGCGCACCCGAACGGTGTCTTCATCGTCATGACTGACGGCACATTTTTCATATCTGCGATCACGCCGACTCACGATCGGGTGACTGAGCGAAAGCTGCTGATAGGTCAGTACCATAGACCCATGTGACATTGGGCCGCCGCAAGGCCATATTGCATCGCAACACAGCTGATTTAACCTGGTCGGATCAACGGGCTCGGAGTCGTCGCGGCGTGCCAACGTGCTGCGCAAAATTGCAATCCGTGTCCAAACTCGAACTCAGGTGGCAGTTTTTCCATGACAGGATTTCGCACACACCCGGCACGCGTTGCATTGCTGTTGGCCGCCATCGCGCCGCTTCTCGCCGGATGCGATGAACCGAATTCCGCGGTAGCGGCGGTACAAACTTCCGAGCCCGACGTCAGCATCGTCACGGTCACGCCGCAGGCACGCGCGCTGGTGCGCGAACTGCCAGGGCGTATTGCGCCGACCCGGGTTTCCGATGTGCGCCCGCGCGTATCCGGTATCGTCATCGAGCGCATGTTCAGTCAGGGCAGCGAGGTCAAAGCCGGCGATCCGCTATACCGGATCGATCCGCGGCCGTTCGAGGTCGAATTGCAATCCAGCGAGGCGGCGCTGGCGAGGGCTGTGGCGGTGCTTGAGCAGGCATCGTTGCAGGCCCGGCGAATTGCGACACTGACGAGCCAGCGCGCCACCTCCGAGGCCGAGAACGAGAGGGCCATTGGAGCCATGCGCCAGGCGGAAGCCGATGTCGCGGGCCGCAAGGCCGACGTCGCCCGCGCTCGGCTCAATCTGGACTATGCAACGATCCGCGCCCCGATCGACGGCGTGGTCGGTGCCGCGCTCGTCAGCGAAGGCGCTCTCGTTGTGCAGAACGAGGCCGCCAACCTCGCGACCATTCAACAGCTCGATCCGATCTACGCCGACTTCACGCAATCGGTCAGCGAACTCAATCAACTCCGGCGCGCGTTCGACAGCGGTGACCTCGATCGCATTGCTGCCGACGCGGCCAGGGTCCGGCTGGTGCTTGATGATGGCTCGGTTTATTCGACCGCCGGCAAACTGCTGTTCTCGGAGGCCAAGGTCGATGCCCATACCGGGCAGGTGACGTTGCGCGGGCAATTTCCAAACCCGAAGCGCGAATTGCTGCCGGGCATGTATGTCCGCGTCCTGATCGAGCAGGGCATCGACACCGACGCCATCGCGGTGCCGCAGCAGGCGATCCAGCGCAACGGCGGCGGCGGCAGCGAAGTGTTCGTGCTCAAGGACGACAACCGCGTGGCGATCCAGGCCGTGCGCACCGGATCGGTGCAGGACGGCCAATGGTTTGTGACCGAGGGATTGAAGCCCGGTGACAAGGTCGTGGTCGAAGGCTTCCAGAAATTTGCGGCGGGGGACAAGGTGAGGCCGCAAGCCTGGGCGGAGGCCGATGCGTCGGTCGCCGGTTCGTTGCCCGATCGCCCGCAGACAATCCAGGCCACCAGGTAAGCAGGCAATGCCCAGCTTCTTCATTGACCGGCCGATCTTCGCCTGGGTCGTCGCGCTGTTCATCTGCCTGGTCGGTGCGATCGCGATTCCGCTGCTTGCGGTCGCGCAGTATCCGATCATCGCGCCGCCCTCGATCTCGGTCAGCACCAGCTATCCGGGCGCGTCGCCGGAAAATCTCTACAACAACGTGACGCGGCTGATCGAGGAGGAGCTGAACGGCGCCTCGGGGATCCTGAATTTCGAATCCACCAGCGACTCGCTGGGCCAGGTCGAGATAATCGCCAATTTTGTGCCGGGTACCGACACCGGCCTGGCGTCGGTCGAGGTCCAGAATCGCATCAAGCGGATCGAAGCGCGGCTGCCGCGCGCCGTCATCCAGCAGGGCATCCTGGTCGAGGAAGCCTCGAGCGCGGTGCTGCAGATCATCACGTTGCGGTCCACCGACGACAGCCTCGATGAGGTGGGACTTGGCGATTTCATGATACGGAATGTGCTCGGCGAGATCAGGCGCATCCCGGGCGTCGGGCGGGCCACGCTTTATTCCACCGAGCGCTCGCTGCGGATCTGGGTCGATCCCGCCAGGCTTGTCGGCTACGGCCTGACGGCGGATGATGTGACCAAGGCGATCAATGCCCAGAACGCGCAAGTCGCATCGGGAAGTATCGGCGCCGAACCGAGCACGCCGAAGCACAAGATATCGGCGCTCGTGCTCGTGAAAGGCCAGCTGAGTTCGCCAGATGAATTCGGCTCGATCATCCTGCGCGCCAATCCCGACGGCTCGACCGTCCGGATGCGCGATGTCGCCCGGATCGAAATCGGCGGCATGGGCTATCAATTCTTCACCACCAGGCTCAATGGCAAGCCGACCGCGGGCCTTTCGGTGCTGCTGTCGCCAACCGGCAATGCGCTGGCCACCGCTGGCGCGGTCGAAGCCAAGATGAAGGAACTGTCCAGGTTCTTTCCCGCCAATATCGCCTACGACATTCCCTACAACATCACGCCTGTGGTGAAGGCCTCGATCGAGAAGGTGCTGTCGACGCTGGTCGAGGCGGTGGTGCTGGTGTTCGTTGTGATGTTCCTGTTCCTCCAGAACATCCGCTACACCATCATTCCGACCATCGTGGTTCCGGTGGCGCTGCTCGGCACCTGCGCGACGCTGCTGCTCGCGGGGTATTCGATCAACATGCTGACGATGTTCGGCATGGTGCTGGCGGTCGGCATTCTGGTGGACGATGCCATCGTCGTGGTCGAGAACGTCGAGCGCATCATGGCCGAGGAGGGGCTTGCCCCGAAGCAGGCCACGCGCAAGGCGATGTCGCAGATCACAGGGGCGATCATCGGCATCACCCTGGTGCTGATCGCGGTGTTCGTGCCGATGGCGTTCTTCCCGGGATCGGTCGGCATCATCTATCGGCAGTTCTCCGTGACGATGGTTGCCGCTATCGGCTTTTCGGCGCTGCTGGCGATGTCGCTGACGCCGGCGCTGTGCGCGACGCTGCTGAAGCCGGTGACGGCAGGCCATGCCCATGCCCGCGAGGGCGTGTTCGGCTTGTTCAACCGCGGGCTGGACGGCGTGAAAGGCCGTTACGCAGGCACGGTTGGGTGGTCGCTCAAGCGCACCGGGCGGCTGATGCTGATCTACGCAGCGCTGCTGATCGGACTGACATGGGCCTTCATTCGCCTGCCCGGCGGCTTTCTGCCTGTCGACGATCAGGGCTTCATCACCACCGACGTGCAGACGCCATCCGACTCGTCCTTCGGGCGCACCGAGGCCGTCGTTGAGACGGTGGAAAAATATCTGGCGGCGCGCGCCGGCGTCGATACCGTGACGTTTCTCACCGGCTTCAGCTTTTCAGGCCAGGGCATGAACACTGCGCAGGCCTTCATCACCCTGAAGGACTGGTCGGAACGCCCGCCGAAGGATTCGGCCGCCGCCATCGTCGCTGACATCAACCGGGACTTGTCGGCGGTCCGCGACGCCAAGATTTCCGCGCTGCAGCCGCCGCCGATCGACAACCTCGGCAATTCCTCGGGCTTCAGCTTCCGCCTGCAGGATCGCGGGCAAAAGGGCTACCCGGCGCTGGTGAGCGCCGCCGACAGGCTGATCACGGAGGCCAATGCGAGCCCGGTCCTGCAGAAGGTCTATATCGAAGGTCTGCCGCCGGCGCCGCAGGTCAATCTCACCATCGACCGCGAGAAGGCGGGCGCCTTCGGCGTCACCTTCGAGGACATCAACAATACCATCTCCACCAATCTCGGGTCGAACTACATCAACGATTTTCCGAACCGCGGCCGGATGCAGCGGGTGATCGTGCAAGCCGACAGCGGCAGCCGCATGAACTCGGACGACATCCTGAACTACAACGTGAAAAACAACCGCGGCCAATTGGTGCCGTTTTCCGCCTTTGCCATGATCGAGTGGTCGAAGGGGCCGACGCAGATCGCCGGATTTAATTTCTATCCATCGGTGCGCATCAGCGGCGAAGCGAGGCAGGGCTTCACCAGCGGCGACGCCATCGCCGAGATGGAGCGGCTCGCCAACCTGCTGCCGCGCGGCTTCGGCTACGAATGGACCGGGCAGTCGCTGCAGGAAAAACTGTCGGGCTCGCAGGCGCCGCTCCTGCTCGGCCTGTCGGCGCTGGTGGTGTTCCTGTGTCTCGCCGCGCTCTACGAAAGCTGGACCATACCGCTGGCGGTGCTGCTGACGGTACCGCTCGGGATTTGCGGCGCGGTGCTGGCGGCGACGCTGCGCGGATTGCCGAACGACGTCTATTTCACCGTAGGCCTGATCACGATCATTGGGCTCGCGGCCAAGGACGCCATTCTCATCATCGAATTCGCCAAGGATTTGCGTGCCCAAGGCAAACCGCTGATCGAGGCGACGGTGGAAGCGTGCGCCCTTCGCTTTCGCCCCATCCTGATGACCGGCCTCGCCTTCGTTTGCGGCGTGCTGCCGATGGTGGTGGCGACCGGCGCCGGCGGCGCCAGCCAGCAGGCGCTCGGCACCAGCGTGATGGGGGGCATGATCGCTGTGGTGGTTCTGGCGCTGCTGATGGTGCCGGTGTTTTTTGTCACCGTGCAGCGCTTTTTCGCGCGCGACCGCGAGAACGCAAAAGATACGGCGGCAGGCGAGCGGTATGGACCACCGGCGCAGCCCATCCAATAGTCCATCATTGCCGGGCTCGACCCGGCAATCCATCTTTTGAAAACGTTTCGGCGGATTGATGGATGCCCGGATCAAGTCCGGGCATGACGATCAACGGGTCGGCCCGCCTACTTCCCCAGCGGCTTCAGAATCTTCACCAGTTCGGCGTGAACGAATTCATTGCCGCAGATCAGGTTGCCGGTCTTGAGCGGATCGTCGTCGCCTTCGACGCCACTGACGGTGCCGCCGGCTTCGCGCACGATGATCTGTCCGGCCGCCATATCCCACGGCGACAGGTTGCGCTCCCAATAGCCGTCGAGGCGGCCCGACGCGACGAAAGCCATATCGAGCGAGGCCGCGCCGAACCGGCGCAGGCCGGCCACCTTGTTCTGGATTTCGGTCATCTCCTTGCGCGACAGGTTGTGGTCGCCGCGCCCGATATGCGGCAGTCCGCAGGCGATCACGCAGTCGCCGAGGTTACGCCGGCCGGCGACGCGCAAGCGCTGATCGTTGAGGAAGGCGCCCTTGCCGCGCTCGGCGATGTAGAGGTCGTCATTGGCCGGATTATAGATCAGGCCGGCAATCATGGTGCCCTCGCGCTGCAGGCCGATCGAAATCGCGAATTGCGGGATGCCGTGCAGGAAATTCGTGGTGCCGTCGAGCGGATCGACAATCCAGGTGTGGCTCTTGTCGTCGCCTTCGCGGGTGCCGCCTTCCTCGCCGATGAAGCCGTAACCCGGCCGCGCCTTGGTGAGATCGGAGTGCAGCATCTCCTCGGCGCGGCGATCGGCCATGGTGACGAAATTGGCGGGTCCCTTCAGCGACACCTGAAGATTTTCGACCTCGCCGAGGTCGCGCTTGAGGCTGCGGCCGGCGCGGCGCGCGGCCTTGACCATGACGTTGATAAGGGCTGAATGCAGCATGATCTCGGCTCAAGACGACCTGAGCGTCAGGTCAGGACAGGGATTGGCGGGATGCTCTCATCATGAGCGCGGCGGACGCAAACCGGACGCAGCTCTTGCTGTCCGCGCTCCCTGTGGGTGCCCTGCGGTTGCGGTGACGTCAAGGCGGATCATTTGTTGCCGAGCCAGATGCGCGCGCCGTCCTGGGCCTTGGCGCGATCCTCAGGGCTCAAGGCCGCCAGTGCCTCGTCGAGCGTGGGGTCACCCTTGCCGGCGGTTTTCGCAATAATGTGCCATTTGAGGGCCTCGACCTTGTCCATCGTTGCGCCCTGTCCGCTCAACAATACACGCGCGAGGCGGTTCTGTGCGATCGGATTGTTTTGTTTGGCGGCCTTGCGCAACAGCGCCACCGCGGCGGCCTCGTTCTTCGGCGTGCCGGTACCGTTATAGAGCGCGATGGCGTATTCGACCTCGGCGTCGACGTTGTCGGCGAGCGACGCCGCCTGTAATAGCCGCACCGCCTTGTCGATGTCTTTGGGAACGCCGGTGCCTTCCTTGTAGAAGGTCGCCAGCGCGTATTGCGCTTCCGGATTGCCGGCGTCGGCGGCGGCGCGAAGCAGTTCCGCGGCGCGTTTGAGATCCTGCGGCAGCGTCTGGCCGTCGAGATAGAGCAGCGCGAGATTGTACGCCGCCTTCGGATTGCCGAGCTTGGCCGAGGACGCCAGCAATTTCACGGCTTCCTCGCGATTGACCGAGCCGCCGCGGCCGCCGAGCCGAAGCATCGCCAGCGCGAACATGCCCTCGCGGTCGCCGCCGTCGGCGGCGCGCTTGTACCAGTCGGCGGCCTTGGCATAGTCGCGCTTGACACCCATCGCGTTGGCGTACAGTTCGCCGAGCATGGTCATCGCCTTTGGATCGCTGAAGTCCTGCGCGCGTTTGTTCGCAAGATCGAACGCCGTCTTGTACTGCCCGCGCTGATAGGCGCCGTACACCAGATCGGCATTGGGATCGTCTGGCGCGGAGGCGGGAGCTACCGTCGCCACCGGCGCAGCGACAGGTGGCGCGGGCTTTGCTGTCGCGGCGGGAGCCGGTGGCTTCTTGGCCTGCGCCGGCGGCTTGGCTTTCGGCTTGGCGGCTGGTTTGTCTGGTGCCGGCGGCGTGTCGGTGCCGGGAGGCGTCAGCGAGATTTGCGCCGCCGCGTTCGCCGTCAACATCAGACAGCTCATGAGGATCGATATGGGACGCAGGATCTTCATTTTCCGGCGTTATTCCTGTTCGGCTTTGACTTTTCCGGACATCGCGGTCTGCGCCTG
>WNGN01001464.1_pt1 | contig 15539 bp, 10 predicted proteins | sample 5400561 | NCBI WGS metagenome assembly WNGN01 (sample SAMN13153379, study PRJNA577476) | soil metagenome | isolation source: 115 cm soil or saprolite under Garry oak tree replicate 2 | place: USA:California | collected 2016-06-15
GCACCCGCGAGATCGGCATCCGCATGGCCACTGGCGCGCGCATGCGCGATATCTTGCTGCAATTTAACATCGAAGCCGCCGTAGTCTGCGCCGCTGGCGGCATTTTGGGAATTCTAATCGGCATCGCCGCCGGCATCGTTTTACGGTACAGCGGCATGTCGGTGATTTTTTCAGTCGCGCCCGCCGTGCTGGCCTTCGCCTGCGCGTCGGCGACTGGATTGATCTTCGGCTACCTGCCCGCGCGCAAAGCGGCACAGCTTGATCCAGTCATCGCTTTAGCTTCGGAGTGAGGTGATTTATGCGTAAACATCCACTGAAAAGTACGATCGCGCTTTCACTGGCGCTATCAGCCTGCAGCCTCGCACCCAACTATCAGCGGCCGCAAATGACCGTCCCCACCGGCTGGTCGAGCGTGGCGGGAGTCGGCGTCGACGCCCAACCGAGCACCACGCCGTTTTGGCAGGAGTTGGGCAACGCAGATTTGGATCGCTTGATAGAAATAGCCTTGGCGCAAAATCTCGACTTGGAAGCGGCGCTGCACCGCATCGAGCAGGCGCGCGGGCAGGCGAAGGTCGCCGCCTCACCGCTCTATCCCACGGTGAGCGCCAGCGGCTCGGCATCGCGAACCTTTCAAGACCAGAAAGACACCAATTCCGTGCGCGGCGGCGGCAGCATCAGTTACGAAGTCGACCTTTGGGGCAAAAACCGCGATGCCGCCAAGTCGGCCGACTATAACGTCGACGCGACTCAGTTCGACCGCGAAGCCCTGCGCCTCGTGGTCACCGCCGACGTGACCGATTTCTATGCGCAGATCTTGAGTCTCAACGATCGCATTCGCATCGCTGAATTTAATCTTAAAAACGCCGAAGAAATTTTGCGCATCATCGAAGCGCGTTATAACGCCGGCGGCGTTTCCGGCCTCGAAGTCTCGCAACAGCGGGTCGCGGTGAACGGTTTCCGCGCGACGTTGGCGGCGCTGACCGAGCAACGCGCCACCTCGGCCAACGCGCTGGCAATCCTGCTCGGCCGGCCGCCGCAGAATTTATCCGCGCCAACCGCGCAGCTCGCGTCGTTGAAGATGCCCCAGGTGAATCTCACACCGCCGTCAACTTTGCTGACCGCGCGGCCTGACATCCAGAGCGCCGAAGCCGGTTTGCGCGGCGCCAACGCCGACATCGGCGTGGCGCGAGCGGCCTTTTTCCCGTCGCTGACGCTCAGTGCCGATACTGTGATCGCCGCCGGCTTTGGCAATCCTGCCGCCGCGGCATCTTCGCTGGCGTCGAGCCTACTAGCGCCGATCTTTACCGGCGGCCGGCTCACGGGAAATCTGCAAAGCGTGACGGCGCGGCAAAAAGAGCTCGCCGCGCAGTATCAGAAAACCGTGCTGGTCGCGTTCCAGGAAGTCGAAGACGCGCTGGCCGCGCTCAAGAGCAACAACGAGCAGGCCGCGCTATCGGTTGAATCGGTTAAGGAATCACAAAATGCCTATGACATCGCCAAGGCACGCTTCGATGCCGGCGCCATCGACTATCTGACTCTGCTCGAGACTCAGCGCAGCCTTTATCAGGCGCAGGACAGCCAAATCGCGATCAACCAGGGACAACTCGTGGCGTATGTCCAGTTGCGCAAAGCGCTGGGAGCGTGATTGCCCGTGTCTCGGATCAGTACCCCACTGTGGTGTCTCCGAGGTTCGTAGACCGAGGCCATCGCAAATACTCTGGTCCAACGCCGGGTAATAAACCAGAAACCGTAGAAAGAAAGGGGACGGGTTTTGGTGTAGGTATTTGGCGGCGAAGGAGATTTCCTTCACGTCCGGATCTTTCCCCCTAATCTGATCTTCTTGATAGTCAACAACTTAGAAGCGGTAACCCGCCGTTGGCATTGGCCTTGCCTGTCTCATAATCAGGGATTTAAAGAGATAACATGCGTCCGCACGGGCCGGGGGCTTTTTTAGAGATGAAAAGGGGTCTTTTCTAGCCGCGGGTAAGCGTTATGTACACTGAGCACTTTGGATTTTCGGATGTCCCTTTCAGTGTCACACCCGACCCGCGCTTTTTTTATGCCAATCCTCTTTATCACGAGGCCTTTGCCAGTCTGCGTTACGGCATCGAGTCGCGGAAGGGCTTCGTCGTCATCACCGGTGAGGTGGGGACCGGAAAGACCACGCTGCTCAAAATATTCATGCACAGTGTAGAGTCAACGATCCATACCGCCTTTATCTTCAATCCTAAGCTCAGCTTTACCGAACTACTCCGATTCATCTTGAACGACCTGGGAATATCGAACTCCGCGGAAGACCGGCTTACGCTGATGGGGCGGCTCAATGATTATTTGATCGAACAGCTCAAAAAAGATCACATTGTTGCTCTGCTGGTTGATGAAGCTCAAGACCTAAGCGATGAGGTGCTCGAAGAGCTCAGGTTGCTTTCGAATTTCGAGACCGATAAGGACAAGCTCATCCAGATTGTGCTGATGGGACAACCCGAGCTGGACGAAAGGCTGGATCAACCCGGTCTGCGCCAACTGAAGCAGCGGGTGGGGATCCGCTGCCGGCTCGCTCCGCTTGGACGCCACGAGATAATTCCCTACATGAATCATCGGCTCAAGACGGTGGGTTATGAGGGCAAAGAGCTGTTTGATCGAGACGCGGTCGAGAGGATTACTCTCTATTCGAAAGGGATTCCCCGGCTCATCAACGTGATTTGCGACAACGCTCTGTTGATTGCCTATGCAGCTTCCAAAAGAAAAGTTTCGGCGGAGATGGTTGAAGAGGTGGCGCGTGATCTCCAACTCGGCGCGCCGCGGCCGATTAAAGCGGCGCCTCCAATGGATTTTAAAATACCCGAGAGCCGAGTTGAGGCCAGAGTGGGGGAACAGCGGCCGCCGGAATTTGAAGAATATTTTGTGGGCAGAGAAGGACAACCCCGTCCAAAGCTTCATCCGAAGCGCAGCCTAACGGGGCTGGGAATCGCTATCTTGCTCGGCGTAGTCTTACTGGGTGGCATCGGGACGGTTTCATATTCTTCGCAAAGCAAAAATTATCTATCAGACCTAGCCGTGAGGTTGGAAGCCTTTTCTCGCCCGGGCAAAGATTATCTTTCAGGCCTGACTGTGCAGGTCAAAGACTTTTCTCAAAGAACCGAAGAGTATCTTGCGGATTCAGCAGTGAAGGCAGAAGACCTTTCGATCCAAAGCACAAACTATATTTTGCAGTTAGGCGCAAAGGCGGGAGAGTTGTCTCGTAAAGGCAGAGACTATCTTTCGGGTTTGGCTGTACGGATGGGAGAGTTTGTCGGCTCACAATGGAAGAGTCTAAAACAGGTCAAACTGATTCCGAAGACTTCTGAGGACAATCGTTCCAATCTTCGCTTAGCCGATTCTAGCGACGTGGGACCAACCAAATGGACTGAGCCCTCTGACAATCCAGCGCCCGCGGTTGAAACACCGCCGGCAATCAGCCAAGAGCTAGAAAAGCCAAAACAGAGCAAGAACGTCGCACCGGTTCCCGTGTCGAAAAAACCTCCCGAGCCTCAAACGCCAAAAGGCTCTGTGACGCGGGCCGCGAGCCGCCCAACGACAGCCAGAACAGCAGACAGCTCAAAGGCGCAGCAGGTCGAACCGCAGCTCGCCACGCTTAAAAATGAACCAACTCAGCTTGATCGTCAAAAGCCTGCAATAAAAGGACAACCGCGGAATTTGGGAAACTTCGAGGTCGTGGAAGATTCTTTCGTTCGTGATAAGCCACAAACGAATGCCGAGATCATAACAACTCTTCGGCCCGGCACCTGGGTCAGGGTAGAAAATAAAAGCGGAGAGTATTTTCGTGTTCGTTCATTGAATGACCCTGGGATTCAGGGATACGTCCATGAGGAAGACGCCTTTTTTGCGCGTATCAAATAAACCCCTCGTGGGTGGATCTGCCAACCGGTTTTTCTAAACGCGCAGCTCAGTCAATGCAGATTTTCGACGAAGCAAATCAATAGCGCTTGCGCCAAAAAATATCGGATCCGCTCTTGCCCTGCGGGCTTGTCGAGCTTCTCAATTGCCAGTTGGGCGCTAGGTCATATTCAATGGCATATTCCTGCTGCTGTTGTTCGCCTCCAAGCTGCTGTTTGGTCGAGACGAACACATCCTGAGTGACGTATTTCCCCGCTGATACCTCTCCACCGCTCAGGTTGTCGCCGACGCCAAACTCCAGGGTGTCCACTCCGAGCTTGCTGGCGACGGATTGTCTCAAGTCGGAACTGATAAAGTTCGCGGCTGTTTTCAAAGCCTGGCTTTGCAGCGCGTTCTTTTCACCCTGGTTTAAATCTGCAGTCGGTTTACCGAACAACAGCACGGAGAGGATTTCGGCTTGCTCCAACGAAGGATTGCTGCGCAACGTGAGGGTTGGTTTGCTAGCAATGCCGCCGATTACCAAATCAACCTGGTATTGAGAAACCTTGTAGCGGGCGACAATGTCCAGGCCGGGGTCGATCTGACTTCCTCCGGTAAAGAGCAATTCGGCTTTTTCCATCTGGAACCTGCGACCCTGAAACGAATACCAACCATGGTTGCCCTGGACGTTGCCGGCGACGGTTAATTGCTCTTTGGGCTCTTTTTTGATTCTCAATTGTCCCGTCACTTCAACGGAACCTTCGTCCAGGTAAATCCAGGTGCCTCGAGAAATCCCGGCCGCCACATCGAGGCGCAGGCGCTGAAAAAGCGAGTCTTGCTCTTGTGAACTGGAACCGCCCTTTCCGCCGCTGTCTTTCTCGCGCGCCTCTGCTGGCTCCCCGGCCAGCTGGCTTTCGTTTTGGACCACCACGATAGTGGTGTCCTGGGCGGCCTTTCCGCCGCGGCCTTTCAGCATTCCCATATCGGGACGTAAAGTGCCTTTCACGGTTAGATCGCCGCGAACAACCGGCTCTTGCAAATTGCCCGATGCCGCCAGATTTCCTGATGCGTTGGCTTTGTACTCCTGCGTATTGATCACTTGGAAATCCTGGGTTTTTAGATTGGCGGCGATATTGGTGATGCTGCTGCCCTTGACAGTCAACCGACCGGTTCCGTTCAGTTGCCCGCCGCCCGACCGCGCGGTAAGCCGGCTGATCTGGATCGCGCCGGGAGTCAAATCGGCCTGTAAAGCAATCTCGCTCAGCGAGAGCCCCACGGGCCGGACTCTGACCGCGCCGTTTTGAAACTGGATGGTTCCGTTTGGCGCAAGAGCCTGCAGCGGGCCGCGCAAAACAACGTCCATACTCAGGCTGCCCTGAAGGTTATCGATCTCTTTACTGAAGGCGCTCACGAATGTGGGATTCAAGCCGTCTGATTGAATCCGCAAATTGGAGTCTCCGGTCACAGCTATCGATCGGTCTCCTCCCCAACCGATATATACCGGTAGCGTTCCTTTGACGTTCAATCCATGGGCTTTGTCCTGCAGCAGGCGCAGATCAATGCTGAGGCGCTCTTTTTGATACGAACTCTGCGCCGTCAGGCCGGCATAGTTTTGACCTGCGACGCTCAATTTATCAACGCTCATGGTTGAGTCGATCAACGGTTGGGTCGCGCTCCCCTTAACCTGTAGGGTCAAAGCCAAGCTGCCATTAATGTCCGGCACGCCTTTCAAATACGGACGGAGATCGGCGAGTGAAAAGCCGTTTACCCGGACCGCGAGGTCCTGCGGCCCCTCGAGTCCGAAAGCTCCCTTGACGTTCAGAGTTTGTGTCTCGCGCTGCAAAACCAACTCATCTACGGTGACGTTCTTTCCCGCGACCACAAAACGAGCGGGCCTGGCGTTGCGCCAGGTTCCGTCGGGCAGTTGCAGGCTCAATTGTTGAAGTGCGATTTCGGTGCGTTCGCCGGACTGAGTCACGCGGCCGTTGATGCGTTGGATCCGCTGGTCGACGTCCCGTGCGACGATGTCGGCGGTGAGCGCGGCCGGGCGCGTCCCGTCCACATTCACGTGCGCCTCCAGGCTCGGGAGTGAAATGCCGGCGGTTACGTGTTGGGCGGCCAGATCGATTTTGCCTTGCCAGGAATTGCTGCGCGAGCCGGCGAGCGTCCATCGAAGGCTGCCGCTCTGTACCCGATGGGCCGCCATCTGCAACTGATTGAAATTCGCCTTGCCGTCCAGCTGCGGAGCTTGCAAGGAACCGGCGATGCTGCCGTCAATTTTGAGGCTGCCGCTAGCGTCGATTCCGGCGAGCTTCAACCAGGGATTGATATCCTTCGCGTTGAGACCATAGGTGATTCGACCCTTGGCGTTTTGTGCCACGGAAGCGATGGTTCCATTGGCGTTAAGGGTCGAGCCGTCCGCCGCGAGGCGGACTTCCTTTAAAACCAGGGTGCCATTTCTCAGGGATCCTTCGGCCCGCGCTTGATCGAGCTGAATGCCGTTGATCTCTGACCCGGTTAGTGTAAGCCGCGTATCGGCCTGCATTGTCTCAGGCTTCGTCCCACTCCCCTTGACCCAGGCATCAATATTGATTTTTGCCGCTGGCAGTCCAGGTTTTTGCGCGGCGATCTTTTTGAGATCGAACGCGCGAGTTCGTAGATTCGCCTCGTAGCTTGGCGTGTCGGAGAGCACGACGGCGGCCTGAAGCTCGGCGGTTCCATTTTTCTCCTCGGACTGCGCGGTAAAAGCAACGCGTCGGTTTTGCAGTTGACTCGACAGAGTCATCTGGCCGATGGTCCATTCTTGAAAGGCCAAACCCGAGACGCGGCCCTGCAGTGAAGCCTGAGCGTCATCGAGAGAACCTCCCTTAAAGGCGACTTGCGCGTTTACCTTTCCTTTGACTCCCGACAAAGCCAGCACTCGATCAACGACAAATTCTTTGAGCTCCAAACTGCCCTGCGCCTCGGGTTTCTCCCCTTTCAAATTGGCCACGGTGGAGGTCACCACCTGGCCGCTGGGCGCTGTGAACGTTGCGGAGACCTGTAGCGCCGATAACGGACCCGATGCGCGAATTCTTCCAGCAATGTCCTCTCGCAAAGGAACAGCCGGTGATAGCTGCCTGATTTCTTCCGCGGAAAGTCTCGTTAAGTCGAGGCTCAACTTGGTTATAGGCGAGGAGAAATTATCAATCGTGCCGCTGATATCCAGGCGAGACCGGGCGGTGGCAATACTCAATCCCTTTATTTCGAGGGACGACGTCTTGTCATTCTGCTTCAACGACAGCGCAGTCGACCACGTGCTGTCCGGTACGCCGGAAGAGGAAAGCGCGAAACCCAGTTTGTTTAAATTTATCTCGGGACCGGAAGGCGGCAAATCGATATCAGCTTCTCCCGAAAGCGCGGTGACGCGTGCCTCTTTGCCGTCGGCCGTGCGCGCTTGAAGCTTGCCGTCTTTTATGCGGATATTACGCAACGAAATCGTCATGCTCTGCGGCTGCTGCCCAGGCTCCTCCGGCTTATCTTGTTTCTTAACCAACTTGGCGAGATTCCAATTTTTCTCCTCGTCTTGCACCAACTTCAGCTCCGGTTCGACTATATCGATTTGCCCGATGCGAATGGTTGACGAGCTTAAAAATGCAATCACCTGGCCCCAAAGGCCGACATCGATCGAAACGACGGGCGCGGACAAGATTGTCTCGCCGTTCTGCACGATGGCAAAGTCATGGAATTCGAGATCCCGCCAGACCGAGCCCGTAATCTCTTTGAACCGCAGTTCGCCATTTAGCGCATCGTTGGCGGCGGCCAAGATTTTCGCGCGCAGCAAAGCGCGAAACTGCGGGGTGCGAGTATAATAGTGGACGCCGAGCGCAGCCACGAATACCAACACAAGAAGTATTCCGACGGACCAGGAAACCCAACGCAACAGCTTTTTTGGCATTGTCGCCTCCTAAAAGGACTGGCCTATGCTGAAATGAATCTGCCAGGCTCGGTCACCGTTCGGCGGGCGGAAGGGAAACCCGAGGTCAAGGCGTACCGGCCCCGCCGGGGTTGTATAACGGCCGCCAACACCCGCAGAGAACCTTAGATCATCAACGGGAACGTCAAATGATCGGAGCGATACCTGCCCGAAATCGACGAACAGCGCTCCGCCGATTTTTTCCGTAAACTGCTGGCGGAGTTCGAACGATCCCTCGATCAAGCTTCGTCCCCCCAAGGGATCATCCGAGGTCGATAACGGCCCTAAACGGCTGCGGCCATAGCCGCGCACGCTGGCGCTCCCACCGGAGTAAAAGCGCTCGAAAATGGGCACCTCCTCGCCGCCATGCAACGGCTCCGCGAAGCCTATTTTCAAGCGGGACGCGACCACGGTCTTCTCGGCTAGCGGATAGTAACCTTTGATCTCGCTTTGCAGTTTGTAAAAATCAAATCGGCCGCCGAGAAATCCGCCCACTTCTTCTGCGGCAAACGAAAGGACCCAGCCCGTCGTGGGGTTGAGCGGATCGTTAGCGTGGTTCCATAGAAAGCCCGCCGACAGACCGGAAAGCAGCCCCTTTTTGTCGAACGGTCCGAGAGCTCGTAGCGATGCGGCAGGAACATGGGTTAAGTTATCGTATTCGAGACGATATCCTAAAAAACCGGTCAGCCGATCGGAAAACTTGCGCTCTAGCCTGGGCTGGAGACGGGTTGCATTCAGGAAGTATCCCGGTTCGTCGAACTGCTGAGGCCCAAGATTGACCATAAAACGGTTCTCGGGGCTGAGGAAATGGGGTTGAAGAAAATGGAGGTCCAGTTCGCGCGCGATAAACGAGGCCTTGACTCCGACTTCGAGTCGTCGCGCCCCGCCGAGCCAGTTGTTGTTGCGCCAGCGGACCTGCCCGCGTAACTGCTCCTCGGTGCCATAGCCGAGTCCCACCTTGATTTCGCGCGGCGGTTTCTCCTCAAGCCGTATTTTGACCGGGACGACGGTATCGGGAGGGGAGGGTTGCGGCTCAATGAGGATTTGGCTGAACAAATCGAGCTCCCGAAGATTCTTTTCTGTGTTCCTGAGCGCCGCGCCCGAGAACGATTCACCGGGCTTGTACGTCAATTCCTGCAAGACAATAGACTGCTCGACGTCCTTCAGCCCTTCCACCGTGGTTGCGCCGAATTGCGTTTCCGGCCCAGCGTTCAGGATATAAGAAACATTAGCCGCATGCCGGTCGAGAATAACTTCGGCTTTTCGCTGAATGGTAATCGCCGCGCGGCTCTTGTCGTAAAAGAATTCTTTTAATTGGGATTCCGTTCGCTGATAGGCGTCCACCGCAAAAATTTCTCCCTCGCGGAGAGGAAGTTTCGGGAGAAGCGCTTGCAATTCCGTTTTTAATTCAGGCGCATCGACTATATCTACCGAGATTTGCGCCACGCGAATGGGCTCTCCCTCGCTGATTTGGATATTGGCCGTCACCAGGCCTTCTTTTTCGTCGACTGTCAGATCGTGACTCACCTTCGCCTCGTAGTATCCTTTGTCTTGATAGAATCGAGGGATGCGTTCAAGATCGGAAGCAAAGACTGCGGGGTCGAAAACCGGCCGAGACCGCCATGGAGCATACCAGGGACGCGTCTTGGTGGATAAAACATCTTGCAACTCTGAAGACCCCACCTGTTCGTTGCCGGAGATGTTTAGATCTTTGATGCGCCATTCGCGGTTGGGGTCCAGCTCCTCAACAGGCAAGGCGAGTAAAGGTGAAGATCGAAGGATGAAGCAGACAACAAAAGCCCAGAGGATGCCGTACCCCAGTCGCAGCACGGCTTATCTCCAGCAGGACAAAAACCTCATAACCCACTATACCACTTGAAAAAGGCGTTCCAAGGTAATTTGGTGACCATTTTTGGCGTTATTGATCATTTCAGGCTGAAATTCGCGCGTTGACGTAAACTCCTCTGCGGGAAAATCGTCTATCACTTGAGCGAACCCAAAAGAAAAAGGAGTCGTTATGAAAGATATCTCGGCGACAGTCTTCGCAATCCTTTTCGTTATCATTTCATTGCTTGCCCTGCTGTCGGCAGATCCATTCCCATCGGGGGTGGGCTTCACGTCGCTAAATAACCAGGGAGCCGTGTCAGAGCTTGGCATGCGATTCGCGTTTAAAAGGTAAGGTATACCCGTTCCTAAATACGTTTGCGTTCATCGCCCCCAAGTATCTCTCCGGAATCTTCACGTCCCTCCATCATATCCATTCATATCCATTAAGCTCCAGTACTGCCTTGCAGGACCGGAGTTCACGGTGTCGCCGAAAGCTCTCTTGGTATCGAAAGGCAACGTGCCATATCGCGTATGCGAATGCCAGCCTTGATCCCGGTTTCATACGTGCAAAAATGAATTGTGCACTCATTTCAGTTCCTCGACGCGTCCTTGCAGCAAACTCGAGCCTGCGCTCAGGGTGTCCTCTCGACGTTTGCTACCGAGCTTGTAACTCAACTCGAAGAGAGCTATTGAAGCGCGAAGATGACCGGGGACGGGAATCAATTCAGTTCGGAGACGCTAGCGGTTTTTCGCCGCCAGGAGGTAGGCCATGATTAAGACCCAAGGTGTGGTTCATTTCAGTTTGCCAGTGACAGACCTGGAGCGAAGCGGGAAATTTTACAGCGAGCTACTGGGGATGAAAATTGTGCAAAAAACCCCGCGGATGGTCTTTCTGATGTGTGGCGGTGATTTTTTGATCTTGGCGAAGGGCGACGCTCCTTTGAAATACGACTCTGATAAAAACACCCCCGTTCATCACGCCTTCAAAGTGGCGGCCGAGGACTTCGAGCCCGCGGTGGAATTTTTGCGGAAAAATGGAGTGGAGGTATTCAACGTGGAGAACCGCCAAGACGGCGTGTTCTGGGGGCCGCAAGCCTACTTTCTGGATCCCGACGGTAACAAACTGGAAATCCATCACAACACCGGGATGGGCATCAAGATGGAATGATTCAAGAACTGGAGTTGATGGAGTAATGGAGTCATGGGCCACAACCCTCCATCACTCCAATACTCCATTATTCCAGTCTTTCAGAACCGCCCTTCTTTCTCCAACTTTTTGATAACGCTTTCGTCCACCAAGTCCTCGGCTCTGAGGCGCCGAACCTTTTCGTTGCGAGCTCCCAGGAGGCGAATGACGTTGCCAATGCCGTCGACGCTGGGATAGATCTTTCTCTCATAAATGCCCAGAACGTTTTGATAACCTTCCTCGGCGTCTTCGACCCGCGCGAGATGGAGTCCTTTGGCCAAGCTTTTCACGACCTGGGATTTATTCTCGGGAGTGCGGATGAAAGCGACGCTGTCGAGCAGTCCTCTAAGAAGATTTTCCAAGGTCACGGGTGACGAGGACATCAACGTGCGCCGCGTCATGATTCCAGAGCCCTGATAGGGGATGGGCAGTTTCTCCGCATCGGCCAGAAGACGAAACCCCTTTCTGCAGAATCTTACCGAACGTGTAACCCACGAAAGCGCCATCCACGGTGCCGTTCAGCAAGCCTTGTGTGATGACCGACTGGTCGCCGAGAGACCGGAACTGTATTTTATCCCGCTCCGGTATTAGGCCCCAGTAGTCGAGCATCAACATTGTGAAAATCCATCCGCCCCCACTCAAACTGTTGACGCCGAGACTCTTCCCTCTCAATTCTGCCGGGCTTTTGATTTTTGGATTCGCTATGAAGTTGCCCGTGAGCTTATTAATAAAGCCAGCCACGAACACCAGGTCGGCCCCTTCCGCGATCGCTCCGAGATTGGCGGCCGAAACTGATCCCCAATGGAATTGGGTTTCTCCTGAACTCAGCGCGGACATGCCCACGGGGCCGTTGCGGACTTGCACTAAGCTGACATCCAGCCCGTACCTGCGAAACAATCCTTGATCCTGAGCAATATAAAGCGCGGCTTCTCTCTCGCTCAAGGATCCAGTCGTCATGACGACCTTGCTCGGGGTTGCCGCCTGAGCGGTCGAGGGAACGGGAACGACAAGATAGAAAAACAAAATAGGCGTGACAACTGAGCGAAGTTTCATGGCGCAAATGTGACGAGCCGGTTTCGCGTCAAAATATGGCCAAAGGTAAGACGGGAGTCGAGGCAGATCTAATTATTAGCCGTTATTGGTTTGAAATCCATGCGCTATTTTGCGCGGACGCTCTAGGTCAAATCCTCGTCGGGCGGAGCGAACGGAATCTCCGCGTAATCCAGTTGAGCCACAACGGCGGGTTCTCCCGCGGATGTTTTGATGACGCTGGAAATCTTTTCTAAGATCTCATCCAGTTGGTAAGGCTTCATGATCACGGCGCTCGCCTCCCCTAAGGCTAATTGCGATTCGATTTGCGGGGTCATGAAGCCGGTTGCAAAGATGGCCTTCACGGCAGGATCTATCTCTTTGATCCTGCGAAAAACCTCCCAACCGTTTAGCTTCGGCAAGCCGAGGTCCAGGATGACTAATCCAATCTCGTCTTTCTTGCACTGAAAAATTTCCACCGCCTCGGCCCCGTCTTTCGCGGGCAATATTCGATACCCCTTGTCCTGAAGAAAATTCTGCATGAGGCGCAGCTGTCGCGCTTCGTCTTCCGCGAAAAGAATCGTCTCGCCTTTCCCAAAAGGTCTTGTCCCGTCTTTCACCGGGGGTTGCTCTTTCACTTCGATGGCGGTTTCTCTGCTTTTTGGAACGGGGAGACAGATGCGGAAGGTCGTCCCTTGATCCGGTTCGCTCTCCACGTCGATAAAGCCCTTGTGGTTGGTAACAATACCGTAAACCACGGAAAGACCCAGGCCGGTTCCCTCGCCCTGCTGTTTGGTCGTGAAAAAAGGCTCAAAGATACGGCTTTGGATCGCCGCGTTCATACCGACACCCGTATCCTTCACGGTGATGCAGGTATACTGTTTCGCGCTGGCGTCTTGAAAGATCCGGCGCAGCGCGGCGCCGGCGACCCGTCGCGTTATCACTTGGAGCGTCCCGCCGCTCGGCATCGCGTCCCGAGCGTTGAGGCACAAGTTCAATACGGCCTGATGCAACAGGTTGGAGTCGGCGATGACCGAAGGCAGCGCCGGATCTAACTCCAGGCGAACGTCAATCGTTTTGGGAAAGGTTTCTTTGAGAAGGCCATGAAGCTTCTCGAGCACGCCGTTGACGTGAATCTGTTCAAATTTCAGCTCGCTTTTGCGGGCCGACGCGAGCAGCTGCTGTACGAGGGATGCGCCTCGATCCACCGTCTCTTTGATCACCTCGAGCCCTTCCGCGACTTTCTCTGTGTTGCCAGGATTCTGCAGGATCAAGGAGGCGTACCCGGAGATCACGTTTAAAATGTTATTCATGTCGTGGGCAATGCCGCCCGCCAAAGTCCCGATACCCTCCATTTTTTGCGCCTGCAGAAGCTGAGCTTGCAACTTCTCCCGCTCGCCGATGGTTTGCCCGAGCTCCGCCGCTTTTTCCGCGAAACGCTCTTCGAGCTCGGCGTTGAGCCTCGTCAGTTCCTCTTCGGCTCGTTTGCGTTCGGTGAGATCGCGAATAATCGCCGAGAAACCCACCAGCGCGCCATTATCGTCCATGAGGGCGGTGACCACGAGGTTGGCCCAAAACCAGGTACCGTCTTTGCGGATGCGCCAGCCTTCTTCTTCGTAGCGACTTTCGGTGGCGGCCTCTCTTAGCGCCAGAGCCGGCAGTCCTTTTTCCCGGTCCTCCGGAATATAGAACCTGCCGAACAATTCCCCGATGACCTCTTGCTGTTTCCACCCTCCGATTCGTTCAGCGCCGCGATTCCACGACGAGACCCGGCCCTCAGGATCCATCATAAACACGGCGTAGTCCTGCAGGCTATCGACCACGAGGCGAAACCGCTCTTCGCTTTGCCGGATCGCTTGCTGCTTGAGCTGCTCGTTCATGCGAAACAGGTCAACGAAGACCGAGACCTTGGCCTTTAAAACTTGCGGCACGACCGGTTTGAAAAGGTAATCGACGGCGCCACTGGCGGCGCCACGAAAGATATCCGATTCCAGAGTATCGATCGCTGAAAGGAAGATGATCGGCGTGTAGCGAAAGCGCTCTCTCTGGCGAATCAGCGCGGCCGTCTCGAAGCCGTCCATCACCGGCAGGCGCACGTCCAGCAGAATGAGGGCGAAATCCTCCCGCAGCAGATGACGCAGCGCATCTGTGCCGGAAGAGGCTGTAAGGATGTTTCGCCCGGGCCCCGAAAGCAAGGCTTCCATGGCCAAGAGCGTGCTCACATCGTCATCAACTACGAGGATGTTCGCCGTTGGCTCGGTGTTCATAAGTAATTTTCGGCATCTTTTGCTTGCCAAACAGCCAGACGCGGAGGAGCGCAAGCAGCTCTTCCGTATTCACGGGTTTGGCGATGTAATCGGAGGCGCCGGCCGCGAGGCATTTTTCGCGGTCGCCTTTCATCGCCTTTGCAGTAAGGGCCAAAATCGGCAGTAGCCGATGTTTGGGATCTTTGCGGATCCGGCGCATCGTCTCATAACCGTCCATCTCGGGCATCATGATATCCATGAGCACGGCATCGATCGCTTCGTCCTCGTTGAGCAGAGAGATCGCGTCCTTGCCGGTTTCGGCGCTGATGACTCGAACCCCGTGCTGCTCGAGCAGGCTCGTCAGAGCAAAAATGTTGCGCACGTCGTCATCGACAACCAGCACTTTCTTGGATCTGAGCGCCTCGTCGCTTTGATGCAGGCGCTCCAACATCTGTTGTTTCGCGGGTGAAAGCTCGCCGGTAACGAGATGCAAAAATAAGGAGGTCTCGTCGAGCAGCCGCTCGGGGGATTGTACGCCTTTGACCACGACGCTCTCTGCCATCCGCGCCAGCTGAACTTCGTCCGCTGATGTGAGATCTTTGCCCGTGAACACGACGATGGGCAGCTCCTGGAGGTCCGAGTCCTGTCGAATGCGCTCCAGCAACTCGAAGCCGGAAATATCCGGCAACCTCAGGTCGAGTACCATACAATCGAATTTTTCGCTGCGTAAGTTTTCCCACGCCTCGGCGCCGCTTCCCGCGGTGACAATATCCACGTTCCCGTGCGACAGCAGCTCCACGATGCCCTGCCGCTCGACTTCGTTGTCTTCCACCACCAGCAAGCGCTTGCGGGGCGATCGGGCGTAGTCCAGCATTTGGTCGAAGGCCTTTTCCAAATCGCTCGTGCGTGGAGGTTTGATCAGATAGGAGAAGGCGCCGTGGCCGAGGCCCTGCAAGCGTTCTTCCTCGACGCTGATGATTTGCACCGGGATGTGACGGGTCGCCGGGTCTTGTTTCAGATGGCTCAGGACCGTCCATCCGAGCATGTCCGGCAGGAAGATGTCCAGTATGATGGCAAGCGGGGCGAATTCGCGCGCCAGGGCGCGCGCAACCGCTCCCTGTGTTGTGACCACGCCCTTGACGCCCCGTTCGCGCGCCAGATCCAGTAAGAAGCGGGCGAACTGAGGATCATCCTCTACAATAAGAATGACGGAATCTCCCGGCATGACCGACTCGCGGTCGTCGGGAACCTCCTCCGGCTTGACCGCCTGCTGCACAATCAGCGGCGCCGGGCTGAGTCTGCCGATCTTGAGCGCCGTGGTAGCGGAAACTGTGCCGAAGTAATTTTCTGGCAGGTAGAGCGTAAAGGTACTTCCGTGATTGGGCGCGCTGGCGAGACGGATCTCGCCGCCCAAGAGCGT
>WNGN01006130.1_pt1 | contig 15538 bp, 16 predicted proteins | sample 5400561 | NCBI WGS metagenome assembly WNGN01 (sample SAMN13153379, study PRJNA577476) | soil metagenome | isolation source: 115 cm soil or saprolite under Garry oak tree replicate 2 | place: USA:California | collected 2016-06-15
CTCCGGATCCACCTTCAATCCGTATCCCTCCGACAGCGTCCGGATCCGTTCCGACACTCGATCCAGGTCCAGCCGAGGCCGCCGCGACGACCTCAGCCCCAGCGCCACGTTTTGGGTCACTGTCAGGGTGGGGACCAGCATGAAGTGCTGGTGGATCATCCCGATCCTGTGCTGGATGGCGACCGCGGGCGAGGTCATGGCCACCGGCTGGCCTTGGAGGCGGATCTCTCCCTCGTCGGCCTGGTAGAGCCCGTACAGGATTCTCATCAAGGTGCTCTTGCCAGCTCCGTTCTCCCCCAGCAGCGAGTGCACCTCTCCGGCACCGACGTCGAAGTCGATGTGATCGTTCGCGACCACTCCGGGAAAGCGCTTGGTGATCCCGCGCATCTCCAGCAAGGGCGTGCCGGCCGGGACCGCTGCGCCTCCCGGAATGATCGCCTCCATCGCTCACTCTCCGACGTGGCTACCCTGAGACGCCCGTCGTGATCGACCCGCTCTTGATCCCCGCGATTGCCTGGTCGCCCACGGCCTTCACATCGGGCGACAGCGGGAACGCAGCGTTGTACTCGATGACCTCCCCACCGTTGGCGAGCGTGATGTCATACGTCTTTCCGCCCAGAGTTCCGGCCTTGATCGCGTCGAAGATCTGAGAGAGAGCGACCTCCCAGTGGTAGACCTGCGAGGACACAACGATGTTCGACGCGAGCGAGGTCTGGTTGGCTTGGGTCCCGAACCACGCAACGTTCTTTGCCTTGCACACCCCGATCGCTCCGACGACCATCTGCGCGCTTCCCGTCATGGCGTCGGCGCCGGCTGCTACGAAGCTGGTCGCGGCCGCCGAGGCCAGCGCCACGTCGCTGAACGAGCCCGTGTAGTTCACCCGGACGTCGACGGAGGGATCCTGGGCTGCGGCCCCGGCCCTGAACCCGTCGACGTAGAGCTTGGCGTCGCCAACCTCGATCGGCCCGACGACCCCGAGCACCTTGCTCTTGGTGAGGGCCGCGGCCATCTTCCCCTGCACGTACCCGCCCTGGTCTGATGCGGCCTGGTAGGCGAACACGTTCGGCTGACCGAATGTGTCGCCTGCGGTGCCCCAGGCGAAGGAGACCTTCGGGAACTGTGAGGCGAGCTGCTGGATCGTCCCGCCGTACTGCGAGCCGTGCGCGATGACCAGGTCGTAGCCCTGAGACGCGTAGGTGCGGATGGCGTTTGCCGCGTCGGCGACCACGAACTGGTTGTCGGAGATGGAGATCTGGAGGTTGTACTTGGTCTTCAGGCTGTTCACCGCGTCCACCATCGACTGCGTGAACGCGAGGTCGTTCGTGGCACTGGGCGCCACGATAGCTACCTTCAGCGACTTCGCCGGTGAGCCTCCACCGCTCGGCCCGGTCGTGCCTGTCGTGCTCTTGCTGCAGGCCGCAGCGAGAAGCAGGACGGCCGTAGGGATAACCAGCAATCCCGTGTGTCGAAACCTGCGGATGTTCATCCTTCCCTCCTTCTGATCGACGTGGTTCTTCGTTGGCACGATCCCATTCGGGGCAGACAGCCCGATCACCCCCCTCGTTCGAACGGTTTGGCCAGCGCGCTCGGCTGCCTGACGCGTCGGGCCACCACGACGAGCGCTGCCACGGTGATGAGCGCCGGAGCCATCGCCGCCAGATCCGAGGCGCTCGGGGGGATGATGCCGAGCGTCTTCCAGGTGAGGACGGTCGCGGCCACCATCCCGTAGAGGAGCGAGCCCGCCATGACGCCGACCGGCCGCCACGCCCCGAAGTACACGAGGGCGACGGCGATGAACCCCTCTCCTTGCGTGAGGTTCTGCTGGAAGATGCCGAGCTCCATGGCCAGCGCCGCGCCGGCCAGGCCGGCAAGGGCGCTGCCGAGGATCACTGTCGAATACCGGACTCGAGCCACACTCACCCCAAGGCTGTCCGCTGCGGCCGGAGTCTCGCCCACCGCCTTGATGTTCATCCCGTACGTGGTGCGGTTCAGGACGAATGCGAGAAGGGGCACGAGCAGGAAGGCCAGGTAGGTCAGCAGGTCGGCATGGAAGAACATCTTGCCCAGCGTCGGGATGCCGGCGAGGAGTGGAACCTTGACCACGGGAGGAGAGGACACGGGGATGGGCGTTCCAACGAGCTTCACGAACAACAGGTCGCTCGCCCCGAGGCCGAACAGATACATGCCGATCCCGCTGATCCCCTGCTCCGCCTTGAGAGTCACGCTCACCACGGCCGTGACGACTCCCAGGAACGCGCCGACGCCCACCCCGACGAACGCGGTCAGCCAAAGGTTGTGGGTGTGCAGGGCCGTGTAGTACGCCGCGAAGCCCGCCAGCAACATGATGCCGTCGACGCCCAGGTTGAGCACCCCGCTTCGCTGTCCCATCGTCTCTCCCAGGCTGGCCAGCAGGAACGGGGTGGCAAGCCGGATGCCCGACGCGACCGTCGCGGTCAGGACCGCCGCAGTGAAGAACTGTCTCATCTCCGCACCTTCTCGGTGACAACAGGGACGGGCGGAGCCTCGGCTCGAAGTCGGAACCGTCTCCGGGGATGCTCGATGGCGACGACGAAGATCACCACCAGGCCGTTGAGGGCGACGATCAAGGAGGTGGGAACCTGCACTGCGATCTGCATGGCGGTTCCTCCCACCAGCAGCCCCCCGAAGATGAACGACGACACCACCGTCCACAGTGGATTCAGTCCGCCGAAGAGCGCGGCGACGATGCCGTTGAATCCCGCCGAGCCGGTGAATCCGGTTGCGGTCCCGTCGGTGACCATCCGGTGGGACGCGCTTCCGAACACGAGCACCGCCCCGGCCAGGCCGGCCATCGCCCCGCTCAGCGCCAGGGCGAGCACGATGCTGCGCTTGACCGGCATGCCCGCATAGCTCGACGCGTCGCGGGACAACCCGACCGCCCGCAGGCGGAAGCCCAGTCCGGTCCTCCACAGCAGCACGTAGACGCCGACCGCCGCCAGCAGGGCCACCAGGACGCCAGCGTGCAACTGTGTGTTGCGCACCAGGATGGGCAGGTCGGCGTGCGCCGAGAGGCGCCGGGTCTGGGGGATGAGCGAGAACCCGGAGAACGACCTGTCCACCAGTGGGCCGGACAGGAGGTAGTTCATCACCTGGACGGCGACGATGTTGAGCATGATCGTGGAGAGGATCTCGTTCACGTTGAAGTAGGCCTTTAAGGCCCCGGGCACCGCCCCCCACAGGCCGCCACCCATCGCTCCCGCCAGCAGGACGAGCGGGATAAGGACGAATCCCGGGAGGCCGGGAACGGCCAGCGCCATCGCCGTGGCGGCCAGGCCCCCCATGACGATCTGGCCCTCACCGCCGATGTTGAGGACGTTGGCCCGGAAGGCGATGCAGATCCCGACCCCCACCAATACCAGGGGCACTGCCTTGACCGCTGTGGAGGTGAGGGCGTCGACGCCGCCAAAGGCACCCTGCAACAGCGCCCTGTAGCCGGTGATCGGATTCGCTCCGAGGGCCCATAGCATCATCGCCCCGACCAGCAGAGCGGCGACGGCGGCCAGCGGAATGGCGAACCAGCCCACCACGATCCGCCGCCAGTGGTGACCCAGGTGGCTCATCTCACGCCCATCGTCTCCCGGTCCAGGGGGTCTGGCCCTGGTCGTCGGGCCGAGCATGGCTGGAAGCAACTCATCTGAAAGCAGCCAAAGGTCCGTCCCTCCGGGGGCCCTCCGGCCCGGTCCATTGCCGGGAAGCGCCGCAGAGATATTCTGGTGATTCGTCGGCTAGTGGTCTACTCGTCAGGAAGCAGGAGCCCGCACGTGACCCGATCCCCGAGCGTGAAGTAGTTGAACCGGCACCCCTCGCAGGATTGCTGTTGCCCATTGCAGAGAAACGAGGACATCGACCAGTTCACGTCGGAGGACGACCGCAGGTCCCTCGCCCGTACGTCGATTGACGATGGTGAGCCCGTCCACCCGGACGGTCTCTGCCTGAAGGGTTCAGAAACCATGACCAGGCCGCTGACCAGGGGAATCGCCTGTTTCTCTGGGCAACCTTACTTGGAACGGTGGGAAGACGCTGACCCTTCATCTGATCGCTCATGAGCCCGTGCGGCGACCGCGCAGCGACCGAGCGGCGACATAGCGCCGATCCTCGAGGGCACTTGCACCCCGGGTCGGGGCGTGAAAGAGGCGAGCACAGTCGAGTGAGAGCAGCGAGAAGATGCGAAGAGCGACCAGGCAAGACGCGACCTTCGGCCGGAGATCTTGTCCCGCGAACTGAGGTGAAACGGTCCGCAGGACGTCCCAGGGACGGTGGTCGCTACGGCAGGTTCACGTACCCATGCCGGGCCTTCCACAGGAAGTACTTCTCGAAGGCGATCTTGGCGGCGTGCGACTGTGGGCCGGGGATCATTACCCCGTGCTTGCGTGGTGGGAGCATCTTGTCGGCCAGGATGATGACCCCGTTGTTCCCGGCGTCCATGATGCACACCGCTGGGATGTCCCCGAAGTTCTCCTCTTTCCTCGGCTCCTCCCCCCGGATCTGCGACGCGATGTTCTCCGCGGCCACGTGGGCCATCGTCTCCGCAGGAAAGCCCGTCTTGGGCACACCCACCGCGTTCGCGGTCGCCCAGGGAGCGTTCACCGCCGCGGCGATCCCCACTGCGTAGACGTTGGGGTGGGCGAGCGTCTGGTACGTGTCCTTCACATCGACGAACCACTTGGGATTCCCCAGCCCCGAAGCCTTCACCACCTCGGCCCCGATGAACGGCGGGACGACCATGGCGTACTTGAAGGGCAGCTTCCGCCCATCTGTCAAGCGCATCTCGCCGGGGACGACCTTCTCCATCGCCACGTCGAAGATTCCCTCGATCTTCTGGCGGCGGAAGAACATGCCGAGCATCTTCTCCCCCCCGGGGAGGCCGCCGATCCCGAAGTGCCCGGGGAAGGGCTCGGCGCTGACGTAGGCGACGGGCACCCGCAGCTTCTGCTTCTTCAGGTGGTAGGTGAGGTTGAACACGAACTCGTACGCCGCGCCAAAGCAGGCCGCGCCCTGGGTCGCGCCGACAACGACCGGCCCGGGGTCGTTCACGAAGCGGGCCCAGCCCTCGGCGGCGTCGACCGCGCCCTCCAGGTACGTGATGGAGTAAGCGTTCCCGCCGGGACCGAGCCCCGGGATCACGCCGAAGTCGTTCACGTACCCGGTGGCGATCACCAGGTAGTCATAGTCGTACATGCCCACCGATGTCTCGACCTTCTTGGTGGTGGGGTCGATCTTCGTGGCCTCGCCATGCACGAACTCGACCTTGTGGGACTCGAAGGTCTTCGCCAAGGGAAACACCACGTCCTTCGCCTTGCGCTTGCCGAACGGGATCCAGATCAGGGAGGGATTGAACTGAAAGTGGTCCGACTTGGACACGACAGTGACGTCGACGTCCGTCCCAAGCTCGTGCTTCACGCTGAGGGCCGCCGTGAGTCCGGCGAAGTTCCCTCCCAGGACTAGAACCTTCCTGTTCGCCATCGCACCACCTCTCCGGTCGTCCGCTCATCCTAAGGGAAGGGGCTTCCCCGATTGCAGCGACGCTGGTGGCCTCGTTGCTGACCAGCGTCTTCGCAGGTAAGCACGCTGTTTGCGGGTGGATAGTTCAGAGTCAGTCGGGCTACCGTTACCACACGGCCAACGCGGTAAAGAAGATGGACCAGAAGGGGGTCAAGGCGTGAACAAGAGCGAACTGGTCGAGGAGATCGCCGCACGAACTAGGCTGCCCGCGGGCGAGGTGGCCCGGGTGGTCGACGCGCTCATCGTCACCGTCATGCGCACGGTGACCAGGGACGAGAAGGTCGTGTTGTCCGGGTTCGGAACGTTCCATCGCCAGGCCCGGGCTCGCCGCACCGCCCGCAACATCTGGACGGAGCAGCCCGTCACGGTCAAGGCCACCAACGTCCCCGCGTTCAAGCCCGGCCGGCCGTTCAGGGACCAGGTCGCCCGCAGGCGGCGAGCGAGCCCGTCTCGTCTTCCGGCCCTTCCCCGGCGATAGCTCTACTTGACAAGGCGGCGACGCAGGAGGTTGAGCGGCAGGACGACCAGCGATGCGGTGACCACCACGATCCACAGTGCCGCGCGAGCGGCCGCCCCGGCGTCTCCCGTCAGGATCATTGCGCGCATCAGGTTGACGGCCTGGTGCAGCGGCACGAACCAGGAGACGGACTTCGCCCATCCCGGGAACCGGTCCAGCGGGAAGAACACGCCACTGAACAGGAACATGGGCGTGATGAACATCGTCCAGTAGTAGGAGAACAGGTCGATGATCGGGATGACGGCGGTGAACGAGAGCCCGATCACCGAGAACATCATCCCCACCATGGCCACCGCCACCGGCGTGAGGATCGCGAGCCACGAGTGCACCACGCCGAAGAGCGAGGCGATGGTGATGAACAGCGTGCCGTAGATCAGTGAGCGGGTCGTTCCCCACAGGAGCTCGCCCAACCCGATGTCCTCGATGGTCAGGGGCGTGGACATCACGGCGTCGTAGATCCTCCCGAACTGCATCTTGACGAAACAGTTGAACGTGACCTCGAAGGACGTCCCGAACATGGCGGCCGTCGCCACCAGCCCGGGGGCGATGAAGTCCAGGTACCGGAAGCCATGGATCCGGGCGAGGTAGGCACCCAGCCCGAGGCCCATCGCCAGTAGGTACAGGAACGGCTCGAAGAAGTTCGGCAGGATGTTGAACTTGTAGGTGTGCCGGTAGATGGTGGCGTCCCGCTGCCACAGGTGCCACGCCTTCGTCGGACGAACGTCGGGGATGCGGAGCAGGTCGCGGAGCAGGCTCCGCCGCTCGAGCACCGGCGCGCCCTCCGTCGCGGTTTGTGGCATCACTCCAGCAAGCCCCTTCCGGTGAGAGCGAGAAAGACGTCCTCCAGCGTCCCGCCCCGCAGCCAGACGGTCGAGGGCTCCAACCCGAGCGCGCGAACCTTGCCGAGGAGCTCGTCCCCGTCGTTGGTGTGGAAGTCCCACCGGTCCGCCAATCGCTCCGTCCGGTCGGCCGCAGGCTCGAGGGCGGCCAACGCCCCGACCGCGTGTTCTGGCGGCTCGAAGACCTCGACGACTTGTGGAGACGTGTGCCGGGCGATGACCTCGCGTGGGGAGCCCTCGACCAGGATCCGGCCTTCGTGCATGATCACCAGCCGGTCGCAGAGCTGTGACGCCTCCTCCATGTAATGGGTGGTGAGCAGCAGGGTGACACCCTCGCGCTTGAGGGACCGGAGCTTCTCCCACACCAGGTGCCGGGCCTGCGGGTCCAGGCCCGTCGTCGGCTCATCGAGGACAAGGAGCTCGGGATCGTTCATCAATGCCCGGGCGATCAGCAGGCGCCGCTTCATCCCACCCGAGAGTCGGGGGACCTTCCAGTCCCGCTTGTCTTCCAAAGCCACGAACGCCAGGAGCTCATCGGCTCGGGGCAGGGCGGTGCGCATCGGGATGTCGTAGTAGCGCGCGTAGATCACCAGGTTCTCCAGGACCGTCACTTCTTCATCGAGGTTGTTCTCCTGCGGCACCACGCCCATGCGGGCCTTGATCCGGCGCCCGTCGACCCATGCCCGAAGGCCCAGGACGTTGAGCTGGCCGTTCGACGGCGGCGAGAAGCACGAGATCATCCGCATGGTGGTGGTCTTTCCCGCGCCGTTGGGCCCGAGGAAGCCGAAGCACTCCCGGTGTCGAACCTCGAAGTCGATGCCCTTCACCGCCTCGAACTGGCCGAAGTGCTTGCCGAGGGCGCGCGCCATCACCACCTGCTCTGACATCGGCCCGAGTCTAGCTTGAACCCTGTTTCCGGGGTCTTACGCAATGACCGTCCAGCTGTCGGACCAGGACGTCGAGTGATTGTTGGCGAGGTCGGCAGCGAACACCGAGAACGTGTGTGACCCCAGCGGGAGGCCGGTCATGGAGAAGGGAGACGTGCACACGATGTAGGGCCGGCCGTCCGACGAGCACCAGAAGATGCCCGGTTCGTCGCTGGACAGCGTGAACGTCGCCGTCTTGGACTTCGTCTTGCTGCCGTTGGGTGGTCCGCCCGTGACGGTGATGGTGGGAGCGAGGGTGTCCTGGATCCACGTCTGGCTCTGGGGATCGGATTCGTTGCCGGCCAGGTCAGCCGCCCACCCGGTGAAGGTGTGGGATCCGTCGTGCAGGTTGGTGTAGACGAACGGGGCGGCGCAGGCGCGTACACGCGGTTGTCGTTGTCGCCCAGGTAAACCGTCCCGTTCACCACCGCCGGCGACGACTTGGTGCCCGCGCCCATCGTCCCGTACTTCGAGTGGTAGAGCTGATCGCCGGTGTCGGCGTCGAAGGCATGCAGCTGGCTGTCGAAGGACGCCACGTAGACCACGCCGTTGGCGTACGCGGGCGACGATGTCGCGTAGTCCGGCATCGTGTTCGTCCACACGGTCGCTCCCGTCGATTGCTTGAAGGCATAGATCGTGCTGTTCATGGGGGCCGTCTCGCCGGTCTCGACGTAGACAAGCCCGTTGGTCACGACTGGGGTGGCCCGCACGATGCCCAGGTACGGAAGCACCGATGTCTTCCAGACGAGCCCACCGGTGCTGGCATTGAACGCATAGACGCGGTAGTCGTCCGACCCCACGTAGACCACGCCGTTCACCACGGTCGGCGTGCACCGGATCAACCCGCCGGTCGTGGCCGTCCAGAGCGTCGCGCCGGTGTTCGCGTCGAAGGCGTAGAGGGTGGACTTGTCGGTGCCGACGTAGACGACCCCGTTCGCGACCGCCGCCGACTCCCAGATGGCCCAGATGTTGTCCGACCTCCACACCAACGCTCCGGTCGTGGCGTTGAACGCGTACAGCGAACCGTCGTGCGACCCGATGTAGACCTTGCCGCCCGCCACCGCCGGAGACGACTCGGCGATGCGGTCACCCGTGGTCGCGCTCCAGATCTTGGTACCCGTCGTGGCGTTCAGGGCATAGAGATTGTGGTCGTCGGAGCCCACATACACGATGCCTCCCACCACGGCCGGAGAGGAGCGGACGATGTCGCCGGTGGCGAACGTCCAATCGACGGCCCCGGTGGCGGCGTTCATCGCGTAGACCTTGTGGTCGTCTGAGCCGATGTACAGGGTGCCGCCCACCACGGCCGGCGAGGACCAGATCTGTCCGCCGGTAGGCGTGGACCACTCGACCTGGAGTCCCCCGACGTTGGACTTGTTGAGGGACTGCTCGGATGGGTTGATGCCGGAGCGATCGGCCGTGTTGTGGAACTGGGGCCAGCTCGCGGACGCCGCGGCTTGGCCGACGAGCCGCCCGGGTCCGGCCGACGCGGGCGTGACGAAGGCTGCCGCGAGGCCGGCGCACGCAGCGGCGATCGCGATGAGCCGGAGAAGCAGGGTTCGTCCCAGGAGGACTCTCATTGCTGTTCGGGAGCGATCCTTACCCCCATCAAGGGCGGTTACACCTTTCGAAGTAGGAAATTTGGGGTGTGACGACCGGTTCGGGCCGGCCCTAGCTGAACGTCACCAGGCGCAAGCCGCGGGCCACGGGTCGCCCGCCTTCGTCGGCGACCTCGAACGACACGCGTTGGCCGATCCGCAGGGTTCGCACGTTGGATCCCTCCGTCGAGGTCCGGTCGATGAAGATCTCGGTGCGATCGTCCTGCAGGAGCGAACCCGCTCGAGCCTGCTCGTCGTAGTCCTTGATCGTTCCCTGCGGCATCATCGTGATCCTATCGTTCAAGCACGCTCGGCTCGACTTCGGAGCCTCCCGGGCAAGCCCATCTCCAGGCACGCCGTGAGGGTCCGGCCTGGACGATTGGCAGCCAGGACCCGGGCCATGTCGTGCGGCCGATCCAGGTCGAAGGCCAACTCGGAACGGGCGATCTCCTCGAACCGGATGCGCGCCCTCCGGGCCGCCCATCGGTGCTTTGCGAATGACTCCGGGCCGAAGCGGGGAGGGATGACGGCCGGCGGGTGCCGCAGGAGCAGGTTCGTCCCTCCATCGGAGGCGGCGGGGGCCGCGACCACCGATGCGTCCCGGGCCAATGCGGCGGCGAGCGCCTCGCCTGTGATGAACGGAAGGTCGGCGAGCACGACCGCCAGGCTGCTGGGTCGCCCCGGAGTCTCTCGTTCCACTTGCCGGATCGCCTCGTTCAACGACGAACCTTCCTCAGCGATCGGTCGGACGCCGCGACGCGCCGCCACCTCCAGGACGGCTTCGTCGACGGAAACGACCCATACCTCCCATGCCGGCTGGGCCAGGCACACCTCGAGGACGTCTTCCATCATCGCCAGCGTGAGCGCAGCGCGTTCGGGCAGCGAGAGGATCGATGCGAGTCGGCTCTTTGTTCGTTCGAGCGACTTCACCGGAACCGCCAGCACCTGCATGGCTGGCTAGAATAGCCGCGCCCCCGAAGGGGCGGGGAGGCCACGTGCAGAAACCCGAGCCCTGGTTCGACCTCGCACACCTGACCCTCCGTCCGAGCATCGCCTTCTGGTTCAACTGGCGCTTCGAGGGGATGGAGCGCATCCCGCGTGAGGGCCCCGTCCTGGTGGCGTGCAACCACATCTCCTACTTCGACCCCCTCGCCCACGCCTACATGATGGTCAAGGCCGGACGGCATGCCCGCTTCCTGGCGAAGAGGGAGCTGTATGGCAACTGGTTTCTCCGCCACGTGCTGGAGGGGGCGCACCAGATCCCGGTCGATCGGGGGAGCGGTTCGATGGCCCCCGTAGCATCGGCAGTCAAGGCCCTTCGGGCCGGGGAAGCAGTCATCGTCTACCCCGAAGGCACCGTAACCAGGAATCCGGATTCCACCCCGATGCAGGGTCGAACGGGCATCGCCAGGCTCACGCTGTCCTCGCAGGTGCCGGTGCTTCCGATCGCGGTGTGGGGCTCCCAGCACGTGTGGCAGCGGGACGGAGCGAGGAGCATCAAGTTCGGTCGCCCGATCTGGGTGAAGGCCGGGCCGGCGACGGACTTCTCGGTGTTCGTGGAGCAGCAAGAAGACCCTGCGGTCCTCCGGCAGGTGACCGATACCATCATGGATGAGCTGACTCGCCTGGTGGTGGACCTTCGGTCCCGGTACCCGAAGGAGTGGTCCTCCTAGATGCTGTTCTTCATCCTTGGTCCGGTCATGGTGGCCTTCGTCCTGGTCTTGATGTGGCGAACCCGTCGGAAGATCGAACCGATGCTGAAGAGGATGCCAGCGGCCCGCTGGGAGCGGACCGACGAGGTCATCGAGGACCCGTTCACCGGGCGGACGATACGCGTGTGGATCGATCCGGTCGACGGTTCGCGCCATTACGTCCCCGAGCGTATGCGCCAGAGACGAGCGCGTTGAGCGACCCAACCGTCAGCCGAAAGACCTAGGAAGAACTTCCGTTCACCGTTGACTTGTGTGATTGCTCCTGCGTACCGTGGCGTATTCGGCCCCGCGGGTTCAATCGGAGGTGTTCGTCATGCAGATCAAGCATTCCATCGGCGCCATGGCGGCATGCGCGACGGTCGTCGCCACGCTGATCTCGGCCTCCCCTGCTCAGGCCACTGCCAAGGGCATCAGCGGACTCATTGGCATACAGAGCACTCGGGCCGGTGGAACGCAGGATTTCGCGATGAACCCCGACGGCTCAGCCGTCGCGCAGATCACCAAGATCACTGGGCTCTCGGCCTACGACATCGCTTGGTCACCGGATGGGTCCCAGGTAGCCTTCTCCGGCTGCTGCACGGGCGGTGGGACCTTCCAGATCTACAAGATGAACGCCGATGGGAGTAGCTTGACGCAGCTCACTACTGCGGGCCGGAACACTCTTGCAGCGTGGGCGCCCTTCGGACAGCGGATCGCATTCACGAGCAAACGCGACGGGAACTTCGAGATCTACACGATGAACTCCGACGGCACGAACCAGATCAACGTGACCAACAATCCGGGAAAGGACGAGGCTCCGGCCTGGTCGCCGGACGGTGCCCAGATCGTCTGGGACAGCGACCGGTCCGGGAAGCTGCAGGTCTACATCATGAAGTCCGACGGCTCTCTTGTGACGAATCTCACCAACACGACCTCCAACGAGACGGAGCCGAACTACTCGCCCGACGGCACGAAGATCACGTTCGAGAGCGACCGGACCGGCAACCATGACATCTTCACCATGAACGCCGACGGCACGAGCCAGACCGACGTGACGAACAACTCGGGCACGGACGATCGGCCAGCGTATTCGCCCGACGGGACACGGATCGCATTCGACACCACGCGCACCGGGAACTCAGAGATCTTCACCATGAACGCCGACGGTACGAGCCAGACGAACGTGACGAACAACTCGGCGACCGACCAGCGGCCCGACTGGCAGCCACTGCTGCCCGGCAGGAAGCTCGTCAGTGTGTCCGATGCCGGGTTCATGCCCGCGCCGCTGGGCGTGCAGCGCGGGGACACCGTCGAGTTCGACTTCTCGGGCACCATGAATCACACGGCGACGGACAACAACGGTCTCAGCCTGTTCGGTTCGGGGAGCGTGCCGCCGGGCGGGAACTACGAGTTCCTGTTCTTCGCCGCGGGCACCTACCGGGTGATCGACTCGGTGGGGGGGAACTCCGGGATCATCAAGGTGTCCGTGGGGACCGACCCGCACTCGGGGACGCTCTCCACCGTGTTCACCATCACCTGGGCTTCGGTCACCGCGCCATCCGGTTATCTGTACGACGTGCAGATCGAGCGGCCGGGCACCGGGGCATTCACTAATTGGCTGACCGACCAGACGCAACTGAGCTCCACGTTCACCCCGGACGGCGGGGTCGGGACCTACTCGTTCCGGGCCCGTCTGCGGAAGACCTCGAACGGGAAGGCGACCGGGTACTCCGCCGCGTCATCGATCAACGTGACGGGGTGAGCGAGAAGGGCGGAGAAGCTCAGATCAGCCCCAGCTTGCGGCCCACGCGGTCGAAAGCGTCGAGGGCTTCCTTGAGGTCCTCTTCGCTGTGATCCGCGGACACGATCGTCCGGACGCGGGACCGGCCCTTCGGCACAGTGGGGAACACGATGGCCGGGGTGAACACCCCCTCCTCCCACAGCAGCCGCGCGAGCTCGATGGCTTTGGTCTCCTCACCAGCGATGACCGGCGTGATCGGCGTCTCGCTGGCGCCCGTGTCGAACCCCAGGTCCTGCAGTCCCTTCTTGAAGAACCGCGTGCGATCCCACAGTCGCTCCACGCGCTCCGGCTCCTCCTCGAGGATGTTCAGCGCCTCGATGCACGCCGCCGCGACGGCGGGCGGCGCCGACGTCGAGAACAGGAAGGGGCGGCCCCGGTTCACGAGCCAGTCGATCAAGTGCTGCGGCCCGGCGATGAACCCACCGAGCACCCCGATCGCCTTCGACAACGTTCCCACCTGGATGTCCACGCGGCCGTGGAGGCTGAAATGGTCGACGGTCCCGCGGCCGTTCTTGCCGAGAACCCCCGACGCGTGCGCGTCGTCGATCATCATGATCGCCCCGTGCTTCTCGGCCACCTCGACCAGGGCGGGGAGCGGGGCGATGTCCCCGTCCATCGAGAACACACCGTCGGTGATCAGCAGCTGGTGCCTCCCAGGCGCTCTCGTTTCCTCGAGCAGCGCGTCGGCAGCGGCTGCTTCCTTGTGCGGGAAGACCTTGATCTCGGCGCGGGACAGCCGCGCCCCGTCGATGATCGAGGCATGGTTGAGCTGATCCGAGACGATGACGTCCTCCTTGCCCAGGATCGCCGCCACCGTCCCCGAGTTCGCGGCGAACCCGGACTGGAACATGATGGCCGCCTCTGCGCCCTTGAACGCGGCGAACCTCCGTTCCAGCTCGGTGTGCAGGGACATGGTCCCGGCGATCGTGCGAACCGCGCCAGACCCCGCGCCATACCGGGCGGCCGCGTCCGAGGCCGCCTTCTTCATCCGAGGGTGGGCGGCGAGCCCGAGGTAGTTGTTCGACGCCAGGTTGATGACCTCGCGCCCGTCGAACCGCGTCCGGGCCTTCTGCTCGTCCTCCAGCACTCGAAGATGAAGGGCCGTGCCGGCTTCGTTCAGCTCGCCCAGCTGCGCCTTCAGGTACTCGAGGCTCGCCTCAGGCATTCCCGGACTCCTCCTCACGCACCCGACGCTTGCGGCAACAGGATGACCTTCCCCGAGCGACCGGACGCCGTGATCTCGAAAGCCTCCTCGAAGCGTTCCAGCGGGAACCGGTGGGTGATGACCGGGGCCACGTCCACCATGCCGGTGGCGAGGAGCGTGGTGGTCTGCTGCCAGGTTCGGTAGATCTCCCGCCCGGTCACGCCGAGCAGCCGGGCCTCCTTGAAGATGACCTGGTCCGTGAGGTCGAGCGTCACCGGTTCGGAGGGCAGCCCCAGGAGCGACATCCGCCCCCCGCGGGCAAGCATCCGGGTGCCCTGGCCGATCACGGCGGCGATCCCCGACATCTCCAGCACGACCTCGGCGCCGTGTCCGTCCGTCGCCTCGAGCACCGCCGCCACGGGATCCTCGCGCGTGGGATCGACCACCAGGTCGGCGCCCATCTGCTTGGCGAGGCTCTGACGGAACTCGTTGGGCTCGACCGCGATGACCGTGCGAGCCCCGCAGGCCCGGGTGATGCCGACGGCGAACAGCCCGATCGGCCCGCACCCGAGGATCGCTACGGCGGCCGTGGCCACGTCGCTCGCGTCGCCGTCGGCGAACACGGTATGCACCGCGTTCCCGAAGGGATCGTGGATCGAAGCCACTTCGGGGGGGATGCGCGGGTCGACCTCCCAGCAGTTCCTCTCCGGCCACACGAGATATTCGGCGAACCCGCCCTCGACGTCGACGCCCAGAATCCGGAGGTTCTCGCAGATGTGCATGCGACCCGTCCGGCAGAGGAGGCAGAAGCCGCAGAAGAGGTGCCCTTCAGCGGCGACCAGTGTGCCCGGCCGAAGGTGATGGACCTCGGGCCCGGCGGCGACCACGATTCCGGCGACCTCGTGGCCGAAGGTCATCGGGATCGACTTGATGCGTCCTTGCGCCCAGTGATCCCAGCGATGGATGTGAAGGTCGGTTCCACAGATCGACGCGGCATCCACCCGGATCAGCACCTCACCCGGTCCGGGGTTGGGCACGGGGATCACGACGAGCTCCGCCCCCGGGCCGGCGATCGTCTTGCGCAGCGCGCGCATCGACGAGGCGATGACCGGCCGGATCGGTTCGGACTTGGAGGCGCGCCGCGCCTTCACTCCCGATGGCTCTCGACCCAAGAGCGACTCCTGGCTGAGGATGCCCGACCGTGGACGGTCCGAACCGGAGCAAGAGCCTAGCGCGATGTTCCTTCGGGGGTCCACCCGGTATCCTGAACCTCCTTCGTTTCCGGCCGGATGTCTAGGGGGAGCACCGCGATGACGACACCGCACGAAGATGCTGCGCGAGCGTTGGCTGATCGTTTCTGGGAGGACATCCTGAGACTGGAGCCCCTTGTCGCAACCGAGATCGGAGACGAGCGCTTCGACGATCGGCTCCCCGATCCCAGCGACGATGGAGTGGCCGAAATGGCAGACCTGGCCCGGAAC
>WNGN01001470.1_pt1 | contig 15477 bp, 13 predicted proteins | sample 5400561 | NCBI WGS metagenome assembly WNGN01 (sample SAMN13153379, study PRJNA577476) | soil metagenome | isolation source: 115 cm soil or saprolite under Garry oak tree replicate 2 | place: USA:California | collected 2016-06-15
AGCAGAGCCGGGCGGAAGCGGTCAACCGCGTGCTCGACGAGGTGATGCAGGGTCTGGGCGCGGACGAGACCAAGAAGCCGGCGGTGCGCGAGGCGTTCGAGGCAGTCGAGAAGGCCGAGGTGCGCCGACTCATCGTCGAGCGCGGTCTGCGGGTCGACGGCCGCAAGGTGAACGAGATCCGGCCGATCTCGATCGACCTGGCGTACCTGCCGCGGGCGCACGGCTCGAGCGTCTTCACCCGCGGCGAGACGCAGGCGCTGGTCTCGGCCACGCTCGGGACCAAGTCGGACGAGCAGAAGATCGAGGCCCTCGAGGGCGAGTCCTACCGTCATTTCATGCTCCACTACAATTTCCCGTCGTTCTCGGTCGGTGAAGTCCGGCGGTTCGGCTCGCCGTCCCGCCGCGACATCGGCCACGGCGCCCTCGCCGAGCGGGCGGTCGAAGCGGTGCTGCCGGTGAAGGAAGAGTTTCCGTACACCATCCGGATCGTCTCCGACATCCTCGAGTCGAACGGATCGTCGTCGATGGCGTCGGTCTGCGGCGCCTCGCTGGCCTTGATGGACGCGGGCGTGCCGCTCAAGGCGCACGTCGCCGGCGTCGCGATGGGCCTCGTGAAGGAGGGTGACCGGGTCGGCATCCTCACCGACATCAACGGCGCCGAGGACCACTACGGCGACATGGACTTCAAAGTCGCGGGCACCGAGAAGGGCGTGACCGCGCTCCAGATGGACATCAAGATCGGCGGCGTGTCGATCGACATCATGCGCGCGGCGCTGCAGCAGGCGCGCGAGGCCAGGCTGATCGTGCTCGCGAAGATGCGCGAGGCCATCGAGAAGCCGCGGGCAGAGCTCTCGCCCTACGCACCGCGCTTCGTCACGATCAAGATCCGGCCCGAGAAGATTCGCGAGATCATCGGCCCCGGCGGCAAGGTCATCCGGGGCATCCAGGAGCAGACCGGAACCAAGATCGACGTCGAGGACGACGGCCGGGTCACCGTGTTCTCACCCGATAACGCGTCCGTCCAGAAGGCCCTCGGAATCATCCAGGACATCTGCCGCGAGGTCGAACTGGATCGCATCTATCTGGGCAAGGTCAAGAAGATCGTCGAGTTCGGCGCCTTCGTCGAGGTCATTCCCAACACCGAAGGGCTCCTGCACATCTCGCAGATCGCGGAGAACCGCATCCGCACCGTCCAGGACGTCCTGACCGAAGGCGACGAAGTGCTCGTCAAGGTCATCGAGATCGACGGCAATGGCAAAATGAGATTGAGCCGGAAGATGGCGCTGCGCGATCAGCCGGCGCTGGCCGACAAAGAGAAGCTGAAGAACCCGGCGGCCGCGAACCCGCCGAGGGCCTGAGAGGCGGAGCGTGATCGAGGCGTACCGCAAGGGGTTTCTGCCCAACGGCATCCGGATCGTCACGGAGCGCATGGAGCACGTGCGCTCGGTCGCGGTCGGGGTGTGGGTCGAAACCGGCTCGCGCCACGAGTCCGACAGCCGTGGCGGGATGTCCCACCTCATCGAGCACCTGGTGTTCAAGGGGACGGCCACACGGAGCGCCGAAGCGATCGCCCGCACGATGGACTCGGTCGGCGGTCAGATGGACGCGTTTACCACCAAGGAGCACACCTGCTTCTACGTCCAGGTGCTCGACGAGCACCTGCCGCTCGCCGTCGACCTGCTCACCGACATCCTGCTGCACCCGCTGTTCAACGCCGACGAGCTCGAGCGCGAGAAATCGGTTGTCCTCCAGGAGATCAAGATGGTGGAGGACACCCCCGACGACATCATCCACGACATCTTCGCGGCCCAGGTCTGGGAGGGTCATCCGCTGGGACGGCCGATCCTCGGCACCCGGGAGGCGGTGACCGGCTACGACCGGGTGGCGGCGCTCGGCTACTTCACCGAGCAGTACGTGCCGCCGCGCATCATCATCGCGGTGGCGGGGAACGTCACCCACGACCGCGTCGTCGAGCTGTTCGGCGCGGGGTTCCACGGCTTCGAGCAGGCCGCCGCCGGCCGCACGGCCACTCCGCCGGTCCTCAAGCCCGGGGTGAACATCGTCGCCAAGACCCTCGAGCAGGTCCATCTGATCATGGGGTTTCCCGGTCTTCACCACTCGGCCCCGGAGCGTTACGCGATGTTCCTGCTCAACGACATCATCGGCGGCAGCATGTCGTCGCGCCTCTTCCAGGAGGTGCGGGAGCGCGAGGGGCTCGTCTATGCCATCCACTCCGGCGTTCAGGCCTACGTCGACACCGGGACCCTGTACGTCTACGCCGCGACCGACGAGAAGAACTTCTCCAAGGTGCTGAAGTCGACCCTGAAGGTGCTCCGCGAGCTCAAGAAGACGGGCGTGACCGAAGAGGAGCTGCGCCGCGCCAAGGATCACCTGAAGGGAAGCCTGATGCTCTCGCTCGAGTCGACTTCGAGCCGCATGAATCGACTCGCCAAGCACGAGATGCATCACGGCACGTTCCTCTCGATGGACGCGATGCTGGCCGCCATCGATACCGTCCGTCACGAGGAGGTCCAGGCGCTCGTCGCCGATCTCCTCAACGAGGATCGGCTCGCGCTGACCACCCTGGGCCCGCTGGATCGGCGCAACCTGCCCCGAGAGCTGCTACACCACTAGCCGCTTCGCCGCTCGCGCTCTTCACGCGCCTCGCTCGCCTCTTCGGGCATCACGCCCTTCGCCGCCTCGGGCATTCGACCCTGATCCGCGCGTACCTCCGGTCGAGGGGGCTCGACTCAGGCCGATCTTCTCCAGCGGCACGCGCCTTGCTCGAACGGAGTGCGCATCCAGTTTCGCTGGCGAGGAGGCCCGGCCATGAAGAGGTTCGTGCTCGTCATCGTCCTCGGCGTACTGGCCCTGACCCTGGGAGTTTCCAGGGAGGCGCTCGCCCAGCGGTTCGTCGTCGTCAACGGCCAGGTCATGGGCCCGCAGGAGCTCGCGATTCTCGACCGGTTCGCCTGCCAGTACGTTCCCAACGGCTACTACTGGCTCAACACCCAGACCGGTCTCTGGGGTTACGCCGGGAACTCGACGCCCCAGGGGTACATCTCGGACGGGTGCTACCGGCAGACGCGGCGGCCGAGCCTGTCAGAGAGACGGATGCTCTACAGCCCGTACGATTGGGTCAGGTGACGCGTTCGACGCCCTCCCGCCGGGGATAGGCTCGTGCTACGCTCCCGGCGGGAGGGCGCTCTCATGAGCCCGATGCAGCCCAAGAGCGAGTTCCTGTCGGTCCGGGGGCTCCGACTGCACTACCTCGACTGGGGTAACCACGGCGCGCCGCCTCTCGTCTGCGTCCACGGCTACACCTCGAGCGCCCAGGCATTCAACGCCCCAGCGAGACACCTTCGCGAGCGCTTCCACGTGATCGTCCCGGATGTGCGCGGTCACGGCGAGAGCGCCTGGTCGCCCGACGGCGCCTATCAATATCGCGATCAGGCTGCTGATCTCGCCGCGATCGCGGAGCAACTCGGACTCGCGCGCTTCTCGCTGATCGGTACCTCGATGGGCGGCATCATCGCGATGACCTACGCCGGGGAGCATTCCGAGCGACTGGCGCGGCTGATCATCAACGACATCGGTCCGGACGCGGAGACGGGCAGCCAGCGAATCACGCAGATGGTAGGGAGCCGGCCGGACGAGTTCGCGACGCTGGAGGATGCTATGGCTTATCGGCGACAGATGTCGCCGATCGTCGCGGGCCGCAGTCTCGAGGATCAGGAAGAGCTCGCCCTCGGCGTGCTGCGTCGGCGCGCCGACGGCCGCTGGGTCTGGAAGATGGACCCGCGGTACGTCCAGCAGCGAGTCGCGCAGGGGCCGCCGGCACGGCCGCCCCTCTGGCCCGTGCTCCAGCGCCTGTCGTGTCCGACCCTGGTCGTGTGGGGAGAGGACAGCGACGTGCTCTCCGAGCCACAGGCCCGGCGGATGGCCGAGACGCTCCCGAAGGGGCAGCTGGTCTCGGTGCCCGGCGTGGGCCATGCGCCCACGCTGGTGGAACCGGCCGTTCTCGCAGCGCTCGGCCGGTTCCTGGCCGACGCCGGATAGCCGGCCCCCGCAAGAATCGCACCGGCCGCAACATGTTGTGGCCGGCTCAATCTCGCGCTTCCATCGTTAGCGGTTTTGCTCTATGGTTGGGACGTGATCGACCGGTACACCCGCCCCGAGATGGGTCGCATCTGGAGCGAGGAGTCCAAGTACCAGACCTGGCTCCGGGTGGAGCTGGCGGTCTGCGAGGCCTACGCCAGGCGCGGCCGGATTCCGTCCGACGCGATGGCGCGCATCCGCGGCAAGGCGCGGGTCGACATCGCTCGGATCCTCGCCATCCAGGAGCGCGTCAAGCACGAGATGATCGCGCTCCTCACGAGCCTCGAGGAGCAGCTCGGCGAGGACTCGCGGTTCGTTCACATCGGCCTCACCACCAGCGACGTGTGGGACACGGCCACTGCGCTCCAGCTGCGCGATGCCGTCGATCTCCTGATCACCGGCCAGGAGCGGCTGCAACAGGCCCTCGGCACTCTGGCGCTGCGCCACAAGGACACGCTCACGATCGGGCGAACGCACGGGGTCCACGCCGAGCCCACCAGCTTCGGTCTCAAGGTCGCCGTGTGGTACGCCGAGGCCGGGCGCAACGTCGACCGGCTCCGCCGGGCCCGCGCGGCGATCGCGGTCGGCAAGCTCTCGGGCGCGGTCGGTAACTTCGCCCACGTGGAGCCCGAGCTCGAAGCCGACGTCTGCCGCGAGCTCGCGCTCGAGGTGGAGCCGGCCTCGACGCAGATCGTGCAGCGCGATCGCCACGCCGAGTTCTGCGCGATGCTGGCGCTGGCGGCGGCCTCGCTCGAGAAGATCGCGCTCGAGGTGAGGGGGCTCCAGCGTACCGAGATCCAGGAGGCGCTGGAGCCGTTCGGCGAGGGCCAGAAGGGCTCCAGCTCCATGCCGCACAAGCGAAACCCGGAGCTGGCCGAGCGCATCTGCGGACTGGCGCGGCTGATCCGCACCAATGCGCTCGCGGCCGTCGAGAACGTGGCCCTGTGGCACGAGCGGGACATCAGCCACTCCTCGGTGGAGCGCGTCATCCTCCCCGACTCGACGATCGCCCTCGACTACGTCCTGCACCTGACGACGTTCGTCGTCGAGGGGCTCGACGTCGATCCGGGACGGATGATCGAGAACCTCGACCTGAGCCACGGGCTCGTATACTCGCAGCGCGTCCTGCTGAAGCTGACCGACGCCGGGCTCGCGCGCCAGGTCGCGTACGAGATCGTGCAGCGCAACGCCATGCGCGCCTGGAAGGAGCGCCGGCCGTTCTTCGAGCTCTTGGCCGCCGATCGCGACGTGACGGCGAAGCTTTCGGCCGACGAGCTCAAGAGCTGCTTCGACCCGGCGTTCTACGTGAGGAACGTCGACGCCGTCTTCAAACGACTGGGGCTCACGCGATGAGGGGGACATGTCGATGACCGTCGAGACGCGCGAGAAGCTCTACGAGGGCAAGGCGAAGATCGTCTACGAGACGAACCAGCCCGGACGGATCATCCAGTACTTCAAGGACGACGCGACCGCCTTCAACGCCCTGAAAAAGGGCACGATCCTCGGCAAGGGCGTCATCAACAACCGGATGTCGGCGGTCCTGTTCGAGGTGCTCGAGCGCGCCGGGGTGCCCACGCATTATCTCGAGACCCTGTCGGACCGCGAGATGCTCTGCCGCCGGCTCGACATCATCAAGATCGAGACGATCGTGCGAAACGTCGTGGCCGGCAGCCTCGCGAAGCGCACCGGCCTGGAGGAGGGCACGCCGATCAAGCAGCCGATCGTCGAGCTCTACTACAAGTCCGATCCCCTCGGCGACCCGATGCTGAACGACGACCACGTCCGCATGATGCGGCTGGCGACGCCGGCCGAGCTCAGCTGGATGAAGAAGACGGCGCTCCGGGTGAACACGGTGCTGAAGCCGCACCTGACGCGGCGCGGGATCCTGCTGGTCGACTTCAAGCTCGAGTTCGGGCGCCAGGGCCGCAAGCTGTACCTGGGCGACGAGATCTCACCCGACACGTGCCGCCTGTGGGACAGCCGCAGCAAGGAGCGCCTGGACAAGGACCGGTTCCGGCGCGACCTGGGCGGTGTCGAGGAGGCCTACGCGGAGGTCTATCGCCGGCTCGTGCCGGCGAGCACATGAAAGTCCGCGTGCTCGTGCGACTCAAGCCCGGCATCATGGACGTGCAGGGCGCCGCGGTGAAGCGCGCGCTGGCCGGCCTCGGGTTCTCGGAAATCGCCGAACTGCGGATCGGCAAGGTCATCGAGCTCGAGCTCGATGAGACGACGCCGGACGCGCGCGCCCGCGTCCGCGAGATGTGCGGGCAGCTCCTCGCGAACCCGATTCTGGAGGATTTCACGATCGAAACCGTGACCGACCTTGCCCCGCGCGAGGTCGCACGTTAAGATGAGTGCGCTATGAGATTTGGTGTCGTCGTCTTCCCCGGCACGTGGAGCGACTGCGACTTCCACTACGTGGTCTCCGAGGTCCTCCACCAGCCCGTGCGGTACGTGTGGCATCGCGAGCGCGACCTGAGTGAGCTCGACTGCGTGATCCTGCCGGGCGGATTCTCCTACGGCGACTATCTGCGCGCGGGCGCGGTGGCCGGTCGCTCGCCGGTCGTCGAGGCGCTGCGCGATTTCGTCGGACGCGGTGGGCTGGTCCTCGGCTCCTGCAACGGATTCCAGATCCTGTGCGAGGCCGGACTGCTGCCGGGCGTCCTCGCGCGCAACGAGTGCCTCCAGTACCGGTGCCAGTCCACGCACCTGGTGGTGGAGAACGTCGACACGTTCTTCACGCGCGGCCTGCGCCTGGGTCAGGTCCTGACGATGCCGATTTCCCACGGTGAGGGAAAGTACTACGCCGACGCCGAGACGCTCGCCCGGCTGAAGCGCGACAACCTGATCGCGTTCCGGTACGCGACCGCCGAGGGCAAGGTGACGAAGGCCAGCAACCCCAACGGCTCGCTCGACAACATCGCAGGCGTCGTCAATCCCGAGGGTACGGTGCTGGGCATGATGCCCCATCCCGAGCGGGCGTCCGAGACGGTGATGGGCGGCACCGACGGGCTGCTGATGTTCCAGTCCCTCCTCGGAAGCCTCATCGAGGATGGCAGCTTCCTCAAGCGGTAACCGGGAGTGACGGGGGCCGAGCCGAAGGTCACGCTCGACCTGGCCCTGGACGCCGGCCTGACGGCCGAAGAATACGATCGGATCCTCTCCCGCCTCGGGCGCGAGCCCACCTATCCCGAGCTGGGTCTCTTCTCGGCGCTCTGGTCCGAGCACTGCGCCTACAAGCATTCGCGCGTGTTCCTGTCGCGCCTGCCGCAGAGCGGCCCGCACGTGCTCCAGGGGCCCGGCGAGAACGCGGGCGCGATCGACATCGGCGACGGCTGGGCGGTGGTCTTCAAGATCGAGAGCCACAACCATCCGTCGTTCATCGAGCCGTTTCAGGGAGCGGCGACCGGCGTCGGCGGGATCCTGCGCGACATCTTCACCATGGGGGCGCGACCGATCGCCATCCTCGACTCCCTGCGCTTCGGCGAGCTCGACAATCCCAAGACGCGCGCGCTCGTCAACGGCGTCGTGTCGGGGATCAGCTGGTACGGCAACTGCTTCGGATGCCCGACGGTGGGCGGTGAGATCGCATTCGCACCCGAGTACGCCGGCAACCCCCTCGTGAACGTGATGTGCGTGGGGCTCGTGCGCGCCGACCAGATCTTCCGCGCGCGCGCCGAGGGGCCGGGCAATCCCGTGTTCTACGTCGGCAACAAGACCGGGCGCGACGGGATCCACGGTGCGACCATGGCCTCCGCGACCTTCGACGAGCACGCCGAGGAGCGACGCCCGACGGTGCAGGTGGGAGACCCGTTCACCGAGAAGCTCTTGCTCGAGGCGTGCCTCGAGGTGATGCGTACCGGCGCGGTCGTCGGCATCCAGGACATGGGCGCTGCGGGCCTGGCGTGCTGCACCTCCGAGATGCCGGCGCGAAGCGGCACGGGGATGGACGTCGAGCTCTCTCGCGTGCCTCAGCGCGAGCGGGCGATGACGCCGTACGAGATCCTCCTGTCGGAGTCGCAGGAGCGCATGCTGCTGGTCGCCGCCCGCGGGCGCGAAGAGGAGGTCCGGCGCATCTTCGCCCGTTGGGAGCTCGACGCGGTCGAGATCGGCCGTGTGACCGAGGGCGGCGAGCTCACGGCGCGGCTCAACGGCGAGGTAGTGGCGCGTGTGCCGGTCGACTTCCTGGCCGAAGCGCCTCGATATCGGAAGCCCACCCGCGAGCCCGCGGACCTCGCCGAGCGCCGGCGCTTCGATCCCCTGACGCTAGCCGAAGAATCCGATCACGCCGCGGCGCTGATCGGCCTGCTCGGATCGCCGACGATCGCGTCCAAGGAATGGGCGTTTCGCCAGTACGACCAGCAGGTCGGGATCAACACCTTGATCCTACCCGGCTCCGACGCGGCCGTGCTGCGGGTGAAGGGCACGCCGCGGGCCATCGCGGTCTCGACGGACGGCAACGGCCGCCAGGTCTTCCTCGACCCGCGGATCGGCGCCGCCATGGCGGTGTGCGAGGCGGCCCGCAACGTGTCCTGCTCGGGCGGCGAGCCGCGGGGCGTGACCGACTGCCTGAACTTCGGCTCGCCGGAGCGTCCCGAGATCCTCTGGCAGTTCGCGGAGGCCATCGAGGGCATCACGCTCGCGTGCCACGCGCTCGAGCTGCCCGTGGTCGGCGGCAACGTTTCCTTCTACAATGAGACCAGCGGCCAGGCCATCTTGCCGACTCCGATCATCGGGGTGGTGGGCGTGCTCGACGACGCGGCGCGGCGCGCGACCCAGTGGTTCAAGGGGCCCGGCCATCGAGTGGCGCTTCTGGGACCGGAGGCCGTGAGCCTCGGAGGCAGCGAGTACCTCTGGACCCGGCACCGGCGCCTCGCCGGGCCGCTGGCGCCCCTCGACTTCGACACCGAGCGTCGCGTGCAGCGCGCCGTGCGCGCCGCGGTGGCGGCCGGGCTGGTCGCGACCGCCCACGACTGTTCCGAGGGTGGCGTGGCCGTCGCGCTCGCCGAGAGCTGTGTCACGGCCCGCGATCCGGTGGGGTGCGACGCGACGCTGCCGGCGGCGGCGCGCGCCGACCTGACTCTGTTCGGTGAGGGTCCGTCGCGCGTCCTCGTGGCCGTCGAGGCCCGGCACGCGCGCGAGTTCGAAGGGTTGATGGCGGAGTCGGCGATCCCGTGGCGCTGGATCGGGACGACCGGCGGCGACCGTCTGGTGATCCGGGTCGGGAACGACACGGTCGTGGACGTGGATGCCAGCCGGCTCGAGCACGCATGGAGGAGCGGATTTGAACGCCACATGGCGTGACGACGACCGATTCCACGACGAGTGCGGGCTCTTCGGCATCTGGAACCATCCGGAGGCCGGCAACGTCACGTACCTCGGCCTCTACGCGCTGCAGCATCGCGGCCAGGAGTCGGCGGGGATCGCAACCACCGACGGCACCAACTTCCACACCGAGAAGCACATGGGGTGGGTGGCCGACGTGTTCAGCCCCGAGCGGCTCCGGCGCCTGTCGGGCCACCGTGCCATCGGTCACGTGCGGTACTCGACCGCCGGAAGCTCGAATCTCCGGAACGCTCAGCCGATCACCGCGACGACCGCCCGGGGTCCGATCGCGATCGCCCACAACGGCAACCTCACGAACGCCGAGGCGCTGCGCCGGCAGATGGAGCGCGACGGCGCGATCTTCCAGTCAAACTCCGATACCGAGGTGATCCTGCACTTGCTGGCGCGGGCGCCGGCCGGTCCGCTCGAGGAGCAGATCGTCTTCGCGCTCAAGCAGGTCCAGGGCGCCTACTCGCTCCTCATCCTGACGCTCGACGCGATGTACGCGATCCGCGACCCGTACGGCTTTCGCCCGCTGACCCTCGGGCGCCTCGGCAACGCGCACGTGGTCGCCTCGGAGACGTGCGCGCTCGACCTGATGGAGGCGAAGTGGGAGCGCGACATCGAGCCGGGTGAGCTCCTGGTCGTCTCGGACGCCGGCGCCCGGTCGCTCCGTCCGTTCGTGGCCGGCGACCGGCTGCAGTGCGTCTTCGAGTACGTTTACTTCGCCCGTCCCGACTCGATCCTCTGGGGCCGCAACGTGCACACCGTGCGCAAGGCGCTGGGCCGGCAGCTCGCGCGCGAGTACCCGGTGGAGGCCGACATCGTCATCCCCGTGCCGGACTCCGGCACCAGCGCGGCCCTCGGATATTCCGAGGAGGCGGGGACGCCCTACGAGATGGGTCTGATCCGGAACCACTACGTCGGCCGGACGTTCATCGAGCCCAAGCAGGGGATCCGCCACTTCGGCGTCAAGGTGAAGCTCAATCCGATGCGCGAGATGCTTGTCGGCCGCCGCGTCGTGGTCGTCGACGACTCCATCGTGCGCGGGACCACCAGCCGCAAGATCGTGCGGATGATCCAGAGCGCCGGCGCGCGCGAGGTTCACGTGCGCATCTCGTCGCCGCCGATCCAGTGGCCCTGCTACTACGGCATCGACACGCCGACGCGCAAGGAGCTGATCGGCTCGAGCCACAACCCCGAGGAGGTCCGCCGCTACCTCGGCGCCGACTCCCTCGGCTACCTCTCGCTCGACGGGATGCTGAAGGCGACCGGCTCGGATCCGGGACACTTCTGTCACGCCTGCTTCACCGGAAGCTACCGCGTCGGCATCGAGCCCGAGCCGACGCCGCAGCTCCGGCTCTTCGACGCCTGACGTGAAGCCGCTCACCTACCGCGAATCCGGCGTCGACATCGACGCGGGTGAGGACGCCGTGCGCCGGATCACACCCCTGGCGCGCGCGACGAACCGCGCCGAGGTGCTCGCCGGCGTCGGCGGCTTCGCGAGCTTCGTCCGGGTGCCGGCCGGATACCGCGAGCCCGTGCTGGTCTCGTCCACCGACGGTGTGGGTACGAAGCTCAAGGTCGCGTTCCTGGCCGGACGCCACGATACCGTGGGGATCGACCTGGTCGCGATGGGGGTGAACGACATCCTCGTCCACGGCGCCGAGCCGCTCTACTTCCTCGATTACATCGCGGTCGGCCGGCTCGACCCGGCGCAGATCGAGACCGTGGTCGGCGGAATCGCCGCGGGTTGCCGGCAGGCCGGCTGTGCCCTGGTCGGCGGTGAGATGGCCGAGCATGCCGGCGGTCACGCGCCCGGCGAGTACGACCTGGCCGGCTTCGCCGTGGGTGTCGTGGAGCGCGCGCGGCTCATCGACGGGGCCGCCGTCCGGGTCGGGGACCAGGTGCTCGGGCTGGCGTCCTCCGGGCTTCACTCCAACGGGTTCACCCTGGCGCGGCGGATCGTATTCGACGTCATGGGGCTCGGCGTCTTCGACCCGCTGCCGGGTATGGGCCGTAGCGTGGCTGACACATTGCTCGAGCCGACGCGCATTTACGTTCGATCGATTCAGAAGCTCCTCGAATCGGTCGAGGTGCGCGCAATGGCCCACGTGACGGGAGGTGGTCTCACCGGCAACGTGCCGCGCGTGCTCCCGGCGGGTTGCCGTGTCCGGATCTCCCGGAGCTCGTGGTCCGTCCCGCCCGTGTTCGAGGTGCTGCGCAAGGCCGGGCACGTGGACGACGCGGAGATGTTCCGAACCTTCAACATGGGCATCGGCTACGTCGTGATCGTGCCGCCGGCGGCGGCGGAGACGGCCTCTCGTCTCCTCCGGGATAGTGGAGAGCGCGTGGCCCGGCTGGGCGAGGTCGTCGCGGGCGAGCGCGGCGTGGAGCTCGTGGCATGACGCCGGGGCCGGGCCGCCTCCGGGTCGGAGTTCTGGCGTCGGGTCGGGGCTCGAATCTGCAGGCCCTTCTCGACGCCTCGGCGCGACCTGGCTATCCGGCCGAAGTCGTCCTCGTCATCTCGGATCGGGAGCGGGCGGCGGCCCTGGACCGCGCGCGCGCCGCGGGCGTCGAGGCGCTCTTCGTCAATCCCAAGGACTTCGGCGACCGCGAAGCGTTCGACCTGGCGCTGGTCCGTGAATTCACGGCCCGCGGTGTCGGCCTGGTGTGTAACGCCGGCTACATGCGGATCCTCTCGGTAGCGTACGTGCGGGCCTTCGCCGGACGCGCCATGAACATCCATCCGTCGCTCCTGCCGGCCTTCCCGGGTCTCCACGCGCAGCGACAGGCGCTGGAGCACGGGGCGAAGGTTGCCGGAGTGACCGTGCACTTCGTCGACGATGGGCCGGTGGACACCGGACCGATAATTTTGCAGGCGAGCGTGCCGGTGCAGGCAGACGACACGGAGGATTCGCTGTCGGCTCGCATCCTCGCCGAGGAGCATCGCCTGTATCCGGAGGCCGTTCGCCTGTTCGCCGAAGGTCGTCTGGAGGTCGTGGGACGGAGGGTCATCATCCGATGAAAGTCCGGCGGGCCCTGATCAGCGTTCACGACAAGACCGGCATCGTCGCATTCAGCCAGGCCCTGACCGCGCTCGGCGTCGAGATTCTCTCGACCGGCGGCACCGCGAAGCTCCTCCGGGAGAGCGGCGTGCCCGTGCGGGAGGTGTCGGACGTGACCGGGTTCCCCGAGATGCTCGACGGCCGCGTCAAGACCCTGCATCCGCGGATCCACGGGGGCATCCTGGCCCGCCGGGACGTGCCCGCGCACCTCGCGGCGCTCCAGAAGCACGAGATCGAGCCGATCGACCTCGTGGTGGTGGCGCTGTACCCGTTCGAGGAGACGGTGGCGCGGCCGGGCGTGACGCGAGCGGAGGCGATCGAGAATATCGACATCGGCGGGCCGGCGATGATCCGCTCCGCGGCGAAGAATCACGCGAGCGTCGCCGTCGTCACCGCGGTGTCGCAGTATCAGTCCGTCCTCGACGAGCTTCGCGCGAGCGCCGGATCCCTGGGCGAAGCGACGTGCTACCGGCTCGGCCAGGACGCGTTCCGCCGGACCGCGCAGTACGACGGGGCGATCGCAGCCTACCTGGCGACCGACTCGGCGCCCAAGGGGACTGGCGCCCCGGGCGAGGCGTTCCCGGCCGCGCTCAGGCTCGAAGGCGAGCGGGCCCTCACGCTGCGCTACGGCGAGAATCCCCACCAGGCGGCCGCGTTCTACCGCCAGGCCGCCGCGCCGGCGGTCGGGCTCGGGAGCATGCGACAGCTGCACGGGCCGGAGCTCGGCTACAACAACCTCCTGGATTTCTCGGCGGCCCTTTCGCTCCTGCTCGAGTTCGACCGGCCCGCGGCGGTCGTCATCAAGCATACGAATCCCTGCGGCGCCGCGCTGGGCGATACCGTGGGCGCCGCGATGCTCCGGGCGAAGGCCTCGGACCCGGTCTCGATCTACGGCGGCATCGTCGGCGTCAACCGAACCCTCGACGCGGCCGTCGTGGAGGCGCTCGCGGGGATCTTCGTGGAGATCCTGTTCGCGCCGTCGTACACGCCCGACGCGCTCGAGGAGCTCAAGCGGACGAAGAAGCGCTGCCGGGTGTTCGAGGTGTCCTGCGACCGCGGCGCCTTGCCGCGGCGGCTCGCCGAGTACCGGAGCGTTCTCGGCGGCCTCCTCGCCCAGACGGCCGATCTCGACGATCTCGATCCGGCGGCGCTCCAGACGGTGTCGCGACGGGCCCCGACCGACGCCGAGCGCGAGGCGCTTCGCTTCGCCTGGCGCGTCGCGAAGCACGCGAAGTCGAATGCGATCGTGCTCACGACGGCCGACCAGGTCATCGGGGTCGGAGCCGGGCAGATGAACCGCGTCGACTCCGCGCGCCTGGCGGTCATGCGGGCTCGGAGCCAGGGCCTCGAGACGGCCGGCACCGTGTGCGCGTCGGATGCGTTCTTCCCGTTCCGCGACGGGCTCGACGTCGTCGCCCAGGCGGGCGCCACCGCCGTGATCCAGCCCGGCGGCTCGGTGCGCGACGACGAGGTCATCGCCGCCGCCGACGCGCACGGGCTGGCGATGGTCTTCACGGGCCTGCGTCACTTCCGCCACTAGGCCGGGAGCGTCCAATGAGCCAGCCCGAGCGGATCTACGGCTTCCGCGAGCTCACCCGGATCCTGACGCTCACGCCGCGGCGGGCAGGGCAGCTCCGTCGCCTCGAGCTCCTGCGCGGCGATTCGGGCTACACGTTCCGCGACCTCCTGGCGCTGCGCGCTGCGAGCGCGCTGCTCGATGCCGGCGCCTCGGTGCGTCAGATCCGTGCCGCGTTGACGGCGCTTCGCCGCCAGGATCCTGGGCTCGAGCAGCCCCTGGCCGAGCTGAGGCTGATCGTGGAGGGCGACCGTCTCCTGGCCCAGTCCGATCGCGTCCGCTTCGACCCACGTACGGGGCAGATGGTCCTGGCGCTCGACTGCGGCGCTCTCGAGGCGGCGGCCACGGCAACCCTGTCGACGGGCCTCGTGCGGCCCCTCGCGCCGCCCGCCGACCAGGCCGAGACGTGGTTCGAGCGGGCCAGCGAGTGGGACGGCGACCCGGCCCAGTGGGAGGACGCGATCGTCGCCTACCGCCGGGTCGTCGCGATCGACCCGACATACGCGGCCGCGTGGAACAACCTCGGCCTGCTCCTGCACCGCATGGGCCGCTACGACGAGGCGGAGAGCGCGTACGCTTCGGCCCTCGAGCAGGACCCTCACTGCTGCGAGGCCGCCTACAACCTCGGCTCGCTCCACGAGGACCGTGGCGCGCCCGAGGATGCAATCTTCGACTATCGCCGGGCGCTCGAGCTTTCGCCCGACTACGCCGACGCGCACTTCAACCTCGCCGGGGCCCTGGCGCGCAACGGTCGCGACGGGGAGGCCATCAAGCACTGGCAGCGCTACCTCGAGCTCGATTCCGGCAGCCCGTGGGCGCGCATCGCGCGGGCTCACCTCGAGGGCGTCGATCCGCCGGAGCCGCCGCGATGAGAGTCCTGATCGTGGGCGGGGGCGGCCGGGAGCACGCGCTCGCCTGGAAGATCGCCCAGAGCCCGATGGTCGACGCGATGTTCGCGGCCCCGGGCAATCCCGGGATCGCGCGGCACGCCTCGCGCGTCGACATCGCCGTGGACGCGCACGACGACCTCGTGTCCTTTGCGCGGCGCGAACGCATCGATCTCACCGTCGTCGGGCCCGAGGTTCCGCTCGTCGCCGGGCTCGCCGACCGGTTCACCGCGGCGGGCCTGACCGTGTTCGGGCCCAGCGCGCGCGCCGCCGCCCTCGAGGGCTCGAAGGTATTCTCGAAGGACCTGATGTCGCGGGCGGGCGTCCCGACGGCACGGTTCGCGAGCTTCGATCAGCCGGCCGCCGCGCGCGGCTACTGCCGCGAGGTGGGCGCGCCGCTGGTCGTGAAGGCCGATGGGCTCGCGGCCGGCAAGGGGGCGATCGTCTGCCGGAGCCTCGAGGAGGCCGACGCGGCGATCGCCGAATGCATGGAGCGCCGGGCCTTCGGCCTCTCCGGCGCGCG
>WNGN01001978.1_pt1 | contig 15471 bp, 12 predicted proteins | sample 5400561 | NCBI WGS metagenome assembly WNGN01 (sample SAMN13153379, study PRJNA577476) | soil metagenome | isolation source: 115 cm soil or saprolite under Garry oak tree replicate 2 | place: USA:California | collected 2016-06-15
CTGACCTTCGTTCAAGTCATCCTGTTCGCGCGATAGAAAATCCGCGAGCAACAGCGCTCGTCTTGGCTGTATTACCGGGCGGGGCCTGGCGGCGAATGTGAAGGCCGCATTCCCGCGTCAGCTTTCCGTCCAATGTGATCTCCGCATTAAGGACCCTCGAAACCGGACAGGTCTTTTCGGCGTCGCTCGCTAGGCGAGTGAACGTCGTTTCATCGATGTTTGGCACACTGGCACGTAACGACAGAGCCGAGCGGCTGATGCGGAAGCCTTGACCTTCGGAGATGAGGGTAACTGCCTCAGTGCTGAGCTCGGTGGGCGTATATCCAGCATTCTGCAACTCAAAGGCCAGGGCCATGGTAAAGCATCCCGCGTGCGCAGCGGCGATGAGTTCCTCCGGATTCGTGCCCCTCTCGTTTTCGAAGCGGGTTTCGTAGGAATAGGGCATTTTGGCAAGCACACCAGAGGCGGTGGAAAGGTTCCCGCTTCCATCGCGACCGGTGCCGCGCCAAATCGCCTTCGCCTTGCGGATCATCAGAGTCTCCCTTCGTAGGCTGTACCGGTGGAACGCTCGTGCGGAGAAAATATGGTCCAAGATGAAGCTGCCGGAGTAGCGGCGTCACGAAGCCCCTTCACTGCGCGAGACTGTTCGCTTCGACTTGCAATCAGTGCGAAACCCGCGCCGAGCGTTGGCGTGCGTCGCGCGCGATCTACCGTAGTAACTGCGCAGCCGCAGCGCAAATTTCCTTGGCGCGATGCTGCTGCCCTCCGCCCGGGTGCACCGACAAGCGCCTTACGCTCCGAGGACTAGCCGCACGCTGTGGGTGTTGCCGTCATCCACCAGTGGGATGCGTGTTTGGGAACCCGAGGGCAGCGTCTCGCCATTCAGCTCCGCGCGCGCTATGCCGCGACTGACGCCCAGAGGGTTGTCGATAAGGATTTCGTAGCGCGCAGACCCATACTTGAACACGATCTCGAATCGCGGCCATTTCTCGGGGATGCACGGAGTGAGGACCAAGCTTGCTCCATGCACGCGAAAGCCAAGGATCCCCTCGAGGCCAGCGCGATACATCCAGCCGGCAGAGCCCGTATACCACGTCCAACCCCCACGCCCTACGTGTGGAGGGACGGAGTACACGTCTGCGGCAACAATGTAGGGCTCGACCTTGTAGCGATGCACATCGGCGCGTGTGCTCGTACGGTTGATGGGATTGATGAGTGAAAATAGCTCCCAGGCCTTGCCCCCCTGGCCGAGGAGGGCATACGCGATGACTGACCATGTGGCGGCGTGTGTGTACTGACCACCGTTTTCGCGAATCCCGGGCGGATATCCTTTGATATACCCCGGGTCGAGTTCGGTCCGATCGAAAGGCGGCGTGAAGAGCAACGCTAGCCCCGCATCACGTCGAATGAGATGACTCTCCACGGCGGACATCGCGCGCGCAGCGCGGGTTGGGTCGGCGGCTCCGGAGATGACGCTCCAGGATTGGGCGATGGAATCGATCTGACATTCGGTACTTTTGGCCGATCCGAGCGGTGTCCCATCGTCAAAATAGCCGCGTCGATACCATTCGCCATCCCAGGATTCTCGCTCCAGTGAGTTCTTAAGCGCCGCCGCATGGGTCAGCCACTCGGCCTCGCGCACCGGTTGATCGCGTGCGCCCGCAAGGGGCGCGAACGCCACGAGCGTGGCGTGCAGGAACCACCCGAGCCAGACGCTTTCACCCCGCCCCATCTCGCCGACCCGGTTCATGCCGTCGTTCCAGTCGCCCGCGCCGATCAGAGGCAGGCCGTGTTGCCCAACTGACAGGCTCCGCTCCAGCGCCCGCGCACAGTGTTCGAACAGCGGAGCGGTGTCGTCTGAGGTGACGGGCTGAAAGTACGCGTCCTGCTCACCCGGTCGCAGTGCCTGGCCCTCCAGAAACGGCACCCTTTCATCCAGAACCGCGAAGTCACCAGTCGCCTCGACGTAGTGAGCGGTGGCGTACGCCAGCCAGACCCGATCATCAGCAATGCGGGTGCGGACGCCGGGGCCGTTCGAGCCTTCTTCACTCGACGGCAGCCACCAATGCTGGACGTCACCCTCGATGAATTGTCGGCAGGCTGCGCGCAGCAGATGCTCGCGCGTCAGGGCGGGCCGGGTAAGTGCGAGCGCCATTCCATCCTGAAGCTGATCGCGGAATCCGTAGGCGCCGCTAGCCTGATAAAAGGCGGATCGTGCCCACATGCGACAGACCAGCGTCTGATAGAGCATCCAGCGATTGAGCATGATGTCCAGGGAGCGGTCCGGCGTCTTCACTTGAACCATTCCGAGCACATCGTCCCAGTGCTGAACCACCGTGCGGAAGACCGCGTCGAGATCGACCGATCGGTAACGGACCAGCAGTGCTTGCGCCTCCGTGGTGCTCGCGGCTTGACCAAGGAAAAAGACCACTTCCATGGTCTCGCCCGCCACAAGATCGACGTTGGTTTGCAGCGCGCAGCAAGGGTCGAGACCCGCGCCCACCCGCTTAGACAGAGGTGTTTGTCGGGTAAGTCCTGCCGGGCTGTCGAGCGTGCCATGTCGTCCGAGAAACTCGCGACGGTCGGCGGTCCACTGCGTTTGCCTTCCGGCGAGATCCGCGAACGCCACGTACGAGCCAAGTGGCGTGTTCCAGGGATTGTGGGCGAACATCGCGCCTGTTGCGGTGTCGATCGCCGTCACAATGAACGGTGCCGAGGCAGCTCGCGAAGGCCCGAGTACCCATTCGGCGTAGGCCGTGACGGAAAGTCTTCGCGACCGTTGTGAGCTATTGTGGATTTTCAGGCGCGAGATCTTGATGGGATCGCCCATCGGGACGTGCATAATCAGGTCGAGGTCGATGCCGTGTGAGGCGTGCTCGAAGCGGCTATAGCCCTGCCCGTGCCGCGCGGTATAGTGCGCGCGGTGATCCCTGAGCGGCGCAGCCGTCGGTCCCCACAGTTCGCCACTCTCTTGGTCGCGCACATACAACACCTCACCCGGACGATCCGTGACCGGATCGTTTGACCACGGCGTCAGTTGGTTCTCCCGACTGTTAAGCGCCCAGGTAAACCCGCCCCCCTCAGCTGCGACTTGGAAGCCGAATCCGGGGTTGGCGATGACATTGATCCACGGAGCGGGCGTCGCCTGTCCTGGGCCCAGGAGCGTGACGTATTCCCGTCCGTCTGCTGCGAATCCTCCAAGTCCATTGAAGAATTCGAGATCCTGTGTGACGGGAGCGGTCGTCACTGCCTCGAGATGTGGGCTGCTCCTCGGTCGCCGCGTGGCAGATATAGCGGGTGCTCGCAGACGATCGAGTTGGTCGGCCAGGTTGCCGCGTTGAGCGACCAAAACGACACGTGCAACGGATGAGAGCCGCGCGCTCGTCTGTTCCGAGAGCAGATCCGCACGCAGCAGGAATACCGAGCCGCGCGCGTTGTCCGCACCGATCTGTGGCTGCGACTGACTCATTCGAAGCTGCGTCTCCAGGGCCATCTGTAGGTCCTGAAGATAGGAGGTGCGTTCGTTGAGGATTACGAGATCGACGGAAAGGCGCTTGATCCGCCAATATTCGTGAGCGCGGAGTAATTGCCTCGCGATAGCGATGTCTTCGACATCAGCGATTCGTAACAACACGATCGGCAGATCGCCGGAAATGCTGTGAGTCCACAGTGCCGCTGGCCCGCCAGCTCCGCGGCGTATCCTATCGGATGACGGCCGCACCGACGCATCAGCGTAGAGCACATAGCCTGCAAGCCGCTGAAAGAGGCTGGCCTCCGCGGCGTCGATGCCGATGTGACGAAGTTGTATCTGTGCCTGCGTCCACGCCAATGTGGCCGCGCGTACGAAGGCGTTTGCCTCCTGGTGCTTGTCGACGAGATCCAGAACGCTTTCGCGGGAAGAAGCAGCACTGGTCCAGAACCCAATACGCACAGTGACGCCCGCCGGTATGCGCACGCGATACCGGAGCGCGAACACCGGATCAAGTACTGCACCCACGGTGTTTGACAAACGCCGCCCGTCCATCATCGCGATGGGTGCGTGAATGTCGCGCCCACGGCCGAGGAAACGAGCTCGATCAGTTTCGACCTCCGGCTCGCGCAACGTCTCGCCTTCAATGACTGCGTGATGTGCAACCCAGATCTCAGGCTCGGCGGGTGAGCGCCGACGCCGCGTCGCCAGGAGCGCGCCCACCTTTGCCACATACTCGGTCTGTACAAAGAGCTTGGAGAATGCCGGGTGTGCCGTATCAGCGGCGGGGGGCGCAAGCACGAGTTCGCAGTAGGATGTGATCTCCAAGTCGCGCACTCGGTTGCTTGCATTCACAATGGACATACGGCGGATCTCGGCGTCGTCCTCCGGCGAAACGAGCACTTCCAGGATCGTACTGATCGCCCCGTCGCTGCGGATGAATTCGGCGCGGTCTTCGGTGAAGCTCACCTCGTAGCTATCGGGCTCTACGCCGCTTGGTTGGTAGCCGGCGGACCACAAGACGCCGCTTTCGATGTCACGCAAAAAGAAATAGCTGCCGCTATCGTCGCGCGTGGAATCCTCGCGCCAGCGTGTCACGCCGAGATCGTGCCAGCGACTGCAGCCGGAGCCGACACTCGTGAGCATCACCGAATACCGGCCGTTCGAAAGTAGGTGAGTTTGCGGGGTTAATTCGTGCGGACTTCTCAGGCGCCGCACTTCAGGAAGTTGCGCCTCGCTAACTCGCGCCGCCGTGCTGACTTCTTCGGCGCGGGGATGAGCGACCGAGACGTCACGTGGCGCGCGTTCCTGCAACAGCAATTCCGTTGCCTGGATGCGGGGCTCCGCGTGAAATCGTTCGCGCATCCTCCCGTCGAAGAGGACGTTGGCGATGGCAACCACGCTCATGCCTTGATGATGCGCCATGAACGCCCGAACGATGGCAACCCGGGATCCCTCGGGCAGACGGCTGCGGGTGTAATCGAGCGCCTCAAAGAAGCCGTATCGACCGCGCGCGCCAATCGCAATGAGTCTCGCGAAATTGAGCGCCGCGCGACTCGGATCAACCATCGCGGCTAGGGCGGTTGCATACGGCGCGATCACCGCGTTCTCGCTCAAGCCGCGTTTGAGTCCCAGGCCCGGGACGCCGAAGTTCGAATACTGGTAGGTGAGCTCCACGTCGCGCGCGTTGTAAGCAGATTCGGAAACGCCCCAGGGAACACGGAGCTCAGCACCGTAGTGTATTTGCCGTTGAACAATCAGACGATTGGTTTGTTCCAGCAGACTCCCGAACGGCGCACGCATGACAAGCGAGGGCATCAGATATTCGAACATCGATCCTGACCAGGAGATCAGCGCTGCGCCCTGTCCAACTGGTGTGGCCGCACGTCCGAGCCGAAACCAATGGCGGGCCGGCACTTCGTTCTTGGCGATGGCCACGAAGCTTGCCAGACGCGCCTCGGAGGCGAGTAAGTCATAGCAGCTCGGATCGAGTGTGCCCTCGGCCGCGCGGTAGCCGATCGAGAGAAGCCGGCGTTCGGGATCAAGCAGAAAGCCGAACTGCATCGCCTCGTACATTCGCCGCGCTGTTGATTCAAGTATTGCCAGCCGTTGCTGCAGAGTCCGGATGGCCTCAGCTGTCAGGCTTAGATCCCGCTGCCAACTCTCGATCGATCGTTGTGTTGCTTCTGTCCAGAAGAGTATCTCGCTGCCCAGGTCATCGCCCAGCTCACCGGCCAGCGCCCGCGCAATGTCGGCAAGGGTCGCGGCCAGCGGGACTGTCCGCGCCAACCGCGCTGCGCAGTCGCCGGGTCCCGCCTCATCGGCAAGTGCGGCGGCGAGCGAATCGAGGGCGTATTCAAGGTGTGCGCAGGCGGTGGTGTTTGTTCGTAGGTCGTTAGGGAGCTCCTGAAGGGCTTCGCGTGCAAGGTGTAGAGCGTCCACTACCCCGACACAAGAGAAGTGATTGGCTATGGGGACGTCAATCCACTCTCGACAAGTATTCGCCAGTGCGATGAGATGCCCCGCGAGGTTGCCGCTATCCACGGAAGAGACGTATCGCGGATCCAAAGGGCGCAGATCGCGTGTGTCGTACCAGTTGTAAAAGTGACCACGACACTGCTGAAGGCGGCTCATCGTCGCGAGCGTCGCTTCTAACCGATCAACGGTCTCGCTCGTCCCGGCCCAACCGAAGTCGCGGGCGCTGACGGCGGACAGGAGATAGAGGCCAAGATTGGTAGGGGAGGTTCGATGCGCCAGGACCGGTCGCGGATCCTCCTGGAAGTTATCGGGGGGCAGCATGTGGTCGTCTGCTGTAATAAACGTCTCGAAGTAGCGCCATGTGCGGCGGGCGACCAGTCTCAGCGCCCGGGCGTCGGTATCAGAGATCGCCAGGTGACCCGCGACGCGTGGGGAAAGACTGATCCATACGGCGATGGCCGGGGAAGCAATCCACAGGATCACGAATGGGGTTGCTACTCCCCAGGCGTCCGGCCGGAGGTCTCCGATGAGCGCGGCGGAAATTGTCGCGATGACTACGGCTCCGCTCATGCGACGATAGGCGGCGTTGAGATCAAGCTCGGGCCCGAGGTTCGTCTGAGCCGAAGTGACCCACTGGAGCAGATTCCGCCGACTGATGAACAGACGAAACAGCGTTCGACCGATCGCGTCGAGCATGAGCCAGGCCTGATGCGCAAGAAAAGTTATCAGGAAGGCGGTCAGTGAAGCAGCAAGCCAGATGTCTTTGCGCAGCGCGCGCAGGTGGCTGCGTGCATTGACGCCAGCGCGGCGGGGTACGATGGCTGCGAAAATTGGCAGTAGCGCCGGCACGCCAATCGCCAATACGACAAAGGCGGTCCAGACGAGCGCGGCTTTGCCTGGCAACATCCATCCGGCCAGCAGGGCCGCGATACTCGCTGGCGCCGACAATGTGCGCCGCAGATTGTCCAACATTTTCCACAGGGCGATCAGCGGCAATCTGCGCCGGCCCCGAGTGGCGCCCGCCGCGTCGCCCCTTCCAAAGATCCAGGGCAGCAGTTGCCAGTCGCCCCGCGCCCAGCGGTGCTGGCGTGCCGCAGCGACGTCGTACCTCGCCGGAAATTCCTCGACCACCTCGATATCGGAAACCAGACCCGCGCGCGCAAAGACGCCCTCGAAAAGATCGTGACTAAGCAGCGTGCCGTCGGATACACGACCGGCGAGTGACGCTTCAAAGGCATCGACATCGTAGATGCCCTTGCCAGCGTACGAGCCCTCACCGAAGAGATCCTGGTAGACATCCGAGACGGCTGAGGCGTACGGATCGATACCGCTTGAGCTCGAGAAGACGCGCTGAAAGAGCGAGCCTTCGCGACCGACTGGCAAAGACGGCGCGACCCGCGGTTGCAGGACTGCGTACCCCTCGACGACCTGTCCGGTGGCGCCGTCGAACCGGGGATGATTTAGCGGGTGGGCCAGTTTGCCGACCAGGCGCCGTGCCGCGTCCCGGGGCAGTCTGGTGTCGGCATCCAAGGTAATGACGTAGCGGACTCCCGACGGAACCTCAGGGGCCCGCCCATTGATGCCATGGAAGTTCGTATCGGTCGCTCCACGTAGCAGGCGATTCAGTTCGTGAAGCTTCCCGCGCTTGCGTTCCCATCCCATCCACTGCGTCTGCACGTCGCTCCAGACCCGGCGACGGTGGAGTAGGAGGAAGCGTTCGCCGGCTGAACCGTTGCCGTGAAGTCGATTCAGTCGCGCAATTGCCTCGCCCGCCACCGCAAGCAGCGCTTCATCCCCGGCAGCGTTCTCCGTCGGGGCGTCAGTCCAGTCCGAGAGCAGAGCAAAGTACAGTTCGCCGTCGGGTGAGGCGAGGTAGTGAATCTCGAGGCGGTCGATCTGGGCTTCGAGTGCGGCGCGAGTGGTGAGCAAAGCGGGAACGACCACCATGGTTCGCAGATGTGACGGAACGCCGTCACGCAGCGCGAGACCGGGTAGGGTTGTTGCGCCGAAAGCCCTCATGACGGCGCGATTAACGAGTGCGATGGCGGCATCCAGGGACGGAATCAGGCCGAGGAGAGCGAGCAGCGCTAGGTGGACGCGGGGGATGCTCCAGGCGTTGAGGACAAATAAGGGCAGCGACAGCGCGACGGCCCCCACCAGGGCGATCGCAGCTAGGTAGTTCCCAACCCCGGCCGCGAGTTCGAACCGGCGGGGCCAGGTGAAGCGCGGATTTCGATAGCCGATGGTCGCTTCGAAGGCGCGCCGACCGTTTGCGATCAGGTAGTAACCCGGATCAGTGCGGCGGCAACCGGCATGTCTGTCGCCCGTTGCGTCGGACTCATTCGCAGCTGTTAGGGCCGCGGCTGCAATTTCGAGTTCCGTCAGTTTCGAGCCTCGTGCAAAACGCTCTATTGCCCGACGGTAGAGATTACGGGTGGGGAAATCCAATTCGGCGAAGGCGCTGCCCGAGCGCAACAGGTCGTCGACCAAGCTGACACTTTCGAAGAACTCCGGCCAATCCACATCCGAGAGCAACCGCATGCTCGTGATGAGATTGCGTACTGTTACGTTTGACGCGCCCTGTCGCTGATGCTCATCACGCACAATCTCGTCCGATGTTGTTCCTTGCGCCGCAAGGAGCTCCTCCAGCCAATGTAGCGCCGGCGTCACTCGCGGGTCCTGATCCCGCAGGCGCTGGAGCAGCTGGACGGTAAATGCAGGTGAGAAGGACTCGCGGTCGGCGTCGCGCCGGAGCAGGGCGTCAGGCTCGGCGGTGTAACCGTTGACGCCGAGAAGTCGATCTGCCAGGGCGTCCGCTTCCTGGCGCGCGGCGCGACTACTCACAATGCGTGCCGCCGCGCGGCGCAGGTTTTCCACCAGTACTATCCGCAGCGTGATCGCGACCGCCCACAGCTCGCCGATGGTCAGCGGTTGAACGCGCTGATAGGCACGCACGAAAGAACGCAGTGATTCGGGATCGAAGCGACTATCGGTGTGGGCAACAAACGCCCAGGCCACGCCGAGCACGCGCGGATAGCCCTCAAACGGTCCATTCCCCAGCTTGGGTAGCACTCGATAGAAGCTCGGCGGGAGATCCTGGCGGATCTCGCGGATTTGCTCTTCAACGAGGTGGTAGTTATCGAGTAGCCACTCAGCGGCCGGAGAGATCGGGCGCCCTTCGCCCGCCGCTGCTGCGATGGCCCGATAGGCCGCGAGCAGCACCGATTCGTTGTCGCGAAGCCGTGCGTGAAGAGACTGGCGGGGTGGTGGTCGCTCCGTGACTTGCTGTGCGGCGGCGAGGCTCGCTGCATGTTGCTCCAGGCGCTCCATGCTAAAGAGCTCCGCGCGCAGAATCTCGTCACTGTTCCAAGGTGAGAGCGGAGACCGGCGCTCAAAGGCGCGACGGAAAGGTGATTTCAATTTGGTCGGTTCGTCGAGTTGCACATGGGATAGTCTCCGGGCGCACTCGCGTCGATACGTCTCTCTGTCTGGATATAGGCCAAACAAACCGCAACCGGTGGATCAAGGTTGCCGGCAGACTTCAGGCTGACCACCGAACGCGGGGCACTGGTGTTGCGTGACCCGGTCCGGGAGCGTACGCGACGAAAGTACGCGGGCACTCCCGGGAACAGATCACCAGCGCCGATTGCCGATTGTCGATCGCAGCAAGATCTGATGACGGCCAAGCGCAAAGGGCATGCCGCCGGTGTTCGTCGGCATGACGGTCGTCGCACATGCAGTCGCCGAGCGAACCTCGGTAGCGCCGCGGTCCGCGTGCGTCTGTGGCCTAGCGGGCGCGCTCCTGGGCCTCGCTGACCTTGAGGGCCCGGCCTCCGAAGTCCGTACCGTTCAAGGCCTCCGCGGCGCGCGTGCCATCGGCTCCTAAGGCGCAGGCTACCGCAACCCGCCCTGTCTTGCCGAAGTTTCGCGCGCAGGAGTGCACTCAGCGATTGCATCTGCCCAGCAGCCGGCTGCACAACACCAGAGCGCGCGGAGGATCACCCCGTGGGTCACAAGATCAGCTGAATAACTCGTTCAAGGCCGCGGAGCCGACGGGCTTACTCAAATACCGCTCGATCCCTGCCTCACGTGCGAGTTCCCGGCCAGGGTGCTCACTGTTAGCCGTCAACGCAATCAGCCTCAGGTTCTGCAACTGCGGATGTTGAGAGAGCTGCCGGGCGATGTCGTAACCGCTCATGTCCGGCAGATCGAGGTCTACAAGCAGGACCGTGGGCACGAACTCGACAGCGAGAGCAAGCGCCGTCCCGCCGGTGTGCGCGACGCGCGTATCGCCGTACCCCGCCGCTTGCAGCAAGGACGCGAGACCATCGGCGGCATCCACGTCGTCATCAACTATCAATATGCGCGGCAGCATACCGCCTCGTGCGCTGCCTTCGCTCAGCTCGCTGGATTGTGTCAGCGGATGCACGGCCACGACAGACCGCTCAACGAAAGCTCGCGGGGCGCGGGTGCTGGTTGCGCCCTTCGAAGCTCTTGATCTGCCGCTCGGCTTCGTCGCCTGTGACGCCGTACGCCTCTTCAATCTTATTCGCAAGACACGCGCGCCTGCCCGCAATCACGTCGAGGTGACCGGAGGTAAGCCTCCCCCAGTTCGCGTACACCTCGCACTTGAACTGCTGCCAGTTGGCTTGCGCGGAATTCCAGTCCATCTCAGTCTCTTGGGTCCTCGCGGTCCCGCCGCGCCGGTAGTTTGTTGCAGTTTAACCTCGCGGCGCTGGCGCTTTCCGTACGCCGCCATCCAGACCGCGTCGCTCGCCTTCAGTCACATGGATAGCGGTCCTTTCGGATCGCACATCATACCCTTTGCAAGCGCGCTTGGACTTAACTTGAAGTCGTGCCGCCTTCGTCCTCCCAAGTAGCCAGCCGTGCCCCCTGCTGGGTTGCCTCTCCGTCGCGATCCGTGCGGCAAGGTGCAGTCGCAGTTGCCGCGTGAGCCGGCGAGGCTGCACCTCCCCTGAGGCTCACTAAGCCTGCGTGCGGCATGGCGGCCGGAGCGGCCGGACGGTTCAAGCGCGACGCGGCGCACGTCGTCTGGGGAAGGGCCCTGGACGTCCCTGCGAAGGCATCGTCCACACCGTCGCTCCACAACCCTTTCACCTTGTCCGTCAAGCGCCTCCAACTCGTCGTCACCGTATCGCCATGCATGACCATTTCCTTCTAAGCCACCGTACCTTAAATCCGTGAGGAGATCGGACAGCTCTTCGGGCTGTCCCCAACTGGCGGGAAAGCGGCCCCTGGCGGACGACAGTACTCTGTCGCCGCCACGGCCGAACATCTCGAGGCTAAACTAGGTTGCCGGACTTCAATTGACAGTTACCGGAATTCGCTTGGCCTCGACTCTCGGCTGCTTGGGAATCTCGATCTCGAGCACGCCATCGGCATAGCGTGCCTTGATCGCCTCAGCCTGTGCCGAATCCGGCAGGGTGAAACGGCGCAAGAAAGTGCCGGCGGCGCGTTCAATGTGTTCGAAGCCGTCGCTGCTAACACGCTCCCTCGCCGGCCGCTCACCACGAACGGTCAACGTGCCGTCTTCGGTCGAGACTTCGATGTCCTTGGCCGCGACGCCCGGCACATCAGCACGCAGGACGAACCGGTCGTTTTCCTCCTGTAAATCCACCGACGGACTCCAAGCGGTGGTATTGGTTACGGCCGGCTGTGAGGCGTTCGACCTCCCGCTGAATAGCTCGTCGACCTCGCGGCGCCAGCGATCCATCAGCGACCACGGTTGATAATACACAAGATTCGTCATTTCGCTCTCCAGTCAAATAGCAAATTTATTCTGTTCTGGCCTGTAGTATTGGGGCGTTTCGCGCCTTTTAAAGGTGCGAAACTGCCACTTAGAGAGGATGCTCTACGCGAACAGCAGTGTATGCCACCGACAGCCAGACAAGAGCGTCGAGATGCGTCGTTTGGTGTACAAGGGTAGTGAGTGTGTCAGGGCGCCGACCAGCCGCAGGGCTTAGTCTTAACACGCGTGTCAATTTCACGGTGGGGGTTTTGATGAGCTCACTTTTTGAAACCGGCAAAGAAGCTATCAGACACGAGCGTGCGATGAGTTCGTTGTGCGACCGTACCGGTGCACCGCTGGCGGAGGTCCGGAGTCTGTTTGCGCAAGAATTCTCCAGGCTCGAACTCGGCGCCAAAGTTCGCTCGTACCTGGCGGTGCTTACGGCGTCCAACGTGCGCGCAATGTTGCGTCGGAAAAGCGCATAGCGCTCAGGAAGACAGTCGTGCATGACGATGCGGCGCCAATCAGATCGAAGCGGTTCACCGGCAAGTTGGAATGAGTGCGGAACGAGCAGACCGCCGCTGTGACGCACAGACGGATCACGAGACGGCCCACGCCGCGCTCGCGATGACTAGTGACGGCAATTCGCCCTGCGAAGACAACCGCACAGGCAGCTTGAGCGGCGGCAGTCACGCTTTGCTCCGCGAGGGTTCAATGTCAAGCGCCGCGACGGACTGCGTTGTGAACACGCGGCCGCGTGAGCAGTAATGGATACATCTCCTATCGTAGCCGTGGCCTCCTCTGCAGGCGACCTTGAGGCCGTTTCCGAACTGCTGTCCGCTTTACCGGCTGAATGCCGTGCAGCCTTTATTATCGTTCAACATCTCGATTCGGACCGCGAGAGATTACTGTTCGAAGCTCTCGGCAAGAGAACGATTCTTCCGGTGATACACGCGCACGACGGCGCGGTAGTGGAGCAAGACCACGTGTACGTGATAACAGCAAATGCCACGTTGAGAATGACCGGTGGGCGCATTTGCGTGACACCCAACCCAGGCGGACTGCATCATCCGGCGGATATTCTGTTCACCTCGCTCGCGAAAGAGCGTGGCCGTAGCGCGATCGGCGTGGTCCTCTCGGGCGAAGGCTCCGACGGTGCCCTCGGCATACAAGCCCTCAAGCAAGGTGGCGGCGCCACACTTGCGCAGTACCCGGGATCTGCACGCTTTCCCAGCATGCCCATCAGCGCCATTGAAACAGGGTGCGTGGATTTCGTGTTGCGCCCGAATGAGATTGCCGGCGAGTTAGCCCGTCTGACTGCGCCTCCCGCAGGCGTTGCACGTTGCGCGCTTGTCATCGATGACAATGCGGGACTTTCTCGCGGGCGCATCATGGCGTCGCAGTCTTCTATTGCCTGTGGTTAGCTTATGAGCGGCGCGTTCTCTTCCGGGAAGCAGCCCGCAGCCTTGGCAGGAGGCGCCGTGCGCGGTTCGTTGTGCACAGCGGCGTCTGTACCGGTAGGACCCAACGATTCATTCACGCTGGTGGTAACCGCTGAACACCTTGCCAATCGCTTCAAGGACGCTACTTTGCCACCCGTATTGGCGACACCGGTCATGATCATGGCCATGGAGAACGCTGCTCTCAACGCGATCAAGCCCTTCCTTAAGGAGCGGGGAGAGTGCGGTGGGAACGCGCATCTACGTGCTTCATTTGGCGGCAACGCCTGTCGCCAGGCAAGTCGTCGCGGGAGCGCAGGTAACCAAGGTCGATGGTCGCCGCATTGAGTTCAAGATCGAAGCGACAGAGGGTGTCGCGCCCATTGGCACCGGCACCCATGAGCGAATGGTCATTGACATGGTGCGGTTCGTCGAGCGGCTGAAACAGAACTCCGCCTAGCAACTCCCTCCCACGCTTGCGTACCGGCGATATACGGCAGCTCCGCATGGCAGCCGTGGGGAGAGCTGTCGGGGATACGAGGCTTCTTAGAGCATAAGGTCGAAAACGTGTAGACCGCTAATCAGCGGAGTTGCGGAAAGAGTTTGGGTACGTGCTCGGTACCGGATCCTCTATAGTGCCAAACAGAAGTGCGAGTCTTACGGTACTCGAAGTGACATTTATACAAACTCATAATAAATTTAGCCTCTATTGAAATCTGAGTGGGTTGCCGGCGGGTAGCTCTTGATCTTCCCTCTTCGATCTTCTTTCATCGGCAAAGCCGCGACGCGGTCTGCCACCGTAGGCGGCAGAAGTCGATGGCTGGCGCGGAGTGGAAGGATCGAAATGGTCACCGAGAAGATTTTCGAGGCAGCCCTGAGCATCAGCTCCCCCTGGTACATCGCCGGGATGAACTTCGAGCCGAGCCAGCGGAAGCTGATGATTCGTGTGGACTTCGAGGTCGGCAGCCGCTTTGCGGTGCCGGGACAGTCGGGGGAGCATCCGGTCCACGACACCCTGACCAAGACCTATCGGCATCTGAACTTCTTCCAGCACGAGTGCGAACTCGAGGTGCGCATTCCGCGGGTGAAGCTCCCCGACGGCTCGGTGCGTCAGGTCAACCCGCCGTGGTCGGGCAAGCTCTCGGGCTTCACGCTGCTGTTTGAGGCCTTCGTGCTGCTGCTGTGCCGCGAGATGCCGTTCGCGGGTGTCGCACGCATTACCGGGGTGTCGGTGCACCGGGTGATGGCACTCGCCGAGCGCTATGTGAATGCGGCGGTCGGGGCGGCGGACTTCAGCGAGGTTCGGCGCCTGGCGATCGATGAGACCTCGCGCGCCAAGGGCCATGACTACGTGACGGTCTTCGCCGACGAGCCAGGCCGCAAGGTGATCTACGTCGCCGAGGGGAACGAGGCCGCCACCGTCGAGGCCTTTGCCGGGAATCTGCGCACCCATCACGGCAAGCCCACCGAGATCGAGTCGGTGAGCATCGACATGTGGCCGGCCTTTATCCGTGGCATTACGGAGAACTTCCCCAACGCGCAGATCACTTTCGATAAGTTCCATGTGATCTCTCATGCCTCGACGGCGATCGACGAGATGCGCCGCAGGGAGCAGAAACTCGATCCGAGCCTCAAGGGGCTGCGCTGGACGCTGCTGAAAGACCGCCGCAAGCTCAGCCGCGCGCAACGCGGCGAGCTCGATGCACTGCTGGGGCACATGACCAGCAATCGCACGGCGCGCGCCTGGCTGTACCGGGAGCAGCTGCGCGAGATCCTCACCCGCAAGCAGCCCAATGTGGTGCGCATCCTCCTCAGGCAATGGTGCACGAACGTGCTGCGTTCGAAGGTCGAACCGATGAAAGAGGTCGCGCAGCTGATCCGCAAGCACTTCGAGGGCATCCTCGCGTGGGTCACCTCGCGGCAGACTAACGGGTTCCTGGAGGCCATCAACGGTCTGTTCCAGGCGGCCAAGCGAAAGGCGCGCGGGTACGTCCGCTTCCAGACGATCCGCACCGTCATCTTCCTCATCGCCGGCAAGCTGGACTTCTCCAGGCTCAACCCCTATGTCGCACAACCCACATGAAATTCAACAGAGCCATCCTTCTTTGCGCGCGCGGATGCGCGACCCTAACGGATTCCGCGCCGCTCCAGCACGCTCGGTTGGTAGTCAGCAGGCGTGCGCTTGAGGCTGAAGTCGTAGGACTTGGGCTCCTCGCTCTGCAGGCCGAGCGCGAGATAGCGCCCGTTCGACAGATCCATGACGAGCTCCAGGTCCGTCCACAGCGACGGCAGGTCGTAGTAGTTCACGGCGTGCCCTTCCTGCACGCGATACAGCT
>WNGN01002083.1_pt1 | contig 15471 bp, 6 predicted proteins | sample 5400561 | NCBI WGS metagenome assembly WNGN01 (sample SAMN13153379, study PRJNA577476) | soil metagenome | isolation source: 115 cm soil or saprolite under Garry oak tree replicate 2 | place: USA:California | collected 2016-06-15
AAGTCACCGGCACGGTCATCCTCGTCCCGCTCATCAACATTCAATCGTTCGAACAAAAAGTCCCGCACGTCAATCCCGTCGACAACAAGAGCATGAACCGTTTCTATCCCGGCAAAGCCGACGGCACGCAAACCGAGCGTGCTTCTTATCTCATCACCAAGGAAATCGTCGACCGCTGCGACTACCTCATCGACTACCACGGCGGCGACCTCGACGAAAGCCTCCGCCCGTACGCCTACTGGGCTCCGACCGGCCGCGAAGCCCAGGACCGCAGCTCGAAAGAAATGGTTCTCGCCTTTGGTCTCGATCACATTATTATTTGGCGCGAACGCCCCACCGACCCCGCCGCCACCCGCTATCTCGATAACACATCTTCTGTCCGCGGCAAGCCTTCCATCGTCGTCGAAGCCGGTTACGCCGGCACCGTCGAGTCCGACGACGTCGCGCTGCTCGTCAACGGCACGCTCAGCACCATGCGCGCCTTGAAGATGCTCCCCGGCGAACCGCATACCATCGAGAATCCTGTTTGGATTGAAAAATTAGTGGACGTTCTCGCTGACGGCCCTGGAATCTGGTATCCCCTCGTCAAGCGCGGCACCTACGTCTCCGCCGGAATGAAGCTCGGCACCATCACCGACTATGTCGGCAAAGTTATCGCCGAGCCCCGCGCTCCCGTCTCCGCTGTCGTTCTCCACGTCAACGCCGTTCCCTCGCTGAAAAAAGGAGACAACATCGCCGACCTCGGCGTCGTTGCCACTCACGCCCCGTAGTCGGCTGTCGTGGCCGGTCTTCCGACCGGCGCCGTTGCTCAGTTCTTGTTTGCAACTTGCGGCGGAGCGTCTTGCCGCGGCGTCATCGACACCACAATGTATTCGCGCTCTTTATCGTCGGATTCCGGCACTCGCAAAATCAATTTGTCTTTGTGAATCCGGAATTGCGCGGTTTCCCCGATCGGCAGCAGGATCGGGTGCTTGTCATCCTTCGGGCGTATCCGGTAGACCACGCGATCGGTCTGCAACACATATTCCTGGCAAAGCACTTCCTGCGTCTTCTTGCTCTGCCCGTCCGTGCCCAGCAGTTCACCCGCTACGGTCTTCGATCCCTTTTCCTGCATGCCGCAGGACGCCGAGTCCATCCGCAGCAAAGTCCCTTTTTGATAGTCGCTGTGCTCTTTGGCCGCGCACACACCCGCAAAAATCAGCCCAGCCGCGAGCGAATAGATCTTAATCGACATATGGATGATCCCCCTTCTCCTCGCAAAGTAAGAAAACCCGCATCGGCGGGCAATAGAACCGCCGTCCTCATGTGCTCAATTTCTAAAGCCCTGTTCCCGAGCATTCCTCCCTTCCTCTCTTCTCCGCGTTTTCCGTGCCCTCTGTGTTAAATCTTTTCTCTCGCTTAGCGGCCGGCGCTTGCGCGCGTCCGCCCTTTTCCCCTCGACACGCAGTTTTGTGATAAACACTCTCCTACTGCCAGGAGGGCCTATGCGCAAATGGGGCATCGTCATTTCTGTCTTTTACGCCCTGATCTTCCTGGGCCTGATCGTTCCAGTAGTGATCTTTTTCTCCGGCTTTAAGGCTGATAGCACGGCAGAATTCTTTGCCGGCGTGCTCGAAACCTACCAGGAATGGCTCCTCTGGATTCCCGCCGGGGCCATCCTCCTCAGTCAAGCCCTCCTGCTCTTCCTTTCCGTGGACATCACCCAAAAGCGCCTCAAGCCCCGCACGCATATTCTCGTTTCCGTCACCGTTGGCGCGCTTCTTACGGCACTTCTTTCCTCTGCGGTAATCTGGTCCCTGGGATTCGCGATTCGCGGGGAGGATTTTTGGAAATCTTTCTTTGACAAGGAAGGCAATCTCTTGCTGTTCTGGGCGGCCCTCTGGCTGTTCTGGGGAATCCTCTTCTACTTCTATTTCCGCAACTCCTCCGCCGTGGTCACCCGGCTCATCTCCTGGCTGCTGAAGGGCAGCGTCTTGGAACTCCTCATTGTCGTCCCCTGCCACATCATCGTCCGCCGCCGTCACGATTGTTCCGCCCCCATTGCCACCAGCTTCGGCATCGCCGCCGGCATCGCCATCATGCTCCTTTCCTTCGGCCCCAGCGTCCTCTTCCTCTACAAAAAACACCTCGACTCCTATTCCGCGCGCCCCCTGTAGTGGCGGGTCTTATAGTCCTTACGGTCGGCCGAATCTTCCTAAAGAGCCGATCCAATGAGATTTAGCAGAGCGCCCGTAGCTCAGTTGGATAGAGCGTCTGCCTTCTAAGCAGAGGGTCGGGAGTTCGAATCTCCCCGGGCGCGCCACTTAACTTCTGACACGTCACTGGATTAGCGCACTGCCGAGACTCTGCTGCCCTTCTAATTGGGTCCACTTGGGTCCAACTTTGTCGTCCAAACAGCCCTTTCCAACTTTTCTACTGCCGCTCGCTGTGAGGCCGGTACTGCGTGCGTGTAGATCTCCGCGGTCGTGCTTAGTCTTGCGTGGCCCAATTGTGCCTGCGCTGTCTTAAGCGATTCGCCGAGATCACTGAGCAGAGTTGCGTGTGTGTGCCGGAAGCTGTGCCAAGAAATTGACGGCAAGCCCACCTGCTTGCATGTGGGTTTGAGGACGCGCCCCAAGAGATTATGCGAGTCCAGCGGTGTGCCGTTTCTGCTGGCAAAAACAAATGCGTCAGCAGGCGCACCCTTCCGACATTCCATTAGGGATTGTTGCAATGATGGCCCAATCGGAATATCACGAATACTGCTCTTCGACTTTGGAGAAGAGAGATTACCTTCATACACCGCTTCGCGAACACGGATAAGGTTCTTTTCGAAGTCCACGTTCTTCCAGCGGAGTGCGAGTACCTCGCCAATTCGCAGGCCCGTCATGGCTACGGTGATTGCGAGCATCTTCACCGGCTCCTGAAGGGACTGCAGGAGTATGGCCAATTGTTCGAGGGTCAATACGATCGTTTTGCGCCGACGCTGCATTGAAGGCACCTTGATTCGCCGACCGGGATTGACCTCCAAGTATCCCCATTCGACCGCCCTCTCAAGGGTGCCACTCATCAAGTTGCGGAGATGAACGGCTGTCTGCCACGAAAGATTTTGTCGCGTCATCTTTTCAGTCACAAACCGTTGAATGTCTACACGACGAATGTCGCATAGCGGTCGTTCACCGAAGACGGGCAACAAATGTCGGCGCAGAAGATGGGGATAGAGCTTTTATGTCGAAAATTTCATCGTGGGTAGAATGGCGGGTTGCCATACCTCGTCGATGAAATTTCTGAACGGCATTGCAGACTGCGGCTGACGTCGTCCAGCGTTAAGGTCGCACAACTTGGCATCGAGGAGTACGCGTGCCTGCCGGCGTGTGGGAACGTTTGCCAGAGAGCCCAGCACGAGCGATCGCCGAACACGCTGAATTGTACCGTCCGGGCCGAGCACATCTTCTCTCCACCTTGCGACCCACACTTTGTTACTTCTGCCGCGTAGGGTCAAACTTCCATTCTGGTACCGAGAACGAGTCATCAGTTTCCTTTCTCCCGATGCTCGCCTTGGCTCTGCGGTACCTGAGAGCATGATACGCGCCGATGTTTTGGAATCAAGCACAACGTTGCCTTCGAACGAATTCAGCCACTGCGGCTTCTTCGAATCGGAGATACTTTCCGAGCTTCAAGTGCGGAAGTTGTTCGCTGCTGCGTCTTCTCGTCCGCTGATACACCCATGAGGTTGGTACTTGAAGAAGTTCTGCCACTTCGTGAACGGTAAGAAGCTGACCTTTCCGCCCCCTTTCCTCACCTGTGGCCGCGCCTTGTGACGCGGCTTGCGCTGCGTCGTCGAAACCTGTGGTTGGATGCGTGGCCCGCTCCACAAGCGGCGGAGCGTGTTGGCTCACCTGATCATTACATGTCGTGTTTGAATCACTTCCGTCAGCGAGGCGCGAGGCATGCTGCCTTGACGGCGCTGTATTCTCGTGCATGTCGAATTGGAAAGGACGGTTCCTCATGCTTTCTTAACAGTCTCAAAAAGGGAATCTCCTCCGTTCTGATGTTGATCGCCGTTGCGGTGCTGTTCTTCAAGCCATGTCTTGAAGTGATTGTCTTTCCTAAACAAGGGCCTTAAGGATTCACTCACGACATATGATTCGGAAGAACCGATAAACTCGGCGTACTTCGACAGTTTCGATCTGATTGTGTCCTCAACGCGGATTTGAAGCGTTTCGTTCTTTGGCAGTTTTGGCGGTGACTTTAGGATTGCCATGGGTCCTCTCCTTTTCTGCACGCGGAGTTTAATAAAGCGCGCAGGAGACTTTGCTTCCTCTGACTCTCCACCGTGGAAAAAAGGCCGACGCATAGAGCGTCGAGGGCGGGAGCGACCTACGAAACTTTTGGGCGGCTTGGCCGCAAGAAAGTGGGGTCGCTCCCGCCCGTTTTGGTGTTTTTTCCACGGTGACATTCCTTTGCACTGGGCCTGCATCTCCCACTCCGCAAAGAAATTGCTCGCGCCACAGGTTGAAGAACTTGGAGAAGACGAAGCTGAAGTGTGTAGTTCTTACGTTCTTCATCTTTTTTCCTCAGGTTCCTGCTCAGGAACCGCAACCCGGCAGAGCACTTCGGTAACGAAATGCACTTTGGTGTGGCGATTACTGCCACGAAATTCCTGGCGGATGTCGGTTTCGGTCACTCGTCCGACTTTCCATGCGCGTAGAGATGCTCGAAGCGCTCCCCGGCGAATCGGGTATTGGCCTGGTTGCGGAAAATCAAGTCGGCTTCGGTCAGAGATGTGTACCGGCAGAGGTCCCAGGCCTTGCGGATTTGGAAGTAGCGGCAAAGCTCCGCTGATGTGTCAGACCCGAGTGGGATTGCCGCAGTCGAATTGAATAGTTCTTTGGCCTTTTCGAAATGCGAATCGACCCTTGCCAGATAAAGGAATCGGAACGCGGAAAGCCGAAATAGAGGCAGGTAGGCTTGCAGATGGTGGACAAATTCGGTGAGGCTTGCCTCTGGCCCTTGGATGTAGGTGAACGTCACCGCAGGGGAGGGAGAAGAGGTATCGCTATCGAAAAACATCGGGAACTTATCGACAAAGTATCGAATGTTGGGTTGGCTGGTCTTCTGCCCGTAGTAAATCTTCGCCGGAAGGAAGTGCGTTGTAACCTTCAATTGGTCGCAGAAATAGCTCACTTTTTCCGGTTCGGTTTCAAGGTATTTGTACTCCGGATGGGAGAGGACAAAATCGAGCATTCCGATGCGCCGCTGAATGTATTCGATCTCGTGTTCTCGGCGGTTGCGAAGGTTCTCCCTGCCGATCTGGCCGTATAGCCTGCGCGAGAAGACGTAGTACACCTTACCGCTCATTGGGAAGTATTCAGTGCGTGCGTGTTTCTTGGTGTGAAGTTTGCCCCAGAATGTGGTCGTGCGCTTGCCCCAATGGCCACTGGTGAAAGCGAGAAATTGACGTGCCGCAAAGTAGCCGGAATGGGTAGCAACTATGTAGAGAAAGCGAGCTTCGGATTCGGTGTACCCAAGGGCTTGCAAAGCTTCGACGTGCGACCGTTTGATGTTCATAGAAGCAGGATTTGGCGGAACGATCGGCGTGCCGCTCGGAGGTTGCACAGATGTACCCAACCAACTGCCCGCGAACTCTTCGGTTTAAGTTTGAAGTGATACTGTCATTTGTATGCCTCGGCCTCCGGGAATAGGTGATTGTGCCTTGATCTGCCTCAAAGGCACACCTGGAGCGTGCTCCAATGGCAAGGTTTCTACCTTCGCGTCCGGCTTGGGACCATCGAGCGGCTCGCAGTCAAGCTAGGTGGCTGACCGAAGTGGGACGGCTCCACCTAGCCCACGGGGAAAGTCGGCGAGAACTCCCCTCTATATACTAAGAGGCGTTCAAAAGGGAAAAACTCAACGCCTTTGGGCCCAATCTCAAGGACCGCGGGAGCAGGCGCTCGGTCCAGGACGTTTACAGTTCCACAGGTGGCACGCAGGCTCTCCGCCCCCGCAATGCCTCTTGACCCGGTCCAGCATTCGGATTAAGGCAATACAAAGGGAGTTCGGCGATTAATTCCCTCCATCTACTCAGAGGCCCCCAGAAGAGAAAAAGTAAAGAAAAATCTTGGTAGCAGTCCATTTTTTTCGGGAATCACGCCAGGATAGGGGCTTGCAGTCAAAAAAGTGGGTACACCCTCCCGCCCAACTTGAACTTTTTTGCGCGGTGACTTTTGCGGGGGCGCTGATTACAAGTCTCTGAAGACGAATTTCATAGACCGAATTGTCCGCTCGGTAAGAGAAGCAAAGGTTACGACAACGGAATTCCCATAGCATACTTGTTGCAAGCCACAGCAAACTGTTAGACAGAACTGACCCTCTTCTGAGCGCGCCGTCCGCCGTTCCTGCCCGTATCTTCTTTCCTTACAACGAGCTCCGAACCTCAGGACCCAGCACGATCCGCAAATCGAAATGTCAGGAGTCGCACGTTATCCTACAGGTTGCTGGCACCTCAAATGCTCTCCTTATGACTAACTGTCCCGATTTTGCCCCTCGATTTGTGCCCCGTTGAGGGGTGGGGTATTTCCATTTCCGGACTGAAGGCGCTTTCAGGCGGCGCAAGAGTCCCCTGAACCCGGGCGAAGTGTGGCTTGGGTATTGAAAGCAGAATTCTGCCTACCGAGGTCACGAATGCGAAAAGCAGCTAAGACTTCGCTTCTTTGCATCGCCATTTTCCTTTGCGCAGTGCTGGTGCTTAAAGGGTCCGCGCTACTTGTGCCGAGCGGGACATGGGCGCCGACGGCAAACCTAAACGACGCTCGGGCAAACTCGTCCGCAGTTCTGCTTTCTGACGGCCGCATCCTGATCACCGGCGGCGACGGCGCAAGTGGCCCGCTCGCGACGGCGGAGTTTTTTAACACGGACGCCTCAGTGTCGCCCGCGGCGCCAATGAATGTCGCGCGTAGTGGGCACATCTCAGTAGTCCTGCAAAATGGGCGCGTTCTGGTCGCCGGCGGAACGGTCGCTGGTGGCGGCGCGACCAATGCCGCCGAAATTTACGATCCGATCGGCAATACCTGGACGAGTCTCGCAGGCGGCATGATGGAAGCGCGTTCCGGTACTACCGCGTCTTTGCTGCAGGATCATCGTGTCTTCATCGCCGGCGGTAACAACGCAGGCGTGGTCAGTTCCACGATCGAGATCTTTGACCCGCTCGCAGATAATTTCAGTTTTGCCGGAACGCTTTCCTCTCCCCGCACACTGCACGCCATGGCCGTGCTCACCGACGGCCGCGTCCTTATTATTAGCGGATCCAACGGGACGGTCCCGCTTGCTTCCACCGACATCTTCGATCCGGCGGCAGGTTCTGTCGCTCCCGGGCCGAGCCTCGCAACGCCGCGCTCCGGCCACTCAGCCACCACTCTTCTCGACGGCCGCGTTCTGGTCGCCGGAGGCAACAACATCGTTACCAACGCGGACGGCAGCACCACGGCCACGGATTTGGCTTCCGCGGAAATTTTTGACCCCGCAATTGGAGCTTTCGCCGCTGTCGCCAGCACCCTCTCCACGCCTCGCCAGGGCCATCTCGCGTTTCTCCTCCCGCATAACAACAACGTGCTCATCGTGGGCGGAACATCCGCCGGCGCTCCCGTCGCTTCTTCCGAACTGTTCACGCCCTGGCAAGGAATTTTTTCTGTAACCAGTTCGCTTACGACAGCTCGCAGCAATGCCGCCGGCAGCGCATTGCAGCAGGATGGATTGCTGCTCGTCGCGGGCGGCAAAGACGCCGCCACGCCGCCGAACGCGCTCGCCAGTACGGAACTGTACGGCTTCGCCACGGTGAAAACCGATAAGGCCGACTACGCCCCCGGTACCACTGTCACCATCACCGGCTCTGGCTGGAAGCCCGGCGAAACCGTCACCCTGACGCTCCTCGAGTCTCCCCTCATTGATACCCACGGGCCTTTTACCGTTACCGCCGACGCCAGCGGAAATATTTCCAACAGCTCGTTCGTCACCGACATTCACGACATCAACGTTCTCTTTTACCTGACGGCGGTAGGCAGTGTGTCCGGGCTCCAGGCGCAGACGATCTTTACGGACGCGCGTAACTGGACATTAACCTTCGCGGGCACCGGCAAGGGTTCGGTGACGATCACCCCGAATACCGGTACCGTTAACGCGCCGGCCACATGCGGCGGTACCGGCGCGTCGGCATCGTCGCAGACCGTAACGAGCACGTGCGCTATCTCGACCTCTGACAACAGCGCGACCGTGACCTTCAATCTGAGTCCCAACGGCGTATCGACTTTCGGGGGCTGGAGTGGTCAGTCAGGTCTCAGTTCTTCGACATGTTCGGGCGCGACTAATCCGTGCAGTGCGGTCTTGGGCGGCAGTGCGGCGCTGACCGTCACCTTTAACCCGGGCTCTGCAAGAAAGTACAATGTTACGTCTAACAACAATACCCCAGTGGCTGGCACGCAGGTCGCGATCACCGCGCAGTTAACCGACGCCAACGGGAACGCGGTATCGACTTCGGGCAAGATCGTCACTTGGATCAGCACGAATGGGGGTTCCTTCTCCTCTTCGACGAGCACGACGAACGCTAGCGGCGCAGCCACGGTAACTTTTACGACCAGCACCGTCGCCGGCACGGTCCACACGGTTACTGGCACTGATGGTGGCGGTCTGACGGGCACCAGCGGGAATATCACCACTGTGGCGGGCGCGCCAGCGTCCGGGAACTCAACCATCACCGGGACGAGCCCAGTGACGGCGGACGGCACGGCGACCTCAATCATTACTATCACCTTGAAGGACGTGAACAGTAACCCCGTGCCGGGAATAACGCCGACCTTCTCGGCAAGCGGATCCAACAACACCTTCGGCCCTTGCTCCGCTACCAACGCCTTCGGCATCTCGACCTGCAACCTGCAGTCGACAACGGCGGAGGTGAAGACGCTGTCCATCGTGACGCCAGTCGCAGTCACGGGCGGGACCGTCACCTTCCAGGCCGGGCCAGCAGCGAAACTAGCGCTGAACGGTTCCACCAGTAACCTCGTTTCCAGCGCGACGCGGACCCTAACAGCAACCATTCAGGACGCGAACGGCAACACGGTGATCTCAGGTGCAGACAGCACACTGAACGTGACCTTTGCACAGACCGCTAGCACGGGAAGTGTGACCGGGCTGGGCTCGGTCCCAGCAGTGGCTGGCGTGGCCTTCATAACGGTCACCGGCAACCTTGCGGGCTCGGTGACCATCACGGCTTCGGCGACGGGCTCGGGCGGTGCGCTGGCAGCAGGGACAGGAAACCCCATCACCTTTACACTTATAGCTGGGACAGCGAGCGCGTTGGCGCTGAGTGGTTCGACCACGAACCTGGCGTCCGGGACCACGCGGACCCTGACGGCGACGATTCAGGACTCAAACGGCAACACGGTCACGTCAAGCTCGGCGAGCGTGACGTTTTCTCAGATGGCTGGAACGGGCAGCGTGACCGGACTGGGTTCGACCGCGGCAACGAACGGAGTAGCCACAAGGACCGTCACCGGCAACGTGGTCGGTTCGGTGACCATCACCGCCACTGCGACTGGCTTGGCAGCTGGGGCTGTCAACCCCATCACTTTTAACGTCGTTGCGGGCACGCTTGACCACTTCAAAGTTGAGGCTTCAGGCGGCGGAGCAATTCCCGCCCAAATCGCAGGCACTCCCTTCAACATTCGGATTACGGCCCATGATGTGAACAACAATACCGTAACGTCGTTTACCTCTACTGTGTCGCTGACCTCGAACGGCACGCTCACGGGAAGCCCGCTCACTTCGGGGGCCTTTACGGGCGGCGTGCTCGATCCGCAAAGCGTCACGATCACAAGCACGGGCGCGGCAGTGACGATTACCGCTACCGTTTCCGGCAAGACAGGCACGAGCGCACCGTTTGCGGTGGACCAGCCGCCGTCGATCACCAGCGCCAACAGCACGACATTCGCGGAGGGCAACGGGGGAACCTTCCAGGTGACGGCCATAGGCTTCCCCATCGCGATAGCCTTCAGCGAGAGCGGCACGTTGCCCACCGGCGTGTCATTCAACCCTTCCACCGGCGTCCTTAGCGGGACTCCAGCCGCAGGCACTTCGGCGGGTTCCCCTTACGCGATCACGTTTACCGCCAGCAACGGAGTATCGCCGAACGCGGTCCAAAACTTTACTCTCAACGTCGAGGTAGTACCTCCGCCCTCCACGCCGGCGCTGACATGCTCAGATCCGGACGGCGTTATTACAAGTGCATGCGGCACCCCACCGACATTCACGGGCACAGCCCAAGCCGGGACGACCGTGAAGATATTCGATGGAGCGACACAGATCGGCGGCGGTACCGCCGCTCAATACGCCAGCCCCGGCATCACCACCAGCAACCTCAGCACGCCAGGGACGCACAGTATCACAGCTACCGCCACGGACTCCCTGGGATATGTTTCGTCACCCTCGGGCGCTCTGGTCCTTACAGTTCCCGGCGCAATCACGCCGGCAACAATCGGAACACAAACCGACGACAAGAGCGTGACCACCCTCACTCAAACCGCAAGCGTGTCTGTCGGAAGTAACCCGAGCCAGATGAACACGATCATCGTGACCGTCGCCATGGATGCGACAACCTCCAACATTACCGTTGGCGACAGCGCGGGCAACACGTATACGAACGATATAGACGTAACCAATACGGGGAACATCCGCACCTTAGTCTTCTCGGCCCCCGTCACACACGCGCTATCGAGTGGCACTATTACGGTCAACTTCCCATCCCCAACACCGACGGCCAAAGCCGTTTCGTTCCTTTCCGTCAACGGCTTGCTGTCCCCGTCCGCCGAAGATCAATCCAACACGGCCACCGGGAACAGTAACGCTCCCAATTCGGGCAACGTCACTACGGTTCAGGCTGACGAGTTTCTCATCGGCGCGCTGGGAGTCCTCAGCCAGGGTGTGTCGTACAACTCTTTCGGCCAGAGCTTCCAGGCTGTGGCTTCGGGCTTTGCGCAGGCGGATGGTGTCCTTTCAATCCAGCCAACATTCCTGGCAGCCAACGCAACTGGCACGTATGCAGCCAGCGGGTCGGACAATAAGACCGCACCCTGGGCCGCCGCCGTCGTCACCTACAAGATAAAGTTCCCTACGGTTTCCATTACTGCGACGAACCAGGACGTCAACGGGATCACCCCGGGCACCATCACTTTCACCGCGACATTCAGCCAGCCGGTGCTTGGTGTGGACGCCGCGGACTTTGCGCTGGCCGTGTCTGGCGTCTCTGGAGCCTCAATTACCAGCGTGAATACCGCGGACAACACCGTCTATACGGTGACGGTGAATACCGGCAGCGGCAACGGTACCATCCAAGTCAAATACCACGACGACGCGGACATCACCGTGGACACCAACAACATCCCGCTGAATGGAACCGTTACGCCGTTTGTCCCTCTGACCATCCCTGGTCCCGTTTACACGGTCAACAAGTCCGTCGCGACAACCACGACTGTTTCCGCCTCGAACAATTCGCCAACGTACGGTACGCCCGTCACCTTCACGGCGGTTGTCAGCCCGAACACAGGCACCACGACTCCCACGGGCACCATCAACTTTTCGATTGACGGGGGCGGGTCCGTGCTAGGGACGAACGCAACCTGCCCGAGCGGCTCCCCGGCCAACAGCTTCTGCGCGACCTACAGCACCTCGTCGCTGACAGTCAATGGCAGCCCGCACTCCGTCACCGCGACCTACATGCCCAGCGGCATCTTCACCGGCAGCAGCGGTTCGCTCTCTCCTAACCTAACTGTGGGCAAGGCCGACCAAGCCACGTTCACCTTGACCGTGCCAGCGAGCATCACTTACAGCAACACGGGCACGGCGACGGCCACGGGTGGCACGGGCACGGGGGCGGTCACTTTCAGCTCCAGCAGCACGGGCTGCTCGGTGGACGGCACGACCGGGGTCATCAGCGTGCTCAACACCGGCCAACTCTGCTCGATCAGCGCCTCGAAGGCAGGGGACATCAACTACAACGGTCCTGTCACGGACGGGCCGAGGTCGGTCACGCTGATCAGGGCGACTGTGGACCCGCACATCACCGCGGACAACAAAGTGTACGACGGGACAACGGCGGCCACGATCCTCACGCGAACGCTCACGGGCGTGATCGGCACGGATGATGTCAGCCTCACGGGCGGAACAGCCACTTTCGCCGACAAGAACTTCGGCACGGGGAAGACGGTCACGGCAACTGGACTGAGTCTGACCGGCACTAAGGCGGGCAATTACCAGCTCTCCTCGACCTCGGCAACCACTACGGCGAACATCACGGCACTGCACATCACGGGCAGCTTCACGGCGTCGAACAAACAATATGACGGTGGCGTCTCGGCGGCGGTGCTGACGCGTTCGTTGAGCGGGATGATCAGCGGCGACGCAGTCAGCCTGACGGGCGGCACGGCGACGTTCAACGACAAGACGGTAGCCAACGGCAAGACGGTGACGCTGACGGGCGCGAGCCTGAGCGGCACGGATGCCGGCAACTACGTGCTGGATTCGGTAGCGACGACTACGGCGAACATCACGGCACTGCACATCACGGGCAGCTTCACGGCCAGCAGCAAGCCCTACGACGGGAACACTTCGGCGACGGTGCTGACGCGTTCGTTGAGCGGGACGATCAGCGGCGACACAGTCAGCCTGACGGGCGGCACGGCGACGTTCAACGACAAGACGGTAGCCAACGGCAAGACGGTGACGCTGACGGGCGCGAGCCTGACGGGCGGGGACGCCGGCAACTACGTGCTGGATTCGGTGGCGACGGCCACCGCCAACATCACCGTGCGCACGCTGACGGTGAGCGCCACCGGCGTGAACAAGCAGTATGACGGGACCACCAGTGCCACGGTGACCCTCTCTGACAATCGCGTCGCGGGCGACGTGTTCACGGACAGCTACACCAGCGCCAGCTTTACAAACAAGAACGTGGGGACCGGCAAGACGGTGAACGTGTCCGGCATTTCGATCAGTGGCACGGACGCCGGGAACTACACGTTCAACACCACGGCCATAACGACGGCCAATATTACGCCGCTGCACATCACCGGCAGCTTCACGGCCAGCAACAAGGTCTACGACGGCAACACCTCGGCGTCGGTGCTGACGGAGACGCCCAACGGGATCATCAGCCCCGACGTGGTCACGCTGGCCGGCGGGACGGCGGCCTTCGCCACCAAGACGGCGGCCAACGGCAAGACAGTCACGCTGACGGGTGCGACCCTGAGCGGCACCGATGCCGGCAACTACGTGCTGGACTCGGTAGCGGCAACCACCGCCAACATCACCGTGCGCACGCTGACGGTGAGCGCCACCGGCGTGAACAAGGTGTATGACGACACGACGATCGCGACGGTGACGCTGTCGGATAACCGTGTAGCGGGCGACGTGTTCACGGGCAGCTACTTCAGCGCGACGTTCGCCAACAAGAACGTTGGCAACGGCAAGGCAGTGAGCGTGAGCGGGATTGCGATCTCCGGGATCGACGCAGGGAACTACGTCCTGGCTTCGACCACGGCGACGACGACGGCGAACATCACGCAGGCGCCCACGTTCACATCGGTAACAGTGACGCCTATCACGCAGCAATACAGCGACCTCGTGACCTTTACGGCCACGATATCGCCCATCATGATCGGCGGCGCAAGTCCTGCTTTGGGTGTGACGTTCTTCGTCGGCACCCAGAACATGGGTACGGTCCCTCTTTCAATTAGCGGCGGCCAGCTGGTGGGGTCGATGACGACCCCCTTGCTTGAACCGACACCGTTCGGCACGGCACCAACAGGGCAAATGTCGCCTGGGTCGCACACCGTGACCGCGCAGTTCAACGGCGTTGACCCGAACTTCAGCGTCTCGAATCCGACGACGAGCTTGACGATCACCCAGGAGGATGCGCGGGTAACCTACGCAGGCAACATATTCGTTGGTATTCCGCTTTCGTCGACGTCGGCCTCCATCACGCTCATCGCGACGATACAGGACATCACGGCAGTAACCGGTGACCCTGCCTGGGATAATTATCCCGGCGACATTCGGAACGCGACTGTGACCTTTGTGAACCGCGACGCCAGTAACGCCCCCCTCTGCACCGCCTCAGTCCTTCTGGTCAATAGCTCCGACTCGAAAACCGGGAGCGTGACATGCACGTTCACGGGGACCGTCGGGAGCTCGGGCAGCACCCAGTACACCGTGGGGATCGTGGTTGGCGGTGTGACTGTTCCGAGTGGCTATTACACTCGGAACGCCTCGACTGACGATACCGTCGTAACAATATCTCAGGTTGGCGCCGGGATGATTACCGGCGGCGGCTACCTGGTGATGCAGAACTCTGCCGGAACCATCGCGGGCGATCAGGGCACGAAGAACAACTTCGGCTTCAACGTCAAGTACAACAAGAGTGGCACCAACCTGCAGGGCAACGTCAACTCCATTGTGCGCCGGAAAGGGAGCGACGGAGTTCAGCATGTTTATCAGATCAAAGGGAACTCCATGAGCTCGCTGGCTGTCTATCAGAGGACGTGGAACGGGACAAGCTGGTCTTCTTGGACGGCCAACTGCCCATTAGATCCTTCTCCGACCTCTCCGTGCAAAGCGCAGTTCAACGGCAAAGCCAACATACAGGACATCACCAATCCCATGGCGCCGTTCACTGTTACCGGCAACAATGACCTGCAGTTTAATATGACGGACTACGGCTCACCGGGCAGTACCGATACCCTCGGTATCACGCTGTGGAACGCCTCCGGTGGAATTTGGTTCTCCACAAACTGGATGGGCAATCCGCCCGCGACCGTCGAGCAACTCCTAGCGGGGGGCAACCTAGTCGTTCATTGATCGCGCGGGTAGCACGATGATTCAGGCCTACTGACGACTGCTCCCTCATGTGGTCTCGAACGGTGTTGGAGGGCGGAGCGTTTGACTTTGCTTTTTTCTAGTTCGTCTCGCGTCCCACCGCAACCGTGCAGTTTTTTTGTGAACGGTGGGAACGCTAAGAACGAGGAGAGGACTTCTCCAGAGCTATCAGGGGAAGAGGACTCAAAGCGCCGTCCTCCTCCCAATCCTCTTTTTCCTGCTAGGAGATGCAAGGACACTTTTACGAAAGCGGAAGCTGTGTCCCAAAAAGTTGTGCCATCTTAGGGGTTCACCCCAAAATCTGGGTCCAACTTGGGTCCAATAGCGCCCGAACAGCATACAAAATCATCATGCAACGAGTACGCAGAGCCAAGGAAAAGCAACGAGATAGCACTTCTGGATTTATCTTCTAAGCAGAGGGTTGGGAGTTCGAGTCTCCCCGGGCGCGCCACTTCAGCTTCGGTCCGGCCCGGAGACATGGGTGACACAACGTACCTAAGACATGGGTAACACTTTTGGGCCGAACGGATTTTCGAGTGGTTCGAGCACCCGAGTCTCCAGATCGAAGTATCC
>WNGN01001645.1_pt1 | contig 15462 bp, 10 predicted proteins | sample 5400561 | NCBI WGS metagenome assembly WNGN01 (sample SAMN13153379, study PRJNA577476) | soil metagenome | isolation source: 115 cm soil or saprolite under Garry oak tree replicate 2 | place: USA:California | collected 2016-06-15
CGGGAGTCGTCCCGAGCTCCGGATGGCCTTGGAGGCGGCTGTTCAGCTTTCGGAACGTCAGCAGCTCCTCGACCGGGAAGAAGCCGCGTTCCGCCAGGGCCGCGTACCAGACCGGACACGCGTGGCCCTTGCTGAGGACGAATCGGTCGCGGTCCGGCCAGGTCGGATTCTTCGGATCGACGCGGAGGACGTGGAAGTACAGCGCGGTGACGATGTCGGCCGCGGACATGGAGCCGCCCGGATGGCCGCTCTGTGCGTTGTGCGTCATTCGGATGATGTGCTTCCGCAGGGTCACGGCCTTCTTCTTCAAGCTCGCGATGAGCTCTTCGGAGATGTCGACCATGACCTGCCCGCCCCTACTCCCGCCCGGAGTCGGCCGGGACATGACGGGCGCTTCTTAAGGGCTTTGTCGCGGGCTCAGCGCGACTCTTTCGCGGCGCTTCTGCGGGACCACACCACCACGACCGCAGCCCATAACAAGATCATCGCAACCACCACGAGCGCAAAGCCCAACTCGGCCGCCGCGAGCGCTACGACAAGGACCCCGGTGGCGAGAAGCAAGATGTAAACCACGCTGAACAGCGGTTCCAGGGTCCATCGATTCAGCCCGCCAGACCGGCGGATGGCTCGCGGTTCGGCCGACGCCATCCCAGTCGAAAGGCCTGCGGAGGTGATGAACGCTTGCACGAACCCCTCGTCAATCGACGTGAGCGCTGTTGAACGCGACTATAATATGGCTGCAAGTATAGAAGACCAAGAGCGCGAGTGAATCGGTCCGCGGGCGTGCCTTCGGAGACTCCCGGTCCCGTCCCGGACATTATCATTCCTGAACATGTTTCAACGAGGTGCGCGGAGTTCTACATCTGTCTAACCACGCCCATATACTTCACGCGTTCTTCGCCGGCTCCGCAACAGGAGGAACGGCATGCGCAACGCCCATATACTTCACGCGTTCTTCGCCGCCTTCGCAACAGGAGGAACGGGATGCGAATCAGACCCCTCGGCTTGATCGCGATTACGATCGCGTTGGCTGGCATCGCGGTTGCGGCAGTTGCATTCGGCCCCGCGAACCTCGTGAGGTTGGGCTCGCCATCGGGCACGAACACGCCGCAGTCCTCGTCGGTCGGCGTTCCGACGTGGCACGTTGGAGATTCATGGACATACAACGTCAACTCGACTCCGCCCGACGTCTTCATCGCGGGGCCGACATGGGGAAGCCCGTCCCTCGCGGGAACATTGACCCGCACGGTCGCATCCGCCGACGGCTCGGAATACAATGTGACCGTCCATGGCTCGTTCCACCTCGCGAGTGTCTTCGACCCGGTCCGAGATGGGAACGAGACGAACTCCTCGACGCTCCTGCTGTTTCGGCCGGTGATGGAGAACGCGACGGTCGACGGGTACGCCGTGTATCGCGCCTCCGATCTCGCGGAGCTGAAGGAGGTCCGTACCGTCCAGTTGAAGAGCGCGCTGTGGACCGCCCGCGGTTGGTTCAATGTCTCGTACACCGCGACCGTCCAGACGACGTACGAGCCCGCGCTGGACATCTGGGCCTTCCCGATCGAGGAGAATGAGACCTGGAACGTGTCGAGCACCGCGACGATCCATGCGATGATCGCGTGGCGCTTCGACGCACCGAACGATTCATTCGGGTTCTGGCACAACTTCAACGTGACGGTGCCAATCCGGCTCATGCTCCACTCCGGTGAGCTCGAGAACGTGACGACCCCCGCAGGGACGTTCTCGTCGATCCCGGTCCGCGTGGCCTTCCCGACGATCGACCGCCTCGCAACGGACGATCACGAGGGACCGGTCATGGGCCTTGGAGGCGACGAGTGCGGACGACCTCGTCTCGCGGCGGAAGCCTGGTTCAGCGGCGATGTCGGAAACGTCGTGAAGGCGGTCTCCTTCATCGGCGGGATGAAGATCGTCGCCGAGCTCGCGTCGTTCCATCGAGCGTAGGCGCGCACCCTAACCCGTTCCTTCCCTGCAGCGTTCGCCGCGGGGGAGGGAAATCTTATTCCACGCGCATTCATTGCGCAGCCGGATGGCCATCAAGATTGCTCCGTCGATCTTGTCGGCCCGGTTCGATCGCTTGGGAGACCAGGTGCGCGAAGCCGCGGAGGCCGGCGCGGATATGCTCCATATCGACGTCATGGTCGGCCACTTCGTCCCCAACCTCACGATGGGTCCAGCCATCGTGAAGTCGATCCGGCCGCTGACCCAGGTCCCGTTCGACGCCCATCTGATGGTGACGAAGCCGCAAGAATTCGTGAAGTCGTTCGCGGATGCCGGAGTGGACGATCTCACGGTCCATGTCGAGAGCGACCATGACGTCCGCGCGACGATCCAGGCGATCCGCGATGCGGGAATCAGCCCGGGGGTCGTCCTCAATCCCGCGACGCCGTTCGAGAAGGCGGTCCCCTACCTCGCGGACGCCGACATGATCCTCATCATGACCGTCCATCCGGGATTCTCAGGGCAAGCCTTTCGGGCGGACGTCGTCCCGAAGATCCGCGAGGCCCGACGGTACATCGACCAGGAGGGCCTGGCGGCGGAGATTCAGGTGGATGGCGGCATCAAGGTTGACACCGCGCCGATCGTCGCCGAGGCGGGCGCCGACATCCTGGTCTCGGGGAGCGGCATCTTTCCGGACCGGATCCGCGAGAACCTGATCGCCATCCGCCGCGCGGCCGAGAAGGGTCGCGCGAGTTCGAAACGCGTCTAGGACCGCATTCGCCTCGGAACCGATCCGAGGCTCGCAAACCTTTAGGAGCAAGAGGGCATCGAGGCGCTTGCGATGGTCCGTCTCGGATTCGTGATCGGAACGCTGCTGCCCGTGGCGCTCATCGCGGTCAACCTCATCACGAACTACGGCGGCATCCTGGTCACGATCGGCCTGCTCGTGTGGCTCGGGACCGGGATCCTGCTCACGCCGACGTCAGAGGACGAAGCCTAGCTCTTTTCGTAGAGGGAGTCGCCCGCGACGGACAGCTCGACCCACTCGTCGATCGACCGCACGTCCTCGAGGACGACGTTCACCATCTCCCCGGACTCGTCCTCGACGATGAACGAATCGAGGACGTCGTCCGCCTCGTTCGTGTCGCGCACGATCCCCACGAACTCCCCGTCCGAATCCACCACGTTCAGGCCCGCGAAGATCTCCGCCGCGGGGCCGCGCAGGGTCACGCGGTCCACCACCCCGCTCACATACCGACGGCCGAGGCGCATCCGGCCTCCGGAGCCTTCCCCGAGGACGAGCGTGTTCGCCTCTTCCCCGGAGACGTAGCCGACCTCGACGCCTTCTCCGTCGACGACCGCCATGCCGACGAGCGACCGACCCCGCCGCGCCGCCAAACCGATACCTCCGAGTGCGCCCTTCGCGGGACCGCCCGACGTCGTCCGAACACCGCGCGGCTACTGAAGCTTTTCGGGAACGGGCGCGGAACCGCTCCAGGCCATACGGTTATCAGGTGAGATATCGAGGACGGTTCATTTATACTGGCTGACCCGACATCCAACGGCGTCAATCCCTCCGGGTGCGGAGGGCGACCCCTCGGTTGGAGCCACATGGCCCGCTGCCCCCTCTGCGAGTCAGATGTACCGGACGGTCGGTCCGCCTGCGACATTTGCGGGCAGCCGTTCGATCGCGGCCTGACCGCCCGGGCGGCCCCCGACATCACGAAGCGGGCGCTCGCCGCGGCGCGGAAGGACCTCGTCGCCTCGACCCGCGATCCGGCCGACCCGTCGTTCGCGCGGAGCCTCCTCGAGCGGGCGGAGCAGACGGAGGCCGCCGGGGACCTCGGACGCGCGCTCGATCTCGCGCGGGCCTCCCGGCGCGTCCTCGCCCTCGCACGCCGCAAGGCGCGCGTCGTGGGTGCCCTTGCCTACGCCGATGCGGTCCTCGAAGGGGCGAAGAAGGCGGGCATCGAGACCCTCGCGTTCCAGCGCAACATCGATCAGGCCCGCGCCCTCGCGGACCGGGGTGACTTCGTCGCGGCCGAGCGCCTCCTCCGACGGGTGTCCATCCGGACGCTCGACCAGCGGCGGGAACGCGTCCTCCAAGGAATCCTGGAGAAAGCAGAATCCCGCGTGCGATACGCGCGGGAACGGGGCGGGAACGTCGAGGACGCGGAGAGTCACCTCGCCGACGCCCGGAACGCCCTCGCGCTCCGGGAATACGGCCGCATCCGACCCCTCACCTCGAAAGCGATTGAGAAGGCCGACGCGCAGCGCAAGTATGCGCGCGCCGAGACGATCTTGGACCGAGCCGCGGCGGACGTCGACGCAGCCCGCCGGGACGGCGTGAACATCGCCGAGGCCCGCAAGGTCCTCACCCAAGCGCGGGACGCCCTCCGCAGGGGCGTGTACGCGGACATCCCACTCCTCGCCGACCGGGCCCGGAACAGCCTGCAAGAGGCCCGCCGATACGCCCTCGCCGATACGAACCTGCGGGAGTCCGCCCGCGAGGCCGCGCGGGAGCGCCGGAAAGGAGTCGACTTGAGCCGGGCCGATGCGATCCTCGAGGAGGCCGGCCGGACCCTCGCTGCGAAAGAATACGGCAAGGTCCGGGCGCTGGCGAAAGACGCTCACGACGCGGTGCGGGAAGCGTCCCTCCTCCAGACCGTGCGCGACGCGTTCGCGAGCCTCCAGGTCGATGCGGAGGACTTGCGCACTCTCGGCGCGGACGCCGCGAATTTTGAACAGGTCCTCGTCGATCTCACGAAGGCCATCGAGGCGAACGACCTCGCGACGGCCCGCCGTCTGGTCGGCCGATCCCGCCACGCCGCCGAGAGCGCGCGCGATTCGCACTTCCGCACGATCATGGAACAATCCTTGCAGATCATCCTGATGAACGCGGCCCGGGGCCTCGACCCGGCCCTGGCGCGCCAGCTGCTGAAAGAGGTCGACGACGCCGTGTCGCTCGGCAAGAAGCTCGACATGCAGGCCCTGATCGACAAACGCATGGCCGACGCCGACGCGGAGACGGAGTCGAAACTGAACGTGCGGGTGCTCCAGGCCCGGGACGACGTCGTCGCCCTGCGCCAGGGCGGACAGAACGACACAATCGGGCTCGAGGGGAAACTCGCGGACGCCGCGATCGGGATCCAGGAACGCCGGTTCTTCCATGCGGACGCGCTGCTTGACAGCGTCGAGCACGACATCTTCGCGACCCGCGAACTCATGCGGAGCTCCGCGGCGGAGGTCCTCGGCCAGGCCCGGGGCGAAGTCGCCCGCGCGAAGGCGGACGGCATCCAGGTTGAAGCCGCGGGCCAGATGCTGCGCGACGCGGAGACCTCGTATTCCGAAGCGCGGTACGGCGACACGATCTACGCCGGAAAAGCGTGCATCTCCGAGGTCGAAGAACTCGCCCGCGCCACGGCCGACACGAAGCGGAAGTCCGAGGCGGAGGTCACGCTGACGAAACTCGAGCGACAGGAAGGGATCCACCGCCGGATGGAGTCCGTGCGGGCCGAGATCCAGGATCTCCTCGCGAACAACGTCGATCTGGCCCACGCCCTGGAGACTCTCGCGGCAGCGGAACAAGCGATCGAGCGGGGGTCCCTGGAAGAGGCGGAACACCTGGTCGCATCCGCCGAGGGAATCGTGAAAGGCGTCAAGGTCACCCTGAACCACCAAGCGAAGGGCGCGCTGGAGCGGGCCCGGAAGGCGGTGGAACAGGCCGTCAAAGACGGGGTCGAGGCGCCGGAGTTCAAGGCCCTGCTCGAGCAGGCACAAGCCGCCGTTCAAGCGGGGCGCCCGGCGGAAGTCCTCCAGGCGACCGGCGAGATCGATCGGCTCCTCTCCGAACAACGCCAGGTCCGCCATCAAGAGGAACAGCGACGGACCCTAGATAAAGCGCGGAGCGCCGCGACGAAATTCATCACGGTCAAGAAGCTCATCATGGACCTCCGGAAGGCGGACATCGACATCACGGGGGCCGAGGACAGCCTGCGTGCCGCGGAGCGCGCGCTCGAGGAACGGAACTTCGACGACGTCGACGCGATCCTGACGAACCTCGACTCGACCGCGAAGGAACTCATGGACGAGCTCGTCGCCGCGGCGAGGAACCTCATCGGCCGCGCCGAGCGCAAGATTCACGAAGGCCGGGACGCGGGCCTCGACATCGACAAGGCGGTGTCCTTGCTCGACGCCGCGGAAGGATCCTTCGAGCGAGGCGAGTACGCCGATGCGGTCGAGCATGCGAGGGCCGCGGAGAAAGAGGTCGCGGAGGGACTCCGGGAACTCAAGAGTCGAGAGGCGGAAGCGCGTCGGAAGGCCCAGGAGGCCGCGCGGTCGGAACTCGCGGCGATCCGCAAGACGATCTCGGATCTCGCCCGCGCGGACATCTCGATCCTCGGTGCCGAACCAGCGCTCGGCCGGGCGGAAGCGGCCTTCGAAGAGGGACGGTACGACGACATCTCGCAGGAGCTCAGCGAGACGAAGGAGATGGCCGCCCGCCTGAACGACGGACTGGAGGCGGCCGCGAAAGACCTCGTGTCGTACGTCGAGAAGGAAGTCGCCGAAGTCCGCTCGAACGGGCTCGATCCGGGCCGGGCGGAGGTCGTGTTGCTGAACGCTCGCGAGGCGATCAACGACGGTCGGTTCGTCGAAGCGATCGAGTACAAGAAGGTCATCGAGGACATCCTTGACGAGACCCGGCGGGTGAAGGAGAGCCGGGTCGCTCGGGACAACCTGTCCGAGCTCCGGGCGAAGGTGGAGGCCCACGCGAAGCTCGGCGCCGACGTCCGGATGGCTTCGGAAATCCTCGCACGCGCGGAGGCGATGATCGACGCGGGCGAACTCCGCGAGGTCGGCGGATATACGAAGCGGATCTCCGAGGAAGTCGACCTCGCGCGGAAGACCCACCTCGACTCGGTCGTCGGCTCGTTTTCGCCCATGATCGAGGAAGGAGTGGTCTTGGGGCTCCATGAGGAGGAGCTCGACGAGTATCGCGCCCACGCCGAGGACGCCGCCACGGCGGACGACATGGAAGAAGTGTACCGACTCAAGGGCGACTTGCAGGAACGTCTCCTCGATGCGAAACGCCATCAGATTGTCAAGAGGTCGATGACGGAGATTCAGAGCCTCGAGGAGCTCGTCACGCAATCGGAGCGCCTCGGGGTGCCGGCGCAGGCCGCGCGGACGCACCTCCAAGATGCGCGCCAGGCAATCGAGGCCGGCAACGTCGACGGATTCGAGCACGGGCTGACCGAGGCGCGCGCCTCCCTCGAGGAATCCCGCAAGTCCCATTTCCTGGAGCGATACGAATCCCGCGTCCACGCGGTCTCGACGATGATGGCGAACGCGAAACGCCTCGGGGCGGACCTCGGCGACGCCGAGGGCTCGCTCGAACAGGCGGAAGCCGCCTTGCGCGCGAGCGACATCGCGATGGCGGACATCCTCATCAAACAGGCCGAGGTCTCCGTCGGCATCCAGATCCAGAACTTCATCAAGAACAAGTACCCGAACCTGGCGCTCCGCCTGCCATCCGCCGGCCTGCAGGCCGGGGAGTGGAACCAGTACGTCGTCGAGGTCGAGAACCGCGGGAAAATCCCGGCCCGCAACGTCCAGATCGAGTTCTCCGGCGACCTCGAGGCGAAGGGCGTCGCCCCGATCGCGGAGATCGGCGTGGGCGAGGTCGTCCCGGTCCGGATCGGCGTGCGGCCGAAAGGAACGGGCTCGGTCCCCGTCGAGGTCGGGATCACGTACAAGCGGCTCTTCGACGAGAACCGCTACGAGGTCCGGGACACGAAGGAGATCAAGGTCGAACCGGAGTCGACGTACCTCGTCGAGGACGTCTTCCTGATCCATTCCGACGGACGGCTCATCGCGCACCACAGCCGCAAGTTCCGCGAGGAAATCGACGAGGACATCTTCTCCGGCATGCTCACGGTCGTCCAAGACTTCGTGAAAGACTCGTTCAAGACGCGCACGCGCGTCGGCATGAAACGCCTCGACTTCGGGGACTCCAAGATCCTGATCGAGCGCTCGCCGCACACGTTCCTCGCCACGGTCGTGGTCGGCCAGGAGCCGAAATTGCTCCCGCTGTACATGCTTCAGGTCCTGAAAGAGGTCGAGGACCGATTCGGGAACGTCCTCGAGAAGTGGACGGGCCTCCTGCACCAGCTCGAAGGCATCGACGAGATGATCAAGAAGCTCGTCTTCGTCGCGAAGGACCCGAACGCGAACCTGGGTGCGCTCGCGGAGAGCCCCGTCACCTTGACGGCCATGGCGATCGACGCGCTCGGCACGCTCCAGGCGACCGAGGCGAACGAACTCCTCGCGAAGGCGCAGTCGACCCTGGAGACGGACATCCAGCTCGCATGGCAGTTCATCGAACAGGCGAAGACCCAGGCGGACCTAGTCAAGACCCAACTGCGGGACCGGATGGGCGAGATCCTGACGGCGGCCCGCGACACGGTCAACGAGATGAAGTCGATCGGCGCGGACACGAGCCAGGCGGAGCTCCTCCTGAGGGAAGCCGAGGAAGCGTACAGCGAAGGCAAGTACGAGCGCGTGCGGGAGATCCAGCAAGGCCTCCACGAATCCCTCGAACGCCAGAAGGGCGAGATCGCCGCGAAGAAGGTCGAGGTCGAGCTCGCGTCCCTGATCAACGACATCTCGATCGCGAAGAGCCAGAACCTGGACGTCCGGGAGGCGGAGTCGTACCTCACGAAGATCGAGGGCGCGATCCAGAAGAAGAACCCGCGGCAGATGGACGAATACCTGCGGCGGGCGAAAGAATCGCTCTCGCGCCAGCGGCGGCGCACGGTCCTCGACAGGGCGCGAGCCGAGATGGAACGGATCCAGAACACGGTGGCGGCGGCGAACTCCGTCCACGCGGACCTCTCCGACGTCGAGGCGCTCTTGCTGAAGGCGGAAGAGGCGATGCGCCTCGAGGACCTGAAAGGGGCCGAGGGCCTCATCGAGCGGGCCGAGGTGACCGCGAAGGCGAAGGTCGAAGGACTCCTGAAGGACCGCTACCCGCGGCTGTTCCTCGAGACGACGAACGCCGGGCTCCAGGCGAACCGCTGGAACCGGTTCGAGATGAACATCACGAACAAGGGGAACTGGCCGGCCGAGCACGTCACACCGATCGTCAGCGGACCCGTCGAGGTCGTGGGACTCCGGACGGTCGACAAGATCGAGCCGAACCAGAGAGTCTCCCTCGAGTTCGGCCTGAAGCCGAAGGAAGCCGGGACGATGGACTTCGATTTCGAGGTCCACTACACGAGGCCTCTCGACGACGGCAAGCATCAAACGACCGACACGGCGGTCGTCCGCGTCGAACCGGAGAGCGGCTATCTGATCGATGACGGCTTGCTCTTCCATTCGACGGGCGCGCTGGTGTGCCATGAGACTCGGACGTACGTGCCCCCGGAGGAGGTGTCCCGCGCGGCGAACCTCGAGGCGAAGGTCAAGGAATTCGTGAACCGAGCGTTCCCGAACGGCGGAAAGAGCATCCAGACGGTCTCGTTCGGCGGGACGACCGTCCTCGCGGCGCGCGGACCCCAGGCGTTCCTCGCGGTCACGTTGCGCGGGAAGGAACCCGCGATCCTGCCGCTGTACGTCATGCAGGTCCTCAAAGACATCCACGACGCGTACGGTCCGCGGCTCGAGGAGTGGAGCGGCGACCCCGCGGAGCTGCCCGGCATCCGCGACGCCGTGCGGAAGATCCTCTTCGCGACGGACGTCGAAGGCGTGTCCCTCGGCCCCCTCGAAGACAGCCCGGTCAGCAAGATCCCGATGCTCGTGGAGCGGGGCCTGCTCGCGGGAGAGGGGCAGGCGGACTTCCTGACGTGGGCTCGGTCCGCGATCGAGCGCGAAGGCTACGGACAGGGGATGGTCGTCCTCCGTCAGATCTCGGATGCCACCGTGGGCCCGACCGAGGAGATCTCCCGCCAGATCCGCCAGACGATCATCGCGTCGAAGGAGGCCGGCACCCTCCAGATCTCCGATGAACAGGTGAACGCGTACGTGGAATTCCTGCGGCTCACGCTCGAGGCGGCCTTCCAGGCGAAGCATCGCGCGGGGATCGAACGGTACTGGCCGGTCTCGCGGATCGCGGTCAAGACCGCGGAACAGATCGGCTATGATGCCGTGAGCGCCTTCCGCAAGGTCATCGTCGGGCAGATCGGGGCGAAGGAGCTCGACCTCATCGCGCCGGATGACCTGTGGCGCGGCATGAAGATCGACGTCCAGGTCCACATGGATTCGGTCAGCGCGGCGTACAAACTGTGGGCCCGGAAGATCGAGATCCTGCTGCGCTCGCAAGATGCCTGGAAGATCAAGGCGGGCCTCGACCGGGGAGAGTACTCGGTCGGAATCGAAGGCCAGAAAGTCCGAATCGATCCTTCGATGGTGTCGTTCGTGGAGTCGATCCCGGATTACGTCGTCGAGGAGCCGTTCGAAGGCGGGGTCGTCTACCTCGATACGCGCATGTCGAAGGAACTGATCGCGGAAGGGTACGCGAAGGAAATCGCGAACCTGGTCCGAGAGGCCCGGAAGGACATGCGTCTCGCCGATGACCGGATTGTCGAAATCGAACTCGTCGCCGGCAAGCCGTTCCGCGCCATGCTGCAACCGTGGAAGGACATGATCTTGCGCGATTCGAACGCGCTCGACCTCCAATTCGTGACGGAGCCGGACGCAAACGCATACGTCATCGAGGCGGGCTTGGGCCAGGAGACGTTCCTCCTCGGGATCCGGGCCGCCGAGATGTAGTCCCGACGCGTCGATCTCGCTTAAGCCTTGCAGAAGTACAGGGGATTCGTCCAGAGCCCCTCGAGGCGTATCCTGGGCGTCCCCCCGGCCGGTCTCAAGACAGACTCGGTTCGATCTTCACCGCCGGTTCGGACTGTTGCGCGCTCGCAAGGTCCGGCGCGCGTGGTAGAACGCGAAGGCCGCTCCGGCCAGCCCGACGGCGGCGATGAAGAACGCCACTCCGGGCGACGGTGCGGCGGGCGTCGCGGCGGGCGCGTAGAGGTATCGGCCACCGACGGCTTGACCGGCGTCGTTGATGTCGGACGCCGCGCCGCTGCCACCATCCGGGGTCGGGAGCGCGGTCATCACGCCATCCTGCCACAGGAACCCGTGGATCTGACCGTCGATGGAGATGCTGATCCCGACGACCTGCCCTGCATCGTTGATGGCGAACGCCGTCGTAGACCGACCGCCCACGTTCCCGAGGTCCCGGACACCGCCGTCTGCCCACAGGACGGCGTGGGTGATGCCGTCAGCGCCGGTGCTGCTGCCGACGACCTGGCCCGCGTCGTTGACGTCCCAGGCGACGCTGAACTGGAAGCCAGGAAGGCCTCCGAGATCGGCCATCGTCCCGCCCTGCCAGAGGAACGCATGCATGAAACCGTCCGACGCGAGACTGCTGCCCACGACCTGGCCGGCGTCATTGATGCCGTAGGCGGAGCCGGAACGGCCCGCGAGCGTGCCGAGGTCTTCCATCCGCCCGTCTTGCCAGAGTACCGCGTGACACGGGGGCGAGGGAGAGGTCGGGAATCCGCAGCCCACCGCCTGCCCGTGATCGTTGACCGCGAACGCGACACCCGGACCGAGATCCGACATGACTCCGGTTTGCCAGAGGAACGCATGCATTACGTGGGAGACGTCCTCGCTCTCCCCGACGACGAGGCCCGTGTCGCTGATTCCGTGCGCCGTGCCGCGGCTGCCGCCGAGCGTCCCGAGGTTCGTCATAACGCCGTCGTCCCACAGGAAGGGGCGAGACTGCGCCTCGCCGTCGCCGCTCGTGCCCACGATCCGCCCACCCGCGTTGATGCCAAATCCCTCGCTCAGGGTGTAGCCGGGGAGGGTGCCCAAGTCACGCACCGTGATCGAGGCCGATACATGAGGGACCAACGCCAAGGTCGCGATCGCCAACACAAAGAGTGCCGTCGCCGAGGTTCTTCCCATCCGCGACATGCCGCCGGAGACCGAGTCAATCGCATGATAAATCGACGGTTCGGTTGTGTTCGAAAGGAAACAGTATGTGTCAGACGCAGTGAAGGCTAACCGGGAAGAAGGTCCATCCCGCCGCGTTGAGCCTGAGGCTCGGTCCTGAGGCCGCCAAATGGACCCGGAAACGCTCGGCATCCGGCCGTCGGCGACAAGGGTCCCCGCTCCCCGAACGTCGTTCCCTCCGAGCAAACGCTTTAGAATCGCTCGCCTTCTGCCGACCGGATGGGCATCAACCTCGCGGACATCGTCACGTCGGAACCTCGGACGCTGGAGGATTTCTCGGGCAAGGTCCTCGCGATCGACGCGTTCAACACGTTGTATCAATTCCTCGCCATCATCCGGCAGCCGGACGGGACGCCCCTGATGGACCACGAGGGCCGCGTGACGTCGCATCTGTCCGGGATCATCTATCGCGCTTCCAACTTCGTCGCGGCGGGAATCAAGCCCGCGTTCGTCTTCGACGGAGAACCGCCGCGGCTCAAGGCGCGTACGATCGTCGCCCGCGGAGAAATCAAACGTCGCGCGGAGCGAGAGTGGCGGGAGGCCGTCGAGATCGGGGATCTCGCGACGGCGCGCACGAAGGCGATGCAAACCTCGCGGCTCACGGGCGAGATGGTCGACCAGTCGAAGCGACTCCTGGACCTGCTCGGCATTCCCTGGATCCAGGCGCCCGCGGAAGGGGAGGCGCAAGCGAGCGCGATGGCCCGGACAGGCGTCGCGCATGCGGCCGCCTCGCAAGACTTCGACTCCCTCCTGTTCGGATCGCCGCGGCTCGTGAAGAACCTCGCGATCACCGGCCGTCGAAAGCTGCCTCGAAAGGAGGTCTACGTCGACGTCCAACCGGAGGAAATCTCGCTGGACGCCACGTTGGCGAAGCTCGGCATCACGCGCGAACAGCTCGTCGACATGGGCCTATTGATCGGCACCGACTTCAATGAAGGCGTCAAGGGGATCGGGCCGAAGAAGGCCCTTGCGCTCATCAAGAAACATGGGTCCCTCGAGCCGGCCCTCGAGGAACTCGCCGTCGACATTGAATCGAAGGAAGAGGTCCGCGAAATCTTCCTGAAACCAAATGTCCTTCCGAACGTCGAACTCCGATTCCGCGATCCGGATGCCGACGGGGTGCGCCACATGCTCTGCGACGAACATGACTTCTCGCCCGACCGGATCAACGCGGCGTTGGAGAAGTTCGGATCCGCGAGATCGGAACAAAAGCAGCGGTCCCTCGACTCCTGGTAGCCGCGCTTCGAGAATCGAGTCGGAAAGGCTATAACCGGACCTCGATTTGCCCGCGCCAATGCCGCTCGATTTCGTGTCGTCGGTCCTCATGAGTACGGTCCTGACGGGGGCCCTGAGCGCCCTCGCATACCGGCGCGACGTCCTGACGTGGGACGGCAGCCTGGCGGCGTTCGTCGTCGGGATGGTCATCGGGATCTTCGGCGATGTGACGTGGCTGTTCCTCCTGCTGTTCTTCCTCCTCTCGAGCTTCCTGGCGACCCGATATCGGTTCGCCTTAAAAGAGGCCCTCGGCGTCCAGGAAGGCGTCCGCGGTGAACGGAAGTCGACGAACGTCCTCGCAAACGGATTCGCCCCGATGGCGGTCGCGGCGATCTCCCTCACGATGCCCGCGGGTTTCCCGAAGATCATCAGCGGCGTCATCTTCCTCTCCGCTCTGTCCGTCGCGGGCGCGGACACCCTCGCGAGCGAGATTGGGGTGCTCTCCCGGAAGACGGTCCTCATTACGACCGGTGAGACCGTCCCGCCCGGTACCGACGGAGGGGTGTCGCGGCTCGGCCAGCTGTGTGCGTTCGGAGCCGCGGCCTACACATCGATCGCTGGCTGGGTCGTCCTGTCGTATCTTTCTCGGCTGTGGAACCTGACGGTCATTCCAACGATGCCGCAGGCGCCTTGGTACCTGTTGATCCCCATGGCCATCGGATTCCTCGGCTGTCAGTTCGACAGCGTGCTTGGCGCCACGCTGGAACGCCGCGGCGTCATGGACAAGAAGACCGTGAACCTGGTCTCGACCACGTTCGGGGCGGTGCTTGCGTACGTCATCCTGGTCGCCGCCGGCCCGCTACCGACGGCCTAGCGCTTTCTCGATGAGGTCCGCGCCCTCCTTCGCGAGCGCTTCTGCTCGTTCCTGGGTGCGGCCCTCCGCGTACACGCGAAAGATCGGCTCGGTGCCCGATGGCCGCACGAGGACGGCGCCGTCCGCTTCGACGATCTTCACGCCGTCCGTCGTATCGACCTTCCGGCCCTTCGTGAGTTCGACCAACGACGAGAGGACCGCGTCCCGTCGCTCGACCGGGACGGAGACATTCGTCTTCTTCAGATGGTATTGCGGGAGCGCGGCCGTCAGGGAGGATAGTCTCTTCCCTTCGTGGGCGAGGAGCTCGAGCATCTTCGCGGCGGACATCGCGCCGTCGCGGCAGAACTGGTGATCGGGGAAAATGACGCCGCCGTTCTCCTCGCCGCCGAACGCGGCGCCGGTCTCGAACATCGTCCGAGCGACGATCGGCGAGCCCACGCGGGTCCGCACGACGCGTCCTCCCGCCCCGCGTACGACGTCGTCGATCAGGCTCGACGTGCTGACGGGCGTCACGACGGTCCCGCCGCGACCATGGATCGCGGCCTTCGCCAGGAGGGCCAGGCTCTTGTCGCCGTAGACGAACGACCCTTTGTCGTCCACGAAGATCGCGCGGTCCGCGTCGCCGTCGTGGGCGATCCCGAGATCCGCGTGGACCTCGGAGACGAGGCGCATGAGGTCGCCGAGATGATCGGGAATCGGCTCCGGCATGCGGCCCGGAAACGCGCCGTCCGGTTGCCCGTTCAGGGAGATCACGCGACATCCGAGGGACCGCAAAAGGTATGGCGTCACGACGCAGCCGGCGCCGTTCCCCGGGTCGATGACGACCGTGAACGCACTCTTGCGGATCGCCGCCGCATCCACCTTCGCGAGGATCGCCTCGAGATACCGTTGGTTGGCGTTGTCGTCCGTACGGATGGACCCGACCTCGGACCAGGCGGCCACGCGGAACGCGCCATCGAAGAAGATCGACTCAATCGCTTCCTCGTCTTCCCGACGCATCTCCATGCCGCGGGCGTCGAGCGCCTTGATCCCGTTGAACTCCCGCGGATTGTGGGAGGCCGTCACGACGACGCCTCCTTTCAGCTGGCCCGACTTCGCGAGGAAGAATTGCTCGCATGGCGTCGGCACGACACCCAGGTCGATGATGTCGCAGCCCGCGGACATCAGGCCGGACGCGGCCGCGCGCGCGAGCATCGGACCGCTGAGCCGCGTGTCGCGGCCCAGGGCGACGGTCCCGCCGCCAAACGACGTGCCGATCGCCCGGCCCACCTTGAGCGCGAGATCCGCGTTCATGTCCGGACCGACGATCCCGCGAATCCCGTTCGTGCCGAACAGCCGTGTCATGCGCTCACCCGGTCATCGAAGATTGTCGCGTACGGCGGCACCTGGACGCCATC
>WNGN01001474.1_pt1 | contig 15458 bp, 15 predicted proteins | sample 5400561 | NCBI WGS metagenome assembly WNGN01 (sample SAMN13153379, study PRJNA577476) | soil metagenome | isolation source: 115 cm soil or saprolite under Garry oak tree replicate 2 | place: USA:California | collected 2016-06-15
CGAGGGGCGGAGGTGGTCAAGAGCTTTCTCATTGTCCGATAAGCGTCAGGAGCCGGTTCAGGTCTCCGGCCTGAACCCCGGGACGCAGCGCCGAAAGGCGAGCCGCCTCCCCTTGCGGGCGATACACGAGGAACCGACGTAGCTGATAACGCCTTCCACCATTCGACAGGCGGACCAGCGAAGTCCCCATCTGCGGCACAACCGTGCGAGAAGCCTTCGCCTCGACAAGGACGAGCCGCCGATGGCCAGCCGGCACCACGAAGTCTACCTCGAGACCCTGCTGATCGCGGAAGTAGTACAGGTGCCGGGGCCGTCCTGTGCTGACCTGGTGCTTCAAGATCTCTGACGCGACAAATCCTTCGAACAGAGGCCCGAGGAACGGGGACCGACCCAAATCTCGCTCCGACTCCAACCCGAGCAGATGACACACGAGTCCAGAGTCGACGAAGTAGAGCTTCGGCGACTTCACCAGTCTCTTCCCGAAGTTTTCGAAGAACGGGGGGATGAGAATGATCTGCGCGGTCACCTCCATGATGCTGAGCCATTGCGAGACAGTGGGCACGCTGACCCCCAGCGGCGCCGCCAGGTCGGTCCGGTTGAGGATCTGCCCGCATCGGCTCGCTAAGAGCGCCAGAAAGCGGCGGAAGGTCGCGAGGTCTCGAATGGCGCTCACCGCCCGGACGTCGCGCTCCAGATAGGTCTGCACGTAAGATTGAAACCACACTGTCGCCGCCGCCGGGCGCGCGAGCACTTCCGGGAACCCGCCGCGCAGGAGTGAGACCTTGTCGGTCTCTCGCGTTGACAACGGGAGCAGCTGGAACACCGCCGCGCGCCCCGCCAGCGATTCCGTCACCCCCTGCATCAGGGGCGCGTCCTGCGAGCCTGTGAGAATCCACTGCCCGACACGTCGCGGCGCAGCGTCGATCCGAGTCCGCACGTACGCCAGGATCTCCGGCGCATTCTGGACCTCGTCGAGGATCACGGGCGCCCGGAGCTCCGTCATGAAGGCGCGGGGATCGGTTCGAATGCGTGCCACAATGTCGGGATCCTCGAGGAGGCGGTAGGTGGCGTGCGGGAACAGCCGCCGCAGAAGCGTGGTCTTCCCGGCCCGGCGCGGCCCCGTGACGATCAGCGCCGGGAAGTGGCGAGCGGCCCGCCGGATCTCCTCACCGAGCAGGCGTGGGATAAAACGCATGTGAGAAATATAAACCAGAACTTTATATTTCTCAACTACGCGGCTTGCCCCCCGCGGGACATGCGGGGAGGATAACCTGAGCGTATGCGCCGGAGCCACCGCAATGGCCTTGACCGGATTCTGGTCGTCGTCTGCCGCTGCCTGGGAGCGGCCGCCGTCCTCGTGTGCCTGGCCGCCCTCACGCCGCTCCCCAACTACCTAGCGCGGTCACTGCAAGCAGAGGCCCGGCTCGGCCCGGCCGACGCGATCGTCGTCCTCGGCAGCGGGATCGAGCCCGACGGCGCGTTGAGTCCCGGCTCGCTCTACCGGGTCACGCAGGGCATCAAGCTTTACAAGGCGCGTCTCGCCCCGCTCATCGTCTTCTCCGGCCCAGCGTTCGGCGGCCCTGCGGCGGAGGCCGAGGTTGCCGCCCAGCTGGCGCGCGATCTCGGGGTGCCGAGCGAGCAGATTCTCACCGAGACCGGCGCGCGTACGACACGAGAGGAGGCCGCACGGATCGCGCGGCGGCTCGAGCCTCGAGCGATCCGCCGGATCCTCCTGGTGACCGACTCCGAGCATCTGACCCGAGCTATGGCGCTCTTCGAGCGCGCCGGATTGGAGGTCCTGCCGGCGCCGGCAGACTCCGTCTCGCCTGCGACGGAGGGCCCGGAGGCGCGGCTCGAGCTGCTCCGCCGCCTCAGTCAGGAGCTGATGGCCCGCCTGTACTATCGTCTCGCCGGATATCTCTGACGGAACGCCGGAGGGTCTATGGAGCAGCTACTCTTCTTCGTCTGCCTCGCAGTGACCTCGCTCGCAGGCTACTGGCTCGGCAGGAGGGCGCTCGGCTTCGGCCACGTGAGCCTCGCCGCGGTTCTGGGAAGCGCCCTCGAGTGCCTCGGTGCAAGCGTCATCTTTCTCGTTGCGAACGTCCTTCTCGGGACGTTGGCAGCCCTCGCCGTGCGCACCCTGACGAGCCACTTCGTCGGGCTCTACGTCTTCTCCGACGCCATCCTGCTCCCGCTCTCGCTCGTCCAGGGGCTGGCGTTCTGGTCATGGCGGGAACGCGCGAGGGTTCACTGACGCTCCTCGGGCTCCTCGTCCCGGGCTGTGCACCAACAGATACACATTGGCGTCGTGAAGCTGGTGTAGATTTGCGTTAGGAGGATCGACAATGAAGCCAAGGGTGATTGATTGGGATGGAAGTCACCTCCCGGAGGCGTTGCGGGAACTACCACCAGGGCGCTACGCAGTCGAGCCCATCGACGATCTATCACCGCTCACGCCGGAGGAGGATGTTGGGCTTCGCGCCGCTCTTGATCAACTCGATGCAGGCAGAGGGATTCCTCTTGCCGACGTTGTCCGGGAGATTCGACGTGGCTCCTCCAAACGATGACGATTGCCCTCTCTCCGCAGGCGCGGCAGGATCTGCGCCAACTGTATCAACAGATTGCACAAGATGATCCTGAGGCCGCTGACCGGGTGCTGGCACGAACCGTCGAGGTGATCGGGATGCTTGCGTCAGGCGGCGTTGAAGGCCGTGAAGTGCATCTTGCAGATGGCAGGCAGGTTCGGACGTGGCCCGTTCCTCCCTATCGAATCTACTACCGCAAGACGGCCGAGGTATTTCAGGTAGTCCGCGTGTATCACCAGGCACGCCGCTCAATCGAGCGTTAGGCCTCAGCGCTCGATCGTTTGGCTTCGGCCAGCTTAAGGAGCTTTTCGTATGCAGCCTGTCAACGTCCACGCCGCGAAAACACACCTGTATCGGTTGCTCCAGCGTGTTGCCCTGGGCGAGACCATCATGATCACCAAGAGGGGCCGGCCAATTGCGCGGCTGATGCCCGTGGCGCAGGCGCGCGGGTTGGCCGACCTCCTGGGGATCGATCGCGGCCGGATGCGGGTCGCTGAGGATTTCAACGCCCCATTGCCCGACAAGGTCCTTTCAGCGTTCGAGGGCGCTCCGTCGCGCCGCCACCCGAAGGCGCGCCGTCCCGCCCGCTGGCAGCGCCGGTGAGAGTCCTCCGCGACACGCACGTCGGGCTCTGGATTCTCGCCGCACCCGAGCGGCTCTCTCGCGCGGGCCGGTCCCGGCTCGGCGACCTCGCCCACCAGTTCTACTTCTCAGCTACCAGCGAATGGGAGATCGCCATCAAGCAGGCGCTCGGGTGTGCCGTTCGTGTTGTTGCGCGCGGGCCCTTCTGCTAGCGTAAGCGCTGAGGGCCAGAGGGGGACGGGTGTAGTGGGTCACATACATCAAGAGGTGCGCGTTCGAGCAGAGCGGGCGATGACCATTCGTATGCTCGTGGATACGGGCGCAACTTTCTCAGTCGTCCCTCGGCGTTTAGCGCGCGCGCTCGGGATCAGGCGCCCGCGGCGATCCGTGAGCGTGCGCCTCGCCGATGGGAGGCGAGTGAGGCTCGGTGCCGATGTCGCGATTATCCGGATCGATGGCCGTGAAGCCCCGGCCACGCTCCTCGTGGGGGACGTTGACGAGCCCATTCTGGGCGTAGAGGCACTGGAAGCGCTGGGCCTCGTCGTCGACCCGCGGAAGAAGCGACTGTCTCCGTCCCGGCCTTACGCGGTGCGCCTCGGCGGCTACCGCTGATCTGCTTCGCAGCTGCCCCAATCGAGATGCCGGCTGGAGGAGATCTGGCCAGCCGGCGTGGCGAGGATTGTCCGGTTCGCTCGCAACGGTCTTCCGTAAACCTGCGCAAGCTCCCGTCGACGCTCGCCTTCGACGCACTGGCATCCGTCGTGCTGCATGCTCCTCCCTGAGATGCCGGAGATGACGGCTGCCCGCGGGCTCCCGTCCCGGCATCACCAACCCAGGAGGAGGAGTCCATGAAGCGAGTCACAGGGATCGCAGTGAGCGCGGTGCTCGTGCTTGCGCTCGGGGTACCGACCGTCGGCGCTCAGAACGACGCCCAGAACGCTCAGCCGAAACGGCAAGACATCCGGCAGGACACGCGGGAGATCCGACAGGATCGCCGCGAGCTCCGCGATGACAACCGCGACATCGGCCAGGACCGACGCGAGATCGGACAGGACACGCGCGAAATTCGCCAGGACCGCCGCAACATTCAACGCGATGAGCGCGAGCTGGCGGGGGACCGTCAGGACCTGGCGCGCGCCCTCAAGTCGGGGGACAAGGAGGCGGCGAAGGCCGAGCGCGCGGAGATCGCGAAGGACAAGCGCAAACTCCAGGCCGACCGTCGGGAGCTCGCACGCGACAAGCAGGCGCGCGAGCACGACCGGAAGGACCTGAGGCACGACGCCCGCGAGCGGTACCAGGACCGCCGCGATCTACACCGTGACGTCCGTGACCGGCACACTGACCGCCGAGACCTCCGGCAGGACCACGCCGCAGGCCGCAGCCCGCACGCCAAGAGGTAGACGCTCGCTCTCTCCCAGGTGACGCGGGGCGCGGCTAAGCCGCGCCCCGTTTGTTTTGAAGGTACGGTAGCGTTCGTAAATCTCACCGCTCGAGTATTACAGTATTTGCGATAGGATCTGCCATGCGATGACCTTCCCCGAACTCTCTGGTCGATCGTGACGACGTCCCAGTACGGTTCTGATCTCGTGGTGGACCTGATGCGCGCCGCGGGCATCGAGTACGTCGCCTTCAACCCGGGCGCGACGTTCCGGGGCCTCCACGATTCGATCGTGAACTATGGCGGCAACCGGGCGCCGGAGATCATCCTCTGCACCCACGAGGAGATCGCGGTGAGCGTCGCGCACGGTTACGCGAAGGCCACGGGCCGTCCGATGGCGACCGTCGCGCACAACATCGTCGGGCTCCAGCACGCGAGCATGGCCATCTTCAACGCCTTCTGTGATCGGGCCCCGATCCTCGTCCTCGGGGGCACCGGTCCGATGGACACCTCGAAGCGTCGGCCCTGGATCGACTGGATCCACACGGCGCTGGTTCAGGGGACGTTGGTCCGCGACTACGTCAAGTTCGACGATCAACCGGCGAGCATTGCCGCCGTTCCTGAAGCGTTTGTTCGAGCCTGGCGGATCGCGCGGACCGAGCCGCTGGGTCCCGTGTATGTCTGCCTCGACGCCACAGTGCAAGAGGAACGTTTGGAGCGGGCCATCCCTTTACCGGATCTGGCCCGGTTCGAACCCCCGGCGCCGCCGCAGGCCGACCCGCAGGCGCTCGAAGATGCAGCGCGCCGACTCTGCGAGGCTCGATCTCCCGTCATTCTTGTGGGGTCGCTCGGCGGCAAGCCGGCGGCCAGCCGGTCGCTCCTCCGCCTGGCCGATCTGCTCGCCGCGCCTGTCGTCGATCTGTCCGACGCCCACCAGGGGCGTCCGAGCGTCCCGAGCACCTACGCGCTGGACATGAGCGCCGCACGGCAGGACGTTGTGGCAGATGCCGATGTCGTCCTCGCGCTCGACGTCCCGAACCTCCTCGGCGCGCTTGCCGACGTGGACCGGGCCACGCGACAGGTCCAACTTCTGAACGACCGGACTAAGGTCATCACGATCTCGCTCGACGACTACGCGCACCGAAGCTGGGCCCAGACGTATCTTTCGCTCGTACCGGTCGACCTCCCGATCGCCGCGCATCCGGCCGTCGCCCTGCCGGCTCTGGTGGCGCTGGTCGAGGATCGCCTGAAGAACGATCCCGAGGCGGGAGCCCGCCGATCCCGAGCAGAGCGAATCGCCGCCCGGCGCACGGCCCTCGCGGCTGAGTGGCGCAAGACCCTGGAGCGCCAGCGCTCCGAGCGACCGATCGCCCAAGCGGTGCTCGCCGCCGAGGTGTGGGAAGCGATCAAAACGGACGACTGGATCCTGGCGAACGGCACGGCCAACGGATGGGCGCGCCGCCTCTGGGAGTGGCGGCCCGAACGGAGCTACGGCGGCAGCGGCGGGGCGGGGCTCGGCTATGGTCTCGGCGCCTCGATCGGCGTGGCCCTCGCGCATCGCGACTCAGGACGGCTGTGCATCGACCTTCAGTCGGACGGCGATCTGCTCTACGTTCTCGGCGGCCTCTATACCCTCACGCACCATCGGCTGCCGCTCCTCATCGTCATGTGCAACAACCGCTCGTACTACAACGACGAGGAGCACCAGGAGCGCATGGCCCTGGTGCGGGGACGGCCGGTGGAGAACAAGGGCATCGGGATCCGGATCGACGACCCCGCCCCAGACTTTGCGAAAATCGCCCAGGGTTTTGGAATCTACGCCGAAGGTCCCGTCGAGGAGCCCGCGATGCTCCCACCCGCCCTGAAGCGCGCGCTTCGGGTTGTGCGGGACGAGCGTCGGCCGGCGCTGATCGACGTGGTGATCCAGCCCCGATGAGCGTGACGACCATCGATCGAACCGCCCTGCGCGCGCGTCTCATCGAGCTCGGCGTGCTGCTCGCTGTGAGCGTCCCCTTCCTGTTCGTCGAGCTCGGGATGCCGCTGCTCGACCCCGACGAAGGGCTCTACGCCACCATCGCGCAGGAGATCCTGAACCGCCGGGACTGGGTGATCCCGCACATCAATGGCCTCCCGTACCTGGAAAAACCGCCACTCTACTTCTGGCTGACCGCGCTGACCTTCTGGGTCTTTGGCCCCTCGGAATGGGCGGTGCGTTTGTGGTCGGCGCTCGCCACGCTGGGCTCGGTGCTCCTCACGTGGGGGATCGGGAGGCGCCTCTACGACGATCGCGCCGGGGTGCTCGCCGGCCTCGCGCTCGCAACCGTCGTCGGCAACGCCCTCTACGTGCGCAAGGCCTCCACCGACCAGCTCTTCGTGTTCTGTCTCGCGCTGGCCATGTACGGGTTCCTGCGCGACGTCGAGCGCCCGGACCTCAAGCTCACACGCTTCCTGCTCTTCTACGTCGGCGCGGCGCTCGGCGTGCTCGCCAAGGGCTTTCTCGGACTGATCTTCCCGCTGCTGATCTTCGGGGTCGGCCTCGCCGTGGCGCGGGGGCTCACCTGGCGCGAGCTCAACTTTGCGCCCGGTGCGGCCCTGTTCCTGCTCATCGCGGCGCCCTGGCACGTGCTCGCGGCCTGGCGATCGCCGACGCTGTTCGAATTCTACGTCCTCGACAACCATCTGCTCCGGTTCCTCAACGCCCGGCGGTTCGTGGAAGACGACGTGCCGATCTCCACCCTCGGCTTTCTGGTGGTGAGCTTCCTCTGGGCGTTTCCGTGGGGAGTCTTCGTGCTGGCGCGGCCCGCGCCGGATCCATCCCCTGTCGCGCGCTGGCGGCCGGTGATCGCGGTCTGGGCGCTCGTGATCGTGGGGCTCTTCGCGCTCTCGCGATTCAAGCACGAGTACTACGCGCTGCCCGCGTTCCCTGCGATCGCCGTCCTGGTTGGCGCCGCATGGGCGAGCGGTCGCGACATCCGACGCTGGCTGTGGGTCGGAATGGTCGGGTGCGGAGCAGGCGGCCTCTGGGCCCTCTTTATGGGCGCCGGGCTCACGCCCGCGCAGGCCATGAGCGGGCTCGCTGTGCTGAACGCGTACTACCGGATCCTCCACGAGCAGGGCGTCCTCTTCCCGTTCGCGTCGCCACGTCCGTTCGGCGTGCTCCTGCAGTGGTTGGGGTTGACACTCCTCCTGGGCTGGAGTGTCGCCACCTTCTGCTGGGCGCGCGGCTGGCGTCGGGCCTCGTTCGGCTCGCTCGTGGCCGTCGCGGGTGTGATCACCGTCCTGATCCTCAGGCTCTTGGCCGTCGTCGAGCCCCACCACTCGGCGAAAGAGATCTCGAGGGCGATCATGGCCCACGCCCGGCCGACCGACGTGATCGTGGTCGAAGGCTCGCTGGAGTACAGTCCGGCGCTCCTGTTCTACACGGGGCGCCCGGTGCTGATTGTCAACGGCGCCGTCGGCTATTTCTCGTTCGCCTCGACGCTGCCGGAGGCGAACGGCGTCTTCATCGACACCCAGGAGTTGATCCAATCGTGGGAAGGGCCGCGACGCGTGTTCCTCGTGGTCCGGCGCCCTCGGGCCGAAAGCGTCGTGGCGGCGTTACCCGCGACCAGCGTGATCGAGCTCGGGCGCTACGGCTCGCGCTGGCTCTTCTCGAATCGCTAGCCACCGAAGGAACAGCCTCGGCGACGCGAGTCAGGTAGGTCATCAGGGCCGGTTCGTCACCAGCTGGAAGCGTGGTCCCGTGGCGAGTCGGACGGCGCCGGGGAGGTCACGGCCGCGGTCGCCGACGACGAAGACGCGGCCGCTCGAGGCCCACAACCGCTCGAACTCCTCGCGCGTCAGGAAGAGTCCGGGCGCGTCGCCCTTGTGGTATCCGAAGAGGAGGTCGCCGCCAGCGCCCTCGAGCATTCGGGTGGGATAGCCCGTGTAGAGCGACACACCGCAGTAGTCTTCGTAGTTCCCCCAGACGACGAGCTCCGCCCGTGGCTCCCAGAGCTTGCGGATGATCGGCGCGAGATCACGCTGCGAGCGATCCGGAGCGACCAGGCGGTGGCCGAGCTCGACGAACCACAGGAGCCCGACCGCCCCGGCCAGCCAGATCGTGAACGCCAGGCGAGCGCGGGGGAGGCGCGACGCGAGCACGGCCGCGCCTCCGAGGACGACGATGAACACGGCAAACGGGAGGACGAGCCGCAGGCATTCTTCGACGAAAGCGAACGACGCCTCCCGGTGGTGGGCGAAGTACTCGCGGTAGACGCTGTCGAGCAGCGTGAAGAGTAAGGTGAGCGACTCCGCGGCGCTTTGCCGGAAAAAGACGAGCCACGAGAGGACGGCGACTCCAAAGAAGAGGACCATCCACGCGGGGACGCGGACGCCGGCCCGCGATGGCCGGGTGTCGATCGCTCCCCGCCAGTATGCCGCCACGACCACGGCGAGGGCCGGGAACGCGGGCAGGGCGTAATATTCGAGCCGCGAGCCGCTCGTCGTGAAGAACGCGATCACCCAGGCCGACCAGACAAGCGGCAGCGCGAGAGCCTTCCGGAGGTCGGCCGACGCAAGGGCAGCGGGGAGGAAGAGCGACCACGGGAGGAGCCAGAGGACGCTCGCGAGCCAGAACCCGCCGATCGCGAGAGGCGTGTAGTCGATCGGCTCCCGCGCGTTGAAGAAGCGGAGGAGGTGCTCGTTCACGAGGTAGAAGCGGAGGAAGTCAGGGTCGCGCGCGCCGAGGAGGAGGTGCCAGGGGACGAGGACGAGCGACACGATCGCCACGCCGAGGCGCGGGCGGAGGTCGTGCAGGAGGCGTATCGGGCCGAAGAGGAGCGCGCAGGTGGCCGCGGTTCCCAGCGGAAAGACGAGGCCGGCGAGGCCTTTGGTGAGCCCCGCCAGCGAAAGACCGCCCCAGAACAAGAGGGGTCCGAGTAGGCCGCGCTGGCCCCGCGCGACGACCACGAGGCCGAGCAGCGAGACGGCGAGCCAGAGAACGAAGAGGGTGTCGGTGAAGAGGAACCGCCCGTAGAGGAAGGGGCCCGCCGAGGTCGCGAAGACGAGCGCCGCCAGCGGCGCCGTCGCGGCGCCGAGAAGCTCGCGCGCGAGAAAGAACGTGACCGCGACCGTGGCGACGTACGCCGCCGCGCTCGGCACGCGCGACGCCCCCTCGGTCTGGCCGAACAGCCGGTACGAGGCGGCCACGCTCCAGTAGAGGAGCGGCGGCTTCTCATAGTAACGGACGCCGTTCAGGCGCGGCTGCACCCAGTCGCCGTCGTCGAGCATCGCGCGTGCGATCAGCGCATAGCGCGCTTCGGCCGGGCTGGAGAGCGGTCGCTCGCCGAGCTGGTAGAAAGCGAGGACGGCCGACAGGCCGAGACACGCGGCCAGCCGCAGCGCCGTCCGCCCGCTCATTCGGCCGCGCGATCGCGCGCGACCCGGGTCGGATCCAACCCGACGACCTCGTCGACGACGAAGATCGGGCGGTTCTGGACCTCCTCGAGGACACGGCCGACGTACTCGCCGAGCATGCCGATCACCAGGAGCTGGAGCCCGAAGCAGAACACAAGCGCGGCCACGACGCCGGCGAGGACCGGCATCCCCCTGAGCAGCACGACAAGTCCTGCCGCGAGCGAGAGCGCCGAGATTGCGGCGCCCGCGAGCGCCACCAGCCGGAGCGGGACGACGGAAAACGACACGATCCCCGAGACCGCCAAGTCCAGGAGCCGCCAGACCGTGTACGTGGCCCTGCCCTTGCGGCGGCGATCGCGCTCGTAAGGAAACGCGACCTGACGGAAGCCGACCCAGCTCCTGAGCCCGCGCAGATAGGGGTGGCGCTCGCGGATGGCGACGATCAGATCCACGACCCGGCGGTCCATCACCGCGAAGTCGGCGGAGTCGAGGGGCATCGTGGTCTTCGAGAGGCGCGTCTGAACACGGTAGAAGGTCGCCGCCGCCGCGCGGGTGAACCATCCCTCGCTCCGCGCCGCGCGGACGCCGTAGACGACCTCGGCACCCTTCCGCCACACGCGCACCATCTCACGGATCAGCTCGGGCGGGTCCTGGAGGTCGCCGTCCATCACGGCCACACACGCGCCGCGGGCGAAGGTGAGGCCGGCGAAGATCGCCGCCTGATGGCCGAAGTTGCGCGAGAGGCTCACGAGCTTGAAGCGCGGATCCTCGCGGGCGAAGTCGCGGATGATGACGGGCGTGGCGTCGGTGCTACCGTCGTCGACCAGGATGCACTCGAACTCGTGATCGGCCAGCGCCGCCACGAGCCGGGCGCGGAGCTCGGGAAGGTTCGCCTCCTCGTTGCACACCGGGACGACCACCGAGACCAGCTCGCCCATCAGCGTGCCTTCACACTAGCTCGGCTCGCAGGCTAGAATGTCGCTCACCGTGATCTCGCGCCGGGCACGGCGATGCTGACCCTCTATCGCTTCCCGACGCTGTACCGCCTCGCGATGCGAGTCGGCTACGGAGCGGACGCCGAAGCGCGCTATCCGCTTGTCGCCGACCTCGTGGCCGACCGCACCGATCAGCCGGGCCACATCCTGGAGCTCTGCTGCGGCGACCTCGCGCTCTACCGGCATCTCTTGCGGCGAGGACTTGCGCGGTCGTATCTCGGCCTCGAGCAGTCGTCGGCCATGCTGAGGCTCGCCCGCCGGCGCGGTGTGGATGTCCGCGCGTTCGACGTGCGCGCCGCTGGCGAGCTGCCGACGGCCGACACCGTGATCATGCAGGCAAGCTTATATCAGTTCCACGACATCGCCGACACCTTGCTTCCGCGCCTGTGGGCGGCCGCCAGGCGTCTCCTCGTGATCGCCGAGCCCGTGCGCAATTTGTCGCAGTCGCGATACGGCGCGGCCCACTGGGCCGCGCGCATTCTGACGCGGACCGACGACCGCGTTCATATCTTCCGCTACACCGAAGCGACGCTGCTCGAGCTCTATCAGCGCTGCAAGATCCCGGTGAGCCGTCTCGATCGCACCCCGGGCGGGCGCGAGATCGTCGTCTGCTCATTCAAGGCTCCTTCACTCTCAGCTGGACCGTGATGCTCGACGGCGGCAGCGAGTCGCGCTCCGCCGTGTAGCGCAGCTCCTGGAATCCCGGGAGCGGTGTCGTTGCCACGACGCCGACCCACTCGCACCGCGAGCCGTCTCGCATCCGTCGGCGCGTCCTCGGATAGCCTGCAAGGGCCACCGGCTCTCCGTTGATGCTGAGCGCGAACCGCGTGGTCGCCAGCTCCCGCGCGAGGCCGGGCTCGTCGCGCGCGCACCACGCGGGACCGAGGGGAATGCCGTGCCCGTCGATGATCGCCTCCTGGTACGCGTGATGCTCGCCGGGCTCGCGCCAGCCGTCGGGCAAGAGCGCCTCCCAGAAGACGGCGTCGCGGTAGTCGAATCCGATGTCGGGCGCGAGCCCGAGCGCGGCGACGCTCGCCGGCGGCTCGACCCCTGACGGCCGGTACGCGGCGGCGAGCCCGAGGGCCACGAGCGCGAGCGCCGCAGCCACCGTCGCTCGAGCGCTCTGCCGGCTGCCGAACGTCTTCCCGGCCGGCCGCCCCGCCGCCACGCTCGCGACCAGCGCTCCCAGCACCCAGCCGACCCAGGCGCTCCCGATCGCGGTGAGGGTGACGCCGGGGAAGGCCGCGGCGACACGTCCGAGATCCCAGGGACGGCCGACGGCCCACACCATCCACGCGGCCTCCTGCGTGTAGAGCACGAGCGAGAGCGCGACGCCCGCGAGGACAGGCGCCAGCGCCGAGTAGCGCGGGACGGGGAACGCGGCGACGACGAGGTCGATCGCCAGCGCGGGCAGGATCGGGATCGGCGTGAAGGTCGGGATCCGCATGTCGAACGCGCGAAGCACGAGAAGGATCACGACGTGCTGGACCGTGAAGATCACCGCCGTCGCCGTGGCGGCGCCGGGGCCGAGCGCGCGCGTGGCGGTCACGAGGATGGCCGGCAGGAACAGCGCCAGGAGAAACGGATAGAAGTCGGGCGTGCGCCCCCACGCGTCGAGGGTGTAGTGGTCGAGCGCGACCATGGATTTGTGGATCAGGTCGGCGAGGCAGAAGAGCAGGATCACGCGCGGCGCCCACCAGCGATGCGTGCGCGCGAAGCGCGTGTGGGCGGCGACGGCGAAGACGAGCCCCACCGCGATGAGGACCGTCCCGGCGAGGCCGACGAGGTGCGGCGGGCTCCAGAGGTTCACGTCCTTTCCGACGTTCACGTGCCACCACTCGTCGAGCGCAGCGCCGGCCACGGCCAGGAGAAATCCCGCGCCGCTCAGCGAGAGCCCGGCGGGGGCGCCGTAGCGTCTCCGCCCCCAGGCGAGCGCCCACGCACTGACGAGGCCGTTGGCTGCGACGCCGGTGTACATGAGGACGTGAGGGGGTGAGAGGAAGCTGTCGCGGCCGATCGTCCGGTGCCAGGCGACGTCCCAGAGCAGGCCCGGGAAGCCGAACCAGCCGGCGCCCAGGGCGAGCGCGAGGGCCAGCGTGACGGGATCGACCCGTCGCGTCACCGGCGGTCCGCCAATGCTCACGGATCCTTGAAGGTCACGCGCAGCTCGACGTGGGTCCGCGCTAGCCCGGCGAGCCCGCGGTGCTCGACCGTGTACACGAACCGGTTTTGGCTCGCCCGCTGAAACGCGGACGCCACGCCCACCCACGCGCAGTACTGACCCTCGCGTAGGGGTAGACGAACGAGCGGGTACGGCGCGAGATCGACGGGAGTGCCGTTCACCTCCATGGTGAAGCGCACGGTTGGCAGGTCAGCGGCGAGCGCAGCCGCGGTCGGTGCACACCAGGCCGGACCGACGGGGAGCGGGAAGCCGTCGATGATCCCTTCACTGAGCGCCTGCACCCGTGCTGCGGATTGCCAGCCGTCCTCGAAGAGGACGTTCCAGAAGACTGCATCTTGGTATCGGAAGACCGGTAGCGGAGCAAGCTTCAGCTCACCCACCGTCATCGGAGGGCCGAAGATCTGAGGCCGATTCGTGGAGGCAAGGCCAGCGGCCGTGAGCCCGAGCGCGACAACAACCGCCCAGCGGGCGCGGCCCGTGCTGCCTAACGCGGATCCGACGGGCTTACCGGTCGCCGTGACCACGAGGAGCCCGCCGAGCACCCAACCCACCCACCCGCTCAGACCTCCAGCAAGGACCGATCGCGGGAGCCCAGCGAGGACGCGATCGAGCGGCCAGGGATGGCCGACGACATGGGCCATCCAAAGAGTCTCGACGAGGGTGAAGACAAAGGTGAAGACCAGCCCCAACGCGATAGCGAACCAGGCGCGCTCGCGATAGCGACGAACTGCGACGGCAAGGAACGTGAGGACGAGCGCAGGGAGGGCAACGATCGGCGTCACGGTATAGCGGTCGAACTCGATCGCGCGCAGAATCGTGTCGGTCGTGAGCGCCACGGCGAGAAACCCAAGACTCACCAGCGTCGGCGCCAACGGCCCGAGCGCTCGCCCGGCAGCCACGAGCACCAGAGGGAGCAGGAGTGACGACAGGTACGGGTACAGATCCGGTGTGCGGCTCTCCGGGATCATCGTGTAGTGCGCCTGGACGAAGAGCGCACGGTGAACGAGGTCGACGAAGACGGCGAGCATCGCCAGCCGCCAGAGCCACATCCGCCGGAACACTCGCCTACCCGCCTGGCCTGCGACCGCGAACAGCAGGCCGATCGCCGTGACACCGGCGCCGAAGTGGCCCATAAGGTGCGAAAAGCTCCAGATGAGAGCGTCCTTGCCGTAAAGCCAGTGCCACCACACGTCGATTGGGGCCGCGGCGCCAACGATGAGCACGCCGAGCGCCGCAATGCCGAAGCCCACCGGGACCTGGAGGCGGCGAAGGGCGAGGACCGTGCCGCCGAAGTCCGAAGCGCGCCCGAGTGTGGCAGCCGCGACGGCCGCGACGGCAGCTCCCCAGATGCCTAAACCACCGCAATAGATGAAGAGGTGCGGCAGGACGAAGAACGAGTCGCGGCCAATCGTGCGGTGCCACGCAGTGTCGAGAAAGACGCCGACCATTCCGAGGCCGCCGAAGGCCAGCGCGACCGCGATTGCTATGTTAGGAATCACGAGTTGACCTTTCGCGACTCGCGGGATCTCCACCTACCCCTACGAGCCTCTCGGCTTGCTCGAGGTCCCGCACCGCCTGGGCGAACCGGTCACCGCCGGGGCCATGATACCCAAGCCATGATCCCAGGGAGGGCTTCACTGACGATGTACGCGACGATGTATGTCGGAGGCCCATCATGGAAGAGATGATCCGCAAGCAGGTCTACATCGAGCCACGCCAGGAGCGTCTGCTCAAGGAGCGGGCGCGGAGATATCGCGTCACGGAGGCCGACCTTATCCGCCAGGCCATCGACCGGGGGCTCGAGCGGACGGCACTATCGATTCCCGACCCTGAGGCGTGGAAAGCGTTCAAACGTCGAATCGCGCCCAAGAAGGGCGACCCCGCTCGCAGCGTGCGGCGGTGGACGCGCGATGAGCTCTACACGCGTTGACGTCCTGGTCCACGCAAAACTCGCGGCGCCCGCGATCATGGGCTGAACTACTGGGGCGCGCAGCTCTGGGCCACGGCGCGCCTGAACCAGATCCCGCTGATCCTCACCGAAGACTTCGTCCACGGACGGGTGCTGGAGGGCGTGCAGTTCCTCGACCCGTTCGCGTCCGCATTCGAGCTCGCGGCGCTCGACTGACGTGCGCCCGCGGAGACGCCGCGCCTCGCGTAGGGCATCAGATCACCACGGTCACCTTGATGGAGCCGGGCTGGGCGTGGGCCACAAAGGCGTCGCTGATCGTCTCGAGCGCGAAGTGGTGGGTGACGAGGGGCCGCGTCTTGACGGTCCCGTCGGCGACGAGGCGCATCGCCTCGGCGAACTCGTCCTGGTAGATCATCGAGCCCACGATGGT
>WNGN01001475.1_pt1 | contig 15448 bp, 18 predicted proteins | sample 5400561 | NCBI WGS metagenome assembly WNGN01 (sample SAMN13153379, study PRJNA577476) | soil metagenome | isolation source: 115 cm soil or saprolite under Garry oak tree replicate 2 | place: USA:California | collected 2016-06-15
GCGAAGCATCTCGCGGCACACCGGAAAGTCGGACCAGGTATGGCCGGTGCGTACTGTCAATGGCATTCACGGCGTCGTAGATCGCTGCGTGCAGGATTGCAAAGCTTCGCGTCGGATGCACGGTAGCCGGCTGCGCTCCAGGCGTCCGGACGATCGCAAGGAGTGTTCTATTCCACTGAACAATCGGGTTTACCTGCTGAACAGAAGAATCGTTTGCACCTTGATGCTCGTCATTAGGCGAAGCATAAGAACCAAGGGTCAAAATCGAAAGACCGGCACACAGCAGAACGAACACAATCAAGATTCTTGACATCAGTGGTTTCCTTTCGTTTTTGAATACAACTGTGGCGGTGCACGCCGTAACACAGAGAGAGCGGAGCCCCGATTCTAGTTATCGTGATTGGAATCGGAGTCCTTGACGAGTCCAGTGGCCGCGATCCATGGCCCTGGAGCCGCAAGCGGAGTGCCGTTGAAAGCTGCTGCACGAATCAGCACGATCGTACCAAGGCACGGAGACGGCACCTGCAGTTTTGCATGGATCTCGGCGTTGCCATCCACACTGAGTAGTACGGAATCAGTCGTCGCAGCCACTGCGTCTCCGCAAACAACACTCGCGTCAACTGCTGTGACTGGCCCGGGTGTTCCCACACTCGGCAAGATGAGGCCGCGTAAGTCCACGCGCAGACGCCCTTCGTCGTTCAAGACTGCGAACCCGTGGCTGACCACCCACGGCGCACCTCCACTCTTCACGCCGGCGATGGTGACGCCTGGATTCGAGCCCACAATCGGAGACAAGAAGCCAATCTCATCCGCGACGGTGCTTACTGCAAACAGGCAAGAGACAAAGCACGAAATTATTGCCATTGCTGCCCTTATTTTCATTCTTTGAGATCCTCGCATTCATTCAAGATAGTTCGGCGCTTTGCTTGACTCCGTGAGTTCTGTAATCAGGCTCAGTGAATTCTGTTTTCTGCGCTTCACAAACCGCGAGCATCACAATCACGATGCTCTGTTCGCACTAACTAAACTTTCTCCTGCTTTATTCCTCTTTTGCGCAGAGAAAAACATATGGAATATTTTCGTTTCCGGAGAGTCTATCTATCGGTATGGAATTGGTCTCGGGACGAGAGGCTGCTGGACCAGCTTTGAAGATGCTTGATAAGAAGCTCTGAGGTCAGGTTGAATTTCTATGATTCTTCTTTGGAACCTGCACGTGCAAGAGCCCATCCAGCCATTCACATTAGTCTTAGTTGTGTCAATTTCTTCTGGAAAGAGGTGGACAGATGCTACATCTGGCCCACCACCGACCTCTCCGGCGTGTCGAGCATGACTGCGACAAACAATCATGCTATGAGTTGTCATGCTAAGAATTGTGGTCACCTTCGGATCTCGCGGAGACTCGATGAACAAATCAAATTGGGAGGTGTTCCCATTAAAATCGTTCTGCAGAAGTTCCTTTTCAGCAGTCATCCAAATCAAAGCCATGCGCGTACTCACGCCGTTCGAAAAGCTGGTAGGCACGCTTGGCGATTGTTGCCAGAATGATTTCCTGATGTTGGTCGTTTCTGCTTTCGACCGCAATCACCCAGTTGTTGCTACGCTTTCTGGCCTGCTTCTCCATTCTCGTACCTCCTTCTGCATTCATCTCTGACACCCTATTTCCCCGAACTTTCTGTTGTACAGTTCCCTGATCGTGGGTGCCCCAACATCGGCTCAGGTAAAGCAGACAAACCCTACCGGTGTGTCGGCTGGCTCTGTTGATGCCTCGATACCGTCGGCTGACTGGTTTGCACGGCAGAGACGGTTCCTTCTAAGGGTTTTGATAAGCGATCGGCCAGTCTGTATTTTTCAATGATGCGAGTCACGAAGGCGGCTACATTTAGAGCCAGTAGGAGTAGCACAATCCATACTACAATTGATGTCCTCAACATTTTTGATCCCTTCCGCATGTCAATTGCCTTCATTTCCGAGTACCCCTGTTACCAATGTTCTATTCCACACTGTGAGGAGGGCATCGCTTAAAGATGAAGGACAAACTGAATGCGTGACTTCTTGAATTTGTGTTTGCAGTTCGTACGATAGTGCTCGAATTCGATCTGGAAAGGAGTTGCCCAGCAATATTGCTACGCGGAAGAATTGATCAGCTGGTGGAGATGCTCAAGGTCCGCAGGGTCTACGTCAGAAACGGCGCAGAATTCCTTTTTGCCTTTTCGCCAATCCACCCATCGAAAGCTCTGCCAGGAACCTGTGCGCGGTGGACTGTCCCGTTCCCGTGTCGGCCAGATAAATACATTAATTGGACGTCCGTTACGCTCGTAGACGAGCACCGCGACGGCGTGGCCTTCAATAACATCTACGCGCCCACCTTTCAGCGCGAAACCGTCGTTTGTGAAATCACGCACAGGAACAGCAAACCTGGCTCTACCGTCGAGCCATCCCTCCACAACGCGCTCATTGTTGGAGGCGATAACGTTCATCTGGCCTGGCTGTTGCGAGCGTGCGAGCGCATCGACAATTTCTCCGGCAAGTTCGGCTTGATAGTCGTCACCGCGAACGCCGTGACCGACTCTCCACAGTAAGGTCGCGACGAAAAGTAGTGCGGCCGCAGCTGCCAGCCAGTGCCAAACGAGAGGCCGTGACACAGCAGTCGTGGGTGCGATTGCGTGGAGAGGGGCGTTAATCTTCCGCCGCAGCGCGGCCGTGGCAGGCTCGTAGAGTTGGGCGAGTTGCAATCTATCGCGCAACAAATCTAGATCGACAAGCTCAGTGGCACAGTGGGCGCAATGTCGCAGGTGACGCTCGAATTCAGCAGCCCTACGGCTACTCAGCTCACCGTCGAAATAGCCCTGAAGCAGAGAGTCGGCAAAGTCACATCTCACGGACGAGCTCCTTGAAGAGAATTTACCAGCGCGGAATGCAACTGGCGGCGCGCACGGGAGAGCGAGGACATAACTGTGCCAATGGGGATCGCCGTGATTGCAGCGATTTCCTTGTAGGAACAGCCTTCGAGCTCTCGAAGGACAAGAATTTCGCGGAAGCGCGGCGGCAGCGTCTCGAGAGCCATGGTCAGGCGCTTGCGATCATCACCGGCGATAGCGAGCGTTTCAGGTGTGGCGCAGGTCTGCAGGTGTAACTCTTCGTCGAATTCCATGCTTAGTTCCATGGGGCGATTCTTCTCCAGCCATGTGTAGCAACTATTGCGCACGATCTGGAGCAGCCATGCGCGCGCATCTCCACCATGGAAGCCGCGGAAGAAACGGTAGGAGCGAAGTAAGGCTTCCTGAGCGACATCTTCGGCATCTGCCCGGCTTCGCAACAGCCAACGCGCGAGATTGAAGGCGGCATCGACATGGGGCAGCACAAGCTGTTCGAAGCGCAGTCGGTCTTCGGCATCAAAATCGTTCAAAGACTTCCCCTGATCAGTGATGCTTCATGCGTAAGAACCAGAGAACCGGCGATTTTATTCTCGACGGGGCTCTGTTGTGACCGACATACAAAGAGAGACATGAACGCGGAGAATTTGGAATAAGAGAGGCGCTGCCTCGGTCTGGATGGACGCAAGCACGTTCAATGGCGGCGCGGGCAACCCCCAAACCATCCCGCGCCGCCAGCCCCAACGGCACGTGCAGAGCTTAGAGACTGCGTAAAAAAAGTAGGTATGGAGGGCTAGGATGTCCGAGAAGAAAAAAGATGAACTCCTGCACGACCACAACCACGACGGAATTGACCGGCGTGGCTTTCTGAAGTGCATGGCGTGGGCGGGAACAGGTGCCTTTTGTGTGATGAAAGGCGGCGTGCTGAACTCGTACAGTTTGAGCCGAATTTCGGAGATTGGCACCTCGGACATGACGGGTGAGCTGAGCTTCGTGCAGATCAGCGACAGCCACATGGGATTCAACAAGCCGGCGAATCCGGACGTCGCAGGCACCCTGAAAGCAGCAGTGGACAAGATCAACGCCCTTTCGCGCGCACCAGAATTCATGCTGCACACGGGCGACATCAGTCACCTCTCCAAGCCCGAAGAGTTTGATACGGTGGACCAAATATTGAAGAGCGCGACGCCCAAGGATGTCTTTTACGTGCCCGGCGAACACGACGTACTGAATGACGACGGGAAGCAGTTCCTGGAGCGTTACGGGAAAGGCAGCAAGGGCGGCGGATGGTACAGCTTCGACAAGAAGGGCGTGCACTTCATCGGGCTGGTCAATGTGATGAATTTGAAGGCCGGTGGCCTCGGAACGCTGGGGCACGAGCAGCTCGAATGGATGGAAGATGATGTGAAGCACTTGAAGAAGAGCACGCCGATCGTAGTGTTCGCACACATTCCACTGTGGTCCGTTTATCCGGAATGGGGCTGGGGCACGGAAGATAGCGCACAGGCACTGGCATATCTCAAGAAGTTCGGATCGGTGACGGTGCTCAATGGGCATATCCACCAGACGATGCAGAAGGTCGAAGGAAACGTGACCTTTCATACCGCGGCGTCCACGGCGTTTCCCCAACCCCAGCCGGGTAAGGCGGATTCACCTGGCCCGATGAAGGTGCCCGCGGAGCAACTCCGGAGCGTCCTGGGGATCACGGATGTGAATTACGTCCAAGGGCAACACGCGCTTGCTGTGGTGGATTCTTCGCTCGCGTGAGCAAGACGTAGCCAAAGTCAGAAAAGAATTCGAACTTGAAACAGGTAAAAGAGGAGAAAAAGCATGGGGAGATGTGCGTCTATTGCAAGTCTAGCAGCGGCACTAGTGCTGGGAACGCTAGGTTTCGGCACGGGTCAGAAGAGTTATGTAGCAAGCGCGCAGGAGAAGGCGTCGACGATGGAAGTGAAGATCGACAACTTCAGCTTCGGGCCGGTAACGCTAACGGTGCCGGTCGGAACCACAGTTACATGGACCAACCGTGATGATATCCCTCACACGGTAGTTAGCACAGATGATCCGAAGACGTTCAAGTCCAAAGTGCTCGACACGGACGAAAAGTTCTCCTTCACCTTCAGCAAAGCGGGGACTTATCCGTACTTCTGCTCGATTCACCCGAAGATGACCGGCAAAGTCATCGTGCAGTGAGTGAGGAGCGACCTTGCATCCGTTCGACATAAAAGCAGTACTTTTCGCGAAGCATGCGCAACACGTCGTGCTGATCCACTTCCCGATCGCGCTGTTTATCATCGGCGTCCTCTTTGATTTTCTTGCGCAATGGAGGAAACAGCGCCTCCTGGCAGCAGCGGCCTACTACAACTTGCTCGTCGCAGCGATCGCAACCATACCCGTGGTAGTCACCGGAATTCTCGCTTGGCAGTGGGAGCTTGAGGGGCAGAAACTGAAAGGCATCCTTTTGATGCATCTATCGATGGGATGCGTGTCAAGCGTCCTGATCTGTGTGGTGTGGTTCATCCACATGAGAACCCGACGGAACCAAGAAGAGATCCTTCCGGGATACCGCTTGCCGATCGAGGCTGTTGCCGCAGTCATCGTCGCACTGACGGGGCACCTCGGCGGTTTTCTAAGCGGAGTGAATGGACCAGGATAGACATTTTCCAGCACCAATAGGACAAGGGATTCTCTAAAACGCAAAGGTGCATTTGCAAGAAGATGATCCTATTCGTCGGCAAAGACGTCATGGCCCTCATGGCGACGGAGGAAGCGTTATGAACAATCAAGTTCCGAAATATGTCACACGGGCAAGAGCTTCTTTGATGCTTGGCATACCAGAAACCGAGCTTAGTCGTATCTCGAAGGAATCAGGATTAGGCCACGTGGAGCGCGTCGGCAACCAGGAATAAACGTACTTCACCTACGAGGAATTCCAGCGGATTTGCATGGACGCAGCATGCCACGTGCAGGTAGCCCACTAAATCAATATCTGGAGCACTTTGATGTGCAGGGCATCTTAAGTTGACGCGGCGAGATGGGCAAAACAGAAACTCTCAAGATGTCTGTAAAAAAACGTATGGAGACAGAAAAGGAGAAGGAAAATGAACATCACAATTGCGTTGGCACTTGCAGCGCTGTCCTACGTCCCTCTGGCAGTGGCAGGGAATGAGGCCGCATATCCCAAAGAAAAGGTAGCGGTGTTCGTGGTCGAGAAACTGGATTTGACTTCATTGCCGTCCGCGTTCCGGCCGAAGAAAGAAAAAGGAAAGAAGACACTCGCGGATTACGGATTCACGGCGCAGAGGATGGACGAAAACGAAGCCATCATCGAGGGAACGGGCGGAGTCAGGAGGTTGGCGATCAAGGTTCTCGACCAGAAATCCTCGGGAATCTACGTGTGTATTGCGGAACCCGGAGAAAGCGGGGGAGCGACAAAGGCGCAAAGCGTGGTCCTGCTGAAAAGGAAGAATCCGAACGCGTTGCTAAAGGGGCGCGAGTCGTTTCGAGAATTTGCTGCATGTCCAGTGATTGGTGGAAGTGACTCCGCGACGAACTCGTACGGAGACTGAGGATTTCGTCGAAAAACGGTGCACCCATCACGTTTGTGGGTTTGAGCGTTGTCGCCCCACAGACTCAAGGAGGTGTTCATGGTCGACACCGACGTGCGGCCTTAGCACCTCGCTCCCAATTGCCAGAATGAATTCTGCCTACTCTGCCACGCGAGACTCTTAGCTGAACACGAACAGAACGCAGTAGGTAGTCTGCGTGGGGACAACCTGTTGATAAAAGCATTTCTTGAAACGGCCGCTCCGCGCGGCGCCAATGTAGTTCTCCTCCTCGAAATCGCCATGGGGATAGGTCTATTGCTTGGCGCCCGACTCGCTCGCAAGGAGCGCTTTCGACAACACGCCTGGTGCCAATCCGCCATCGTGCTTCTGAACCTCGCCGTAGTTACGGTGATGATGATTCCTTCATTCTACGTTTATGTCCTTCCAGGGGTTCCGGCCAAGCTGGGCAAGGCCTACTACGCATTGGCGACGACGCACGGGGCGTTCGGAGCCGTAACGGAACTCGCGGGACTGTACATTTTGCTCTCCGCGGGCACGGGCATCTTGCCGGAAAAATTGCGAATCACCAAATACAAGGTGTGGATGCGAACCGTCCTTGCGCTTTGGTGGGTCGTGCTGTTACTGGGAATGGCAACATACGCGCGCTGGTACGTGCCGCATTTGTTTCGGAAATAGATTTGCTTTGTGTAATTCAGAGGAGCGAGATTGAAGATCGTCCCGATTTGCTTGCTTTCCATTTTGAGTGTCCTTGCTCAACTCAGTCGAGCACAATCGGGGATGCCATCAGTACCAGAGGCCAATCCTGGTCGGCCCACGGTATCGAGGCCGGCGACACTCACGCCGGTTGGGTACCTGCAGTTTGAGAATGGCGCGCTCTTCGCGGAAGACTCGATAGAGTTTTCGAAGCGCATCGGTATCAACCAAGTTACGAAAGTGTCCGTACTGTCGCGGCTGGAACTGTTCTTGCAGAGTGAGCCGCTCGCAATCAGTCAGTCAAAAGACCGGACGGCGGTGCATGAAGGAGAGGTCTTCGCCGGTGTGCAAGGCGTGCTCATAGCCGGTGACGAATCACGCCCAACTGTTTCGATCGGCTATGTTCGGCGGGTTCACGCAAGTGTCGCCCCGGAACTCGACATTGGCACTTTTCGACAATCAACCTCGATTCTTCTGAGTGAAGATCTGCCCGGCTTTCATTTCGATACGAACGGGATACTTGCCGAGCAGGTGCAGGGCGCCGTACGTCGAGCGCAGTTCGGACAAACACTGTCGATTTCCCATTCCCTGGGGAAGTTCATAATCTCCGGGGAGATATGGCATTTCTCGCAACCACTCGAAAGGGACAATACTATCGGTAATCTCTGGGCGGTTTCCCATGCCCTTCGCAAGAATTTGGTGGTTGACGCAGGATTCAATCGTGCACTGGAAGCATTCGTGGGATTCACATACCTGCATTCCAACTGTGAGTCTGCCTCAGTTCTTTCCCTCGTTTTTCTTGCATTGCTTCTTTGGATCCGTGTCGCTGATTTATCACCTTCAGTATTTGTTGCGTCGGAGAAAGCGCGGAATAAAGCGTGATCAATTTGGTCTATGTAGTTGAAATGCTGACGGCGCCCATAAGGGCCTTCGCAAAACTCAGACCGAGGACGATTCATGGCCGCATATCAAATGACTTTAGTGGATAGGCAAAGAATCGCCAGAGATACGGTGGCCTTCTGGCTTGACGCAAATGGTGCTAGCTTCGACTTCCGAGCTGGGCAGCATGCGGACTTTGTCTTCACGGACCCGTCCGTGAAAAGTGAAAACGACAATTCCCGGATCTTCTCTCTCGCAAGCTCTCCTCACGACAAGAGGCCTGTCATGATCGCAACGCGCATGCGTAAGACTGCCTTTAAGAACGCGTTGAAAGCAGCCGCTCTTGGCACGAAGTTCACCGTGAGCCGCCCCAGAGGATCGTTCACCCTGCATAGGGATGTCACCAAACCTGCGGTGTTTCTCGCCGGTGGCATCGGGATTACGCCGATTCGCAGCATCCTTTAGTCGGCCACCCAGGAACGTCTCCCACACAAACTGTATTTGTTTTATTCAAACCGGGAAGCGGAGGATGCGGCGTTCATCGAAGAATTTGAAAGCATGACCGCGCAGAATCCCAATTTCACTCTCATTCCAACGGTCACCGGGCATAAAACCCTGGCTTGGCCTTATGAAAAAGGCCACATCAATCGTCAGATGCTCGCGCGTTATCTACTCGGGCTCAATGGACCTATCTACTACATCGCAGGTCCGTCGGGAATGGTCACTGCGATGACGGACCTACTCACTTCCTCGGGCGTCAGCGATGACGACGTGGAGACTGAGGAATTTGGTGACTACAGACTTTATCCAGATCCTACACAAAGCGACTCAAGAACGGGCACCAATCCTTCAGATTTCACACTATGACATTTCGCACGATGGAGATATTGTGAAAGGTAGTTTCATTGCAACTCGTGTCTTCTTCGTTCCGTTCATTTCTCTTTTGCTCTTTGGCATCGCCACCTGGAAATTCCCCCCGCTCGCAGTCGCCCAATCTCTCGTCCTCGACGACGTGAAGCATGATACACCGGGCCGGGTCATTAAGCAGGGCCAAGCCGTCCATATCGATGTGGACCTGGCGCTTGTCAACGTCACGGTCACTGACCCGTATAACCGCCTGGTTACAGGCCTTGAGCCCGATAACTTCCGCGTCTTTGAAAACAACATCGAGCAGGAGATCCAGTATTTCTCTTCGGAAGACGTTCCCATTTCCATCGGCGTCATCTTCGATCTTAGCGGCAGCATGGCCAACAAAGTAGGTAAGGCCAAGGAAGCCGCCTTGCAGTTTTTCAAGACTGCCAATCCGCAAGACGAATTCTTCCTGGTCAGTTTCAACAACCGTGCAGAAGTTATGAGCACGTTCACCAGTAATGTGGAAGATCTGCAGAGCCGCATACTCTCAGCATCTGCGAAAGGCCGCACTGCCCTCCTCGATGCGATATATCTGGGCCTCAACGAGATGAGGAACGCTCAAAACGCCAAGCGGGCCTTGCTCATCATATCCGACGGGGGAGATAACAATAGTCGGTACAGCGAGAAGGATATCAAGCGGCTGGTGCGAGAGGCGGATACACAGCTGTACTCGGTCGGCATCTTTGACCCATTTGAGTATCGCAGCCGAACGCCAGAGGAACTCAGCGGCCCCTCGCTGCTAACGGAAGTGACGGACCTAACCGGTGGGCGCGCTTTTACGGTAGGGAACGTAAATGAACTCCCGGACATTGCCGCAAAGATCGGCGCGGAGTTGCGCAACCAATATATTCTGGGATACCGCCCGAGTAATAAATCGCACGACGCTCGGTGGCGAAAGATCAAGATCAAACTGCGCGCCCCCAAGGGGCTTCCGCCTCTCAGCGTCTACGCGAAAACAGGCTACTACGCGCCCAGCCTATAGATTGCGATAGTCGCAAGCGCAGTTCTTATTGGCATTGCGTGCGGCATTCACTGCAGTGTCAGCGTTCGCCTGCTGAATGTCACAAAGCATTCGGTCGACAGCCGAATGCTCTGTTTGACCGCGATTGATCTGATAAACCTCAAAGACATCAGCCGCAGTTGAGTTTCGTTCGCCTTCATTAATCGCGATTAATCGGGATTCGCGCACTAGACGTTTCCTCGTGGAAGGGCAAGTTGGCTCGAAATGTTCCGTAACTCACTGCGGGATAATGAGCGACCCGGGGAGGATTCGAACCTCCAACATTTCGGTTAACAGCCGAACCACCAATTTAATCAGAACTTGCCGGAGTTGGTGCTAATCGAAGGAATTCAGCAAGTTGCGATGAAACGGGACGAATCACTTTCTCCTTCTTTATTCACATTTCGTTCGCAATTTGCCGCCATTCACCACCATTAGGTAAAGCTCTTCTTCCTTACGATTTACGAATGCAATATAATGACTCTCGCAACTGGAACGCAGGAGCAGACAGCGATGAAATGGAACAAGTTCTTTGCAACGGTAGTCCTACTTTCAGGACCATGCTGCCTTGCGCAAGCTCCTACGGCAGAAACCGAAAAGCCAGCTAAGCAGAATCCGTTATTCTCGATTGCCGTTGCTCCTGCCGACGACCCCATCAAGCTGGGCTCGCCCATCCCCGTCACCGTCACGGTGACAAACATCAGCGGTAAAGATGCCGCTTGGCCATCGGAGAGAGGTCAGAACGGACCATACAAGGAGTTCAGATACTTGCTCATGAAGGATGGCCATGAGGTTGAAATGACAGTATTTCATCGAAAGATAACGGGTAGGCAGCGTTCTGATGATCCCCAAGAAGTAGAGATTAGCAGCACAATTAGTCTCCCTGCTCCACCCGGCGTAGTGCGCATATTCACCATAAATCTGAAGCGTCTTTACGAAATTAAGGAACCTGGCGCGTACACGTTGGAAGTTAGTCTCTTCGACAAATCCAGTAAGGCGATAGTTCACTCCAATAATCTGACTCTGGCGGTCGGGTCGCAGTAACACGGGTCCGGCCCGTGATTGTTATCGAAAAATCGCCGTTTTTCCGATGAACTTCAATCATGCACCTGATAACAGCGTATACGTACAAGTGGATTCGGGCTCGCCAAGCACGTCCGCGACGGTTGCTTTTTCCAATTTATAAAGAACATCCATTATTTCTCTTTCGCGACGCGTTAAACCGTGAGATCTGCGGATTCCTCATAATAGGGTCTCTGGATTCAGTGCAGGACTCGACTACTCGTGGACAAAGACACGCGATCACCAGCTACAAGCGTGAGGAGCGTGAGTGATAAAACGTTAAGGTCGGCGGGGTCGAAGTGCAGATCATAGTAGGAATCCAGAAAGCGCCGCTGGATCCTAAGAGACTTCAGGGCATCTGCTTGTGAGCGGGATAAAAGCTCTTTGATTTTCGTTCCCACATCAACAAATTGCGTTTTTCCATTCAACTCTACCTTGACCTGCGGAGTAAGTGTAACGAACCCTGGAAACCCGAAACAGATCGCTCCGTGGGTTGCGGCGGCATTCTTGCAATCCTCGTCAGTGTGGGCGCGAAGTTCCTTGTCCAGTTGATCCAACTGGCTGGTATAAGTTGCTCCAATGATGGCCGTCGAACGTATGTGCTTTTCGGGTACGAAATATGTGTTGAAAAGTAGGCGAAAGTGACGTTCCGGCGGAATGGAACTCACGCCGAGGTCTGAGGTCCCTTCCTGTAACTGGTGAGTCAGGGATGCAGGCGTGTATCTGGCAGTCCCCTTTTGGTGGAATCGAATCTTGCCGTTACTAGCCAACTGCAGGTTGAAATACGCGGTACTGAGCCCGAGGAAAAGCTTCGCGCTGTGCTCTTCCTCCCCCACTTCGGCTGGCTGGAAATAGGCGCGCTCAATCTTTAGGCGCATCCCGGGTGTGAGGTCCAGTCCGCTCCGATCTGCGAGGTAACCGTAATAATTGAATAGGCTATCCGTTGGCTTCATGGGGAGGCTCTGCAGGATGAAATCTCGAATCGAGAGTTTAGTATCGGGAAAACATCCTGCTTCTCGCAGTTTGTCTAAGTCGGCCAGAATTGTGAACAGTGCTTCGATCCCGCTGTCGCCACCGGAGCCCAAGCGCCCTTCTAAGTCGCTGAGCCATGTCGCTGGGCTTGGCATTGTTATGTGGACAGAATTCGGTTCGTTCTTTTCTTGCTCGACACGGAAATGACCTCTCTCTGCGAAACAATGAAGACCCGGAGGCGCAGGGCTGCTCTTGAGCACTAGTTTAATTGACGCGTACTCGTCCTTGCCCTCCGGAACAGGCGGCGTGAGAAGAACTGAATCACCGCTCACAGACTCAAGCCGAAACGGAACGAAGGCTGGAGCAATGGGCTGCCTTGCCGAGCAACTCACCAGCACGAAAACGGCAGTCAGGGCTGCGGAAATGACAGTCTTGCGGCGATTCAATGGCACCATAACGAGCATTGACGGGCGTGCCTACGTGGCTTCCCTTAATTCCAGGAGCAAGCCGGGACTGAAGGGACATCGCGCGATTAAGCTGCGCGCAGGGCGGTCATAGGGTCGACTCGCGTTGCCCGTTCAGCCGGAATGAAGCTGGCCAGCAAGGCCACAATAAGAAACAGCAGCGCGATTCCTCCGAGCGTTGCCGGATCAGTGGCACTTATTTGAAACAGAAAGTCCTTCATCACTCGCGTCAGTGCGAATGCTCCGACGAGGCCGAGCACAACCCCAAAAAAAGTGAGCGCAAAGGCTTGGCCGAGCACGAGCCGCAGGATATCAGCCCGCTGCGCCCCCAATGCCCGTCGGATACCCACTTCCTGTGTTCGTTTCGAGACGGAATAGGCTACGAGACCAGATATCCCTACAATGGCCAACAACAGCGCCAAACTCGCAAATGTGCCCACCAAAAGCATGGTCAAGCGTTGCTGCCCTATAGATTCGTCGATCACATCCTCCATCGTGTTGAGGTCTGAGACGGCTTCGTCGCGATCGACCGCCACCACTTGATTGCGAACGCCGCTCGCCAGGGTGAGCGGGTCGGTACGCGTCCGCACCGCCAAGTACGCTCGTTGAGGGGGATGGACCACGAAGGGAACATAAAATTCCGGCCGAGGCCCAGTCGTCAGGCCACTCTCGTGCACGTCGCCGACGATACCTACAATCTGTAACTCGCCAACAGCCTTATCCGCTCCCTCCCAAAGGTGGCGACCGATCGGATCCTGCGTGCGTGGGTAGTCCGGCCAGATGAGGCGCGCCAAGCTTTCATTCAGTATCACCACCGGAAGCGCGCCAGGTACATTATCCTGTTCGGTAAATTCGCGCCCATGCCGCAACGGAATGCCAAGAGTCTGGAAATAGCCCGGCGTAACGCTCTGAAGCTGTATATCTGTCAGTCCATAATCCTCGTCTGCGAGACGTACTCCCTCAACCTTCGTTATGTTGGTATATATGGACTTTTTCGTGGGCAGAGAAAGGGCTGCCGAGACGCCCAGCACGCCGGGAGTAACTGCCAAGCGCCCCACCAACTGCTGAAAGAGACCTTCCTTCTTTACGTCAGTGTCGTACCGTGCTCGGGGTAACGCGAGCCGGAAAGTCAGCAGATTGGATGGTCGAAATCCCGGATCGACGCTGTGCAGGCGAGAGAAGCTCCTGAGAAGAAGCACTGCGCCGATGAGCAACACGGTCGATAAAGAGATTTGACCTACGACGAGCAAACCCCGGCTGCCAAATAGTTTTGAGGCTGCACGGCTTACCCCAACGTTGTCGCGCAGTATGTCTGAGAGATCTGGCCGGGAAATCGAGAGCGAGGGCAGCAGCCCAAACAGAACGGCAGTCGCAACGGAAAGTCCCAATGTGAAGCCAAAGACAATGCCGTCCAGCCGAATCTCTGCAGCTCGCGGCAGATGGAGGGCGTCGACGCGTACGATCGAATGCAAACTCCACCTCGCCAACAAGAGACCACCGACTCCACCAGCGGCGGCAAGTATCAGGCTTTCTGTTAGCAGCTGGCCGAGCAACCGACCACGGGTCGCCCCTATGGCCGCCCGCACGGCAAACTCGCGGGCCCGAGTAGTGGCTCGCGCAAGCGAAAGACTCGCAACATTGGCACAAGCGATCAGAAGCAAGAACCCCACTGCGCTGAACAGCATCCACAGCATCGGGCGGACATTACCGACCAATTGATCTCTCAACGGCACCACGCCCATGGTCACACGCGGGTCGGCATCGTTGGGATTAGGGTGAGCGATGGCATAGCGCCGCTGCAACACTTTCACCTCAGCACGCGCTTGCTCCAAGGTGACTTGCGCCTTCAATCGAGCGAATCCTTTCAGGAGTCCTACTGTGCGCCAAGCCCCAGATGGAAGGGCGGACCATTCGGAAGGCCGAGTCACCCACATATCCACGTCAGCAACTGGAAAAGCAAAACCGGCTGGCAGGACGCCGATGATTGTATACGGGACCGCATCAATCGTGGCCGGCTTACCCACGACTTGAGGATCGCAATTGAACCGTCGTCTCCATAACTCGCTGCTGATCATCACCACAGGTTCTCCACCGTGCTTGTCCTCTTCTGGAAGGAAGCTACGGCCAAGGATCGGCTCCGTACCTAGAATGGTCAGGAAATTGGCAGAGACTCGGGCTACATTTACAACCTCTGGCTCACCGGCGCCAGAAAGCGTGAAATTCTCCAGCGGTCCGAATGCTCCGAGTTCACTGAAGGATTGAGCCGACGCCCGCATCTCATCAAATCGCACCTCGTTGAACGCTTGATCTGTGACATTGCGGTGGGGAACTGTGAGGACGAGACGCACCAGCCGTCCCGGATCAGGATATTCCAGCGGCTTCAGGAGCACCGTACGGATCACGGTAAATATTGCTGTGTTCACACCGATTCCGAGGGCTAGCGTCAGGATAGCTACGGCGGTAAATCCTGGACTCTTGCGCAGCATCCGGAAGCCAAAGCGCGCATCGTGAAGAACAGTGTCCATGAACCATCCAAGCGCTTGTTCGCGACATGCTTCGAGTGTTTGCTCAACTCCTCCGAATGCGATTGCCGCGTTTCTGCGCGCTTGATCAGGCGGCATGCCAGCGGCTATGTTCGTTTCGATCAGATGTTCGAGGTGAGAACGCAGCTCCTCATCTACTTCCTCAGGAGCCTTCCGCGTGACCAGAAAGCGGAGACGTGTTAGAAATTCTGTGAGCATTCGTCTTCTGCTAGACTCGCTGCAGAACAAGGGCTATTGCGTTTGTCAGACGATCCCACTCGTCCATTTCAGTCTGTAACTGCTTCTTGCCCGTCCGAGTGAGCGAATAGAATTTCGCACGTCGATTGTTCTCAGAAACACCCCACTCGGCCTTAATCCAACCTTTGTATTCCAATCTGTGGAGTGCAGGATATAAAGACCCCTGTCCAATTTGCAGCGCATCTTTCGACACCTGTTCAATACGTTCAGCGATTCCCCACCCGTGCATGGGAGCAAGCGCCAG
>WNGN01007195.1_pt1 | contig 15447 bp, 15 predicted proteins | sample 5400561 | NCBI WGS metagenome assembly WNGN01 (sample SAMN13153379, study PRJNA577476) | soil metagenome | isolation source: 115 cm soil or saprolite under Garry oak tree replicate 2 | place: USA:California | collected 2016-06-15
GGGGTTCGACTTCGTGGCCACGGGACACTACGTGAGGTCGTGGCGGGATAGAGAAGGTCGGTGGCATCTCGGGCGGGGGGCCGACCGGTCGAAGGATCAGTCCTACGTCCTGCACATGCTCGGTCAGGAACAGCTCGCCCGGGCGCTGTTCCCGGTGGGCGGGCAGTCGAAGGCCGAAACCCGCGCCCATGCCGAACGCATGGGGCTTCCGGTGGCGAACAAGCCGGATTCCCAGGAGGTGTGCTTCGTGCCCGGCGCCGACCACGGCGCGTTCCTGGAGCGCCACGCGCCGTACCTGGTCCGCCCCGGCGGCCGGGTGGTCGACTCGCAGGGGAACACGCTGGCCGCGCACGACGGCACCTTCCGATTCACCGTTGGACAGCGGCGAGGGCTCGGAGTCTCGACGGGCGAACGCACCTATGTGCTGGAGGTCGACGCGTCCGGGAACCGGGTGGTCGTCGGGCCCGCAGAGCTGCTGTCCCGGCGAGGATTGGTCGCCGAGCGGGTCTCATGGGTTGCCGGGCGACCGCCGGAACGCTGGCCGTTCGAGGCCGAGGTCCGCATGAGGTACAAGGGCGAGGATGTCCCGGCCGTTGTCGAGGTCTTGTCGTCCCAGGACACGGCCAGGATCGAGTTCCGAACGCCGCAGCGGGGGATCGCCCCCGGCCAAAGCGTGGTGCTCTACCGGGGTGGCGAGCTGCTCGGCGGCGGGCGCATCCGCGAGGCCCTGCAGGGCTAGGGCTCGGCTCCTTCGGCCCGCCGGCGCCAGCGTGTAGCCTACTCGGGACGATGCCGCTCAGATCGAGGAAGAGCCCTCCGTACTTTGACGTCCCGGTTCACGACATGATGCTGCGAATCACCGGGCCACCCGAGCTCTACGAAGAGGCCAGAGCGGCAGGCATGCAGTTTTGGGAGCAGCTCCAGTCCTACGCCATCCGCAACCCGATGTTCCAAAGCAGCAAACGTCCGATATACGTTCCGCAGGACGCGCCCCGGATGGTCCAGCGGATGGCCGAGCTCTCCATGCGGGCGGGGGTCGGCCCGATGTTCACGTATCGCGGCGCGCTGACCGAGTACGTCGGGCGGATCGTTGCGCGGTCGGTCCCCGAGCTGTTCGTGACCTGCGGGGCGGATCACTTCGTGGTGGCGAAGAAGCGGGCCAAGCTCTCGGTTCACCGGGCCGCGGCCTCTGGGCATGGCGGGCTAGCCGTCGTCGTCAAGCCCGAGCTCGGAGCCCACGGGATTCACTCGAGCATCGGCGGCGGCTCCTCCTCCGAGAGTCCCGACGATGGCGTGGTCGTCGTAGCGACGTCGTGCATCCTCGCTGACGCGGCTGCGGCCGGGGCCGGGGCGATTCTCGCGAAGCGCAGGCGCGGCTCGATCCGGACGGCCCTCTCGTACCTTGGCGGGCTGGAGGGCGTACACGGGGCAATCGTCGTTCGCGGCGAGCGAATCGGCGTGGCCGGGGGGCTGGAGCTCGCCGCGTAGGTACCATGCCGAAGGCTCGCCAGCGCCCCAGTGCGTTGCCCGAAGAACGACACGCTCGGGAAGAGCGACGATTGTCCGACGCCCGCAAGCGGGTGGAGGAGCTGCAGGAACGGATCAACTACCACTCCTATCGCTACCACGTGCGCGACGAGCCCGAGATCTCGGACTACGAGTACGACCAGATGGTCCGGGAGCTCGAGGCGGTCGAGGCCGAATTCCCCGAGCTCATCACCGCCGACAGCCCGACCCAGCGCGTGGGCGGCGCGCCGGCGGAGTTGTTTGCTCCCGTGGTCCATCGGGCCCGGATGCTCTCGCTCGACAACGCGTTCTCGTGGGAGGAGCTTGAGGCGTGGGGCAAACGCGTCGAGCGAGGAATCGGGAAGGACGCGCGGTACGTCTGCGAGCTGAAGATCGACGGGCTGGCCGTGGTCGTCTCCTACGAGCGAGGGGTGCTCGTCCGGGGTGCCACTCGCGGCGACGGCCACACGGGCGAGGACATCACGGTGAACATCCGCACCGTACGCAGCGTGCCCGTCCGACTCCAGGGAAAGGGGCACCCGGAGATCCTCGATGTTCGTGGCGAGGTCTATCTTCCCGTGCGCGCGTTCGAGAAGCTGAACGACGAGCTTCGCCAGCGAGGCGAGCGTTCCTTCGCCAACCCGCGGAACGCCGCAGCCGGGTCGCTTCGCCAGAAGGACCCACAGGTGAGCGCGTCCCGCCCGCTCAGCCTGTGGTGCCATGGGGTTCTCTCGGTCCGGGGTCGACGGTTCGCCTCGCACTCGGAGTCGCTCGCGTACCTTCGAGATGCGGGACTTCCCGTGAACCCGGCCACGAAGGTGGTCGGCGGATTGAAGGACGTCTTCGCGTACTGCGAACGCTGGCAGCGGGACCGGCACACCATCGACTATGAGATCGACGGCGTGGTGGTAAAGATCGACTCGATCCATCAGCAGGACGAGCTGGGTGCCACGCGCGGCGACGGCCACACGGGCGAGGACATCACGGTGAACATCCGCACCGTACGCAGCGTGCCCGTCCGACTCCAGGGAAAGGGGCACCCGGAGATCCTCGCGAGAGGGCGAAGCGGTGGAAGTTTCCGAAGGCCTGCCCGTCGTGCGGAACTCCCCTGGTGCGCAAGGAGGGCGAGGCGTACTGGCGTTGCCCCAACCGGCGAGGGTGCCCCTCCCAGGGGATCGAGTGGCTGTTCCACTTCGCCTCGCGCGGGGCGATGGATATCGAACACCTCGGCTACAAGACCGGGCTCCTTCTCATCGATCGGGGATGGGCGGCGGATCCGGCCGACATCTACTCGATCACCGACGAACAGATCGGGGAGCTGCCCGGGTTCAAGGAGAGGTCGATCGCGAACCTGCGTGCGTCCATCGAGGGGTCGAAGGATCGGCCTCTTTGGCGGCTGCTGGTCGGGCTCAATATCCCGCACGTGGGCGCACACGTTGCCCAGGTGCTCACCAGAGCCTTCCCCTCGATCGACGCGCTCGCTGCAGCGTCGGTGGAAGAGCTCCTTGCCGTGGAGGAGATCGGTCCGGAGATCGCTCAGAGCGTCCATGGCTGGTTCCGGGACGACGAGAACGCCACGCTCCTGGAGAAGCTGCGGAAGGCCGGGATCCGGATGAAGGAGGAGGCTCCCGCCGCCTCGGCCGCGGGGCCGCTTTCGGGAAAGACCATCGTGATCACCGGGGGGCTGCAATCGTTCAGCCGGGACGAGGCGATCGCCTTGGCGGAGGCAGCAGGCGCACGGGTCGCCTCCGGCGTGTCCAAGAAGACTGACTTCGTGGTTGTGGGGGAGAGCCCCGGCTCGAAGTACGACAGAGCGCTGCAGCTCGGTGTCGAGGCGATCGACGAGCGCGAGTTCCTCAAGCGCATCAGAGGATAGGGTTCGTGTATGAGCGAGGGAACCTCAACGAAGCCCCCCGGTGGTGGCTCAGGCGGGGTCGGATACGCGCTGCGCCCGCTCCGCCGATTCCTGTCCCGGCTGGCCCTGGTGGACGAGAAGCAGGACGCGGTGCGACGAGAGATGGCCCTGGTTCTCCAGGAGGTCAAGGCTCTCCGAGCTGAGCTGGCGCGCGTCCAGCGCGAGAACGCCGCCGTCCTCCGCCTGGTGGCCGGCCCCAAGCACGAGGGGGAGGAGGGCGATGCCGAGGTGGCTCCCGACCGGGCTGCAGGCGAATGGCCCGCCGTGATGGTGCTCCCTGGCGCCTCGAGGGTGAATCGGCAGGGGTTGTTCGCGGAGTTGGAGCGGGGGTCGCGCGCGGAGGTGATGGCCAAACTCGAGGGATACCTGCCGCCGTTCGAGGGCAAGGCGCCGGTGATCGACCTCGGGTGCGGGCGTGGCGAGTTTCTCGAGCTCGCGGTTCGACACGGGATTGCGGCCTACGGTGTGGACACCGACGCGGACGTTGTGGCCGCATGCCGGTCGCTCGGCCTGGACGCCCGCCAGGAAGATCTGTTCGAACACCTGGCCGGGATTCCCGCGGGCTCGACGGGCGGGGTGTTCTGCTCGCAGGTCGTCGAGCATCTTCCGCCTGAGCTCCTTCCTGATCTGCTCCAGGACATCGCTCGGGTCCTCTTGCCGGGAGGCGTTGCCGTGATCGAGACCCCCAACCCGGCCACCTTCGCCACCCACGTCCAGAGCTTCTGGCGCGATCCCACGCATATCCGGCCGGTCCCCTCTGCTGCCTTGGCGTTCGCGGCGCGGACGGCAGGGCTCGTTGTTCGAACAATGATCTACAGTTCGCTTCCACCCGATACGGAACGACTCAAGGCCATCGATACCCGGACGGAAGACCCGGAGCTCCGAGTGCTGATCGACGCGTTCAAGGGGCTCACCTTGCAACTGAACGAGCTGCTGTACGGATACCAGGACTACGCCCTGGTATTGGACAAGCCCGCGTGACGGCTCACCTCGGTCGGCTTCACCAGCTCCGCGCACAGGACGGCGCGGGCCGCCGGCGCGCCGACCCCATACGACGCGCCGGCCACCGATCGACGGTCGCTGGCGTGACACCACCCCTTGTCGGTCAGGTGGAACACCTCGACCTCCCCGGAGCGAAGAGATGTCGAGTCCACAAGCGCGGTCCACGCGGCTTCGTCGTATTGCTGGAACCACCCGTGGTCCTCTCGACGGCCGAAGGGCACGGTGACCAGCGCCCGGCCCCTGGGCGACAGGACCCGCTCGATCTCCCGAAGCGTCGCAACGTCTCCATCCGTTCCGAGGTGCCCTGACAACCCGTACCTGCTGTTGTCCATCCCGATGTGTTCGATGGTGGAGATGCAGATGACCAGCTCGAAGGACCGGGATCGGTAGGGGAGTGCTCGAAGGTCGGCCCGGGTGCGAGTGAGAGCAGGGGCGTGAGCCACCGCCCAGTCGGTCCCGTGGAGGTGCGGCGCGCCGAGCGAGAAGAGGGCGCCCAGGTACACGCCCGGAGCGTAGGCGTAGCCGAGATCGAGGACCCGCTGCTCCCCTCGCCATCGCGAGATCACCCAGGGGATCTCCACGACGCGTTCCGTCGTCTCCGGGCCGAATGCGCCGTTTTCCCCGATCGTGAAAGGACCTGGCGAACGACGGATCCGGGCGAGCGCATCCTCGATCAGCTCGAGCTCCCGGTACTCGCGGCTGGTCACGATCCACCGGGCGAGCTCGGCCCACGTCGTCTCGCCGGCGGCGAGCGCCCGAGTCGCGGACGCAAGCGCGTCATCGCCGGCTGGCCGTCGAAGCAACAGCCGGTAGAGCAGGTCGACGTGAAGCGCCCTGGCACCCAAAGTCATCGGTCTCGACTCGAGGGCGTCCAGGAGGGGTCGAAAGGATTCAAGATCAGGATCCGGGACCGGGTCTCCATGACCACCGAACGCGTCCGGCTGCGGGTGGGGATTGCTCACGACGGACGAACCCTCGGCGATCGACTCGGCGAACTCGACATACTGTTCGCCGCATCGCGCGGGGTCCAGGACGCTGGCCGCATATCGCCTCGCCCCCGACTCCAGTCGAGCCTTGAGGTCCGGGTCCTCGGCCAGGCGAATCAGGTGCGCGCCCAACGCCAGCGCCTGCTCGGCGTCGATCTCGACTTTGAGGGCAACGTCGTCCGGGAGCTCGGCGAAGGCCTGGAGGTTGTTGACGATCGTGGCCCGGCCCTCGGCGAGCGCGCGAGCCACCACGGCGGACGTCTCCCCGGCGCTCGGATAGCGCAGGCCCACCATGACGTCCGACGCTCGGAGGTGCCTGTAGAACACGGGCTGGTCCACGAACCCCGTCACCCGCACCCGGCCCTCCAGGCGGTGATGAGCGATGAGCCGGTCGAGCCCGCCTCCCGTGTGATCGGCCCCCACCATGAGCAGCAGGGAATTCCCTCGGACGGCGGCCAGACGGGCGAACCCCCCGATCACGGCAGCGGGCTGCTTCGGCTTGGTGATGAACCCGAAGTGTCCGACCACGAAGGCGTCGGGCGGGATGCCCAGCTCGGCTCGGGCGGACGCGCGGGTGACGCCGGCGACGACGGGCGGCGGGCTGCCGCCGTGCGCGGGGATCACCGCGATCGGCACGTCGGGCGCGAGCTCCGCCATGCGCCGCCGGGCATCTTGGCTGTGCACAACGATCGCCCGGCTGGCTCGAGCCACATGCCCGGTCAACGGAAAGATGAACTTCTCGAACTCCGAGGCGACCCGTCGCACCCGGAGGTTGGCGAGGCGGGTGCCCAGAGCCCCGTACTCGGCCTCGAGCAAGTCGCGGTAGCGCCCGACGTCGCGTCGGCGCTCGATCGTGATCGCCGCAAGGAGGTGGTGCATGACGAAGTCGTGGAAGACGGCGATCCCGGGCCGTTGCATCGCCGCCATGTAGACGAACTCATGGAAAGGGTTGTTCCCCAGGTGGTAGATGATCGCGTCCGCATCCGGACGCTCGCTTGCGAAGCGCTCCGGCGTCATCACCCGGATCCCGGAGGGAGCCTTCACCCTTCGGAACCGACCGGGTGATGGACAGACCACCCGGACATCCGCTCTCTCGGCCACGAGGGGCAACAGCTCGAATGAGTAGTCCGCGATCCCCGTGGCCATCGGGGGAAGCGGGCTGTACCAGGCCAGGCGCACGCTCAGTGAAGGGCGTTCGCAGCGGACAGTGCGTCGACCGAGGCGCGGAGGCCGGCCACCTCGTCGCGGAGTCGTTCGAGTTCTTGGCCGTGCCGAGTGGAGACGCCCTGGATTTGGCGATCGAGCTCCTGCAGGATCAGATCCATGCGCTCGAGCACGTCCTTCACCAGTCCCTCGTAGAAGCCCTGGCGCTGTGCGGCGAGGCGGCCCTCCAGCTCATCGGTGTCCAGCCGGGTCTGTCGGTCGAGCAGCTCCTCCGACAGCGAGCGGAGATACCCGCGGAGCGCACGGCGCCGCCGGTACCATGCGATGAACCACTTCGGAAGGACCTTCTTCGCGAGCTCTCGCACGGCCTAGAGCTTAGCGTACCGGACGCCACGGACGGGACGATAGACTTGCGCGAAACCCATGGCGACCAGCACGTATCCAGGGAAACCATCCGCTCCCGTCCCGGACCTGATCATCCGCACGTCGGAGGCCCCCACGTTCCACCTTCTGGCGCGCGTGGGCGAGCTGGCTCGAACCAGGGAGATCCTGGGCAACCTCGTCCGCAAAGAAGTCAAAGTGAAGTACAAGTCATCCGTGCTGGGCGCTGCCTGGTCCATGCTCAACCCGATGTTCGCCACCTCGCTCGCCCTCGCGTCCCGATCGGTCGTCGACAACGCGAACCTCGTGACGAAGGTGTACTTTCCCCGGGAGATCCTGCCCCTTGCGTCCGAAGGAACCGCGCTGGTCGACTTCGCGCTTCAGGGGTTGGTGCTGGTCCTTTTCATGCTGGGGTTCCGGTACAACGCGATCGGCCTCAATCTCCTGCTCCTTCCCCTCGCGATGTTTGCGCTGGTTGCATTCACCGCGGCGTTGGCGCTCTGGGTGTCGGCGCTGAACGTGCGCTACCGCGACACCCAATACCTGCTCAACCTGAGTCTGCTGGCGTGGTTCTGGCTCACCCCGGTCGTGTACCCCGGTGGATTCGTCTACACGAAGCTCGCCCTCCACCACCCATGGCTGTTCCGCCTGTTCTTGGTCAACCCCATGGCCGACATCGTGTTCGGGTTCCAACGAGCGCTGTACGCACACGTGTACGCGGGGGATCCGGCCAGACTGGTCCTGATCCCGGTCAGCCTTGGCTGGCTGGCCCTGTTGCTGGGCGCGGTTTCCGTGGGCTCTCTGTTCCTGCTGTGGCTCGCCTGGCGCACGTTCTTCCGCCTCTCCGGGGACTTCGCCGAGGAGCTGTAGGCGTGGCCGCCGCCATCACGGTCGACCGCATCGGCAAGCGCTTCAAGCTGTATCACCAACGCCCGGCCTCCTTGAAGGAGCGGGTCGTGCGATTCCGGGTCAAGGCCGAGGACCTGTGGGCGCTTCGCGATGTCTCGGTCGAGGTACCCCAGGGCCAAACCCTTGGCCTGATCGGGCCGAACGGGTCGGGGAAGACGACGCTGCTCAGGATCATCGCCGGGATCCTCCGGCCCACGGAGGGCCGCGTCACCACCCGAGGCAGGATCGCCGCGCTCCTCGCTCTGGCCGCAGGCTTCCACCCCGAGCTCACGGGACGCGAGAACGTGTATTTGAACGCCTCCATTCTCGGGCTGCAGCGCCGAGAGATCGATCGGCTGTTCGACGACATCGTTGCCTTCGCCGAGCTCGAGGAGTTCGTCGACAACCAGGTCAAGTTCTACTCCTCGGGCATGTACATCCGGCTTGGGTTCGCAGTGGCCGTCCACGTGGACCCGGCCATCCTCCTTGTGGACGAGGTGCTGGCCGTGGGCGACATCGCGTTCCAACGCAAGTGCCTCGACCGGATCCAGGCCTTCCAGCGCGAGGGGCGGACGATCGTATTCGTGACCCACGCCCCGGACCTGGTGCTGCGGGTGTGCGATCGGGTGGTCCTCCTTGATCACGGGCGGGTCGTGGACCACGGGGAGCCTCGAGAGGTGGTCCGTGACTTCCGCCGGCTGATGAGCCGGCAGACGGTTGCCTACGGCTGGGACGAGGGGACCAAGGAGATCGAGATCATCTCGGCGGAGATCTTCGGACCCGATGGCGCCGGCTCGGAGATCTTCGCTCCGGGCGACGAGCTGGTGATCCAGATCGATCTCAGGGCAACCACGCCAATCGAAGACCCGATCATCTCGTTCGCCCTCCACGACGAAAACAACGCCTTCATGTTCGGCACGAACAGCGGATGGCGGATCGGGCCGATCAGCATGACCGAGGGAAAGTACCGCGCGCAGTTCCTGTTGCGCAGCTTGCCGTTCGTCGATGGCCGTTACTACGTGACGCTCGGCGTGCACTCACGCGACTCCAAGCGCGTGTATCACCTCCAGGAGCAGCGCTACTCCTTCGACGTCATCAAGGGCGAGGAGAACCCCGGAGCCATCTTCATCCCAGTCGAATGCAAGGTCGAGCGTCTGTAGGCCGGGTGGTGCCCCCACGATGAGGATCCTCGTCGTCTCCTCGTACCCACCCCGACACTGCGGGGTGGGCTCCTACGCCAGGGGCCAGGTGCAGCGCCTGCGCCAGGAAGGCCACGCGGTCACCGTCCTCTCGCCACCCGACGGTGACGGCGACATCCGGGTCCGCTTCCTGGGAGGGGCGCCGTTCTGGAAAGCCACGCGCATCGGTGGCCGGTACGACCGCATCGTGGTCCATTTCCAGCCGAGCCTCTACTATCGGCCCCGGCGACCGGCCTCCAAGGTGCTGACCTCTGCCGGCGTCCTAGGCCTCGTATCGGTCAGGAGGCGACGCGTCGAGCTCCTGATCCACGAGGCCGATCCACCGAAGCGCTGGCGGCCGGACTACATCCTGCTCCGGTGGAGCTTCCGACTGGCGGGCCGAGTCCTGTTCCATACGAGGGCCGAGTGGAGCGCGCTGGAGCACGACTACCACGTCCGGGTCCACGGGGCGGTGGTCGCACATCGGGTCGAGACGATGAGGCCGGTTCCGCGGGAGGAGGCGCGGCGCCGCCTGGGAGTCGAGCCTGGAGCGGGTCCGCTGTTCGTGTGCGCCGGCTTCCTGCAGCCGTCCAAAGGGTTCGACCGGGCGGTCGAGGCGATGGCCCGGATCCGATCCAACGGTGCCAGACTGTATATCGTTGGCTCGCTCCGCGAGCAGACCCCGGAGAACGTGGCCTTCCTCCGAGCCTTGCAAGAACGCGCCCGGACCGTCCCCGGGGTGAGCCTGGTGGAGCGCTTCCTCCCCGACGACGAGTTCGACCTGTGGGTGGCGGCGGCCGACTGCCTGGTGCTGCCGTACCGCCGATCGTGGTCGTCGGGGATGCTGGCTCGGGCGCACGGGCTCGGCGTCCCGGCTATCGTGTCGGACGCGGGTGGGCTCGCCGAGCAGGCAGGAGACCGGGACATCGTGGTCGAGGACGACGAGGGGCTTCGGCAAGCGCTCGAGTCCACGGCGCTCTCCTTGGCGCGGAGCCGGGGAGCCGAGCGGTGAGCCGGCCCGTTCGAGAGCGAGCGGGATCGGACTGGGACCCCGAGTTCGGGCCTCCGGTTCCCAAGAAAGGAAGGAGCATGCTGTTCGGTCTGATCCTGATCTCGGTGTTGCTGGCCGCCACGGCCCAGATCACCCTGAAGCACGGGATGACGCAAGTCACCAACCACGGCACCGTTCCACTGGCCCTCGGCCGGCCGGGCGCCACGGTCAAGCGGGTCGCGGCCAACGCGTCTGTGTGGCTCGGCCTCATGACATTCGTCCTGTCCGCGGCCGTGTGGATCGTCGTGCTCTCCAGGGTGTCGCTCTCCTTCGCCTACCCGTTCGTCTCCATCACCTACGTCCTGATCCTGCTGTTCGACGGCATCATCCTTCACGAGCCGGTCTCGGGCCTACGCTGGGCGGGAGTTGCGCTGATCGTCGCCGGCATCGTGCTCGTCTCCAGGACCCACCAGACCGTATGACTGAGGAGGCCCCGCGGTTCGACCTCGCCGTCGTCGTGGTCAACATGGAAAGTGGCGACGGGGTGAAGAGGTGCGTCCGCTCGGTGGTCGAGTCGGCAGGCGAGATAACGGTTGACGTCGTCGTGGTGGACAACGACTCACACGACGGCAGCGACGCCGCGGTAGCGGAGGCGTTCCCGCAGGTTCGCCTGATCAAGAACACCTCCAACCGAGGGTTCCCCGCTGCAGCGAACCAGGGCATGCGAGCCACGAGCTCCGAGTTCGTCCTGCTGATCAACCCCGACGCGGAGGTCACCGCGGGCACCCTGGAGGGATTCCTGAAGGTCGCTCGGGACCATCCGAAGGCCGGGGCGATCGGGGCGCTCACCCTGAACCCGGACCGATCCGTCTACCCCTCGGCCCGCATGGTTCCCTCGCTGGGGCAGGGCCTGGCCCACACGGCGCTCGCTCCGTTCTGGCCCGACAACCCCTGGTCGCGCGCCTATCGGATCGCTGGCTGGGATCGGGCCGGGGAGCGGCGGGTGGACTGGGTCTCCGGCTCTTCCATGCTGCTTCGCCGAACCTCGCTCGACCAGGTGGAGATCTTCGACGAACGCTTCTTCATGTACGTCGAGGACATGGACCTGTGCACGCGGATGCGGGCTGCCGGATGGGAGGTGTGGTTCTCACCTCAGCTCGAGATCACGCATGTGGGCGGGACGGCCACTGCGGGGAAGCGCCGCATGACGCTCGAGCATTCGAGGAGCATCTACCGGTACTACGTGAAGCACAATCCTTCCGGCGCCAAGGTCGCCCTGCGCCCCCTGGTCTGGGCGGTGCTGCGCGCCCGCGCCGAGGTCGTCTCCCGGCTCCGCCGCGAGCGGTAGCCGCGACGCAACGCGGAAGGCCGGTGCATGAAGGCGATCGTCCTGGTGGGCGGCGAGGGAACGCGGATGCGACCCCTCACGCTCAGCATTCCCAAGCCGCTCATCCCGTTGGTGGATCGGCCCTTCCTCCACCAAATCCTTGGTCATCTCGCCGAGCACGGCGTCGACGAGGTCGTGCTCTCCTCCTCGTACCTGGAAAGCGCGTTCGCAACGTTCCTGCGCGAGCGACCCGCCGGTCCGGCCGTCACCTGGATCACGGAGGCCGAACCGCTTGGCACGGCGGGAGCGATCGCCAACGCGGCCAGGGGTCTGGATGAAACGTTCCTCGTGTGCAACGGCGACATCCTGACCGACCTCGACCTGACCGTGCTCATGGCCGCCCATCGCGCTCGTGGCGCGGTGGCGACCATCACCCTGACCCAAGTCCAGGACGCGCGTCCGTTCGGGCTGGTGGAGCTGGACGAGAGTGGTCGGGTGCTCGCATTCAAGGAGAAGCCGTCCGAGCCGGTCCCCGGGTTGGTCAACGCGGGAACCTACGTGCTGGAGCCCGAAGCCATCTGGGGCGTGCCGGCCGACCGGTCGATCTCGATCGAGCGCGAGGTGTTTCCCGACCTCATCGCACGCGACGCCGTCGTCCTTGGGCATCCATCGACCGCCTACTGGATCGACGTGGGGACTCCGGAGAAGTATCTGCAAGCCACGTTCGACGCTCTCGATGGGCGCGTAAGAGGCGTCGTCACCGTCGCGCCGCACGTCGACCCGTCGGCGAGTGTCTCGCTCAAAGCGCATCTGGGCAGGTGGGTCGTGATCGGGCCGCGAGTGAGAGTTGGCGCTGACGCCGAGATCGAGGACTCGGTGCTCCTGGACGGATCCATGGTCGGGGCAGGGGCGAAGATCCGCGAATCGATCCTCGGGCCGAGCTCGTCGGTCGGTGCCGGAGCGGTCGTGGAAGCTGCCGTGCTGGCCGAGGGGGCCCGCGTGGAGGAGAGGGTCGTGTCGCGAGGGGCTCGCGTCGGTCCGGGCGAAGCGCTCGACCTCTGAGCGTGTCGGACGCGGCCGGGTCAGATCGCCGTGTATTTCTCCGGCGCGTCGCCTCGATAGGCACCGCGCTGATACAGGTCGAACCGGTAGCTGTGGACGAACGCGAAGGCCACCGAGAGACTCGGCCGGTCGCAGAGCTGGAGGTGGTGCCACGCGACCAGCGCCATCTCGCGGCCCGAGGGGAGCGAGCCGGCTGCGCCCTGATCGGGATAGTTGTAGGGGGCGACGATCACGTGATTCCGTTCGTGCGCACGGGCGAAGAACTCCTTGACCTTGGTGAGCTCGTCGGAGGATGCCGTCCGCGGGTCGTACCAGATGATCACCGCAGCGTGTTCCAAGGAGTGGATCGCACGCCCGATCGGCGGAGGGGTCGCGTAGACGCCTGCGCCGAGAGGAACCGGGTCGTGGGGCCCGGACGCCGGCGGCACCGACGGATAGCTGGAGAGCGCCGGCAGCTCCTCGAACGTTGAGCCGCTCCCCACGTGGGTCCGGTCCTCCCCGCCCGGATATGGCGCCACCACCGTGAGCCTTGTGCATCCGGCTGCGCTCTGGGCGGCCGGCGCTAGGGCCAGGAGCGCGCGCTCCTGCGCCGTCGGTTGATGCAGACGGACATCGACAAGGGCCGCCAGGACGAGTCCGGCAAGGGTTCCCACGATGATTACGAGCCTCCGCCTTCGACGGGCGCGAAGCGCATGCGCGTCCCGTTCACGCTCCGCTTTGAGCGCCCGGGACGGATTCCGTGAGCCTGTTGGCCGCCTCTTCGGCACCGGAGCCCGCGGGCGCTCAGACGCGGGGTCCGCTCGACCCGGTGATCAAATCGGGGATCCGATCTCCGGCGCGTCGCCCTTGTACCCGGGCGGAGCGCTCTGCCCGGTCGGGATCCGGTAGCTGTTGACGAAGCCCCTGGCCGCGGCGAGGCTCAGTTTCTTACAGAGCTCCATGTGATGCCAGGCGACGAGAGCCATCTGCGTGCCCGTCGGAAGCGAGCCGGCCGTGCCCTGAGCGGCATAGTTGTAGGGGGCGACGATGACGTGGTCCTGGTTCGCCGACTGTCGGTAGAAGGTCTGGATGTCGGCCAACGCGGTGCTGGTCGTCCCCGGCCGGTACCAGATGATCACCGAGGCGTGTTCGAGCGAATGGATCGTCCGGTAGATCGGTGGGGGATCGGTGTAGACCCCAGCCGGCTCGGGCGTAGGATCGTGGGGCCCCGACGCAGGCGGAACGGAACTGTAGCTCGAGAGCGGTGGCGGTGTGGGCACGGGGCTGCTGGGCGTACCGATGTGCGACCGATCCTCATTTTCCGGGTTGTAATGCGGGACGGTCCTCACCGGTCCGCATCCGGCGGCCTCCGCCGCGCTGGGCTTGAGTACGACGTAGGCGGTTACCGCCCCGGCCACGAGCAGCACCGCCACCACCAGCCCGACCACGCGGTACGTACGACGCCTGGCCATCCTTCTGCGTAGCGCCTCGCGCTGTCGCCTGGCCTCTTCCTTACGGGCTAGCCGGTTCGGGCCTCCGGGCGTGGCCGGGGCGGGAGCCACTGTGGGGAGGGCCTGGCCGGAACCGGAGGTGCGCTTCCTCTTTGTTCTTGCCACGAGGGGACACTCTACCGGAGGAACGGCAGATCCTCGGGCCGGTTCATGTTGAGGGCGAAGCGACCCGTGGGATCCGAGGCCAGCCACTCCTCGGAGTGGACCTCGCGCACACGAAGGCCCGTGAGAGCGGCGCGAAGCTCGAGCCGTCCTTCCTCCAGAGCCGACCGGAGCGGGCCGAGGGCCGAGCGTGCGTAGAGCGCGTGCAACGGCTCCTGGCCCGCGGCCGAGACGGGCACGACCGCGTCCTCGTCTCGGTGAAGACGCGCCAGGAGCGACAGCACCTCGGGACTGATGAAGGGCATGTCGACAGCCACGACGGCCGTGAGCTCGTGGGGGGAGGCGGCGAGCCCGGCCACCAGCCCGGCCAGGGGTCCGACTCCGGCCACCTCGTCGGGAATCTCGCGGTATCCGAATGAGCCCAGCCGCCCAGGCGTGCCCGACGCGAGCACCACGGGGTCGGCCACCAGCGAGAGCCGCTCCGCGACCCGAAGGACCAGCGGCCGGCCCTCGAACTCGAGGAGGGCCTTGTCCGACCCCATCCTGCGGCTTCCTCCGCCGCAGAGCACCACCCCGGCGATCCTCGGCCCTGAATGCACGTAGGGTCAGGTCATCTCCCGAAGGAACTCGGCCGCGTCGAACGGTGGACGGGCCGGGATCCTGCCCGCCGGCGGGGGTCCGGCGGCGACGGACCCCAACGGGATCCATTCCTCGCCCAGCCCCAGCGCCTCGCGCGTCTCTTCCTTGCAGAACAGCGAGATCCAGCACGACGCGAGCCCTTGCGCGTGCAGGGCCAGGAGCAGGTTCTGGATCGCCGCGCCTCCCGACAACAGGAACATCTCCCGTTCGGCGTTGGCCCGTTCGTCATCCCGGTAGTGGTGTGCGCCGCGCAGGCGAACGCACGGCACGATCACAACGGGAGCTTCCCCGAGCAGGTGATCGGACGTTCGAAGCCTTCGCTCGACCACCGCCTGAGGCGTCGCATCCCCTGTGAGGTCCGTGGTCCAGGCCTCGGCCATCGCAGCCAGCAGGCGCCTTCTGCTCGGGCCGCGGCGGAGCGCAACGAAGAGCCACGGCCGTGAGTGGTGAGGCGCCGGCGCAGTGCAGGCCGCCGCGACCGCGTCGAGAAGTGCGGTATCCGGGACCTCACCCCTTCCGAATGAACGGATCGACCGCCGGGCATGGATGGCCTGCAGGGGTGACTCGCGGAACAGGTCTTCGTCAGGGGGTCGCACCATCTCACGGGCAGGGAGATGCGGGGGCCCGGCCCGAACCCCTCGAAGGACGGCCGCCGGGATGCCGTCCGCCTTTCCCATGACCAGACCGCTCGCCGCCGCCACTTCGTCCGCGAGAGCGACGACGGTGGCTTCTAGCGGACGTCCGCCGGCGTCCTTTGTCCCGCGAAGGTCGACGAGGGACGGCAGCCCCGCGCAGCCGATCGCGACGTTCACCACA
>WNGN01002339.1_pt1 | contig 15442 bp, 11 predicted proteins | sample 5400561 | NCBI WGS metagenome assembly WNGN01 (sample SAMN13153379, study PRJNA577476) | soil metagenome | isolation source: 115 cm soil or saprolite under Garry oak tree replicate 2 | place: USA:California | collected 2016-06-15
TCCCGGTGAAAAAGGCCACGAGACCTGGCCCGCCGGCGATGCCTACCTGCGCGGAGGCGGCTCCACGTGGATAACGGGTTCCTACGATCCCGATCTCGACCTGACTTACTGGGGAACGAGCAACGGCGGGCCGTGGGATGCCAACTGGCGGCCCGGTGACAATCTGTGGGTAGCCTCGGTGCTCGCGTTGAGGCCCAAGACCGGCCAGATCGTCTGGCATTACCAATGGACGCCCGCCGAGACCTACGATTACGACGGCAACAACGAAAACGTGCTCGCCGACATCATGGTCAACGGCGTCAAGCGCAAGGTGTTGATGCATGCCGACCGCAACGGCTTTCTCTATGTGCTCGACCGCACCAACGGCGACTTGCTCGCCGGCAACCCCTACGTGACTGTGAACTGGGCCGAGCGCATCGACATGGCGACCGGGCGCCCGGTGGAAACGGAGGTGGCGAGGCGCCTGCGGGCGGGCGAGAAGGTGGAGCTCAAGCCGAGGTGGACCGGCGGCAAAAACTGGTTCCCCATGGCGTTCAATCCCAACACGGGGCTCTTGTACCTTCCGATGAAGGAAGAGACCGCCATTTATCAGATCAACAAAGAGAGGCCCGCGTACAAGCCGGGCGAGCGCTATCAAGGCGTGGAAAACACCACGGCTCCCCGGACACCGGGCGCGGCGTGGGGCTATTACGCCGCGCTGAATCCGTTGACGGCGAAACCCAAGTGGAGGATGCCGCTGACGGAATTTCCGATGTGGTCCGGGATGCTGTCCACTGGAGGCGGGCTGGTGTTCTCCGGCAAGCTCACCGGCGAATTCATCGCGATCGACGAGGACACGGGCAGAATCGTTTGGCAGTTCCAGACCGGTTCCGGAATCAATGCCCAGCCGATCACTTACACCCACAATGGCCGCCAGTACGTCACCGTGCTGTCGGGCCTCGGCGGCGGGACTTCGGCAAAGAGGGAGACTGCGGGCAAGGTGCAGCCGGGTGGATCGGTGTGGACGTTTGCCCTGATGCCCGATTGAATCGCGTAAAAATAACCCTGGCCGCCTCGCTGCTCGCCTTTGCGCAGCCTGCATCGGCGCAGGGCGCGCCCGGGCCCGAGCAGGTCAAAAGCGGCTCGGAGGCGTATGCACGGCACTGCGCCGCCTGCCACGGACCGCGCATGGCCGACCCGGAAGGCGCCCCCGATCTGCGCAAGTTCCCGCGCGATCAGCGCGAGCGCTTCCTCACTTCGGTATCGAAGGGCAAGAACTCCATGCCGCCGTGGGGCGATTTGCTCAAGCCGGATGAGATCGAAGCGCTGTGGGCGTACGTGGCCGCGGGCGACAAGAACTGAGAAGTTCCGTTGCAGGGCACGGCGACATGGATCCTTTGCGATCCGTGTCGCCGTGGTTATGTCGCGGCGGCTACCTCCCGGCTTCGATCAGCCGCGCCTGCGGTGCGCCGGCGCGGTTGTCCTGGGTCACCACCATCAGCCCCAGCGCCGGAGTCTTCGCCCACTCGGCCGGATCGACTGCGACCGGCACCGTCGCCGTGGCGTTCGGCGCCACGGCAACGAACATCGCGTTGGAGATAGCCGGCGTAAAGGCGTTGAAAGACGCCGTGCCCGCCAGCGCCGCCGCGCTCCCATCGAGCAGATTGATCACCTGGGCGGAGTAGGTCAGGCGCGGATTCGCCGGCGTGATGCCGAGATCCGATGCGAGCACCGGCAGCAGCACCGTCGACCCGTCGGTCGGCGCATCGGCGAGGAACCGGATGCGCGCCGCCTTGGTCGCCAGGTTGACGAGCACGGAAGCGAGCTGGCCGTTGAAGCTGCCGGCGGTGATCTCGCCGAGGTCGAAGCCGGCGAGGAGGAAATCGGGAACGCCGTCGCCATTCACGTCGATCAGGATGTCGAACTCGCCCGCCGCGGCGTTGGAGAAGCGCTCGAACGTGCTGACCGCGAACACGAGAAGGCTGTTCGCCGGCGACGTCGGTGTCGCCGGGATCGGATTCGTCTGCACGCCGACGGCGCGGGGGTCGAAGAACTGGATTCCCTGCCGTGTTCCTCGCAGGCCCCAGGCGTAGAAGTCGGCATTCCCGGCAATCGCGCCGCCGAAGTTCGTCACTTTAACATTGGAGCTGGGACGCGACGGACCCGCCGGCCTGCCGGCAAAGGCGGACAAGAGATTGGAGCGCACGCGCGGCACCAGGTAGTAGGGCACGCGCAGGCTCGCGCCGCCGTTCATCGACGCGTCGGTCGGCGTAAGCGTCACGACCCCCGCGACCTCGCGGAAGGCGGTGTTGCCGAGGTCGTCGTGAGTGCTTCCGACCGTAGCGGCCGGCACCTTGAGCTTCACGTCCAGGGACGCGTCATCCCTCGGATCGAGGAAGATCGTCGTGCGGTCGAAGCTGACGGTGTGCGGTGCGCCGCCCGCCGGCGTTGCCGTGACCTTGAACGCGATCGGCGTCCTGCCGAGATTGCGGACTTTCAATTCGAGGCTCGAACTGAAATCGTGGAGCAGCTCTTCGAATCCGAAGGAGAGGTTGTCGCGGTCGCGGCCCTCGCGATTGCCGCGCTCGTGCTCGCCTTCCTCGCCGTCGCCGCCCCCGGCAAACGCCACGGCCTGGGTGCGGGTGGCGCCGATGGGCTGGCCCCATGAAGGATTAGCCTGGCGCACGAGCGCCGCCACCCCCGCCACGTGGGGCGAGGACATTGACGTTCCCGACAGGCGCTCGCCCTGATTGCCGCTCCCCGAAAACGTGGAGAGGATCGACACGCCCGGCGCGGCCACGTTGGGCTTCAAATGACTGTCGCCGAAGCGCGGGCCGCCGGAACTGAAGTCCGCGGCCGCCCGGAAGCCGGGGTTGGCGAGCGTGCCGCTCGCCAGCGCCGCCGTGGTGGAGCCGGTCAACTTCGATGCATCGGAGGTCAACACGCCCAGGAAGGGGATCGCCACGCCGGGAATATCGCCTTCGAAAGGCGGATAGCCCGGGCCGTTGTTGATCATCGCCACCGCTGCGGCGCCGTGCTTCGCCCCGAAGACGGCGCGATCGACGCGCGCGCAGGTGCCGCGCCGCGTGACCACCAGCTTGCCCGCGATGCTCGCGTCGACATATTCGGCTTCGTCGCAGCCGAGCGACACGGTGCCCGTGGAGGTGCGCAGCACGAAGACCGGGAGGGCGCCGCCGGACAGCGGCGCGCCGTTGGCATCGATCGCAGTAATGCTCTGGCCCCCCGCGAGAGTCATCACCGCGGCCGGGAAACGCGCGGTCGAGTCCACCGCCGCCACGCTGACGACACCCCGGCCCGACGCGGGAGATCCGGTGATGTAGGGCGCCGGACCGGAGTTGCCCGCGGAGGCCACCACGATGATGCCGGCCTTGGCGGCATTCTGTGCCGCCAGCGCATCGGCGGTCTTCGCCGTGCCGAAGGGAGCACCGAGCGACATGTTGATGACGTCCATGTCGTTTTCGACGGCCCAGTCGATCGCATGGGTCACGACGTCGGTCGAACCCTCGCAGCCGAAGACGCGAACGGCATAGATGTCCGCCTTAGGCGCGACTCCGGGTCCGATCTTGAACGCTTGCTGGAATGCCGCGCTGTCGTAGGGTCCCGCGTAGGTTGCGCCGTGGGCGTCCACACCGAAGCCCGCGGCGGTGCCCGCGACGTGGCTGCCGTGTCCGTTGCAGTCGAGCGGATTGTCGTCGGGATGCGGTGTCAGCGCCGGGCTGCCGGCGGGTGCGCTCGCGTTGTAGGCGTCGCCGACGAAGTCGGTGCCGCCCTTCACCTTGGGCGCGTTCGGCCCGAACAGCGCCGGATTGGCCGGCTGCGTGCTGGCAGCGGCTGCCGCCTGGAACGCGGCGACGGTGCCGGGGCCGCCGAAGTTGGCGTGCGTGTAGTCGATCCCGGTATCGATGATCGCGATCTTGACGCCTTCGCCGCGCAAACGCGGCGTGCCCTGCCACACCACCGGCGCGCCGATGAACGGCACGCTCACCGCGTTGTTCGGGCGATGCCTCAGAACCGGCAAGACCTCGACGACGCCAGGCAGCGCGGCGAGCGCCGCGACCTCGTTGCGATCGATTTCGATCTCGATTCCGTTCAAGGCATGGCGGAAGCGCTTGAGCACGCGGCCGCCGCGACCCGAGATTTCGGGTTCGATGCCTTGATGCTCGGCCGAAACCTGGTCTTCGACCGCGCGCTTCTCATCGGCGGTGAGCGCGCGTTCCGGGACGCGTGCCCGAGCCGCCGCGACGGAGTCGGCCGCCATGACGACCACGACCTTGACGCGGCCGCCGCCATTCACGCCGAGCGGAACGACGGCAGGCACGAAGGCCTGCTGCGACTCGTACTGCTGGAAGCGGCTCGCGGCATTGGACCCCTGCGCAAGAGCGGCCGTGGGCCACGCAAAGATCGCCGCCAGCAGCAGAACCGGAACCCTGCGCGTCGCTTCCGCAAGCGAGCCGGTGGCAGAGGTATCGATAGCTTGTCGCGCGTGCGCATTCATGTGAGATTCTCCCCAGGTTGTTCTTCGCAAGAAGATGGCGCGCGTTCGGCCGCCTCACCCCAGCGCTTTTTTCGGGCGCTCCGCGACGCGCGCGCGTTACGGTGAATCATGCGCCGTGCGCGCGAAATCGGTCAAGGGGCCGGCGCGCTCGCCGCGCTCGAGCGATGCCGTAAGGAGCGTTATTTTTTCCCTTCGCCGGCAACGACATACGCCCACAGCGCGTCGATGTCGTCGGGCCTCAACAGATCCCCCCAGGGCGGCATGTTTCTCACGCCGTAGGTCACCGTATCGACAAAGCGCGCGTGGTCCTCCCGCGGAAATTTACGCAGATCCTTTGCCCACTCCGGGTTGGCGAGGCGCGGCCCGTGACAGGTCTGGCAGTGAGTTTCGTAGAGCGCCGAGCCTTTCCCGATCTGCTCCGGGGCGAACGGCTTGCCGGAGTCTTGCGCCGCGGCGCCCGCGCACGCAAGCGCGAGGCCGAGGACGCTGGCCTGTCTCAGCCTCACTCGGGCATCAACGCGAACGTCCACACCGAGCCGCCGGTGGGCACGCTGTCCGTCACGACGCGGTTGGCGATGCTGCCGCCTCGCCCGGAGAGGACGGTCAAGTATTGCCGGCCCTTGTGCGTATACGTGATGGGCGGCGCGTTGACCGATGAGCCGGTCTTGAACTGCCACAGCGTCTTGCCGTTGTCCTGATCGAGCGCAACGACCTCGCCGGTCAAAAGGCCGGTGAACAGCAGCCCGCCATCGGTCGCGAGCATGCCCGCCGAGCTCGCAAAATCCATCAACGGAACCTGCCACGCCACTTTGCCGGTGAGCGGTTCTATCGCCATGTGATAGCCGGCCGGCTCGCCCTTGGGCGTGGTCATGGTGGACTCGATGCCGGTTGAACCCGTGCCGAGCACGAACTTGAAATCCACATACTTCATGAGCCGCGGAAAATTCCACGAGTTGAGGTAGACGAGCCCCGTCTTCGGATTGAAGGAAATCAGCGTGGCGTTGGTACCGCGCGACGGGAATACGTTGACCGTCTCGCCTTTCATCGCGCGATCGAGAAGGTCGGTGAGAACCGGGCGGCCGGTCCTGAGATCGACGTGCGTGGCCCAGTTGACCTTGACGTACGGGTTCGCCGCGATCGGCTTGCCGTTGGTGCGGTCGAGCACGTAGAGGAAGCCGTTCTTATGGGCGTTGATGAGCACCTTGCGCATCTGGCCCTCGACGCGGAGTTCGGCGAGCAGGCTTTCGGCGGTCGCGTCGAAGTCGAAGCTGTCGTTCGGCACGGACTGGTAATACCAGACCATTTCGCCGGTCTTGGGCCGGAGCGCGAGAGTACTGGCGGTATACAAACAATCGGCGCCGTCGCGGAAGGTGGGGTTGTACGGCTCGGCATTCCCGGTGCCGATATACAGCAGGTCGAGCTGCGGATCATACGAAGCGTATTGCCAGGTCGCCCCGCCGCCGTACTTCCACGCGTCCGGCTTGGTCTGGTGCGGCCAGGTCTCGGAACCCGGTTCGCCGGGCGCGGGAATCGTGTACCTGCGCCACAATTGCTTCCCGGTATCCGGATCGTAGGCGTCGACGAAGCCGCGCGTGGTGCTGTCCCCGCCCGCCATCCCCGAGACCAGCACCCCGTTCGCAATGATAGGCGCGATGACGCCCTTGTAGCCTTCTTTCCAATCGGCATACTTCTGCTTCCAGATCTCCTTGCCGGTCTTCATGTCGAGCGCGAGCACGTGCGCGTCGACCGTCTGGCGAAAGAGCTTGCCTTGGTAGATCGTCGCCGGGCCTCTCATGAGCGCTCCGCTGGTCGCGACTCGCAGCGCCCCGCGCTCGTACTGGACGGGCGTGCGCCATATCTGCCTGCCCGTCGCGACGTCGATGGCAAAGGTCCAGTTGCCGTTGACCACGTACATGACGCCGTTGTAAATCGTCGGCTGCGAGTGCTCGCCCATGTCGTTTGCGAGGCTGAAGCTCCAGATCGGAACCAGGCGTCTGACGTTGGACTTGTTGATCTCCTTGAGCGGGCTGTACATCTTCAGGTCGTAGCCCATGCCGAAGGTGGTGACGTTTTCGGTGTTCCTCCCGTCGTTGAGCAGCTCCTCCGCCGTCTGGGCGAATCCGGACCCGCACCAGGAGCACAGCAATGCCGCCAGTATTTTCTTCATAACTCCCTCCTTGATGATTCAGCCGTCTTGGGTTGGTGCGCGCAGGACGGCCAAGAGCTCCCGCACGTTGCCGAGGCGCTCGAGGCTCCCGACGAGATCGATGATGCGCTCCGCCGCGTCGGCGGGCAGAAAGCCGGCTGATGCGGTGCGCAGCTTGTCTTCGATCTCTGCGCGGGTCAGCGGGTCGGAAGGGTCGCCCTTGGGTGCGGCGCGGCGGTCGGTGTGGACGGCGCCGTCGACGGTCCGGATCTCGATCGCGGCGCCGGTGCTTTCGACGCGGGGATCGATTTCCACTTTCACGCGCTCGCGCGCGAACGCGTTGACCGCCGGATCGCGGAAGCGCGTGGACTCGAATTGGTCGAGCCAGCAGCGCCGGTCGTGCAGCACGATGGCGGTGACGTAGGGCGTGGAAAGGAGCGCCTTGAACTTGTCGTTCCAGGCGAGCGTGCCGTGCATGTCGTAGACGGTCTTCGAAAGGCCGACGCGCACGCTGGCAATGCGCGCGGGCCTGAGGTCGTGTGCCTTTATGAGAGCGAAAAGACCCGTGATGACCGTTTGGATCGAGCTCGCTGCTGGCCATAGCCGCAGCGCGATCTGCTCCAGTGCCCAGCGTTTTCCGAGATCGGTCACGACAGCATCGGGCTGGCCGCCGTCGGAGTAGGCGTTGAAGAGGCCGCCCTCCTTGTGCGTCAGGATCTCCGCGGAGGCGAGAAAACCTTGCTCGGCGAGCAGGCCCGCCATGAGGCCGGAGAGCGCGCCGCGGGACTGGTGGAACTTGATGGTCGGCGTGCCCCAGTGCGCGAAGGTGCCGGCCGACTGGCTGCCGGCGAGGCCGAAGGCGTTGCGCTGGCGCTCGGCGTCGAGGCCGAGCAGCTTCCCCGCCGCAGCGGCGCCGCCGAACGGCCCGATGACTCCCGGTGAATGCCAGCCCTTCGCCCGAAACGCCGGATACTTGGTGCCGAGCCCGACACGGACGGTGGTCTCGAGGCCGGCGGCGACTGCCAGGATCAGCGCGCGGCCGCTCGCGCCGTTGCGCTCGGCGATCGCCAAGGCGGGCGGAACGACCTGGGGCGTGGTATGGCACAGCGTCGGCCGGTGGACATCGCAGACCGTGACGGCGGTGATCAGGTATCCGTTCTGCAGCGTGGCTCCGGCGAGCGAGAGCGGCTCGCCGCCGATGACGCTCGCCTCGCGCGAGGCGCCGAGCGCGGTAGCGAGTGCGCGGATCTGCCGGCTCTCGTCGCCGTGGCGTCCGGCGATCGCGCTCGCGAGCGTGTCGAGGATGATGTCCTTGACGCGCTCGCGGACCACGGCGGGAAGCTGATCGTATTCGAGACTCGCGATGAAGCGCGCGAGCTCGGCAGTCGGAGCGGTGGCCTGAGCGGTGATTGGAGCAGTGGCGGACATGGTCGGATTTCCGATCAATCGAGCTTCGCGCCCGAGTCCTTCACAGCCTTCGACCACTTGCCGATCTCTGACTTGACCAGCGCGGTGAATTCCTCCGGCGTGGAGATCGCCGGCTCCGCCGCCAGGCCGATCAGCTTTTCGCGCATATCGGGTTGCCGGTAGATCTTCGCTACGGCGGCGTGGATCTTCTCCACGATCGGCGCGGGGATCGCGGCCGGGCCCACCAGCCCGTTCCAGCCGACCGCGATATAGCCGGGCAGCGCCGCCTCGTTCAGGGTCGGAACATCGGGCAGCGCGGCAACGCGCTCGGCGCTGGTGACGGCTATCGCCCGCGCCTGCTTGTTCTTGATCAAGGGCACGGCCGCAGGCGCGGTGGCGAAGGTCAGCGAGACTTCGCCGCTGATCAAGGCGAGCAACTGCGGCCCGGCGCCTTTGTACGGCACGTGCAGCAGATCCAGGCCGGCCATCGTCTTGAAGATCTCCGCGGTGAGATGCGGCTGCGAGCCGCTGCCCGCCGAGCTGTACGTCAAGCCGCCCGGGCGCTTTTTGGCGAGCGCGATCAGCTCTTGCGCGCTCGCCGCCGGCACCGACGGGTGGACGATCAGCAGGCTCGGCAGGTTGACGAGGTTGGTGATCAGCGTGAAGTCCTTGACCGGATCGAACGGGAGATTGGGATAGATGGCCGGGTTGATCGCGTGCGTGCCGACCGTGTTGATCAACAGCGTGTAGCCGTCGGGCTTCGATCTGGCCACATGCTCGGAAGCGATGTTCCCCGCGGCGCCCGCCCGGTTCTCGGCGATCACCTGCTGCCCCCACTCCTCGGTGAGCCTCTGGCCGAGGGTGCGGGCGAGAATGTCCGAGGTGCCGCCCGGCGGGAAGGGGATGACGATGCGGACGGTCCTCCCCGGATAGGCTTGCGAATAGGCAGGCAGCTGGGTCCACAGCAGCGCAGCGAAGGCCGCCACGGATGCCGCCAGTATTTTTTTCAAGATCGCCCCCCTTGAACGCGCTATTGTAACCTCGCGCGCGAACGCGCGAAACGCGGGTCAAATCACGTCTTGTCCGCCAAGAACGATCCGCTCAGCGCGGCGAATTCTTCCGCGGCGTCCCATTGGATTAGATGCTTGCAGCGGTCGATCAGGTGCAGGTCGAGGCCGGGGTGGAGCCGCATTGCGAGCGCGGCGCGTTCCGCAGCATGGCCGCGGTCCTCTCTTCCGTAGATCAGCCGAAGCGGCGACCGCACCTGGCCGAGCCGCTGCCAGAGCGGCTTCGATTCCTTCCCGGCGCCGCTGCGCGCCCGCGCGCGCTCGAGGAACGCCCGGAAGTTCTTTCCCGTGCTCATGCTGTGGCGCGTCTGCAGGGCGGCCGGCGTGATCAAGCTCTTGTCAAAGAGGGTCTCTTCGAGGAGCCTGCGCGTCTCTTCGAGCGTGGGTTCCGCGGACCCGCCTTCTTCGCCTTCCGCGGCATCCGGCCTTCCTCGACCGGGCAGGGGCGGCAGCAGGCTGCCGGTGCCGAGCACGACGACCCCGGGCACGCGCTCGCCGTGCTCGAGGGCGAGGCTCACGGCGATGCGCCCGGACTGCGAATGGCCTATGAGGCGCGCTTTCTGCAGCCGCAAGGTATCCATGAACGCGAGGACGAAGCGCGTGCGATAGGCGACGGAAAGGTCCTCCGGGTTGTCGCTCAGGCCGAACCCCGGCTGATCGCAGGCGATCACGCGCAAGCCGCGCGCCGCCAGGTCGGAAAGATTGCGCGTCCAGACGTCGGCCGAGGAGCCGAGCGACGCCCCGTGCAGCAAAAGGACCGCCGGTCCGCTTCCTTCTTCGAGAGTGCGGATGCGCAACCCTTCGACCTCGATGAAATTCTCCTTCACCGCCGTTCGGCTACTTCTCCGCAATGTCGAGCAGCACGCCGTCGGGGTCGGCGAGGTGATGAGCGCCGTAGGGGCAGCGCTCGAACAGCGCGAGCCGCGCCCGCCCTTCCGGTCCTGCGCCCACGGGGAAGGGGCGCAAATGCGGATTGTTGTCGCCCACGGCTTGCAGGCGCTCCTTCACCGTCTGCAGGTTCTCCACCGTGAAGCCGATGTGATCCGGACCGGGCCTCGCGATTCCGCCGCCCTCGTAGTCGAGGATGCTCCAGGGCGTGAGGATCAAGGTGATCCGGCCGTCGCTCAGATAATGGCTCGGGTCGCCGGCCTTCTTGCCGGACCGCTCGAAGCCGAACAGGTCCGCGTAGAACTCCGCGACCTCGTCGGCGTGCAAGGTGCGAAGCGCCAGATGGCTGATCCAGCGCGCTTGCTCGCGCGACGGCTCGACGTAGACCGAGGTGCGGTTCTCCATGTTCTCCTGCGACAAGTCGAAGAGGTTGCCAGCGGGATCGTGGGTGCTGATGCCGGCAAAGGGGCGGGTTCCGGGGCGCTTCAGGACTTCGATGGCGGGGTAGCGCTCGCGCAGCTGCGCGCAGAGCCGTTCCGCGTCTTCCACTTCCACGCCGAAGTGGTCGAGCCCCCCCGTGCGGCCCGCCTTGCGCGGATTGATGTTGAGGCCCACATAGCCGTCGCTGACGGTCACCGCGCGCTCTGGCCGCGTGTCGGTCGCCATCCTCATGCCGAACACCGCCTCGTAAAATCTGCCCTCGAGCGCATACTGGTCGCTGACGATGGCGATGTGCCTGATTTTTGCGGACATGGATCAATGCCCTCGCAGAAATATTTCCCGGAATTCCTTTTCGTGCCGATCGGCTTCGCGCGCGAGCCGCGGGTTCACGTAGTGCAGCTTCAGCGGAACCGAGGCGGGGCCCCGGGCGACGTCGCTGCGCGCGGGCACGCGTCCGCGATCGCGGATGAGCGCCTGACCTTCCGCCGAAAGCAGCAGATCCACGAGCAGGCGCCCGGCGTTCGGATGCGGCGCCTTGGCCGATACCGCGACCTGGCTCGGCGAGGTGATGACCGGATCGAGGGTCTTCACCCAGTCGACGGGCGCCCCGGCTCGCCTTGCCTCTTCCATCTCGGCGGCGTGCACCAGCGCCAGGGGAAATTCGCCCGCGATCAGGAGCTTGGCAAGCAAGCTGTGGCCGCGGCGGAATTGCGGATTCTGCCGCGCGAGCGAGCGCATGAAGGCGGGGCCTTTTTCCCTGCCGAGATAGTCGAGCATGGCTGCGTACCATTCGACGTCGCTTTCGTCCATGGCGAACTTCTCTTTCCATCTCGGCTGCAACAAATCCTCCCAGCTCCTGGGAGCCTCGGGCCGCGGCACCGAGCCGGTGTTGTAGCCGATGACGTATTGGCGCACGTAGATCGCCGCCCAGCGGCCCTCCGGGTCGACCGCACCCCCGGGAAATCCGCTCAGCGTCTCCGGTGACGCATAGGCGGCGAGCAGCCCTTCTTGCGCGAGCGCATCCATGTCCAGGTGGTTGAATGAAACCACGTCCCAGAGAAATTTTCCAGCGCGCATTTCGGTGAGTATGCGCGTGCGGATCTTCTCTCCCGGCTGGCGCAGGATCGTGAGATTCAGGTCGGGATATTTCTCCAGGAAGCGCTTTCTGAGCGGCGCCGCATCGGGAGTGTTCATCGCGGTGTACCAAACGACCTCGCGTTCGCTTCCGGCCGCGTCGGCGGCTCGCGCGGGCGCCTGCGCGTGAGCCGGGCCGGCTTCGACGCTGATAAGAAGCGCCCCGAGCAGGCGCGCGGCTGTCAGGATGTCGTTCGACATGGCGTGCCAGTCTAGCATCGGACTGCGGATTGGCCGCGCCGGAGAAATTGCCGAGCAAGCCGGGAGCTGCGACGGACGCCGCTCCATCGACCCGCTGCGAACGCCCTCAATACACGTCGCGCTGGTAGCGGCCTGCCTTCGCCAGTTCCACGAGGAAACGCTTCGCGGCTGCGCTGTCCATCCCGCCCTGCGTGACCGCGATCTGCTGCAGCGCGAGGTCCACGTCGCCCGCCATGCGCTGGGCGTCCCCGCAAACGTAGAGATAGGCGCCGTTCGCGAGCCAGCGCCAGAGTTCCTGCGCGGCCTCGAGCATCTTGTGCTGTACGTACACCTTGTTCGTCTGGTCGCGCGAGAACGCGAGGTCCATGCGGCAGAGCACGCGCTTCAGCGCGAACTCCTCCATCTCGGTTCGATAGAGAAAGTCCGCTTCGCGCCTGTGGTTGCCGAAGAACAGCCAGTTGCGGCCGGCGGCGCCTGCAGCCGCGCGTTCCTGGAGAAAGGCGCGGAACGGGGCGATGCCGGTGCCGGGGCCGACCATGATGACCTGGGCGGCGAGATCGGCCGGCAGGTGAAAGGCGTGGGCGCGCTGCACGAACACCGACAGCGCGCGCCCCGGACGCAGGTGCTCGGAGAGGAATCCGGAACCGGTTCCCACGTAGCTGCGGTCGTTCTTCTCGTAGCGCAGCACGCTGACGGTCAGATGCACTTCGCGTGGGTGCCGCTTTTGCGAGCAAGCGATGGAATACAGCCGCGGTTGCATGCGCGCCAGCGCCGCGACGAATTCGACTATGCTCGGGCGCGCGGACGCAAATTCGAGCAGCGCATCGAGCACGTCGTGCACGCCGAGCCCGTCGGCCCGGGAGTCGTCCTCGGCAAGCTTGCGGAGCCGGGAACGGTCGGCCTCGTCCTTCGCTTCGCGTGCGAGGAGCGCATAGAGCGCGTCGCTCGGTGCGCGCAGGTCGCACTCGCGGCAGAGCGCCTCGCGCGCGGCGACCACCACGCCGTCCGGGAGCGTCACGGCTTCGGATCCCTTGGCGCGCAATATCGCGATCAGCAACTCGACTTCGTCGGGGTTGTTGCAGGGCCAGATTCCCAGCGAATCGCCAGGCTCGTACAGCAGGCCCGATTCGCCCAGCTCGAGCACGACATGGCGGACTTCGCGCTCCGAGCCGGAGGCGGTGAGGGACACGCTCGATATCAGGCGAGCAGGGACGGGCGCGGCACGGCCGTAGCCGCGCTCGACCACCGGCGGCGGCGCTGCAATCGGGGCGGCCGGCGTCGCGGCAGCGCTAGGGCGGCGCGCGAGCAGTTCCTTGACTTTTTTGGCGGTGATGCGTCCGCCCGGGACGCACTTGCCCAGGTCGGCTTCGGCGCCGCCGGCAATCGCCTCCGCGTAGGTCTTGCATAAATAGCCGCACTGGCCGCAGTCGAGCTGGCCCATGGCGGCCATCAGCTGGCGCTCGAAGGACCGCCCGTGGGCGAGCTTCATGCGCTCATCGAGCGCGAGCGTCGGATCGTGCCAGGGGAAGTCCTCGTCGATCTGCGGTGCGGCCGCGGGTGGCCCGGGCACCCCTTGCGCGCGTTCCATGCCAAGGAGCCCGGCGACGAATCCGTTCAGCCAGGCGCGCTGCGATTCGGTGAACGGCGCGCTGTCCGGAAGGAATACCAGCTGCTGCATCTCAGGCGGCCTGCGGAAGCTTCGCCAGGGCGAAATCGCGCAAAGCTTCCGCACCGTGGCGCTTCGCGAAGCCCTGAAAGCTTTCTTCGGGCGAAGCGCGCCGTTCGAGATAGGCGCGCAGGAGCCGCTCGATTGCGTCGGGTGCTTCATCCGCCGGGATATCGCGCAGTATTTCGCGCCCGAGCCCGCGCCGGTCGCCGAAGCCGCCGCCAGCGAACAGGTGATAACCCTCGACTTCGGCATCGTCGGCCGCGACCTTGGTCGCGAGCAGGCCGATATCGCCGACATGGTGCTGCGCGCAGGAATTCGGGCAGCCGGTGAGATGAATGTTGAGCGGCGCGTCGACCTTGAGGCGCGCATCGAGATGGTCGGCGATCGCGAGGGCGTGGCGCTTGGTGTCGCTCGCCGAGAACTTGCAACCGGTGTTGCCCGTGCAGGCGACGATTCCGGCGCGAACCGAGGAGGCCTCGGCGCTCAGGCCGATCGCCGCCAGGGCCTCGGCCGCGGCGGCGCGATCGGCTACGGCGATGTCCGACACGATCAGGTTCTGCCACGGCGTGAGGCGGATCGTGCCGCTGCCGTGGCGCCTGGCGATGCCGGCGATCGCGCGCATCTGTGCCGTGGTCATCCTTCCGACCGGGAGGGCAACGCCGCAATAGACCCTCTCCGGCTGCTTCTGCGCGTGAAAGCCGACGTGCGCGCCGCGCGCCAGCGGCGGCCGCGGCTCGCATTCGGCAAGGGGAAGGCGCGCGAGCGGCGCCGCAAGGCGTTTTTCCACTTCGGCGAGAAACCGCTCCAGGCCGATTCGATCGAGCACGTACTTCAAGCGCGCACGCTTGCGGTCGGTGCGATCGCCTTCGTCGATGAAGACCCGCACGATCGCCACGGCCACCGGAACGCATTGCTCGGGCGCGACGAGCACGCCGAGGTCGCGGGCGAAATCGCCATGCCCTGTGACCCCGCCGACCGCGGCGCGAAAGTACACGCCCTCCGGCATCGCCTTGCCGGCTCCGACGCGCACTGCGGAGAAACCGATGTCGTTGGTGTCTTCCAGGGAGGCTATGCTGCCGCCACCGTCGAAGGCGATGTTGAATTTGCGCGGCAATCCGTAGAGCTCGCGGTGGTTGAGGATCGCGTGATACAGATCGAGGCCGAGCGGCCGCGTGTCGTACAACTCGAGCGGATCGATGCCGGCGGTCGGGTTCCCCGTGATGTTTCGGATATTGTCTGCGCCGGCGCCGCGCGAAGTGAGGCCGGCCTCGGCGAGCTTCTCCAGCACCCGCAGCGCGTGTTTCGGTGCGATCTCGCGGATCTGCAGATTGGCTCGCGTGGTGACGTGCGCATAGCCGGCGCCGTACTCATCGGCGATCGCTGCGACCGCCCGCAGTTTGTGCGCGGCTATGATTCCGTTCGGGTTCCGCAGCCGCAGCATGAAAGAGTTCTGCGCCGGCGCGACGTGGAAAAGGCCGTGAAATTTGTAGAGGAAGACGTCGGTGCCCTTCGGAAACTCGCCCTTGGCCGCATTCGCCGCGATCTCGTCCCACATGTCGAACGGCGCCGCGATCTCGTCCCACATGTCGAACGGGTGTTTGGCGCGCTTGGCTTCCTCCTCCTTGGTCAGCTTGGCGCCCGCGGCGAGAACCCGGTTCTGCGCCGCGAAATGGATGCGCTCCGGTCCCGCGGGCTCGGCGTCGCCGGGTGCGGGCAGCGCACCGCGCGCCGCCGCGAGACCGCGGCCGAACCCGTCGAGGTAGAGCTTCTGTTCTTCGGTGAAATCCACCTTAATTCGGCTTGGCCGGTTCAGGAGCCGTCTCGTCGCGTACGTCGACTTTCCCGGGAAACCCGTTGGTCGCGACCCAGTAAGCGCCGGCGACGAATATTCCGCCTCCGACGGCGTTGCCGAGCGTGACCCAGAGGAGGTTCCAGGCGCCGCCGGCGAGGGAGACCGTTTCGGGGTGATTGCCCGCGAGCGCGAGGCTGAGCAC
>WNGN01002656.1_pt2 | contig 15437 bp, 14 predicted proteins | sample 5400561 | NCBI WGS metagenome assembly WNGN01 (sample SAMN13153379, study PRJNA577476) | soil metagenome | isolation source: 115 cm soil or saprolite under Garry oak tree replicate 2 | place: USA:California | collected 2016-06-15
CAAGCAATTGCTCGCTTCCAACGCCGCGGCTTGCGCGTGCGAAAGCGGTTTTTGGTGGATGCGATTATTCCAAGTGTTCTTAACGTTCGTAGATTTTTCAATCATCCCGATTTCGCCGATCTGCCGGGATTGGCATGGTCGCGACGTTTGGATCGATGGACGGCGGCAAACCCTGTCGTGAATGCGGCCTACGAGATATTCATGGGGGGCTTTCACCGAACTTTCGAGCAATGGTTGGGTAGACCCTCGCGGGCACAATTTATTCTCGTCGCTTTCGAGAAGCCCGGCCCGTGAAGGCAATGGATTCAAACGCTGGGCCAGGTGAGAACTTTAGTTGTTAATGCGCTGAGAATGTCAGGGAAGCGCACCGCGATAGGGCGCCATCTTGAATATCTCGCGCACCACTGGAGTAAAATACAGGGACCTTTTGACAAGATCGTTTTCATGAGTCCTAGTCAATTGCGTACTGAAAACCTCGGAACCGCCACCCCGATCGAACTCCGCTCCTTCGGAAGAAGTCTGCCCAACTTGCTCTGGGAACAGGGCGCACTGCCGTATGCTGCGAGAAACGCCGCAGTTCTGTTCAGTGAATACACATGCCCGCTACTGTTCTGCGGCCCTATTGTTGTTGCCAATCATGGTATTTACGAAGGAATGCCGGGCGCCTTCTCGATGTGGCAGCGGCTGCGGGCTGTGCCGCTTTCTTGCTTGAGTGCTCGCCGGGCGAATCGGGTGATAGCAAACTCATTCTCCACGCGGGCCGATCTCGTCCATCATTTCCGAGTCAGCGAATTCAAGATCGATGTGATTTATCCGTCGCCGCCAGAGTTTTTTTTCGAGCCGCATACGGAGGAAAGCATCAATGCAGAAATAGTCGCGCTTTTCGGTGCCCGGTTTCCGTACATTCTTTTTGTAGGCAAGCTATCCACACGCCGGCATGTGCCTAACTTGATGGAAGCATTCGCCATCGTCCGCAGGAGAGAAAGCTTGCCCCATCATTTACTCGTCGTCGGACCAAATGTGAATCAACTCCCGCTGGAGCAGCTTGCACAACACCGCGGAATAACGCCATTCTTCACCTATGTACCTCACATGGAGCAACCGGCGTTAGCCAAAATTTACGCCGGGGCTGACCTGTTTGTATTGCCTTCCATTTATGAGGGAATTTCTTGGACAATTTTCGAAGCAATGGCCAGTCGCACCCCCGTTCTTGCCGTAGATCACCCGACATTGGCTGAGTCTGCTGGCGACGCAGTGATGACTGTTCCAACACCCGGAGTGGACGATCTCGTACGAGGTATAACGGCCTTGCTTACTAACCCTGAATTAAAAGAGCACTATCGCGGTAGAGGGCGATCTCTGGTGGAGACATTTTCGCTCGCGGAAAGCGCCAGGGCTACACTTGAAATCATCCATCGTACAGCACGTGATTCAGATCAAGCTCGCTGATATCGCGGAGCGCTTATTAGCATTGTCGATTGTCGAGCGCTTGTGGTAATTTCAACAGGAAACAGATTTATGGTTTGCGTATATTAGCGCTAACCCTTCGACCAGCTCTGATTTACGGCCTCGCGCAATCGTCGAGAATCCTGGAAACCCAACCCGAGTACTTGCTGCTCCTCGCTTGGGATTTTGCCGACGAGATTATCGAGCAACAGGGCGAGTACCGGAAGCGCGGTGGGAAGTTCATCCTGCCAATTCGGCGGCCAGAGATCATCGGATAGCTTTTTTTCGCTTCAATCGGAATCTGCCGATGGCGTTGAGATCGGGATTCCACAAAGGCCCGATCATCAGTATGCCTGCAGTTCCTTGATACCGAGATCAACAAATTGTTTTCGCGAAAGCGATTCAGCGAGCCGATTTGCCAATTGAATGTTCGTCAGCAGAGGAATCCCGACGTCCACTGCTTTTCTTCGAATATAGTAATCGTTAGTCAACTCGGTTTCCTGGTAATTTTTCGGTATATTGATCACCAGGTCTATCTTCCGCTGCTCGATGAGTTCGCCGGCATTGGGAGAGAGATTTTCCAGTGGCCAGTGAACGACTGTGCTCTCGATGCCGTACCCAGCCAGAAACTCTGCGGTTCCCTCGGTCGCATAAAACTTGATTCCCAGACTTTTAAACAGCTTCGCGCCTTCGATGAACGTTACCTTGTCCTTCAGCGGGCCGGTGGAGAGCAGGACGTTTTTTATCGGGAATCTGAATCCCACTGAAATGAGCGCTTTCAAAAAGGCTTCTTCGAAATCGTCTCCTAGACAACCAACTTCGCCGGTGGAAGCCATTTCCACTCCAATTGTTGGATCCGCACCTTGCAATCTCGTGAACGAAAACTGCGGAGCTTTCACTCAGACGCAATCTAGGTCACGCCCTGGCCGCTCAACTTTGCTGATGGGAACTCCAAGGGAGTCGAGCTCGCGGACACATTTCTGTATCGTGTCGAGGAGGCGTTGCGGCCGGAAGCGGTTCGCGTGATTAAGGCGGGAATTCCAGGCACAGGCACCAGTGATCAGTTGCTCTGGTTGCAGGCATTACGGCCCGAGGTTCCAGCCTGGACTCATAATAGTCTGTTTCTGTGTCGGAAACGATTTTGTAGACGTGCAAAAGGGTGGAGTGCCGGGGCAGTTCATCGTCAAGGATGGTTTGATGGAAAAGAAGGCTATGGACGGAAAGTCGCCATCCTGGTGGAAGACAGTTACCAACAAAGTTAAACGGTCATCCCTTCTCGCCCAAAGGGTCGCCGAGCTTGTTTGGACATACGAGCGGAGGATCGACGCGCAGCAGCGCCAGCACGCGGGACTACGGGCGAGAGACCCTTGGTTGTGGGAATTTTACAAGGTCCATTTACGTCCAGCGCCACCCGAGACGCGCCAGGCCTTCGAGCTAACGCTGCAAGCCTTGGATGACATTCATCAATGGTGTGAGCAGCGGCAGGTGCCTATGCTGCTGCTCGCCATCCCGCGCAGTATCCAAATTTACGACTGGGAATTGGAGCGCTGGAAGCAGTCCTTCAAGGTGCAAACAGAGGAACTCGATATCGATCAGCCGCAGCGCGTACTGGCCGAGTGGGCTACGAACGAGCACGTGCTGCTTTGTGATCTGCTCCCGGCCTTTCGACTCTATGCGAAAGAGCATCCCAAGGAACGCCTCTTCTTCTATCCCGATGCGCATATGAACGCGAACGGGCACCGCTTGACGGCCTCACTGCTCGCCGACTTTCTAAAACGGAATAAGATTCGGCCACGACTTCAAGACGCGTCCAAAGCAAATTAGAAAGCCGCCATTCGGATCGACCGGATTAGGCAGCGAATTTTTTGGTCTTCACTGCTGCGATAGCCTCGACGGCGCGCTGACGCCGGAGCAATTAGCGATGACTTGTATTTCCAGTAACAGCTAGTCTCATCACTCTGGCCCCTCAGCTTTGCTGGTCCACAATCCAAGCCGGACATCCTTCGGAATACCTCGTAGTAAGGCCAGCGCGGCTGCGTAGACCGCAGCACCCACCGTCACACTGAGCGCGAGATTCTCTGCGGTTCGCAACGCGAGCAGCGTCGCGCCCATCACCGCGGCGGCGAGCACCGGCCGCAAAATTGCGCTGGATCGGAAACACACGCCCATGGCACGAACGGCCAGCCACGCCAACACTAGAATCAATCCTTCTGCGGCCACCGTGCTTGCAGCAGCGCCCGCGATTCCCCACACCGGTATCAGAAGAAAATTCAGAACGATATTTAAAGCCGTCCCGCCAGCAATAATTAGCATCTGCTTGAACGTTTGATCACGCACGAGGAAGATGCTGTGAAGATGCCCGTGAAGGAAGATGAGACCGATGCTCAAAATCAAAAGCCTGAAGGCTCCAGTTCCATCGACATAATCGGGACCAAAAAGCGTCCACAGCAGCGGTCTCGCCACGACCATTCCTCCTACGACCAAGGGAGCGCTCACCGCCGCCGAAAATGCGATGGCACGTTTGGTAATTTCGCCCAAAGCTGCTGGGCCAACGGCTGCCGCCCGAGTAAATGCCGGCAGATAAGATGTTTGGATCGCCGCCGCAATCGCAAGCAACAGGAAACAGAAACGGTACGGCGCCACATACAGGCCGACTTGTTTTTCGCCCAGCAAGAACCCAAGCAGCAGAACGTCGAAGTTGAAGATCAGCGTCCGAAGAATCTGGCTCACAAGTAAATTTCCCGAACTGCGCAAGATTCGGAATCCTTGACGCAGATCCAACTTTAATGGGCCCCTTCGCAACAGAAGTATGGCGAGTACCGTCGCTACAACGGCTTCTCCTGAGAATTGGGCGACCGGTACAAACACGACGTCGTCCAGCCCGTGGACGAATAGCAGCACCAGAATCACAAATATCGTCTGTCCCAGAATCATTGAGACTGCGACCGGACGATTGCGCTCAAGCCCCTTGTAAGCCCAGGACGTATCAACTGCCAGGCTCAAAAAGGAAAGACCCGATAATGCGATAACCAGTTTTGTTGCGAGCGATTTGTCGATCAACCAGGCGATGATCGCCATCGCGCCCATCGCCAACAACGCGAACAGCAATCGGACAAGGATTACGCTCGCCGCAATCGCCGGTGCGTCAGATGGCCTCCGGGCTATCTCCCGAGCAGCCATGGAATTGGACCCTCCTGTTGTCGCCAGCGCGAAATAGCTCCAGAGAGCGAGTGCAAAACCGACCATGCCAAACCCCGCCGGACCGAGCTTCCGCGTGAGATAGGCGGTACCTGCGAAGGCGACGAGGCGCGACAATACATCACCCGCGCTTAGCGAGAGCACATTGCCCAGGATTTTGCCTCCGGGCGCAACCGACGACGCGGGCTCGCCGGAATTCACGGGCGCGTCCTGCATCCTAAGCGCCGTGCACTGATAGAGTGATCTGCTGTTTTTCAACCGAACTGCGATAAACCGCATTCGCGATCTCAACCGCTCGAAGGCCGGCGTAGCCATCAGCGATCCGACCTGGTTCGCCGCCACGACTTAAGGAGATAAAATCGGTCAACTCCTGCTGAAAGGTTTCGATAACGGTCGATTGCCAGCCGAAGAGTTTTTCTCTCAACGCGTTCATCGGATAGAAAAGAAATCGTCGGCGCGGCTTGCTACGGGCGGTCGGCTTTTGGATCAACAGATTCATCATCGGCGCATAGTATGCGCGAACCATTCCTTTGTCTCCATACGCTTCAACGTAAAAACGATAGCCTTTCCATTCCGACCACGTCGCATGAAGAGTCGCGACCGTCCCGCTCGCGCTGCGGAGAAGCGCGAACCCATTATCTTCGCTAGGCAGATGCCAAACCTCGTTGCTGGCGATGCCGAAGACTTCGCGGACATCGCCGAGAATATATGCGGTGAGATCAATAATATGAATCCCCACGTCCATCAGCGCGCCACCGCCGATGACCGCTTTGTCGTATTCCCAAGGCGCGCGAAATTGCGACAAACCCTCATGCCCGGCGAACACACGAACGTGATCGAGTTTCCCGATGACGCCATCGGCAAGAGTGCGTTTGAGGAAGCGAATAGCCGAGAAATAACGATGATTGAAACCGGTCGCTAGTGTCTTGCCGCTTTCGTGCGCTGCTTTGAGCATGCGACGGCAAGCATCGAGCGAGTTCGAGAGCGGCTTTTCACAAAGGACATGCTTTCTCGCGGCGAGCGCAGCGAGGGCAGCTTCTTCGTGAAACTGGGGCGGAGTCGAAACGATGACGGCTTCGACCTGATCCGAGCCAAGCAATTCAGCAACGTCTTTACAGACTCGCGCTCGCGCCGACCCCGCCGCTTGCACGGCGCGCTCTTGATCGACATCGACGACCGCGACAAGTTTCGCGCCTGGAATTTTGGCTAACGCTTGTGCACGCAACTGGCCGATGCAACCGGCGCCAATTAAACCAAACTGCATTCGGAGGGCCCTATCGGTGCCTGAGTAAGACAACCCAGTTGTAAACCGTGGCAATGATCCATCCGCTCACGTAGCCAACGGCAAAGCCGTACATAAGCCCCAGGAAGCTGCCGCCAAAAGTGACTCTGTACCCGGGAAAGAATTGATTCAGGAGCTGAAGATTGGCGCCAACGTGCGGCCCGCCTTTTAGCACCAGAATATTGGTGGCAAGAAAAAGGCCGAAGCCAAAAAGTATCCCGAGAGTCAGGCCGAGCACGTTCCGACTTACCCGAATCACTTCCTCGAGAAGGGCTTGTTCGTCGACTAGCTGTTTGCTTGGATCGATAGCCATTTCTGTTACGGCTTAACCGATACCTGCGATTCGCGCACGCGATTTAAGGAATCGATGCACCTTCCGTGAGCCAAGATGCAATCTCATTGCAATATTGCGGGAGCAGGCGAAGGAGAAACCAAACAGAAACCCAGTCGCAAGACCATAGAGGAAGCCTATCAGACTTCCTGTCCAGGTTACACTGTATCCGGGAAAGAACTGGGAGAGAAGAGAAAGCTTCGGGCCGATGTGATGGCCGCCCTTCGCTAGAAGGACAACTGTCGCCGCACAGATTGCGCTGCCCAAGAGTGTTCCCACGCCGGCCCCGAGCGCGACAGGATCAAGTTTCGCAAATGCCTCGGAAAGGATTTTTTGCGTGGAAGAACTGGCGAACCGAAATGAGCCGTAACAAAAACCCAGACCGCTGTAGATATCGTATCCGAAGCGCCAGGCGAGAGCATGCAAGGCAAAACGAATCCCGCGCTTCAATTTAAAGAATTTGAAAAAGGGGATGTTCACCCAGACAAATAAGCTCCCGAAAATCAAGATCAGCGGCCACGCCCAATAAGTGAAAAATGACGCGATCGAAACGGCGATAAGGAGAAAAGAAGAAATCAGACTGAGCCGGTAAGAAAGCCCGAGGTTCAGATCGTTAAGGACGCGCGGCTTATGCCGGACAAAGCGATCCCAAATGAGTTCCGTCCATGGTGTCGCTCGATCGAACACATCGGTTCCAATGAGCGAATAGGCGTTCCACCTCTTTAGGTGTTTTACTTGAAGATCGGGAAGGAGCCTTATTTTTTGTGAGGCAGCTTTGAGCCGGTAACCAAGCTCGATGTCTTCAATGCACGGTCTGTCGTATCTTGGATCGAATCCTCCGGCCTTGAGGAAGACCTCGCGTCGGATGGCGCCGCAGGCTCCCCAAAACGTTGAGGCTTCGGCGCGCCCGTGTTGATGAACATAATGGTGGAACAAATTTTTATACTGGGAATGAAAATTCGCTTCGGACGGCTCTTCATCGTAAGAACCGATTAACGCGGCGAGATCTTTTTCCGTTTCGAAAATTGATCGGATCCGTTCGATCGAATGCGGAGGAATGATTACGTCTGCGTCAATAAAGAACAGAATGTCGCATTTTGATGTTTCTGCTCCGACATTCCGCGCCTGTCCCGGTCCACTCCTGGTCGGGAGCTTGACCACGCGAGCACCCAAATGCTCGGCAATTCGCCAGGAGCCGTCGCCTTCTCCGTCGGCCACGACAATGATTTCGTCACCCTTCTGAATTGCGGTTATGGCCGATGACAAGCATTTTGCAAAGTTCGTTCCTCCACACGAAACAGGTATTATAATCGAACACGTGAGCGAAGCGTTCAGTTCCGGGCTGTGTTCGGCCGGCTTCGCATGCGAAAAAAAGGATGCTGCTGTATCCGCCAGCTGGCTTTTCATTTCGGTAGAAGACAAGTGATTGTAGAAAACTGGCCGGCTTATTCAAGAAAAAGTGGTTTTTCTGAGGATTATGCATCGGCAAAGCGATAGGCTGGTGCAAGGTCGACGTCTGCAAAAAATCGAGCGGCAGACAATATCTGGTGTTTCCTTGCGCCTGCAGGAGATGGCTGCCAACCCGGGTGTGGTCTGCACTGAGAGTTGCTGTCGGATTGCTTCTGTTCATGCAAGGCGGTGTATCTCCTGGCAGCCACTTGCCATGTGCGCGGCCAGGAACAGGAGTATTACTATCGGATCGCCCGCTCCATCGCGCGCGAGCACACCTTCGCGATCGAGCCCCTCGTTTTTCAAAATAAGGAACTGGCCGATTCACGTGGACGCGACGGTCTTTTCTACGCACAGTACGCGCCCGGTCTCCCGATCGCCTTGGTTCCACTTGTTCTGGCGGGCGATAGGATGAAAGAGTTGATGTCAGGCTTCGCGGCCAACTACTTCTGGTTTTACAAAAGCGAAGGGGATATCGGCCCTAGAGTGGTTGCCAGTTATTTTAATATTCTCATCAGTGCAATTACCGTAGGTCTGCTTACGCTGTTGGTTGTTCAGCTAGGCTATCCGGTTAGCGGCATTTTTTACCGGCCTCAGTCTCGCGGTGAGTACCTTCGCATGGGGCCAGGCGAGGATTGTATTCGTCGAGCCGTTGCAAGGTCTGCTTTTTGTAGCCGCAAGTTTACTGCTGCTTCGCGCAACGCGCGCACGATCGGTGATGGGTGGATGCAGGCTTGCCCTCGCCATCTTGGTCAAGATCACAAGCATCCTGGCATTGCCGGCGTTTCTGTTGTTGCCTAACGAGCGAGGTGAGTTGCTTTATCGGCGTCGCTCAACACTCGTCGGGCTCATTGTTCCCGTGGCAATAGGGCTGGGCGCCTACGGCTGGTACAACTGGATTCGATTCGGTAGCTTCACTGCTATCGGGTACAGTAATTTAGGGAGCGAGGTAGAATTTCGCGCGAATGCACTGGGCAACCCGTTCATTGGACTTTATGGGCTTCTCTTGTCTAGCGGGCGCGATCGTATTGTTTCCTTCGCTCTTTTTCTTGTTCCGCGTTTTCAAAGGAAAACTTAGCTGAAGATCACCGTTCCGCCGCAAAGACAGATTCCGGATCGGAGCCGGAAACTTTGCCCACTGCAATCCAGCCAAATCGGCTGACAAGTGCACCGATTAAAAACGAAAGTGCTGCGAATGGAATGAAGGAGAAAAACCGCAGAACAAGCGCAAGCGGACCGTTGAATATTTCGCCGATCCGAATTAGCCAACCCGAGCCATGTTCGTGTATCGCTCGATCGGCAACGCCGTGTTTATCGACGCTAAGCCAAATTAGGAGGGCCGACTCAACCGCGGCCGCATAAAACCCGAGGAAGTTGAGCGCGGGGATTCGGTGTCCGAGCAATTCCAACAGTGCACCGGCGGATCCTAATCCCGCGGTTTCAAAATGAATCGGCAGCAGGATGCGATGCAAAACCACGCGGGAATCGCGGTGGCGCCGATCAGCACGCCAGTGTAAGTCGCGAGCAAAGTTCCGAAGATCGCCGCACCAAAGATGAAGATGCTGCCGGCGACGCGCAGGAGTTGATCGAGTGTGCCAGGGAAGATCAGATGCGCGTGCAGTTCGAGCGCGATCAAACCCGGAACGGCGCAGGCGCCGAACGCGCTGAGAATCCAGGCGTCCCAACGTCCTTGCATGCGCGATTTATCTTTGCGAAGAAGATACTTTAGCTCTTGATGTTTTCTCTCCGTTCGAAATGGCCGCTGGTTCGCCAGATTCGCGAACGCAAGGACGGCACCGGTCTTGAATCAATGTCGGACAAAACGCGTGCGATGCACGCGAGGATTGACGACGCAAAAGTTGCTCGCTCGATCTGCCCGTATTGCGGTGTCGGTTGCGGCCAGTTGGTTTATCACAAGGACGGAAAGCTGATTTCAATCGAAGGCGACCCGGAAAGTCCGATCAGCCAGGGGAATCTTTGTCCAAAGGGTGCGGCGTCGTATCAATTGCTCACGCATTCGCAGCGCGAAACGAAAATAAAATATCGCGCGCCACGCGCGAGACAGTGGAAGGAAATTTCGCTGGATCGCGCGCTGGACATGGTAGCGGACCGCGTCTGGGAATCGCGTAAGCGCACATTCGTCAGCCAGGAGAACGGGGCAACGAACAATCACACAACTGCGATCTGCCATCTCGGGGGCGCCACGCTCGATAACGAAGAAAATTATCTCATCAAAAAACTTTTCACCGGAGGCCTGGGCATGGTCTGTGTGTCCAACCAGGCCCGGATATGACATAGCAGCACGGTGCCCGGTCTGGGTACCTCCTTTGGCCGGGGCGGAGCTACGACCGCGCAACAGGATCTAGCCAACGCGGACTGCATTTTAATTGAAGGTTCGTCAATGGCTGAGGCGCATCCAGTCGGTTTCCGCTGGGTAATGAAGGCCAAAGAGCGCGGCGCGACCGTAATTCATGTCGATCCACGGTTTTCGCGCACCAGCGCGCTGGCCGATATATGGGTGCCGATCCGCGCCGGCAGCGACATCACGTTTCTCGGCGGAATTATCCATCATGTCATCGAGAACGAACTCTTCTTTCGCGATTACGTGGTTCACTACACGAATGCGTCCTGCATTTTGCGCGAAGAGTACCGCGATCCTGAAGATGACGCAGACGGTTATTTCTCCGGCTGGAACGAAAACCGGCGCGCGTACGAGATGGAAAGCTGGAAATACAAGGGCGAAGGACTGAGCTACCCCGAACGGGATCTCACTCTGCAAGATCCCCAATGTGTTTTCCAGAAACTCAAACGGCATTTCGCGCGTTACACGCCGGAGATGGTTGAAAAGGTTTGCGGCATCCCGCCTGCACTTTTTCGGAAAGTCGCAGACACGCTCGTTGCAGCATCGGGTCCGGATAAAACCGCGGCGATCTGTTATGCCGTCGGCTGGACGCAGCATTCCAAAGGTGTTCAGATCATTCGCACTGCGTCGATCTTGCAACTTCTGCTCGGGAATATCGGCCGGCCGGGTGGCGGTATTCTCGCTCTTCGCGGCCACGCTTCGATCCAGGGCTCGACCGATATCCCGACGCTCTATGATATTTTACCCGGCTATCTGGCGATGCCGCGCGGCGGAGATGAGGAGACTCTGCAAAAGTATCTCGATGCGCATACGACAAAGACCGGGCTCTGGTCGAACACGCCAGCGTATTTCATCAGCTTGTTAAAGGCTTACTACGGCAAACACGCGACCGCGAAGAACGATTTTGGTTATAACTGGCTGCCGAAAATTACCGCCGACCATTCCTTCTTCGAATATCTGTACGACATGGCCGACGGAAAAATGGAGGGGATGTTCCTGATTGGACAGAATTCGGCTGTCGGCGCGCCGAATACCCGCTTGCAACGAAGGTCGATGGCGAAACTAAAATGGTTTGTTATCCGCGACATGGTCGAAACCGAGCCCACGAGATTTTGGCGTGACTCGGCTGAAATCGAGCGCGGCGAATTGAAAACGGACGAGATTGAAACCGAAGTCTTTTTCTTTCCTGCGGCCGGACATGCGGAAAAAGAAGGCGCGTTCACAAACACTCAGCGTCTCTTGCAATGGCGCGAGAAAGCGGTCGAGCCCCCGGGCGATTCTCGGTCCGACGCGTGGTTCATTCATCAACTGGCTTTGAGGTTGATCGCCAAAGCCAGAGCCTCCGATGATCCGATAGACGAACCACTGCGCGCGCTCGACTGGTGGTACCCGGAGGACGAATTCGGCGAGCCAAAAATGGAAGCAGTGCTCGCTGAGATCAATGGTTGGAAGACGGTGACGCAGACAATCGTGTCTGCGACTCAAGATTCGCAGGCAGGATTGCCTGCGTCACTAGAAGGCGTTCTTTTTGGGAGAGATCGTGAAGGCCAACCACATCATGGTCCGCAAGTCGCCGATTATAATGAATTGAAACCCGACGGGTCGACCGCGTGCGGCGCATGGATTTATTCCGGCGTTTTCAATCGAGACGGCGTAAACAAAGCCAACGCGCGCCAGTCGAAGGATTATCTCGGACACGGTTGGGGCTTCAGTTGGCCGAGTGATCGCCGCATCATTTATAATCGCGCCAGCGCGAAACCGAACGGTGAGCCATGGAGCGAACGCAAAAAACTTGTTTGGTGGGAATCGGAAAAGTGGACCGGCATTGACGTCCCTGATTTCAAGGCAAGCAAACCTCCCGATTATCGACCGCGAGGAGACGAAACTGGCCTTGAGGGTCAACGCGGCGACGCGCCCTTCATCTTGCATGAAGATGGCTTGGGCTGGATGTACGTCCCGAAAGGGCTGACCGAGCATCATACCGGCGGCGGGATGTCGCGTTTCCTGAGCCATCTTTCCGAATTGCAGCCGGAGATGTTCGTCGAAATCTCACCAGAATTGGCGGCCAAGCTGAAGATCGACAATAGCGATTACGTTTGCATTGTGAGCTTGCGCGGCGCGATTGAAGCGCGCGCACTCGTTAGCCGCCGCATTCGACCCATGAATTTGAACGGAAAAACGGTGCATCAGGTCGCAATTCCATTTCATTTCGGAGCAGCCGGTCCATTGCGCGGTAACGCTGCCAATAATCTGGTTGCGATTTCCGGCGAACCGAATGTCACGATCATGGAAAGCAAGGCGCTTGTCTGCAACATCATTCCGGGCCGCCTGCCGCGCGGCCCGGCTTTTCTTGATTGGCTCGAGCGAAACGCGCCGCAGGCCGGTCAGCCACCAAATTTGCATCCGGAACAGCCGCCCCTCGGTGCGCCGAGCGGGGGAAGATTTTCTCGTAGCCACGGAAAGGAGGGGAAAACGGTATGAGGACAATCGAAATGGTACGGACGAACCGCCGGCGCGTCCGCAGCTTTCATCCGATGTGCTTGGCTACCGCGCCTCCAGAATTACCCGTTCAACATGCGAGTAAACATTGAAGGACGGCGGACGCAGGAAGCCGATCAAGGTTTGATTGCTTTCGCGGGCGAACTCCATGGCCAGGGTTGAAGGCGCGGAGACTGAGGCGACGATCGGAATTCCAGCCGCAAGCGCTTTTTGCATGATCTCGAATGAAGCGCGGCCGCTGACCAGAAGAACATGTCGACCCGATGGAAGTGTTCCGTCCAGCAATGACCGGCCGATCACTTTGTCCACCGCATTATGGCGACCGATATCCTCGCGAGCGATTTTCAATTCGCCATTCACATCGAAAATGCCCGCCGCGTGGATTCCGCCGGTTCGCGCGAAATCGCTCTGCGCCTCTCGCAGTTTTCTCGGGAGCGAAAGCAATGTGTCGAGGTGGATGCGAACATTTACAGATTTGATAGAGGGAAAATTCTGCCGGATCGCACCGATGCTCGTCTTGCCGCAAAGTCCGCAACTGCTCGAGATCGTGCCGAAGCGTTGTACCGAAGTCAGTTTTACTTTCACGCCTGCGGCAAGATCAACAATCACAACATTGTCGCGCGTCTCTGAAATCCCAACGATCTCCCGGGGTTCGCGCACGATCGCTTCCGAAACAAGAAAACCTGCAGCAAGCTCGTCGTCGTGACCTGGCGTGCGCATCGTTGTCGCCAAGGTTTTTCGGCCGATTCGAATCTCGAGGGGTTCTTCAATTGTGAGATCGTCGCGCAAATATTCGAGTGCACCGTCCTGCTTTCGCCGGATGATTTTCCCAGGACCGATGCTGTGCGCGTCTTTCATCTGCAACGATTTCAGATATTGTTGCCGACGGTGGAAATCTGTCACTTGTACATTTCGCCGGGGCACAATTTTGTCGGGCATCACGGTCGCGAGCCGGACACACACCTTATGATTGAAGTGCCGGTGATCGAATGCGTGGAGGGCAGAGGGATTCGCGGCGATCGTTACTTCGATTTCAAGAACGATTACAAGGGCCAGATTACATTTTTTTCGCTGGAAGTTTTCGATGAACTTTGCGGCGCGCTGCAAATCCAGGACTGCTCGCCCTCTCTTCTGCGGCGCAACGTGATTGCCCGCGGCGTCGATCTAAGCGAATTGATCGGCCAGGATTTTGAAATTCAAGGCACTCGTTTTCACGGCATCGAGGAATGCCGGCCGTGCTATTGGATGGATCGCGCCATTGCGCCCGGGGCGCACGAATTCTTGAAAGGTCGCGGCGGTCTGCGCGCAAAGATTCTTTGCGACGGAAAATTGCGCTCGACGGCGCAATTGATTGGACTGAGAAACCAGCACTTCGTGGTCGCCTCTCCCTTCACAAGGGAGAGGGAAGGGTAAGGGTTACCAGCCAGCGTCATCACGATGAAGACCCCTCACCTCAATCCTCTCCCCTTTGCGGAGGGGAGAGGCGGATTCTGTCCCTCGCCGGAATGAATATCAGTGCAGCCTTGCTCGCTGGCGGTGAATCGCGCCGGATGGGCAGGGACAAGGCAACGATTCTCTTCCGCGGAAAAGCGCTGTGGCAAATCCAGCTAGATCTGCTGCGGAGGCTCAACCCGAAGGAAATTTTTGTTTCCGCAAGGACTGATCCGGTCTGGCGACCTGCCGACGCTCATTTCGTCTCCGACATTCCTCCGTCACGCGGGCCACTCAGTGGCCTGGCTGCGTCGCTGGATCGGATGTGCGGCACTCATCTTCTCGCGCTCGCCGTTGATATGCCGCTGATGAGCGAAAAGTATCTCCGCCATCTTTGCGACAAGATTGAACCGCATGTGGGCGTCGTTCCCAGGATCTACGGCCGTGCCGAACCGTTGGCGGCAATTTATCCTCGAGAAGCAGCTACTGAGTTTCAAGGCGCGCTCCTGAGTTTCAAGGCGCGCTCCCGGGCACGGATTTCTCATTGCAAACAGTGACGCGTCTTCTGGTCGAGTCTGGAAAACTGCGCGAAGTGGCTATCACGGAGCAGGAGCAAAGCCTCTTTCTAAACGTGAATCAGCTGTCCGATTTGCAATCGGTGTGACGCTCATTGCGCTGTAGCCACGGCCCTGTGGGCCGTCTTGCTGGCGCGGGCCCTCCGATTTGCATGACCGGCCACAGGCCGATGGCTACAAGACTGTTTCGCACATGAATTAAAACCGCTCTTGCAAAAACGATACAGCTGCTCGATATCTCCACTTGCGATTTTTGGGGATTGTATGAAGAGCTCGATATCCCGCGGCGCGTTTTTATTGTTGCTGGTTCCAACCTGCGCCCTAGCCGCTCGCAGTGTCGTGAATATGTCGCATTACGACATGATGCGGCCGGATTTCGCCACCATGAAACGCGAGGGCATTGTCGGCGTGATCCATGAAGCCACGTATCCCAGTTTTCAGCGAGACTCAAAATATCTGGATCGGCAACTGGGCGCGGTGCAGGCCGGCCTGCTTTGGGGCGCCTATCATTACGCCAACGCAAGCGACCCTGTGCGCCAGGCTGACCATTTTTTAAGCGTCGTCTCCAGCGCATGGGCGCGAGTTAATCCCGTTGTGCGGCCCAGTGCCGGCGTATTGCTCGTGCTCGATTTTGAAAAGAATGGCCACTACCCGGGTGGCAATATGCGCGCTGATCAGGCAGTTGCGTTCGTCGAACGAATTAGAGAACGCACTGGCAGGTACCCCGGCATTTATGGGAGCGAGTATTATCTGCGGCAGGCGTTGAACAGTCCAAAAGTGACAAACGCGCAGAAGCAGACGCTGACGAATTGTTGGTTGTGGATTGCAAATTATTCCAAGGAGCCGCGCGCTACGGCGCCGTGG
>WNGN01001909.1_pt1 | contig 15436 bp, 7 predicted proteins | sample 5400561 | NCBI WGS metagenome assembly WNGN01 (sample SAMN13153379, study PRJNA577476) | soil metagenome | isolation source: 115 cm soil or saprolite under Garry oak tree replicate 2 | place: USA:California | collected 2016-06-15
GTCGCTCCCGGCGCGCCCGTCAAGCTGGTAATCGAGAGCCCGATGTTCGTGACGTGATTGAGGACGGTGTTGCCGACCCCGTCCTGCACGGCGACCTGGACGGCTGGGGCGATCACGCCGTTGGCCGTCGTCGTCGTCGGCTGCACGATGAACACCAGCACGGTGGGGGTGTTGATGAGAAAGCTCGCGCTGGCGGCGCCGGTGAGGCCGCTCGATGACGCGCCGAGCGTGTAGGTGCCTAGCTTGTCGAGCGTCAGGTCGGAAAAGCTCGCCACGCCGCCCACCGCGGCCACCGTGAGCGTTCCGGCTAGCGTCGGCGTGGGCGCGCTCGAGCTTGCGATTGCCACCGTGACCGAGCCGGTGAAGCCGGTGGCCAAGTTGCCGAACGCATCCAACGCCGAAACCTGGACCGCCGGCAGGAGGGCGATTTTCTTGTCGTTCGTCCCGGGCGACATGGTGAAGAGTAGCGCGCTGGCGGGCCCAGGGATGATGTTGAAGGCCGCGGTCGTCGTTCCCGCCAAGTCGGTCGCCGTCGCCGTGAGGGTATAGCCGATCCCCGCCTTGTTGATGCTCAGGTCCGAGAACGTCGCGACGCCGCTTACCGCGTTCCGGCTGAGCGTGCCTGAGAGGATCCCTCCACCAGGGTTGGCGCCGATCGCCACGGTGATGAGATTCGCAGCGGTGGTGACGGTATTCCCGAAGGCATCCTGCACTGCAACCTCGACGGCTGGGCTGATGGCGCTGCCGGCGGCCGTCGTCATCGGTCGGACCGCGACAGCAAGCTGCGCCGCAGGCGCGGGGACGATGTTGAACATGACACTCGTCGCTCCCGCGAGCCCGGTCGCCGCGGCCGTAAGGGTGTAGCCTATCCCCGCCTTGTTGATGCTGAGGTCCGAGAACGTCGCCACCCCGTTCACGGCATTCAGCGTCACTGTACCTGCGAGGCTGCCGGTGGCAGGGTTGGTCCCGACCTTCACGGTGACGAGCGTCGCGGCGCCGGTGACCGTGTTGCCGAAGGCATCTTGCACCGCCACCTGCACGGCGGGTGTGATCGCAGCGCCCGCCGTCGTGGTGCTCGGCTGACCGGTGAAGGCCAGTTGCGCGGGCGCTCCCGGCGTGATGCTGAACGCCGTGCTCGCGGCTCCCCCCAGCCCTCCCGCTGAAGCGGCGAGGGTGTAGCCGCTGGCCGCCCTGGCGATGCTCAGGTCGGAGAAAGTCGCGACGCCGTTGACCGCGTTACGGCTCAGCGTCCCCGCAAGCGCCCCCCCGCCCGGGTTGGTCCCGATTGCCACAGTGATCAGGGTTGTGGCGCCGGCGACCGTGTTGCCGAACGCGTCCTGGACCGCGACTTGGACGGCCGGGCTGATCGCGGCACCGGCCGCCGTTGGGCTCGGTTGCGCGGTGAATAGGAGCTGAACGGGTGGGCCGGGCGTGATCGTGAACCCCGCGCTCGTGGCGCCCGCGAGCCCGCTCGCCGCGGCCGTGAGGGTGTAGCCCGTGCCGACCTTGTCGAGGCTCAGGTCCGCGAAGGTGGCGACCCCGTTCACCGCGCCCTGCCGCGTCGTGCCCGCGAGGGTCGCGCCGCCCGAGTTCGTCCCGATAGCGATGGTGATCACGTTCGTGGCGCTCGTGATCACGTTGCCCGATGCGTCCTGGACCGTGACCTGGACTGCAGGCGTCAGGGCGCTGCCCGCAGCCGTCGTCGCGGGCTGCACGGTGAAGACGAGCCTCGCCGTCGCGGCTGTGACATTGAACGCGGTGCTCGTCGTACTGGCAAGCCCGCTGGCCGCGGCGGTGAGGGTATAGCCCGTCCCTGGCTGGTCGAGGCTCAGGTCGAAGAACGAAGCGATACCGTTCACCGCGTTCTTGCTCACCGTTCCCGCGAGCGTGCCGCCGCTGGGGTTCGCGCCGATGGCTACCGTAACGAGCGTCGTAGCGCTGGTGACCCTGTTGCCGGACGCGTCCTGGACCGTTACCTGCAGGGCCGGCGTGAGCGTGCTCCCGGCCGTCGCCCCGCTGGGCTGCACGGTGAAAGCGAGCTTCGCGGGGGTCCCCGCCGTCACGTCGAATCCGGCGCTTGCGGTTCCGGCGAGGCCGGGACTCCCGGCGGCTAGCGCGTAGCCCGAGCCCGTCTTGTCCACGCTCAAGTCGGAGAACAGGGCCACCCCGCCCACCGCCGCCACCGTCGTCGTCCCCGAGAGCGTCGCCCCGGCCGTCCCCGTCCCCGTTGCCAGGCCCACGGTCACGCTCCCCGTAAAACTCGCCACCGTGTTCCCCAAGGCATCCTGCGCCGTCACCCGCACGGCGGGCGTCAGCGTAGCGCCGGCGGCTGCCGTCCCCGGTTGCACGGCGAAGGCGAGCCGGACCGCCGCGCCCGGTGTGATAGCGAAGCCACTGCTCACCGTGCCCGTGAGCCCGCTCGCGGTGGCAGTGAACGTGTAGCCCGAGCCCGCCTTGTCGATACTCAAGTCGGCGAACGTGGCCACGCCCTTCGCCGCCGTCGCCGTCAGCGTTCCGCTGAGCGTGGCCCCGACCGTCCCCGTCCCGCTCGTGATCGCCAGCGTCACGGTCCCCGCAAATGTGGTGTCGGGGTTGCCGAGGCCGTCCTGCACGGCCACCTGGACGGAGGGGCTCATGATGCTGCCCGCCGCGGTTGCGCTCGGCTCCACGGTGAAGGCCAGCTTGTTGGGCGCTCCGACCGTGACCGCAAACACAGCGCTCACCGCCCCAGTGAGGCCGCCTGCCGCCGCCGTCAACGCGTAGCCGGTCCCAGCCCGATCGACGCTCAAGCCCGACAACACGGCGATGCCTCCGACCGCTGCCACGGTCGTGGTCCCGCTGAGCGTCGCGCCCGGCGTGCCGGTGCCGCTCGCAATCGCTACGGTGACGCTCGCCGCCGAGCCCGTTACCGTGTTCCCAAGGGCGTCCTGGACCGCCACGCGCAGGGCCGGCGTGAGCGCGCTCCCCGCCTGCACAGTCGTTGGCTGGCCTGTGAAGGCCAGGCTCGCCGCCACCCCCGGCGTGATGCTGAAGCCCGTGCTGGTCGCGCCCACCAGACCGCTGGCGGTGGCCGTCAACGTGTAATCGGTTCCCGCCCTCGCGATGCTCAAATCCGAGAACACAGCCGCGCCTCCGACCGCCGACACCGTCCTGGTCCCGGCAAGGATGGCGCCCGCCGTGCCCGTGCCGCCGGTGATCGTCAGCGTGATGTTGGGCGTCACGCTCGTGACCACGTTGCCCATGGCATCCTGGACCGTGACTTGCACGGCCGGGGCAAGGGGCGAGCCGGCCTCCGCCGTGCGTGGCTGGGCGGTGAAAGTGAGCTTCGCCGCGATGCCGGGCGTGATGCTGAACGCTGCGCTCGTCGTCCCCACGAGCCCGCCTGCCGTAGCGGTGAGGCTGTAGCCGCTTGCCGCCTTGTCGATGCTCAGGTCTGAGAACGTGGCGACCCCGGCGGCCGCAAAGACGGTCCGCGTCCCGGCAAGCGTGGCGTTCGGACTCCCTGTGCCACCGGTGATCGCAACCGTGACAGCGCCCGTGTACCCCGTCACCGTGTTGCCGAAGCCGTCCAACACCGCGACCTGCACCGCGGGCGTGAGCGTGGCGCCGGCGGTCGTCGTCGCCGGCTGCCCGGTGAAAGCGAGCTTCAGCGCCGTGCTGGGCGTGATCACGAACGCCGCGCTGGTCGCCCCGGCGAGCCCGCTCGCCGCGGCCGTGAGGGTATAGCCGCTCGCCGCCTTGTCGATGCTCAACCCGGTGAACGTCGCGACGCCCGCCGACGCCGGAACTGTCGTAGCCCCGCCCAGGGTGGCGTTCGGGCTTCCCGTCCCGCTCGTGATGGCCACAGAGACGTTTCCTGTGAAGCCTGTGACCGTGTTGCCGAAGGCGTCCTGGACCACCACCCGGACGGCCGGGGAAATGCCCTGGCCGGCGGGAGTCGTGACGGGCTGCACGCTAAAGACGAGCTTGGCGGGGGCGCTCGCTGTGACGTCGAAGGTGCCACTTCCAGCGCTGGCCAGCCCGCTCGCAGTCGCGGTGAGGGTATAGCCGCTGCGCACACTGTCGATGCTCAGGTCGGAGAACGTCGCGATCCCGTTCACCGCGCTCTTCGTGGTCGTGCCGGAGAGCGTGACGCCGTTGGCGTTCGCCCCCATCGTAATCGTGATGACGGTGCTGGCGCCCGCGACGGTGCTGCCCACAGCGTCCTGCACGGCCACCTGCACGCTGGGGGTCATCGCCTTTCCCGCCACGGTGAGGCTGGGCTGCACGGTGAAGGCGAGCTTCGTGGCGGCGGCGCTGACGTCGAACCCGGCGCTCGTGGCGCCTGTCAATCCCGTGGCGGTGGACCTGAGCGTGTAGCCGGTGCCCACCTTGTTGATGCTCAGGTCCCCAAAGGTGGCGACACCGCCCACGGCGCTGTGGCTCAGCGTCCCCGACAGGGTGCCACCGGCGGGGTTCGTGCCAATGGCCATGGTGATCACGTTCGTCGCCGTGGCGACCGTGTTCCCTAGGGTGTCCTGTATCGCGACTTGCAGGGCGGGCTTGATTGCGGTGCCCACGACTGTGGGGCTTGGCTGCACGGCGAACGCGAGATTCGCCGGAGCGCCCGCGGTGATGTCGAACGCGGCGCTCGTCGCCGCCGTGAGGCCGGTAGTCATGGCGGTCAGCGTGTAACCGCTACCTGCCTTGGCGATGCTCAAGTTGGAGAACGTGGCGACCCCGCTCACCGCGCTGCTGCTCGTGGTCCAGGCGAGGCTGCCACCGCCCGGATTGGTGCCGATGGCGAGCGTGATGAGGGACGTGGCGCCGGTAATGGTGTTGCCGAATTGATCCTGGACGGCCACCTCCACGGCCGGGGCGATCGTCTTGCCGGCCACGGTGGCACCCGGCTGCACGGTGAACGCCAGCCGAGAGGCGAGCCCGACCGTGACGTTGAAGCCGCTGCTCGTGGCGCCGGCGAGGCCACTCGCCGCAGCGGTGAGCGTGTATCCCACACCCGCCCTGTCGATGCTCAAATCGGAGAACGCCGCGACCCCGTTGACTGCCGTCCGAGTCACGGCCCCAGTGAGGATTCCCCCGCCAGCGTTCGTCCCGATGGCGACGGTTACGGTCGGCGTGGCAGTGCCGACGGTGTTCCCGAAAGCGTCCTGCACCGTGACCTGCACGGACGGCGTGATCGCGCTCCCCGCCACCGCCGCGCCGGGCTGCACCGTGAAGGCGACCTGACTGGCCGGCCCGACGCTCACGTCGAACGCAGCGCTCGTCGCTCCCGCGGGGCCGTTCGCCGCGGCGGTAAGGGTGTAACCGCTGCCCACCTTGTTCAGGCTTACGTCGGCGAACGTCGCGACGCCGTTCACCGCGGAGCGACTGAGGGTCCCGGCCAACGTTCCGCCACCCGGGTTCGCGCCGATCCCCACCGTGACGAGCGTCGCCGCGCCGGCGACGGTGTTGTTCAAGGAATCCTGAACCGCGACCTGCACGGCTGGGCCCATCGGGCTGCCCGCCGCCGTGGCGCTCGGCTGGACGGTGAAGGCGAGCTTCCCCGCGACCTGGCTCACGATCACCGGCACGGTGGCGGATGTCGAGTCCACGGTGGCTGTGATCGAGCCGACCCCGTTCGCTATGGCCGTGGCGACCCCCGAATCAGGCGTGATCGTGACCACGGCGCCGTCGCTCGACTTCCACGTCACCGCGGGCCGGGCGATCAAGCTGTCCTTGCTATCCCACGCCGTCACGCCGAGCTGGCGCGTGGACTTGAGGGCGCCGAAACGCACCGTGTCCGGCGCCGTCACCGCTACCTTCACGGCCCGCTGCTGGACGCGGATCACGAACTTGATGCTGGACGTATCGACGCTCGCTCGAACGGTGTCTGCGCCGTTGGCCTTGGCGAGAATCCTCCCGGTGGTCGGATTGAGCTCCACCGCCTGCCCGGCCGAGAGCAGCTGGTAGCGCGGCGTTATCGCAGCCGAGTCCGCCGCGCTGAGGTGGGAGCCGACGGCGTCGAGATAGCCCGGCCGGAAGTCCAGGGTGTCTCCGAGCGCGAACAGCGTGTCGACGGGTCGGGAGAGCGTCATGCCGCCGATAATGACCCGCACCACGAACGTCGTCTCCGGCGGCGCCGCGCCCGTGGCTCCGCTCGCCAGGACGGCGCGGATCGTCGTCGTGTCCCGCCGGCGTGCGGTGACCTCGCCAGACGGGTCGACGGTCGCCACCATCGAGTCCATGCTCTCGAGCCGCACGCGCGCCGCGGCTAGGGTGACCCCGTTCGCCTGGACCTTGACGGCCAGCGGCACCGTGGCGCCGATCGCCAGCAGCGTGTCCGCCGGCAGGACGAATACGATCTGCTGTCGAGTGGCAGGCTCGTTTGGGAGGATACACGTCGTGAGGAGGCCGAGCCCCGAAACGGCGAGCAGGGCGAGGACGGAAGGTAAGCCACGCCGGGGCGCAGCGGCGACATGCACGAGAGCTGTCCCCTCGACCTAAGAGGTGGCGAAAAAAAAGCCGGCACCGCCGCCTGCGGGTGGTCCCGCAGGAGGGCAGAGCAGGGCGCTGTATTGTTGCAACGGTGAAGGATGTGGCGTGCGCGCCACGGGGGCCATGTGCACGCGCACGAGGCGGATGTGACGGCGGTCACAGGGCTCTCGAAAGCGCCGCCGCGTCTTTGCTACCCCCCCTACCCGCCTACCCGCCTACCCGCCTAGTAGCTAGGAGGCAGCTTCTTATACCGCTCGAACAACTCCGTCTGCCGGCTCTTCAGGGGAATCTCCTTCCCGCGAATGAGCACGTGCTCGACACCGGTCGTGAATTCGAAGGGATCTCCCGACCACACGACCACGTTGGCGACCTTCCCCGGCTCGAGCGAGCCGTAGCGGTCCGCCACCCCGAACACTTCCGCTGGTGAGAGCGTCACTGCCCGCAGGGCCTGCTCCCAGGTCATGCCGTAGGAGACCGCGTTGCCCGCCTGCTGGCGCAGGTTGCGCGCGTTGTGCGTGTCGGTCTCCATCAGGACGACCTTGACGCCGGCCTGCGCCAGCAGCGCGGCGTTCTCGTAGCGGATGCCGAGCGCATCGTACGTGGGGATGTTGTCCATCGGCTCGACGATCACCGACACGCGCGCCCGCGCGATCTCGTCGGCGATCTGCCAGCCTTCGGCGGCCCCCGCGAGAATCAGCTTCAGCTTGTACTCTCTCGCGATCCGCAGCGCGGTCTCGACGTCGCTCCGGCGGTTGGCAATCGCGATGAGCGGCAGCTCGCCGCGGAGCACGGGGAGGAGCGCGGCGAGATCCTCCGCCGCGGCCGAGAGCTGTTGCATCTGGGCTCGGGTGTAGTCGGCTCGGCGCCGCCCATAGTCCAGGGCGTCGTTGAAGACGCGGCGCAGCCGCTGCGCGATCCCGGCGCGCGAGCCGCCGGTTTCGTCCTTCACGTCCTCGTTCATGCGCGCGACCACCGCGACGGGCGACCGCACCAGCATCTGGTCGACGGTCGCACCGTCGAGGTCGATCAGCACGGCCTGACCGCTGATGAGATGGCCATCCGGCGCCGCCAAGGCCGTCGTGATCCCCTCGATCCGCGTCACGGGGATCAGGGTGGAGCCGGGATTCAGGCCCTCCGTCACGTTGAACGCCGCGGCGACGGTGTCGCTCGCCAGGGTGCCTTCGCGCGTGCCCCGGACGGCGCCGATCTCCACGAGGCCCATCTGGCCGCCGCCGTCGATCAGCCCGGGCGTCACCCACTTTCCCCTGGCGTCGATGCGGGTGGCGTCACCCGGGACCGTGACGTTCGCCCCAACGCTCTTGATGCGCCCGTTTTGGATCAGCACCGTCGCGTTGGCGATCTTCGGACCGGAGACGGAATAGACCGTGCCACCCGTGATCGCGATGGTCTGGGCCAGGAGGACGGCGCTGATCATCGATCGCTCCCGGGCGCCGGGACCTGCCCCAGTTCGAAGTCGGTGCGCGGCTGGTGCGCCGGATCGTTCCGGTCATACACGAGCCAGCCGTCGTTGTAGACCTGCACGGCCTTGGCGTACACGGAGAACGGATCCGCCGACCACACGACGACGTCGGCCATCTTGCCCGGCTCGAGCGTGCCGACGATCGAGTCGAGCCCGAGCGTCCACGCGGGATTGGCCGTGATCCAGCGCAGCGCCTGGTCCCGGGTGATGGGAATGCCGGCCCGTTGCCCGTCGTACATCGCCTTCGCCGCCTCCTGATTCAGCCGCTGGATCCCGCTCGGGCTGTCGGAGTGAATCACCGGCCGTCCGCCCGCCTGCTGGTTGAGCGCGGCGTTCTGCTCGATGCCGTCCATCGCTTCTTCCTTGAAGCCCCACCAGTCGGCCCACACCGACACCGACGTGCTGTCCTGCGCGAGCAGGTCGGCGATCTTGTAGGCTTCCACGGCGTGATGGAATGCGCGGATCTTGAACCCAAACTCGTGGGCGAGGTCCTCCATCTGCGCCATCTCGTCGGCCCGGTAGCAGTGGTTCTGGACGTAGATGTTGCCACGCAGCACGTCGGCGAGAGTCTCGAGGCGGAGGTTCCGCTCCGGCGGATCGCCCTTGTGGTCCTTGTTCCAGCTGTCCCACCGGCGGCGGTAGGCCTCGGCCTGGGCGAACGCGCTGCGGTAGCCCGCCATGTTACCCATCCGGGTGGAGGGGCCGCCGCGCCGGCCGTATACGCGCTTGGGGTTCTCCCCGCACGCCATCTTCAAGCCGTAGCGCGCGCCGGGGAATTTCATCTCCTGCACCGTGCGCGCCGGAATCAGCTTCAGGATCGCACTCCGCCCGCCGATCAGGTTCGCCGACCCGGGCAGCGCCTGGATCGTCGTGATGCCGCCCGCGATCGCCAGCGGAATCTGGGGATCCTGGGGCCAGAACGAATGCTCCGCCCACACCTCCGCGGTCACGGGGTTGGTCGCCTCGTTGCCGTCCGACTCGGCATCGGTGCCGGGCGCCGCGTACACGCCCAGGTGCGAGTGCGTGTCGATCACGCCCGGAGTGACGTATTTCCCCGTGCCATCCACCACGACCGCGCCGGGGGGGGGCGCGTCGACCTTCGCGCCCACGGCAACGATGCGCCCGTCCTTGAGCACGATGGCGCCGTTGGGAATCTCCTGCCCGGTCGCCGTCATGATGGTCGCATTGCGGATCACGATCGGCGGGTTGGGATGCCGCCGGTAGGTGGACGGGTACTGCGGTCGCATCACGCTCATGGTCTCGGCGGCCGCCGCCTGCGCGGGCGCGGGTGCCGACGCCTGCCGCGCACCGGCCGTCGCGCACCCCACCGACAGCGCGAGCAACAGGTACAGAGATTGCCGCATGCGAGTGCCCTCCGCGTTTGGCTACTTCACGAGTTCGATGACGAACGGCTGACCGACGAATTCCTGTTTGACCAAGCGATGCGGGGTATCGACGCTCACGTACAAGACGAACGGGAACTTCGATCCGCTGGCGTCGACGTGGTATGCCTGAAAGGTGCCGGCGGGGACCGTTACGCTCTCGGCCGGACCAACCTTGAACGTGAGCACCTTGGTCGCGACCTCGCTCGCCGTGAAGACACGGAGGCTGAACGTCTTGCCGGGCGCGAGCGGCAGCACCGAGGCGACGAACGGCGCGACGTTTTCGTCGATTGTGCCGGGGGGCAGAGCCGTGTCAACCGCGAACTGCTGCACGCTCCCATCCGGTTGTGGCGCGAAGCCGTTCCCCCGCACACGCCCGCCGGCATAGACGAGGTGCGCCTCGACCGTCTTCCCTTGACGCGCCATCACCTGGTCCAGCCGCCGGGCCGAGCCGTCCGCGGCGGAAAAGGCGACGGTCGTCTGCTGTGCGAACGCCCCGCTGCCGAGGTTGGAGCGCTCCACGTACACGAGCGAGTCGCCCGAGCGGCGGATCTCCGCCACCGTAAACCCCACTGGCTTCCCCTGCAGCAGGACCTGTGAGCTGTCGCTGCGCGGTGCCAGCTGGGCGGAATCGAGCGCCAGCGCTCCGGCGGTGGGGTGCAAATCGCCGGCCGCGAGCGGCTTGCCGTCGAGGTCCACGAGGCGCACCGGCGCGATTTCCTTCAGGCGGTCGTAAATCGTCGCGGCGTCGCCCACGACTACGACCGTGAGCGCGTCACGGCGGTACAGCCGGCTGGCGGCGGCCTTCGCCTGCGGCGCAGTGACCGCGCTCAGCCGCTCGCGATACATACGCAGATAGTCGTCGCCGAGACCGAGCAGCTTCGCGTTCGCAACCTGGGCCGCGATCTGACTCGGCGTTTCGATCGTGAGCGGGAACGAGCCCACGAGGAACCCCCTCACGGCGGCGAGCTCCGAGTCGGGGATCGTCTCCGTGCGGATGCGATCGACCTGATGGAGCATCTCGCGGAGGGCACTGTCCGTCACGTCGGTGCGCACCTCGGCAGTCGCCTGCCAGTACCCGAGCCCGCGGTAGCGCTGCAGCGACGCGTACGCGCCGTAGGTCCATCCCTTCTGCTCCCGCAGGATGAGGAACAACCGCGAATCCGCGCCGCCTCCCAACACCTGCGTGGCGACGCGGCCGGAGTAATAGCCGGGGTCCGTGGGTGGGATGGTGGTGTTTCCCAGCACGATGTTCGACTGCGCCGACCCCGGCCGATGGATCAGGAGGATGTCGGTCGCGCGCTTCGGCGGAGGGGCGGGAAGGGCGCCCCCCGGAGGCGGCGCGCCGCGCCAGCTCCCCAACGCCTTCTCGACGAGGGCGCGGGCCTGAGGCTCGGTCACGTCTCCGGCCACGACGAGCAGCGCTCCGGCCGGCCGCAATCGCTGCGCCGCGAACGTCGTCACGTCCTCACGCGTAATCGCTCTGTAGCTCTCGCGCGTCGCGCTGCGGCCGTAGGGGTTGCGCCCATAGATCTCGCTCGCGAAGAAGCGACCGGCGACCGAAGAGGGCTGCGACAGCTCGAGGGCCAAGGCCGACAAGGCGCGCGTGCGCGCCAGCTCGAGCTCGCTCTCCGGGAACGTCGAGTGGAGCGTGACGTCGCCCAAGAGCTCGAACACCAGCTCCACCTGGTCGCTCAGCGCGTCCGCGGAGACCGTGAGGAAGTCGTCTCCCGAGGATGCCGATAGGGAGCCGCCCACACCCTCGATCGTCGCCGCGATCTGCTCGGCGGTGCGGCTCTCCGTGCCTTTCGTCACGAGCTCCGCGACCAGATTCGAGAGCCCTTCCCGCCCGGCGGGATCGTAGATGCCTCCGGCGCGGAAGCTCAACGTCACGGACACGACGGGCTGCTCGTGGTGCTCGACGACGACGAGCTGCAAGCCGTTCGGCAACGCCGCCTCATTGAACGGCGGGAAGCGCGCAGGGGAGAGCGGAGTGGGGCGCGGAGGCTTGGTGGGGAAGGCCTGGGCGGGTAGCCGGGTAGCCGGATAGGCGGCTAGAACGAAGGAAAGCGACAGACGCCCTCTACCCGACCACCCGCTTACCCGCCTACCCGCTTTCACTGCGCCCCCCCCGTCTTGTCCGCCGCCGCGCCCCCGCCGCCCGGTCGGAGCATCACCACCACCGCGTTCGCCGGATCGAGGTATTTCTGGGCCACGCGCTGGACGTCGGCCGCGGAGACCGCCTCATAGCGATCGAGGTCGGTGTTGATGTCGGCGAGGCCGCCGTGGAACAGCCCGTAGTGCTGGAGCGCCTCGGCCCGCCCGAACGTGGTCTCGCGCTGGTGGATGAAGTCGGCGCGAAACTGGTTCTTGGCCCGCATCAGCTCGTCGGCGGTCGCGCCGGTCGCGCGCACGCTGTCGAGCTGCGCGGCGATCAGACCGTCGAGGCGCTGCACGTCCACGCCCTGGTTCGCGATCCCGTACGCGACGAGCACGCCGGGCCCGCGCCGCTCGTCGAGACCGAACAGTCCCGCTTGCAACGCCGCCCGCTCGTGCCGGACGACGCTCACGTTGAGACGGGCGCTTTCCCCCTGGCCGAGGATGGTGCTCAGCAGTTCCAGCGCCGGCGTGTCGGGGTCGTTGTGGGACGGGAGACGGTAGAACCGGAACACCGCCGGCAGGTTGGCGTGCTCGTCCGTCACCTCGCGCCGCACGGTGCCCGGGGAGAGCTTGTAGGCACATTGCACCGGCGCCGGCGCCGGGTGGCTCGGAATGTCGGCGAAGTACTGGTTCACGAGGCGCCGCAACTCGGCCACCGGGAAATCGCCCACGACCACCAGGGTCGCGTTGTTGGGAGCGTAGTACGTGGCGAAGAACGCCTGCACGTCGCCCAGCTGCGCGGCATTGAGGTCGTCCATCGAGCCGATCGTCGTGTGCGCGTACGCGAAGCAGGCGGCACTATCGAACGGCCAGGTGATGCCGTCGCGAAACGTCGGCGCGTACGGCTGGTTGTCCACGCGCAGCCGCTTCTCCTCCTTCACCGTCGCGCGCTGGTTGTCGAGGTTCTCCTGCGTGACCGCGAGCGAGCGCATGCGGTCGGCCTCGAGCCAGAGCGCCAGGTTGAGGCGGTTCGACGGGACGGTCTCGTAGTAGTTCGTGTAGTCCTCGTGGGTGGAGCCGTTGAGGGAGCCACCCGCGCGCTCGACGAGCTGAAAATGCTCGCTCTTCTTTACGTGCGCCGAGCCCTGGAACATCATGTGCTCGAACAGGTGCGCGAACCCGGAGCGGCCCGGCCGCTCGTTGCGGGCGCCCGTGTAGTACCAGACGTCCACCGTCACGATCGGGGTGGAGCGGTCCTGAGAGTAGACGACCCGGAGGCCGTTCGGGAGCGTAAAGGATTCGTAGGTGATCCGGCCGGATTGGCCGGCGAGAGACGGGGGCAGCGTGGCGCCGGCGAGCAGCAGCCCTCCGAGCAGCGACAGGGCACGCATACGACCTCTACGCATACGACGTGGGCTCCGTTGGTCGAGAAATGCGGATGGCCGGCGTCACTCGGGTGACGGAATCACTGCTCCCGAGTGCACCAGCTCGAATGCGAACGCTCCATCAAGGGTTTCGCCCTTCACGACGCGCCGCGGGGCAGCGCGGGTGACGAACAGCCGCAGCCCGCCCGTCCGCAACGGCAAGACGTCGAACCGGCCCGCCGGCACTTCGACCGTCGTAGGCGGCTCGGCGACGAAGCTGAGCGTGGCGAGCGAATCGCCGAACTCGCTGTACGCCGGCACCGCGAGCGAGTCTCCCGGCGCCGCGTTCGTCACGGCGGCCGCCAGCAGCGCGTAGTCGTCGTGGAGCACGGTGCCCGGCGGGAACGGCTTGCTCACCGGCGTGATCTTCACTTCGCCGCTCTTCGTGCCCGTGCGGCGCCGGCCCCCGATCTCCCCACGCTTCACCTCGAGGTCGTGCTCCATCATTACGGTGTCGCTCGTCGGCGAGAAGAGGTCGACGCGGTGGAAGCTCGCGATCGGCTCGCCCGTGAGGCGGTTCAGCACGACACGCAGCCGCTCCTCCTCGACGGGCCGGAACTCCGAGGCCGCGGTGTAGAGCACCTGCTGCGTCGTCTCGAGCGGACGGATCTCGTACTGCCAGACCGCCCAGCCGCGCTCCGCACCCTTGAAACGGAACACGAACGAATCACGCGTCGCCGGAATGGCGGTGAGGTCGAACCGGAGCAGCTTGGGACCGGGGGATTGCGCGGCGGCGGTCGCCGGGCTAGCGAGCAGCAGGAAACAGAGCCAGCGCATTGGTCTCGAGAATGGCCCTCTTGTGCGAGTCATCGAGCGGAAGCCTGAGAAACTGGTCGATGTTGCGCCGCATGTCCTTCACACCCGGGCTGGGCCAGTCCGTTCCCCACAGCACCCGGGCGGCCACCTCGGCCAGGCGGGGAAAGTAGTCGAGCAGCCGGGCCGGCGGTATCCCGGAGACGTCGAGCCACATCTGGCGGTGGCGGCGCAACACGAAGAACGCCTCCTCCATATAGAGGGGACGTCCGCCGTGCGCCATCACGATCCGCAGGTCGGGGAAGTCGATCGCCACGTCGTCGAGCTTCGTGCCGGTATGGATCATCACGGGGAGACCGCGCTCCTCGCAGCGCCGATAGATCTTCCCGAGCGCCTCGAGGCCGTCCGTGTAGGCGTTCGCGGGGAACCCCTGATGCGGTGGATGGATCTTCACGAGCCGGATCCCCATGTCCACGAGTCGGTCCACGTCGCCCGTCGCGTCCCTGGTGAACCGCGCGTGCACGCCGCCGAACGGCAGTAACCGCTCCGGAGCGGCTGCCGCGTACTTCGCGGCGAAGGCGTTGGTGGTGTCCGTGAAGCCGATGATATCCGGCGATGGGTAGTTCACGAGCCCCACGCGCCACACGCCCGCCTGGTCCATGACATCGAGCAGCGCGCGCGGATCATCCATAACCCGCACGAGGAGATCCCAGTCCGCCTCCTTCCCGCGACGCATGGTCTCGAGGACGCCGGGCTTCACGTCTCGCCACGGCTGGATGTGGACGTGGACGTCGGTGATGCGGGTCAGTCGCTCCAGGTGTAGAACCCCTTTCCCGTTTTTCTCCCCAGCTCTCCCTTCGCCACCTTGTCGCGCAGGATCTTGGGCGGCTCGAACTGTGGCTCTTCGAGGGTGCGGAACAGGTAGTCGGCGATCGCGAGCCGGACGTCGAGCCCGACCAGATCGGTGACTTTGAGCGGCCCCAGCGGATGGCCATAGCCCAGTTCCATCGCCTTATCGATGTCCTCGGCCGAGGCGACGCCTTGCTCGAGCATGCGCATCGCCTCGAGCCCGAGCGCCACGCCCAGCCGGCTCGACGCGAACCCCGGCGAGTCCCGCACCACGATCGGCTCCTTCCCGAGCGCGCGCGCAAACGCGACCGCCCGCTCCACGACGGCGGCCGCGACGCGGGGGTGGGTCACCACTTCGACCAGCTTCATGGCGTGCACCGGATTGAAGAAGTGCATCCCGACCACGCGTCCCGGGTCGCGCGCGCCGGAGGCGATGGACGCTACGGACAGAGAGGAGGTGTTGGTCGCGAGCAGCGCGCTGGCCGGGGCCGCGCGCTCCAGCTGAGCGAACAGCCCCTGTTTCACCCCGAGGTCTTCGACGACCGCTTCAATCACGACTGCGGCGTCGCGCACGGCCGCCGGGAGAGCGCGCTCCGCCCGCACCCGGGCGGCCACGGCGGCGCGGTCCGCGTCGCTGAGCTTGCCGCGCTGCACGCCGCCCGCGAGCAGGTCCCCGATGCGCCGCACCGCCGCGTCCAGGGCCGCGGCGCGACTGTCCGTGAGCGCGACGGTGAACCCCGCGAGCGCCGCGGCGTAGGCGATGCCATGACCCATCGTGCCCGCGCCCACGACGGCGACCCGCTCGTCGCTCATGCGGCGCGCGCGTCCACCGCCCGCCGGCCCACGTCGGGATGATTGGTGCACAGCCCGTCCACGCCGAGCTCGAGGAGCCGCCGCATCTCGCCGGGATCGTCCACCGTCCACGCGATGAGCTGCATGCCCGCGCGGTGCAACACGTCCGCCAGGGCCCCGTC
>WNGN01005219.1_pt1 | contig 15433 bp, 12 predicted proteins | sample 5400561 | NCBI WGS metagenome assembly WNGN01 (sample SAMN13153379, study PRJNA577476) | soil metagenome | isolation source: 115 cm soil or saprolite under Garry oak tree replicate 2 | place: USA:California | collected 2016-06-15
TGGCGGGACCGGCATGGTAGGCCGTCGGGAAAAAAGGACAGCCAGCGGCAGCGCACGCCAGCATGGCAAAGCGAAAATTGCCAAAGCCTTCCTCTGTCTCGTGCGCCAGTCGTCGCATGACCCGTGCAATGGGTAAGGCTGCCTCGGCTCGCAGCCCGTGTTCAGAGCTTGCAAGCTGCACAGTTGCATTAAGCGCGCTGGTAGTCGCCAGCAGATCAGCAATCAAGTCGACGCGCTCCAGGGGAAAGCCTGGCCGCGTCGCCTGGGCCGTGCCAAGGGAGCAGAAGGCAAGCCCCACGTCATCCAGCATGTGTTGCAGCTCCTGAACGTAGTTTACCAGGGCGGATGACGACCACGAGGCCAGGTCGTCAAAGACCGGCCGCGTCGAGAGGCGCAGTGTCTGTACCTCGTAACCGGCTCCGGCGTAGCGCTCCTGCGCCCGCTGTAATATCCCAGCAGCTTGTTTGATACACGTGGAAGTGAGGGGATGCTCATCGCCCAGGCCGAGGGTGATGGTGCGGATAGGAGGAGTGGTCATACACAGTACCCCTTTTCTGATGGATGTCTTTTGTGGAGATTATACACTTTCTTACTCTAGGAATGATTGACTTTAGCCTACATAGCCTGCTATGATGACCTACAGAAGAGGCAAAGAGCGCTATTTAGGCAAGCAAAGCAAAAGGAAAGGAATCCTGTATGTCCACCTCTCCTGAATTCGCAGAGAGCCAAAACACTTATGTGATCGATGCTGAGAGCGCCTCGGAGATGGCGCGTCTGCTCGATCAAGACAAGCTAATTACAGAGGCTATGGACGGGCTTTTCTCAGAGAGAGATGATCTGTCCGGCATTTACGATGTTCTTGATCTAGCATGTGGACCTGGAGGATGGGTGCATGAGGTGGCACATTCCTACCCCGAGATGGAGGTGACGGGCATTGACATTAGTGCGCGGATGGTCGAGTATGCTCGGGCCCATGCCAGAGTACGCCGCTTAGACAATGCCCATTTCCGCGTGATGAATGTACTCAAACCTCTCGACTTTCCAGACGGGTCTTTTGACCTGGTCAATGCTCGCGCAATTTTTACATTCATGCCTCCTGCCTCCTGGCCTATGCTGGTACAAGAGGCGCTGCGCATCCTACGACCAGGTGGCGTTATCCGACTGACCGAAGTTGAGATGGGCTTCGCCAATACTCCCGCGTTCGAACGCTATTGTTGGACATTCAATCGAGCCTTACAATTGGCTGGACAAAGCTTTTCTCCTAATGGGCTGCACCCTGGCATCACACCTATGTTAGGACGTTTCCTGCGCGATGCCGGTTGCCAGCATATCAAAAAAAAGGCTCATGTGATCGACTTCTCAACAGGAGAAGACGCGCATGGAGGCTTCTACCAGGACCTCAGGCTCGGCTTCAAATTAGGACAGCCCTTCCTGCTCAAAACAGGAGTCATTACACAAGAAGAGGTTGATCAACTCTACCAGCAAGCACTGGATGAGATGCAGTCTGAGCAGTTTTGCGCGCTGTGGTATCTGCTCACAGTGTGGGGCGAGAAAGCAAAGTAAGTGCAGGTGATGAAAATTGTTGGTGTGTGAACTACAGGGCAAACCGATTTTCCCTCCTGGCGAGCGGTCTGGCATAGCGGCATTCGAAGGGAGGGGCAGGATGGGTCACACAGAGCAAAGGAGTTAGAACATACACTTCAATATCGAGTAGAAATAGTGTATCATGAACAGTACGTGAGTGTTCTGGACACAGGATGAGTAGCAACGGGAGTCGACACCACGATAGAGCTGCATACGAAACGTGAGCATTGTACGGATACAAATCAACCTCCTACATTTTGTAGGAGGTTGAAGCACAGGAGGTAGGTATGGATCAACAAGGCGGCTCTTCTCGCGAGCTCCATGACCAATCTTGAACTGGTGCTTTGCTCTCTTTCGGAAGCTACCGCGATTGAGTTGCATCGCGATCGTGATAGCCAGGGATTCCCTGAACTCAGGCGTGATACTGCTGATGCAGGGAAAACGGCTGGAGAGGCACGACAGCTTGTCGAAAAGACACTGGGTAGGTCGGTAGTTAGCTCGGAGAATTTTTTGGACACCAAACGGGCAAAGCAGGTGAAGGGGAAAAAACAACAAGAAGCAAGCGAACCAACGCTGTTCGATGAGCTACAAGAATGATAGTCTACTCTACACAATAAGCGACGGTATCTCACTATACAGGGAGAGTTCGATGACAGCACGCGATGCAGACAAGCCCGGTACAGCAGCAGCAACCCGGGAGAAAAAACCGGGCTGTTTTCTCTGTGTACTCGATCCACATCCTTGCACGGAGATGCAGCTTGAAGGGCGCATCGTAGCCGCGCGCGAATACATCACCAATGGCGAAAAAACGCCTGTCATCACACTCGATTGTGGCACGTTCGTTGTCTCACTGGCCCTCACACGCTACTACCGCAGCCTGGTCAAAGAGCTGGCAGCCGTGGGCAGTGCTATCAGAAATCTCACCCTGCGCGTCTATCACCTCCCTGGCACACCTGTCATCGCTGAGTACAAAGGTCGGCCGCTGCGGCGCTATCAAGCCAACTCTTATACCCTGGTCGTGCTGGAACCAGATACGCTGCTGAATATTACCGATCTCAATCAGGCTGAGTATTGCCCGCGACAGTACCTGCTGCGGCGCCTGGCTCCATCACCGGCCTCGGCCGCCGCCATACGCGGCAACCTTGTACACGCGTGTTTCAAAGAACTGCTTAAGGAGCATGACCGGGGCGAGTTGATGGAAGGACGTGCAGCCGGTAGCCAGGAGACGCCGCTGGCAGCACTGCACCGCTACCTTGAACAGTCACTGGCACGCAGCAGCCTTGAACTGGCCCTGGCACATGTGTCAGCCGGGGCATTGCGCGCCGAGGTCGCCCCACATTTAGACAGCCTGGCAACCTGGTACCAGCATCAAAGCAGCAGCCTGTGGGATATGCCTGCGGCCCAACTCGATGATCGCAGCGAAGGAGCGGAGAAGCAGCGCAGCGAGAACCTGGTACGTGCCGAGACCTTCCTGCTGGCTCCAGAGATCGGCCTTAAAGGGCGGCTTGACCTGCTGTGGCAACAATCAGGCCGCCAGCGCTTGCTGGAATTGAAAACGGGCGGCAGCAAGGGTGCCTTACCCAGAAGTGAACACCGCTGGCAGGTGCATGGCTACAATGCGCTCCTGACGGTGCGCAGAGATTCTAGGATGAAGAAGGCCCCTGCTACACTTCTCTACACCGGCACACCAGTAGAGGCCCAGGCGTTCAGTGTCCCTTTCACGGTGAGAGATCTGCAGCTTGTCAACGAGACGCGCAATATTCTCGTGCTCAGCCACGTAACCGGCATAGCGCCCGCTCCACCAGGACCATCCCGCTGCACAAAGTGCTCCATGCTCAACCAATGCGAGCAGGTCTCCACTCTGCTCGACTGGCTGCCACCGCAGCCAGATGAGAGCGCAAAAGCCCAGGTCTCACATATGCCAGCGCCGGGAAATGGTCATGCCCCATTGCAACCGGCTGTCGACGCCGGGGACCGCGAGTTTTTTGCCACGTACTATCGCCTATTGCAGCTGGAAGGCCGGGCAGGCGAGCAGCAGCAGGCCTTGCTATGGAAAACATCGCTGCCGGAGCGCGTCGAACGGGGAACGGCCATCAGCAACCTGCAACTGCTGGGCAAAGCCGAACCGACGGGCCAGGGCGAGTGGCTGCAAACGTTTGGCTGCGTGAATAACTCGGAGCTGCGCGAGGGCGAAGAAATCTTGCTCAGCGATGGCGACCCGGTCACCGGCGAGGTCGTGACGGGGACTATCGTCAGCATCAGCGCCGAGCAGGTCAAAGTGTGGACGCCCGAACTCATCGCTCATCCCACCTTGATCGATCGCTACTCTACCGACATTGTACACGTGCGCACTGTCCAGAACCTCTTGCGCTGGTTGCAGGCCACGCCGCATATGCGAGCACTGGTAGCGGGCAAGCAACAGCCACGGTTCAACATGCTTACTGTTACGCCGCGCTCAAATTTTAATGTCGAGCAAAACCTTGCTGTCGCACGAGCCATACAAATGCAGGATTACCTGCTTATCCACGGCCCTCCGGGCACCGGCAAAACCAGTGTCATAGCTGAGATCGTCAAACGCCTCTGCCTGCAGGGACAGCGCGTTATGCTGGCAGCTTTCACCAACCAGGCCGTTGATAACATGCTCAAGCGGCTCGACATAGAGGGGTTTCATGATTATGTACGCCTGGGACATGACCGCAGCGTGGATAACGACGTGCAGAAGCGGCTGTTGAAAACGCTGGCACTACAAAGCCAGGGCGACGGCGCTGCACAGGTTAGTCCCGCGGCAGCGCTATCCGAGCAGGAGCTCCGCGTCGATGAGATACTGCGGCAAGCCCCGGTGGTCGCTTCTACGACAGCAACCTGGTCGTCGGAGAAGTACACTCCCCCCTCTCTTAACGGGATAGAGAGCGACTACGAGGCCTCGCCACTGCACTTTGATGTCGCTATCATTGACGAAGCAGGGCAGCTCACCGTTCCGGCCATTTTAGGTGCGTTGCGCTTCGCCAAACGCTTCATCCTTGTGGGCGACGAAAAACAACTGCCCCCGCTAGTATTGAGTAGTGAGGCCGCAGAGGCTGGCCTCGCGCGCTCGCTCTTCAGTATTTTGAAACAACAGGATGAAGACTATAAAAAGCTCAATTCTGCGACGGTCCGTGCTTGCGTACCCTTGCGCGTGCAATACCGCATGCACAAACAGATTTCAGATTTCGCTTCTCACACCTTTTACGATGGCCTCTTGCTTCCTGATCGCTCGGTCGCCAGCCGCGTTCTTGCCATTGCGAAACCTGGCATGCACAATGCTATGGATGCCTCCGCCATTAAGCGAGCCATACACCCGGGACATCCCATCGTCTTCGTGGATGTACGCGGCGCGCAGGAACACGCAAAGGCCAACAACGCCGAGGCGCGCGCGGTACGAGCCATAGTGGCAGAGTTACTTACGCATGGCATTCCCGAGGCCGGTATAGGCATCATCGCGCCCTACCGGGCACAGGTTGCCAACCTGCGCCGTCACCTGTTCAGCGACGATGCGGAAAGCGGCTGGCGCGGCCTCCCATCTTCCTCACCGCTGAGCATCGATACGGTGGATCGTTTCCAGGGGGGCGAGCGCATGGTGATCATCATATCGTTCGCGACCGCCACGCCGCCTGCCGCCGAGAGCCTGCAGCGCGATTTTCTCACCAATCCGAACCGCTTAAATGTGGCTTTGACGCGCGCACAGCGCAAACTCATCCTGGTGGGATGCGCTCCTGCCCTGGCAACATTACCCACTTTTAAACGCCTGCTCGCCTACTGTCAGCGCTTGAACGCGCTGGTCTCTCACGTCCCGGCATCCGTCCCGTCGCAATAGGAGGAATGTATATGCCGAAAAATACTATGCTCGTCGTTGGCAGTCTCAACATGGACCAGGTCGTGCATGTTCCACGCATTCCTCTACTGGGTGAGACACTATTGAGCACGAGTTCGCTCAAACTGGTGCCGGGGGGAAAAGGAGCCAACCAGGCCGTAGCGATGGCACGGCTGGGTGCGCCGGTAGCGATGGCAGGGCGCTTAGGCAGTGATCCCTTCGGCGAAGCGCTCCTGCGCTCACTGCGAGCCGACAACGTAAATACCGACCTCATCGTTGTCGACCAGGAGGAAAGCAGTGGCGTTGCGCTTATTTACCTTACTCCCGCTGGAGACAATGCCATCGTGGTAGCTTCTGGCGCTAATATGCGCGTGGGACAGGACAGGGCGCAGCTTTCAGCTATTTTCGAGGCCATTGCCCAGGCCCGCGTGCTTTTGCTGCAACTGGAGATCCCGCTGGAGACCGTGAGCGCCTTGATCGCCGCCGGGCACAATGCCGGAACCCCAGTAGTGCTGAACCTCGCACCCGCGCAGGTGCTGCCATGGGAAACCCTGAAGCAGGTGCAGGTACTGGTTGTCAATGAAACGGAGATCGCCCTGCTCACAGGTCGGCAGGTAAACGAGGTAGAAGAAGCGCGTGCGACAGCGCTAGCTCTCCACAAGCAAGGTATCGCCAGCATAGCCGTCACTCTGGGAGCGCAAGGAGCCATCCTCGTGACCACCGGCGGGCATGGGGAGGCGCGCTTTATCTACCAGCCCGCGCCGGCAGTACAGGTCGTGGATACGACCGCCGCGGGCGATTGTTTCGCCGGCGCTTTGACGCTGGCTCTGACCGAGGGACAGGCGCCCGGGGACGCGCTGCGCTTCGCCGTGTATGCCAGTGCGTTGAAGGTGACAAAGTTCGGCGCGCAACCAGGGCTGCCTACAAGACAAGAAGTAGAAGCATTCAATCGCCTTGATTGAGCGCCCCGCATATGATACCATGTCTGTGTACCGACACTTTGATTTATTGCGCCTTCTACCCTTCTATTGTGAGACGAAAGGTTTGCAGGCGCTTTCGATAACACTTACTGCTTGGGGAAGTGCAGGAGGCTGCGTCTCCTGCCGGGGGCGTGGGGGTGTCCCCCGAAAAACTCCCTTTTTTAGACACCAGGCACATATAGGGAGGTGCAGGAGGCGCAGCCTCCTGCCGGGCACACAGTTCCCTGAAAATATCCCCCTTTTTAGATACCAGGCACGTATAGGGAGGTGCAGGAGGCTGCGTCTCCTACCGGGGGCGTGGGGGTGTCCCCCGAAAAACTCCCCTTTTTTAGACACCAGGCACATATAAGGAGATACAAGCAATGTCAGAAATTAACGAGGCTGAAGTCATGGATGCGTTGCATGAATGTTACGATCCAGAGATTCCAGTCAATATCGGTCGAGAACGTCAAGTCTTGCAAATGCAACCTGACATTTGATCCTCCCTGGTCACCCGACCGTATGACGGAAGACGCCAAGTGGGAACTGGGCATGGTCTAGCACTCAAGATAAAGAGTTTTGCTCGCCAGCAATACGGCGAGCAAAAGTAAAAAGGTCCTCTTGGCGCGACTCTCTTCTTGGCATAGGTATAAATTCATGCTATGATAGCACTGCCTTGATGCCTGGCACTGTTTCTCATACTGATACCGTATATGCGATAGGAGGGACGCTTATGATGCACTGTAGCTTTTGTGGTGCTGCACTTCCTGTGGGAGCGGCTGCATGCCCTGCCTGTTCCACACCCACGCCCTATAATGTTCCATCTCCCGCTGCTGGTGATCCAGACGCCCCGACGGTTGCTTCCTCCAGTTCAACACCTTATATGGCCAGCGCCCCTGCATATCCATACGCAGCTCCGCAGCAGAGCTTTTCCGCAACGACCCCGCCTCCACCATATGTAACGAGGCCCGATTTTCCCGCCTATCCAGGAGCACAACCGTCTCCCTATCCTATGCCTTCCACTCCACCTGGGCAGGGCAGACCACCACAAGGTCGTCGTTCCCTGGGTTTCACGACAATCTTGCTTATTATAGTAGTGCTATTGGTCATGGCGAGCGGGGCTGGCCTCATCCTCTACTCGGCGGTGATTCATCCCGCCCAGCTCCATGCCCAGGCCACCGCCACGGGGCAGGTAGTAGCCACGACGCAGGCACAGGCCACTGCCCTGGCCAACACCCAGGCCACAGGAACTGCCCTGGCCAACGCAAATGCCACCGCTACAGCACAGGCTGTCGCCACAGCGCAGGTGGTGGCAACGGCCACCGCGCTGCAGAACATCTACACCCAGGCGACCAGTGGAGCCCCGGACTTTAGCGACCCCATGAACGGCAGCAACGTCGGCAACTGGGAGATAGGCAATGCCAGCCTGGGTGGGGGGTGTGCGTTCTCGGGAGGAGCATTTCACGTCACCGTTCCAAGCAAGAATTATTACCTGGCCTGCCTCGCCCAGAACACCTATTACAGCAACTTCGCCCTCCAGGTGAAGGTGACGATCACTAAAGGTGACGAGGGAGGGATCATTTTTCGTGGCAACAGCGCAAGCTCAAGGTTTTATCTGTTCGGCATTACTCACGACGGACTCTTCGTCCTTACCATTGCTCATAGCAATGCTTCCAGCAAACCGCTGATCTTCGGTCCCGACGCGGCCATCAAAACACAGCTAGGCCAGGCTAATCTGCTCACAGTCGTGGCCAGAGGAAATCACATTTACCTGTACATCAATAAGCAGTATGTCGACAGTGTACGAGACGGCACCTATAGCGCCGGCGCGATTGGTGTCTATTCCGCCGATAGTAAACATCCCACAGATGTTGCATTCAGCAACGTACAGGTATGGAAGTTATGAGAGGGATGAGCTGTGTGATAGTATTGTTTCGGAACGTATATATGAGGGTACATACATCACATTCACGGGGAGAGACCTGCCATGCAATGTAGCTCATGTGGCGCCACGCTGCAGCCTGGAAGGACAAAATGTCCTTCCTGCGGCGTGCCTGTAACTATAGATACTTCCGATTCATCACCGTATGAGGAACATGTTGGTTCGGTACCCTATATTCCTTATACACCTTTGAAAGAAAGGGAAGCCGCGCCCGCCAGTCCAGCGTCGCCTGCTGCCCCAGCTGCCCAGGAGGGCTCGCGTAGTTCAGATTTGCTGGCGGGAGCACAACCCCAACAGGCAGCAACACCGGCAGGTTCCGGTCCACTGGCACAAGCGCCAGCAGCACAGCCATTTGCTGCTCAGCAATGGATACCAGTGCAGCCAGCCGTTGCCCAGCAGCCGCCACAGCGCCAAGGGCTATCGCTATGGGCCATCACACTATCCGTCATCCTAGCGCTGCTGATCATAGGAGGCGCTGGTGGCCTGATTTACTACGCGACGGGTCCCTATCCCGCCGAACTGCACGCCCAGGCCACCGCCGTCGTGCAGAATGTTTTGGCACAGCAGCAGCAGGCAAACGCGCAGGCCACGGCCAATGTAGCTAACCTGACACCGCAGGAACTCTATACGCGGATCACCAGCGGGAAACCAGCGATCAGCGATCCGCTTGACAGCATAAACCACAGCCTTTTTGTCAGTCGAAGTAACTCTGCTTCCAGTTGCGGCTTCACTGGAGGCACTTATCATGCCAGTGCATCTCCCCACTTCACAATTTATTGTTTCGCTCCCATTGGTGTCAGTAACTTCGCCTTTCAAGCACAGATGACGATTATCAAAGGTGACGCTGGTGGGCTTGTATTCCGTTTGAATTCTGACACGTCTTCTCTTAACAGTTATCTCTTCTTAATTGATCGCCTTGGAGGTTATAGCCTTGTCGCTCTCCAGAATACCAACAATGCCAGGCAGCTAGTCAATGGCGTTAATCCTGCCATCAAAGTGGGTCTGAACCAGAGCAATCTGCTCACAGTCTTAGCACTCGGCAGCAACCTTTTTGTTTATGTGAACAAGCAGTATATCACGCGTGTGGGGGACAATACCTTTAGCAGTGGTATCGTTGGAGTATTCGCTACGGGAGCAAATGCTACTGATGTTGCATTCAGCAATGCACAGATATGGAGACTATGATAGTTTTCTGCGCTATCCCTGGTATACACCGCAAATGGGCTATACCAGTACGGCTTTGTTGAAAACTTTCAACAAGCATACATCGTGAGGAGAAACTAATTATGCATTGCTTTAAATGCGGCACAACGCTCCCGCCAGGAGTAGCAACATGTCCCGCCTGCGGCGCAGCCACGCCCTATAATGTCACTGCCTCAACGCCAGAAGCCTTCAGCGCCAGGCCCGCTGTCCCAGATAATTCAGGTGAGGAGCAAACGCCTCCTCCCGTAGTTTCGGAAGGAGGAGAGACACCTCCGGTTGAGCGAACTGTACTCCAACAGCCGCCCCAGCCAGAGGCGGCAGAATCTAAGAGCGTCGAACGTACGGTACTGCAACAGCCTTCTCCGCCAGATATGCCTGCACCTCAGGCCGTTATCGAGCGCACAGTGCTACAGCAACCTCCTCAACTAGATATGGCCCAATCTGCACCGCCACCGCAGCAGGAGGCGCAACCAACTCCACCCCCGTCATCCCCGGCCTGGCAGCAGCCAGGTCCATCCCAGCCGTTGCCTGGACCTCAGGCACAGCCGGGATCGGCTCAACCGCCCCAGGGTCAACCGTGGCCCCAGCCGTTCCCGGGGCAGCAGCAACCACAACAGGGACCATGGCAGCCTCAACCAGGGCCTTCGCAGCCCCTCCCCTGGCAGCAGCAGGGACAACAGGCTTACCCAGCATGGCAGCAGCCACCGCAACAATGGCCCCAACCGTTTCCGGGACAGCAGCCGCAGCCCGGGCCGTGGCAACCTCAACCAGGTATGCCGCAGCCAATGCCCTGGCCGCAGCCACCGCAACAGGGGCAGCCATGGGTGCAGCCTTTTCCTGGACAACAATTACCACAACAGGGACCGTGGCAGCCTCAGCCGGGCGCGGCTCAACCCTTCCCGGGACAACAGGCCTGGCCACAATCCTACCCAGCGTGGCAGCAGCCCCAGCCAGGTGCGGCACAACCGCCCCAGGGACAACCATGGCCTCAGCCTTTCCCTGGACAGCCTCAACCTGGTGTCTCACAACCTCTCCAGGGGCAGTCCTGGTCCCAGCCATCAGCCGCGCAGCCGCAATTCCAGTCAAGCCCCGTATGGCAACAACCTCAGATGAGTATGGTTCAGTCTGTCCCCGCGCAGCAGGCGATTCAAGCAGCGCCCGCGTCAACTGCTCAAACCCTCCCCGAGCCGCAGCGCGGTCGCTCTCTTGAGAAGATTCTACTGCTTATTATCATCGCTCTCGTCGTTATCGGCGGCAGCGGGCTGATCTATTATAGGGCAGCCGCTCATCCCGCGAATCTGCACGCCCAGGCGACCAGCGTCGCGCAGGACTTTCTGACGGCGCAGGCCCGGTCCATGTCGCCGCAGGGCATCTATACCCAGGCAACCAGGGGGAAACCAGCGATCAACGACCCATTGAGTGGTGCGAACGGCAGCGTCTGGAGCGAATCCAGTCTAGGGAATGGCCGTTGTCTCTTCACCAATGGAGCTTTTCATGCTCTTTTGTCGGGGAAGGGTTCTTTTACGGTGTGTTTCGCCAATAGTACCAGGCTGAGCGATTTCGCCTTCCAGGTTCAAATGACAATTGCTAGCGGTCTTAGAGGTGGCCTGCTTTTCCGTACAGGTAATACCCCGGCTGAATCCTACGCTTTCGATGCCACTTCCGATGGTTTCTACACACTTGCTGTTATTAATGGTACTAACGGAGTAGTGCTCAACTCCGGACCCAGTCCGGCTATCAAAACCGGCCTGAATCAATCTAACCTACTCACGGTTATAGCGCGCGGGAATAACATATACCTGTATATAAATAAGCAGTACATAGCCATGGTGAACGATAGCACCTTCAGCTCTGGCAAAATTGGATTATTTGCTATCAGTGGTGATAATCCTCAAGCGGACATAGCCTTCAACAATGCCCAGGTGTGGCAATTATGATGAAGGCGTGATAGCCAACAATGCTCAGGCATCTTGGTCATGAACGGAATTTCATGCTATACTGATGGCTGGCTGGTCTTCATCTCTCGTCGAAACGTATCGTCTCAGGGATTTTCACCAGGAGGACATCGCCATGCATTGTATTTACTGCGGAGCAGCTCTTCAACCTGGAATAACTACATGTCCCACTTGCGGCAAGCCAGCGTCCGCTAACACCCCCAGCTCATCGCCGCATGAGTACAATGCAGATGCAGCTGCCTACGTCGAATACAGCTCCACGTCGAAATCCTCTTCAGCAACTCCAGGTTTGCAGCCGCAAGCAGCCTTTCCAGGTCCATTTTTGGGACAGCCCCGGGGAGGAGATTACAGCGCTCCCTCTCTGGCAACGACGCCACTACCTCAACATGGAGGTCCGCCACATCAGCCGCAGCGCCTTTCAGCAGGCATGATTGTACTACTCATCATGCTGGCTTTGCTCGTTGTTGGCGAAGGTGGAGTAATCACTTACTATGCAGCAGTCTTACAACCAGCTCAGTTACATACCCAGGCTACGGCTGTGGTCAACACATTGCTCACAACACAAGCCCGGCATGCTTTTGCTACCGCTACTGCCGCATCGCCTCAAAATACTTATAATGATGCTACCCACGGTAAGCCAGCACTTGACGATCTGCTGAAATTTCAAGACGCCAACGTTTGGGCGGAAGGTAACTTGAGCAACGGCAGTAGTTGCGCTTTTGCTGGCGGAGCGTATCACGTTAACGTACCGCGGGCGGGCGTCTACCAGTACTGCCCCTCCTCAAGTGGTAATTTCAGTAACTTCGCCTATCAGGTTCAGCTAACTATTGTCAAAGGAGACTTGGGTGGTCTGCTCTTCCGCTACAATTCCTCCAGTCAGGAGACCTATGCTTTCATTATTGATGCGCTGGGGTCTTACGCCCTCTACCTCTTTACAAGCTCCGGTATCTATAATGGCCAGGTACTGCGAAGTGGCCCCACCCTGGAAATCAATGCAGGGCTGGGCAAGCCCAATTTGCTTACGATCGTTGCTCGCAGCAGTGACATTTATATGTATGTGAATAAGCACTTCATTGCAAAAGTGAGCGACAGTGCCTATAGCAGCGGTGAAATCGGTGTGATTGCGGCTTCTTTTTCGAGTCCGACAGATGTAGCTTTTAACAATGCCAAGGTGTGGAATTTGTGAATACCGCTATTGACATCTCGCTACATGCCTGTTATGCTTGGTTCAACAGATATACTGGGCAATGAACGGGACAAGTACCTGTTGCTGAGCAGCAGCGAGCTGCGGGCCGGTGCAACGCAGCAGCCAGCAAGAGCGAAATCCACCCGCGAGCCCGCGCGATGAGCGCCACCGGCCGTCTCCGTTACAAGACAGCATTGAGGTCTTTCTTCGCATTACACCGGGAAAGACGAATCAAGGTGGCACCACGGCTACATATATTCAACGTCGCCGTCCTTTTAGCGGACGGCGGCGTTTTTTTGTGGGTCGCAGCCTATAATTCATCGTTTGGGCATTTGTTGTTGAGGAGGGTTTCCATCCATCCGGGTGAAAAGTAGGGCCCGATTTATCGCGGCCACCGCCGATTTATCGGCTCGCTCCCGTACATCACCTCAAAGGATGGAGAGCCGTTGAGGAAGGAGTATAGAAGATCATGCTTGATCTCGCTTTTATTCGCAGCCATCCAGATGCCGTCAAAGAGGCGGCACGGGTCAAACGCAACGACATCGATGTCGACTACTTGCTTGAAGTCGACCGGCAGGTCACGGCCCTCCAGCGCCAGGTAGAGGACATGCGAGCGCAGCAGAACCAGCTTTCGAAGCGTATCAAAGAGGCCGGGAAAGACAAGGAGCTGCGCGACAGGCTCATCGCGGAAGGCAGGCAGCTCGCGGAGCAAATCAAAACCATCGAGCCAAAGCTGAACGCACTGCTTGAAGAACGGCAGCAGTTGCTCTACCTTGTCCCCAATATTCCTGATCCCAGCGCACCGGTAGGCGCTGACGAGAGCGATAACGTACCGGTTAAGTACTGGGGGAAGCCGCCAACGTTCGATTTTGAACCGCTCGATCACTACAGCCTGATGCAGCGGCTCGACCTGGTGGATATCGAGCGAGCCGTCAAGATCGCGGGCGCGCGCAGCTACGTGCTCAAAGGGGACGCGGCACGGCTGGAACTGGCGCTGATGCACTTTGCTTTTGATCGCATTGCGCGCAAGGGCTTCACCCCGCTGATCGTGCCTGCGATGGCACGCGAATTCTGCTTCATCGGCAGCGGCCAATTCCCCAAGGGGCGAGACCAGGTCTACGCCATCGAGGATGAAGATACGTTCCTCGTGGGCACCGCAGAAGTCTCGATCACTGGCATGTACAAGGACGAGATTCTCAAGGAAGAAGACCTGCCCATGACGTTCGTTGGCTTCTGCCCCTGTTTCCGTAAAGAAGCAGGCACGTATGGCAAGGACACGCGCGGCGTCTTCCGCGTTCACCAGTTCAACAAGGTGGAGCAGTACGTGATCTGCAAGGCCGATCACGAGGAGTCGGTGCGCTGGCACGAGCAGTTGCTGGCGAACTCGGAGGAGCTTGTGCAGGCGCTGGAGCTGCCCTACCGCGTTGTGAATGTGAGTACCGGCGACATGGGCGATGGGAAAGTCGGCATGTACGACCTGGAGTGCTGGATACCGAGCGAAGGCCGGTATCGCGAGACGCACTCGTGCTCGTACTTCCACGAGTGGCAGGCGCGGCGGGTGAATATACGCTACCGCGACGCGGAGGGCAAAGTGAAGTTTGTACATACGCTGAACAATACGGCTATTGCCTCGCCGCGCATTTTCCTGCCTCTGCTGGAGACTCACCAGCAGGCCGATGGCACGGTACGCATTCCCGGGGCGCTGCGCCCGTACATGGGAGGCCAGGAGTACATCATGCCACGGCATAAGGGGTAGACTGCGTTTATGCTTACCCTGCAGGAACAACTGGAAGATGCTGCAGAGTTGATGCAGCAGGCGAAACGTATCGTCGTCCTCACCGGAGCGGGCATCAGCACAGAGTCGGGCATCCCCGACTTTCGCAGTCCCGGCTCCACCTGGCAGCAGCAGCCTCCCGTAAGCTACCAGGATTTCATCAGCAAGCCGGAGGCCCGCCAGCAGTACTGGCAGACGCGGCACAGGCTCTCCGCCCAGGTGGCGGCGGCGCGGCCGAATGCCGCGCACCGCGCCCTGGCAGAACTGGAACAGAGGCAGGTCTTGCTGGGCGTCATCACGCAGAATTTCGACGGGCTGCACCAGGATGCCGGTCACCCGCCCGAGCACGTTATCGAGCTGCACGGCACGTCGCGCTTTGCTGCCTGTACCCTCTGCGGAAGGCGTTCTTCGATGGCAGAGCTTCAAGAGTGCATAAATGCTGGAGAGGTCGATCCACGCTGCCCGGTCTGCGGTGGATTCCTCAAGGCAGCTACCATCTTATTCGGGCAGCGCGTGCCAGAGGCCGAACTTGCACGCGCCAGGGCTCTTATCGGCGAGTGTGATCTGCTCCTGGTAGTCGGGTCATCCCTCAAAGTGGTACCCGCCGCAACGCTGCCGCGCCTGGCGCTCCAACGTAACGTCCCTCTGATCATCGTGAACCTCCAGCCCACGCCCCTCGATGACTACGCCGAGGTCGTCATCCACGAGAAGGCTGGCCTTGTGCTCCCGCCCCTCGTGACAATGACGCACTGATCTGCTGAGTAGAAATGTAGGGGCGACCCTTGCGGTCGCCCTGGAAGGGCTTGCGGACGCCGTCCAGGGGATGGTGTGGCCCTGAAAAGCTCCCACCTCTCATGACGATGACGCGCTAGTTATGCGAGGTCCAGATATTGCCCGGGCCCGCGTAGCTGCCAGCCTCGCCCCAGGCAATCTGTGTGCTGCCGCTGTCATCCACCGACATCGAGAAGTAGTCGCCATAG
>WNGN01002433.1_pt1 | contig 15432 bp, 16 predicted proteins | sample 5400561 | NCBI WGS metagenome assembly WNGN01 (sample SAMN13153379, study PRJNA577476) | soil metagenome | isolation source: 115 cm soil or saprolite under Garry oak tree replicate 2 | place: USA:California | collected 2016-06-15
TATCGATAACGTTCCGTTTACTCCAGCCATGTCGGAACGGCGTGCAAACTGGGTCCCTGAAATCGTCCAGCTTCCAGTGACGAATCCGCCTGTCGCATAGCCTGAGCCATCACCGGCAACCTTGTACACATCAACGGACGCTCCGTGCGAGTTGATAGTCTCAGCTCCGAGAATCGTCAGCTTCAGGGTACCTGTCAGATTGAGAGGACCCGATAGTGTAGAAAAGTTGTAGGTCCAATAATCGCCCACATTGACACTGAGACCACTAACATCTCCCTTTACTGGAACGACCGCAACAAGTCCAAGAATCATGAAAGAGAGCAGCAATAGCGAACGGGAAATTCTCAAAGCATTTCGCAGTCAAGTATTACTAATCCTCTCTCATTAACTCTACTATAATCGACCAACACAGGTGGTGTCCACACGAGAATCCCGTGGACGAACATCTCTGTTCTTTCCTATCCCCGCGGGCTTTCTTTTTCAGCAGTCTAAATCGCTTCGCTGATCATGAGGAGCATTTTCCCTGCTCCGCATATTTTTGATCCGTGAATATGACGATGATTTCTTGATGCACTTGTGTACATGGATGGTATATTGTGGCTCCGATGCGTAGCGTGTGAAATCGATGGGCTCTTACTCGAAGGCTGGCGCTGCTGGCGTTGTTTTACTGGTCACTATCATAGAGGATGCTGGGCTGATCGCCTGGCTGGTTCTAGCCCCCGCCTCAATGTTCTACCAGGGTATCCCAATCGCCCCGCTCTTACTCCTGCTCGTCCTTCTGGTCGAGCATTCGATTATGCAGCGGGCGGAGAATCCGAATTTTACCAGAAAAGTATTCGCGCAAATATTGGGCTTTAGCTTGCTTGAAGTGGTCAACTGGAGTGTATGGCTGACCCTCCTCTCGAATACTTCGTCCCTGCTCTCGATGAGTTCGCTCATTGCCTCGCTCTACTTTTTCGTCGGTTTCTATATTGAACACCAGATTACCGAGAACGTAATCACACAACAGCCGTATCTCCGCTTTAGAAACCCAAGAGGTGCGATCACAGCTGGTGTAATTCTTGAGACTCTCAGCGAAGGTGTCGGAGCACGTCTCTGGCTGCTTTATGGACCGATCGGTCCCGCATTCCTAGTCCTTGGTTCTTTGATAGAACACTCGATCCAGTATGTCGTTGGAAGACTGCCAGCCGCGAGTCCTCTCGTGGACCGCGAATCCGCGGGCTAGAAATCAGCGGCTTGGCGATGGGTATAGAGCTATCTCAGAATTCGTTCAGATGTCGGCGCATTGATTCGAACTGGTTGTCGAAGTAGCATGATAAGGTTAAGCGACATCGTACGCGGGGTTAAGCAGAGAAAGTGTGCAGTGAAAGAGTCTCGTCCAGACTGCTATTACCGGACGACGATCTCAGCCCCGCAGGTATTTTCGTCTCGCGATAGTTCTGAAGGAAGAGGAAAGGATCATAGGTGACTGCGTATGCCGTGTCTCAGACCCTGAGAACAGAGAAGATTTTTCGAGGATTATCGGACAAGCATACATTGGTTTCTTCTTCTTTAGTCGGGAGGTCTGGGGTCATGGTTACGCAACTGAGGTTGCTGGGAGTCTGATTGCGTTCGGGTTTGAACAACTTGGACTGGCAAAGATCTGGGCATGGTGTGACACAGAGAACGAGGCTTCTGTGCGAGTCCTAGAAAAAGTAGGCATGAGACGGGAAGCTCACTTTCGCAAGAGCGTGATGGTTCAAGGCGAATGGCGAGACTGTTTCGTCTATTGTCTTCTGAGCGACGAATGCGTCCCAGAGATCAGAAGTCGTTCTCAATAGGTGCAGAGGGTGTCGCAGAATATGTACCGAACCTCAACCTCGCAACCGACCGCATATACGGGAGTGTCAGCGTCTAGCAACTGATTCAGCCGTCTTCATACTTGACACGCATGTGTCCAAAGCAACCGGAAGAAAGGACCAAGGAAGAAAACCCTGGCTATGCGGAAGCCCACGTGACAGTCGCTGGGCTAGGCAACCCTCCGTACGATAATTCTCAGGCACAGCATGGGACGGAGCGCATCAGCCTACTATGGCGCTTCTCTCAAAGCATTGTGTGACCGTCTCGAAATGGAAATCGAGCTAGAAGAAGGCGACGATCAACTGATATGTAAAATTCATAGTGTTGATAGAGAGAAGAGCCTGGTCCAAAACCCTTCAACAAATGGCTAACTGAACAATCGACAACGAGTGCGATCTGCGCATGGCGCTCATCCGCGTGTGCCCGGTGATCGACGCAGGGATTCTTGGGCGTCTTTTGAGGAAACTGGCTACCTACTGTTTTAGACTGGAATTCTCGCGGTTTGGCAGCTCCGTATTTTGAGAACCGATACAGCCGTATCGCTGTTGCAGGTATTCCGTCCACTAATTTCTCGGTCTCCCGCCAAGTATGCCCCCGCCCGTGAGCATTAGTCCTTCAATTACGTACCCGCGCCACGCTTGGCTTCGTCCGCTCGTCGATTGGTTGAGCTGATTTCTATCAGCTCCTTCACTAAAGTGCGAATGTCTAGAAGAATTTCCATCTGGATCATGTAAAAGTCCATCATGGTCCGGCTTCTTCCAGCCTGTCTGATGATTTCTTCGTTAGTCCTCATCTTACAGTCAGCCCTGGCGCACGAATGAACACCTCTTAGCTTCTTCCACGCTAACCTATTTGCCGCCGCTGATAGTTTGCGATGCCCAGAGAACTTTCCCGAACTCGGCTCATTGGACCAGCCCGGTCCAGGGCTGCCTACATATGTTGCCTGCTCTACTTGGTCGCATTCTGGGCATTTGAACTGGACGTTTTTTAGCCGAAAACGATGCTTCCGGCTATTCCTTCAATCCTGGATCTTCACTTCGATTCGTCCATTCGCCGCCACCCTCAGACTAAACTGAGAGCACGAACACGCGCTACACTTCGTCTCGCCAGAGTCTGTCCTAGGGCTGTGATTCAGCCTGTAGTGTCCACATTCGCAGTCGTCAAGCGGGTATGGAAATCTCATCCAGTACTGTATCTACGCGAAACCGGAAATAGGTTATGTCCACGGGTGAACACAGATGCAAGCAAGACCCCGCATCTCCCGAAATTTTCAAAAACGTCCACAATCAACGAAACTGAAATCGGCTGCGGCCCTATCGAGTTCGACGGTACCGGAGCTGTGTTTTCACCATCTGAACGCATACCAAAAGAATCCAGTGACAAAGAGCCAGGCCAAGCTACTCCAACCGTAGAGAAGAGGAGTCTCGTGACTAGCTTCGCTCGGAGTTCTTCCGGTCCTTTCTCTTTCATAGATCTTCAATGAGACGGCCTCTTCCATGAAGAGCATATGCGCCCGCCGATCCGATCGCCGGGGGGGAATACTGTAACGCCGAAGATCGGAGAGGGGACAAGAGTCGTGGTTCGCTTAGGTGAGCCCCAGAGGCTTGTTATGGTCTTTTGAGTGGAAGCTGACGCGGAAACGTGGTAGTTTGTTTTAGAGCGTGTCGAAAATATATCGCGAGCGATCAAACTAACATTCCTCAACGCTGATAATTGGCCGACGATATCATCTGATCCTTTCCTGGATCCACCACATATATTCGATTGTGGTTGAATGTTAGCACTATTGTTTGATTTGACTAACATCGACGATCGATCACTCTTTTTTCTTTATTGTATTCTCTAGCGTTGAACGTGTGCTGCCAACTGATATCGATCAAAGCCTAGGATGGTGTGTGAACGGACAACGACCCAAGTCTCTGGGCTTAACGAACGCTCGACTCCACAGACCTCGATTCTCGTCGACAGTCAGATCAATTTTCGCAACGACATAGCAAAATGGTCATGCGCCTGTAGAATCCTAGAATCTGCTGGCTATCGCATCCAAAAATGGGACTCATCAGACTTAACGGTTCCGCGACCTTGCGCTCGAAGGGGTCGAAGATATTGGCCACCGAAACAGGATAGTCGGCATTCACAGCCAGAAAATGTAAGTCTACCCTGACGACAATGCTCGTAGCAGTCTTCAGCAACCGATACTCCACAGACGCCATGCAAGTCACGGTTGCCCACACTGTGGAATCAGCCCAGGCGTACGCTGGAGTCGCCGAACATATGGCGTGACGTAAACGGCACGATACTCGAAGACCACATCCGGGAACCATCGAATTATCCATCAGGTATAATGCAAATTAGGCATTCCGAGTCTCAGGAATTTTTTGGGTTTAGCTGGGCATACAAGTATATCCAAGGATAGAAATCGAATAGGCTAATCATCAACGCTTATTATCAGCCGATCAGTCATTGAAAGCTAGACGCTTCGTGACCAGCGTAGCTGATGCAAGCAGTGAGACCGGACGCTTAGAGCAGAGCTGGCTCTCCGATCGCTGGAATGGGATTCGCCGACCCTACTCGGCAAACGATGTTGTTAGACTTCGGGGTACAATCCGTCCCGAGTACACTCTCGCAAGAATAGGTGCTGAGAAATTCGAGCGCCTCTTGACGGACGAGGCCTACATTCCAACGCTAGGTGCACTTACAGGTGCCCAGGCGCTTCAAATGGTTCAAGCAGGCCTAAGAGCCATTTACATGAGCGGCTGGCAGGTAGCAGCGGATGCTAACCTTTCTGGCCAGACATACCCGGACCAGAGTCTCTACCCTTCCAACAGCGTTCCGAATCTCGTAAAGAGAATCAATCAAGCTTTCCAGAGAGCCGATCAGATACAATACTTAAGCGGGAAGGGAAAGATTGACTGGTTCGCCCCGATAATCGCCGACGCCGAGGCGGGGTTTGGAGGCCCTCTCAACGCGTTCGAGCTGATGAAGGCAATGATAGAGGCCGGAGCGTCGGGGGTACACTTCGAAGATCAGCTTGCATCAGAGAAAAAGTGCGGCCATTTGGGTGGGAAGGTTCTGGTCCCGACTCACCAGTTCATCAGGACCCTTGTCGCGGCCCGGCTTGCAGCTGATGTGATGGGTGTCCCAACCTATCTAGTGGCGAGAACGGATGCGGTTGGAGCGAAGCTTCTCTCGAGCGACGCTGATCCGCGAGACCTTCCGTATATGACAGGGGAACGAACCGCGGAGGGTTACTATAGACTCAAACCGGGACTACAAGCGGCAATCGCGCGTGGCATAAGCTACGCGCCATACGCCGACCTCATATGGTGTGAGACTGCGACGCCAGACCTCGACGAGGCTAGAAGGTTCGCTGAAGGCATCCACAGAGTCCATCCGGGTAAACTGCTCGCGTACAATTGCTCGCCCTCATTCAACTGGGAGAAACACCTCGATCCCCGCGTAATCCGTAGCTTCCAGAAAGACCTGGCCTCGATGGGTTACAAGTTCCAGTTTGTTACCCTCGCCGGCTTCCACAGCCTCTCAGTCTCCATGTTCGAACTCGCCAGACAATACGCGGTCGAGGGAATGTCCGCCTACGTTCGCGTCCAAGGAAAAGAGTTCGAAGCGGAAAGAGAAGGCTACTCCGCAGTAAAACACCAAGCGTTCGTAGGAACAGAATACTTCGACGAGGTTTCGACCGTAATCTCAAGCGGAACATCCTCAACAACGGCAATGGATGAGTCTACAGAGACAGCTCAGTTCAAAGAGCAGACAGCCGTGGCGACTCCTCCAATCCGCCGCTCGGAACATGATCACGACAAGAGTCAATAGAGTTGAATTACCATTCTAGGCCGATGGTCGGGCCGAAGTCTAGTTCAGACCATAGAGCCTCATGATACCATCTCCGACCCTCGAGGGCTTCGACGAGATACTGACGCCTGAAGCGCTAGCCTTTGTCCGCGACCTGGTCCGAGAATTCTCTCCACGCCTAGACTCGCTGCTGCAGAAGAGAACCCTCGCTCATGCGCGGCTTCGAACTGGAACACTTCCCAATTTTCTCGACGAGACACATGAAATTCGAGACTCCGACTGGAAGGTAGGACCAGTCCCAGCCGACCTTCGCGAGCGGCGCGTCGAAATCACAGGCCCGGTCGACCGGAAGATGGTGATTAATGCTCTCAATTCGGGCGCTGATGTTTACATGGCGGATTTCGAAGACTCCCACTCGCCAACCTGGAAGGGAACCTTGCAGGGTCAAGTGAACCTTCGAGACGCAGTCGATAAGACCATCACATACACGGGTCCAGATGGACGAGAGTATAGGCTCGGAGAAAAACTTGCGACACTCTTTGTCCGACCTAGAGGCCTACACCTCACCGAGAAACATATCCGGCTTGGGCCCTATTCGACTCCAGCTTTCCTTTTCGACTACGGTCTCTTCGTCTACCATAATGCGAAGAAATTGGTTGGTCGCGGGACCGGGCCGTACATCTACATTCCTAAACTGGAAAGCTATTTGGAGGCCCGCCTCTGGAACGACGTCTTCGACTACACAGAAAAAGCTCTGAACCTTCCCCGCGCTAGCATCAAATGCAGCGTCCTCATCGAGACTATTCTCGCAGCTTTTCAAATGGAGGAGATCCTCCACTCGTTGCGCGAGAGGATAACGGCCCTCAACTTCGGCCGCTGGGACTACATCTTCAGCCTCATCAAGTTCCTTGGTGAGGACCCAAAGTTTGTCGTCCCTGAAAGACCATTACTCCCGATGACCGCGCCTTTCCTCAAGTCCTGCTCTGTCCTGCTCGCGCAAACCTGCCACAAAAGAGGCGCCTACGCAATCGGCGGAATGGCTGCACAGGTACCCATCAAAGGAGACCCGCGATCACAGGAAGCCATCGACAAGGTCCTTGCCGACAAGAAGCGCGAACTTTCAGAGGGATACCAGGGCGCGTGGGTCGCTCACCCAGGACTTGTACCCGTGGTCATGAGAGTCTTCAACGACCACCCTGCAGAATCCAATAACGGTAGAGAGATCGTGCAGGTGCGCCGTGAGGATCTTCTCAAAGTCCCGGAGCCCAAGATAACCGAGCAAGCAGTCAGAGCGAACATTGCCGTCAGCTTAAGGTATCTGGAGTCTTGGCTGGGAGGCCTTGGTTGTGTCGCGATCAATAACTTGATGGAAGACACGGCGACGGTTGAGATTTGTAGAGCGCAGATCTGGCAGTGGATTCATCACTCCACCAAACTGGTCGAAGGACCCACCATTACGCGCAAGTTATTCCGATCAATGCTGAGAGAAGAAACAGGGCGAATAACTGAAGAGATCGGATCGCGAGTCTATCGCACGAGCAACTACAAAGGCGCGGAAGAGTTACTCGACAAACTGACTACTAGCGATAGATTCCCCGAGTTCATGACGTTAAAGGCATACGATCATCTCGCGTGACAACCGGTCCATCCGACCGGTAGAGAACTCGGAACGCTGATTGTCTTTTGCGATAATCGCTCTTAGCTTTGTCTGCCTTTCGTCCCAGTCTTCTTCTCAATGCTGCGGAGGTTGACTTCTCGTACGAATGCTTCTGTGATGATGTCGAGGGAGTCGATCTTCTCTTGCATCAGAACATCGGTTATCTTCAGCGGATGCTCAGGGATGAGCAGGTTATCGTTTGAGGCAACAAAATGCTCCCAGTTGATTCCAACGTCGAGCACAGTGTCAGCCAGTTCCTCGTCAGTCAGAGTAGCGCTCTTTGCCTCGTTGATGAAGTTCTGAAATTCCTCGTCGGGCACTTGTAGATCTGTTACCGTACGAATGGGAGTCGGAGTCGTCCCTCCGAGCTCGTGAGCAAGAGTGTAGGCGAGAAAGGTGAAGTTTTCGATCTCCGTAAAGTGCTTCATCCGAACCTCTAGCGGAGTATCCCCGCTAGGATTGGACTCTGGAAAATCCGAGACCTGAGAAGCGCTCGTCTGTGGGTCTACGAATCGGAAGACCCGTGACAGTTTCAGCGGGCTCGATTCCCCTATGGTTGTCCTAGGGGAGTTTTCTTCGGTCCACGACTCTCTACCTTTTGTTTGCGAGGCCATCTTGCAGTCCTGCATTCGATAGCGGTTAGACTATTCATTTTTGATCTGCAACCCACACCGCGACGCAACGGTACTGCTTTGGCGTCTATGGGTCCCGACTTGAGAACTCTTGGCGTCTACTCTTCGCGGTGATCGTCTGCAAAATAGCGCATGGAATCAAGGAGCTTATCCATATCGGCTCTCGGTTTTCGCGCTCGGGGTCGGCGGCTCGTGCTCCGTGGTCTCGTGGCTCGTTCGACCGTGTCTACAACCGGCAATGATGATATAGATGGCGCCTTCGCTTCGTCGGAGAGGAGACGCCATTCTTTGCTCTCCCCGCGCCCGCTGCGCATTGAACCCATCAGAGTGAAGGTGCCAAGGGCGAAGACCGACATTGTAACCATCGACAAGAGAGCATCGGCGATGATGTTCGTCTGGAGAAGGCTGATCACATACTGCTGGAAATAGGCGTCGTTCAGGTATTCTTGGTACATCCAGACTGTCAAGGAGAGGATCGTAGCCGCCTGAGCGAGGATGATGATCTTAAGATAGCCAGGGATTGCTCTGTATGAGTGATTGGATTGTTCAGTTGTAGAGAGTGACATCCGCATAGTTCGCTCGCACTTATCGTACGTTAGATACTCTTCTGTTCAATCTAAGCAGAACGAAACTCCACCCGAATACTCGAAGTAACTTCCGAGTCCTCGGGGTCGCGTGGAGTTTCTGCTTGGATGATCAAGGAACTTAGTATCCAACTCTCAAAGTTACAACATCGAGTTAACGGCGTTCGCTTTCTCAATCGCCGTTGAGAAATGTCTCTGACAAAACAGGTCCTAGTATCGAACACAGTAGAAGTTCACAACTCGGCAATGAGTAAGGTGAAGGCGGGCAAGTACCTTTGTGTCTGCGGACACTGCGACCATCGTCTTCAGAGTGACTGTCTCAGCAAGGGTTGCTGGTGCTGTACTGCTCAAGTTCAGCTCTCTTAGAGTCAACCTGTGATTCAATCTTCTGCATTGCCAGGGTAGTAAGCTGATCTCAGGATTTGTGCTATATGCCGAAATTTATGCCGATCTCGACCTGTGTGAGCCGACATGGCTCAACATTAACAGTCAGAGGCAGTTGGTGCCACCTACCTCGGCATTTGAGGGAAGGGTCAAGGGATAGCCTGTGAAGCTCACGTGGTAGTTTCCTGGTTGCACGAAGATTCGAAAACTCCAGTCTTCAATTTGCACTGGGTTAAAGTCCAACTTACCGAGACTTGGTCGACGTTTCCGTCTGGGCTCGAACCGGAACGCTACCTTGAGGATCTTGACATGTTCCGCGGCCGTGTCTGCGGATCGATAGGACAGACCCCCCCAAGCGTGTGGGGTCTGTGACGGAGCTGTCCGTGAGATTAGCCAAGATCCTTCGGGAAAGTCAACAGTTTCTCGTCAGTTGCTGCGACCATTCTGGACTGGGACAAAGACTGGTGCATCGATCATAGTTGTCCTGTTCGCCATTTCGACTGTCGGTGCCGGATTGTGTTTTTCTGCTCGCCCGTCAGGTCCCTATTGTTCGAATGGTGCGGTGAACTATCCCTCGTGTAATAGTTGCGGCTCGTCTGAGGCATACAGCTCGTCAACAAAGGTGTGTTTCTGCACAGACCATTCTGTTAATCCGCCAGCTGCAATCGATTTTGTGGGAATAACGCGATCAATCCTCCAAACTGCGACCCTTGCCCTGATAATCATACAGATGTCGTCTGCCCACCCGGCTCACCTCCTGAGACCGACAAGACCGAGAACGGTTATCGCTTCGCATATCCACTCTCGTAAGGCTCGGACTGTGCTTTTTCAGAAAGGAAGATGCCGTTATCGACGATCTGGAGATATTATTTCGGACGGTTATGTGGTGATTCTTAGGGTTCGCATGCCCCAGACTCGTTCGACAGTGTAGAGTTTGACTTCGCTGATTATAAGCGGTGTCCTGATAGATTTCATGTTTTGTGGTGTGAATTCCATGTAGAGAGGTATGCCGGGTGTGTTGGTGTATAGTGCGCGGTCGACCATGTAGAGCCTGTTGAGATCTTGGAGGCTGTTGCAGACTGTCGCTTTGATCCGCAGAACCTCCTCGCTGATAGTGTCCAGTAAGACCTGGTCTGTGTATCCGGAATCTAAGACCCGTAATTCGCCTATGCCACCTGGGTCAAGCTTCATGTCTCAACCAGCCAGAGCACATCTAGGAACAGTGCTCTACGAGTAACTAGTGCTTCGCCGCTTATAATTCGTATCGCAACCCACGCGGCCCGCGCATGGAAAATCCATCGATACTCCACGTTCTTCTGTGATTCCGTGAAAACGTCAAATGAACAGTTCCACCACCATCAATGAATGTTGTCCGTTGCTGACTGTTTGGTAGCTGACGAGTATCTCCCTGAAATTCTCTTCTTTGGACAAGAGTTAAGTCAAATCCAGACTTGAAGGGTCTAACACGTTGTGGAAACCATGACTTACAAAGCGTACATAGACAACATCAGGGCCAAGACCGGTAAGGACCCCGAGTACTTCCAGAAACAGGCAAAAGAGAAAGGGTTGGTATCGCATGCAGAGCTACTCTCCTGGCTCAAATCAGACTGCGGCTTGGGACACGATCACGCCAACGCCATCATTCTGTACATCAAGGATCCTGAACTCGCCAAAAAGAAGCTAGTGGAAGACGCAAAAAGAGAGAAAGCCAGAAAATAGTCTATCTCTTGCCCTCGCCCCACCGGTCTTGTGTTGAGTGCGCCGGCTAGGTGCAATTATACTCGACACGTCTCAGGTAGATTTCCGGGGCGTATTATCCGTGAAGGGAGGCAGGATGTGGACGGGTTCGATCTTGAACAATACACGCCTCATACCCGGCCGTCGGCTCTGGTACTTGTCCTGTCCTAGATATTTTTTCGCCAGCTTGTCTACATGTTCGTCTGCCCCTTTGAAGGTCACCTCCTTGACGCGTCCACGGATCACTGCCACGTTGAAGGCGTTGGCGGGGTCGTAGATGTCGAGTGCGACTCTGGGATTCCTGAGGACGTTCTTGTGTTTCTGGCTTCCTTCAGTGGTGTTGATGAGGACGAGGTCCCCATCGTGGGTCGACCCATGTTTGAGTGACGTGGGGGGAGCCGTCTGGCATCAGCGTGGCGATGTTCGCGAAGGTTTTGGCCTCTATGAGCTTCTTGACGGAATCTGGAAGCGGCTTTATGTTGTGACAGTCGCCGATCATGTTTTGCCGTATTTCTCTCTTGTGAGTTCAAGACGTCCGTCTGAATATGTAGATGGCCGAGACGTTCGAACCCGCTCGCGGGTTAGCTCTTTCTTGCCCGGAGAGTCTCGTAGTGCAAGATTAGCTCACCATGCTTGAGGCTCTTGACTAAGAGGAGCTTGAGGGTCTGCTGTTTCAGCATCGAACCCGAGTAATGTTTTCCGCGTCCGAGGATGACCGGCCAAACAACCATCCGGTAATCATCCGCAAGACTCCTCCGGATGAACTCTTGGACGAGCGAGGGGCCCGCGTCTACGATGATGTCCTTTCCAGATTCCCGTTTCAGGCGGGCGACGATTCGTTTGAGGTCTCCTTTCGTGATCCTAGAGTTCTGCCATTCGGTCTTTTTCAGAAAGTGAGAGAGGACGATCTTCTGACATCGGCGTAGGAATCGTGAGAACTCGAACAGGTACTCCGGATCTGATGCCTTCCTTGCTGATTCGGTATGGACAGCAACGTGACCTTCGTAGGACCTCCGACCGTACAAGATCGTGTCCACCGAATCACGATGTTCGATCCACATATCGGTGAAACCCTCACCGGCTCCTTCGAAGGAACGTCGGACCCGGGATACTTGGGAAATTCGCCGTACCCGTCGAGTGTCCTGTACATGTTTACCGTGATCTTCCTGGTCAAGGTTTGATCCCGTTCGTCTCCTAGTTGCTACCTGAACAAATTATTCCGTTGAGATAGTTCAGTAGAGTCATTCAGTATCTTCACCCGGTTATTCCGAGTACGTTGGGCCTTGTTATTTGTAGGAGAGCGAGCGGGTTGCCGCTTGGATCATTGAACCTGTAGCAGGGTCCTTCGGGAATCTCGAACTGTTCTCGTTCAGGTTTCCAGCCCTTCTGTCGAAGATCTTTTGACACCGCCTGCAAGTCGCCTACTTGGAAGATCAAGATGCAGCTAGGCGCGGGTCGATGGTCTGCGAGAAGAAGGAGCGGGCCCTCACCGAGTCGAAGAGCGGCGACTCGAGTGCCAAAGCTGGAGATGTCCCAGATCTTCTCAGCTCCCAGGACTTTTGTGTAGTAGTCAACGTCTTTCTGGACATCGGACGTTCCCATGTAGAGATATCTGAGACGCCCAAACGGTGCATCCCTCTTGTCAGTCATCAGTTCTTCAATCAAAGATTGTACGCGCTGAGTTGAAATGTTTCTCGATCAGAGAGACCTGTGAAAAGTTTGTTCTCGTACTAGATACGAAGGAAGATGAGAATCATGATTCTCGCGGCTACGCCGAGAATCGGAGGCAGGACAAGAACGGTTGCGAGTCGGGTGATGACTCCCAGGTCGAAGGGCCAAGTCTGGATCCTGTGAATATCGCTCTGAATCTGGCGGACAATTGAGATTTCACTGGCCAAGGCGTCTTTCTCGTTCGCGTTCTCGAACTGGTCGGAGCGGGTTATGCGATCTTTCAGGCGTTGGACAAGATTGGTATAGCGACGTGTAATCCAGCTGAGCTCCTGACGCCGGGCGTCTTGGAGCCGACGGTGGATACCAACCAAGGGAAGAAGGAAGAGGACGACCCCAACGAGTATCAGTCCGCTCAGGATGATCAGGTCGCTCGCGCGGAAGCTTCCCAGCCCAACAGTTACTCCACCGGGGATTTCCACGTTTATTGTGATGAGCTGGAGGAACGTTACTATTATCGGGAAGATGCCGTAGACGCTTACCAGCCTCATCGAGACAGTGCCAAACGGCTTCAGGCCGAGGGTCCGATCCTCGGTGAAGGGTTTCAGTTGAAACGGAAGTTTTCCGGCCCGATATATCGCCACCATGGAAGAGCCGTATGTCCAGAGGAAGAAGGCAAGGATGAGGAAGAAATATGCGAAGACGAGAACGTGGTTAGAGACAGCCCCTTCAAAGCTCAACGGAATAGGCGAGACTAGGTTGATGACTACGAGGAGTATGATCCAGACTATCAAGACTCTTGAGAGTCGAATGGGCGACGTTCTCAAGCGTAACGTTGTGTTCTCGGGGCTCATCCCGTTCGTATACTCGCTTAGTCGGTCCATTCTTGTGGCAATGTATCTCATGGCGTAAAGGAAGTAGAGCATGATGAGAGAGAGAACTAGAGCCTCGTCAAGGATTAGGCTTCCAACACCCTGCGATGAAACAAGCAAGTATTCTATCGTCGAAAGAATTTTTGTCGGAACGAAGCTGACGATTACGGCACCAAGCCAGAATGGCACCCTCCTAAGGAACCCGCCGACGGGAAGCCCGTTCGAGTAGTGGCCGTTGCTCCTCATGTTCGGCGAGGTGGATCAAAATGCTTAGAGAAGAAGCCTTGCCCTCTGAGTGAGACACGATCTGGCCTAAGACGAAGGCCACTACGCAAGACCTGTCCAAAAATGGTTCGAATTCGTTGAAGTTTTGGCGCCGCCGAGAGGGTTCGAACCTCTAGCCGCGCCGTGTAAAGGCGCTCTGACCAACGGGTTGCTGCAGTGGGATCTTTAACAGCTTCAGCCTCAGCTATTCACTGAGCCCGCTGCTCTACCACTGAGCTCGCGCCCCTGATTGAGGGAACGGCGGCCCGCTACTAGCCGGCGGCAACGGCAATCCAGAGACTCCGTCTATTAAATGATAAGGCCAAAGGCTTCCGCGATTCTAAGACCTAGAAACGAACGTTGGAGTAGCAGCATCAGTCAAGAGACCCGAAAAGACGAATCACCCAGCTGGCCTTCGAGGAAGGAGCACTAGTCCTCAACTTTCAGATCTGGAAGAATGCAGCAACCTTTCGATTATCGGCGATGCGAGAGCTGTGGCCAGGACTGCCAATCCTGCAACCGGATACAGTTGCGAACTAACGAGCGCGGAATCAACTCCTGCCTTTGCCAGCACCAGTGAGAATTCTCCGCGAGGAACTAGTATGCCGCCAATGAGCAATGGGGTCCCGGTTTTCGCTAGACGTGCACCCAACGAGCCACCGACGAACTTTCCGAAAATGGCTGCTCCTAGGATGAGTGCTAAAGGAAGCCCTACAGATAGCGCAGCGCCAACATCGATGAGAGCTCCCATGGAGAGGAAGAAGAAGACGATGAATGCCTCTTTGAGAGGCAGAATCTTCTCCCTCACATAACGAGAATGCTTGACGGGCAGAAAGAATCCTGCCAGCAGGGCGCCTATGCCTGGCGAGAAGCCTAGATAATCGGATAAGACTCCAAAGAGGAACCCGAATGAGAGAGCTAGCAGAAATGAGATTTCTCCAACTTCGATCTCGTACTGGCTTACTCGGTTGATGATTCTCGGACCGAAGTATCTACTGAAACCAAAGGTAGCAAGGAAAAGGAAGCCTGCCTTTCCAGTTACAATCAAAAATGCCGAGGCTTGAACTTGGTTTCCGCTGGCAAGCTCGGGTGTGAGGAAGAGGAGGAAGATTGCTATTAGATCCTCGACTACCATAACCATCATTATTGTAGCTGCGAGGGTTTCGCCGTGTTCATGAGTCCGGTCGGCGACGATCTTCGCTACGATTGCGGTGCTGCTCAAGCCTAGTACCGAACCTAAGAACAGAGAAGTTCCAAGGTTCCATCCTGCGGCGAGACCGGAGAGAACTCCGACTGTGAAGGCTACGAGAAACTCTACAGTGGTGAGTGCTATGGCTTTTGATCCGACGCTCTTGAGATGGCGAGGATCTAGCTCAAGACCTATGACGAATAGTAGCAGAATTATTCCTAGAGTACTGAGGAAGTCAATGGCTGTTGTGTCTCGGATTAGGCCGAGACCGAAGGGTCCGACGACCATGCCCGCGACTAGCTGTCCTACGATCATAGGAAGGCGTAATTTGTAGAAGAGTAGACTGAAGAGGAGGGCTGCTGCGACCGCGATTGCTAGATCGAAGAGAAAGGTCGTGGTCATAAGTTGGGCTTGGCTGGAGACGCGCTCTCTCTACAGCTAAAGCACTTTCCGGCGAAGGACAGGAAGATTTTGGGCTCGAGCCATTTGTGTTGATCACGATTCGAATACGGAGAGGCTCTCGGGATCCGCTCTTCCAGAAGCCTGAGATCTATGCGGGATTCCACAAGACGTACGGACTTATTGCTGGGTTGTCCGTGGTCTTAGCCAAGAATGGCTTTCGACATCGTAGGCGCAATCGTGGTTCTGGTTGGAGGGAACCCGATCCTCGTTGTCTTTCTGGTGAGCATCATAGGCAACATGATCCCATTCTTCCCCGTACCGTATCTGCTGTTCGTGATCACCATCGCATCCGGCCTCCCCGGTCTGGGGCTCTTTCAGATAGCGGCCGTATCCG
>WNGN01004845.1_pt1 | contig 15420 bp, 15 predicted proteins | sample 5400561 | NCBI WGS metagenome assembly WNGN01 (sample SAMN13153379, study PRJNA577476) | soil metagenome | isolation source: 115 cm soil or saprolite under Garry oak tree replicate 2 | place: USA:California | collected 2016-06-15
GCGGGCGAAGCCAGCATGCCTCCCAGTCCAAGCCGGGGAGCAAGAGGAGCTATCAAGCTGGAGCCAATCAGGGCGAGGATGTAGGGGAAAAAACCGCTCACGCCTTCGCTAGGACTGCGGAACGCTTCCTGCCGTACCTCTTGCAAGCCGTAGTTATGCAACTCTTGCTCGATATAGTTCGCGGCGCGATGTTCGCCTTCCGTCGTGGCAACGCGATAACCGATCTCACCGGCCAGCACGTTGATATGCTCCATCTCGCGGTTCATAGCAGTTCCTTCTGTCGAAGCAATAGGCCTGACTCATACAGGCCGGGCAAGCACAAGCCCCCGCACTGCTGCTGCGCCTGCAGCAAAAAGCGGGGCTGCACATGCTTCCAGGGTGGCTCCCGTTGTGTATACATCGTCTATCAATAGGATTGTACGTCCGTGGAAGGCACGAGTTGCAAAAGTCCCCGTACAGAGAAATGCGCCTGCCACATTTTCGCGCCGTTCTTCTGTGCTCAAACCGACCTGTGCAGGCGTGGCCCGGTGACGTACGAGTGCATCATTGAGCAGTGGCACCCCTATCCTTGCAGCGCAATGATGCGCCAGCAGGTAAGCGTGATTATAGCCACGCTGCTGCTGTCTCTCGCTGTGAAGCGGTACGGGGATCACTACATCGGTATGCAGATCATAGTTGATGTAGGCTTCTGCCAGCAGTTGGCCCAGCGGCTCTGCCACGCGAGTATTACTCCTATATTTTAATGCGTGGATGCAGGATCGTAATGGTTCCTGGTAGGCGCCCACGACATGTACTCTACTCAGTTTGAGGGGATGATACTGGCATTGCTTGCAAGTACCCCCGGCAGTGAGGGGTGTGCTGCAATGCCGGCAAACCGGCGCTGGTAGCGGGGAAATCTGCATGACACATGACGGGCACAGGATATACCCACTCTTCTGGCACCCTGCGCAGCATGGTGGGAAGAGGATATCCAAAATATTCTCGGCAAACTTCATAGCAACCCTTGCGCTCATCATGCCCGCTCCAGCTTATACACATAATGCAGGTGCGGCGAGTATGTAATGCTCACCAGCGTCCCCTCCTCCAGGGAACGGTACGTCTCGTAGCTGATACTGAAGGTCATAATCTGTCGCGTAGCATCTTCATCGATGGGATCAAGTGCCACTCCATACCACGAACGCGAGAACTGCGGCAGGAGCCCTGGACGATTTGTACCCCGCCTGGCGACAGTGCGTACTGCTGCCCGCTTGCCAACAACTTTAGCCGTCATTGTACATCGTCCATCCCCGCTGGCGCGTGTGGGATGCAGGTCGCGCCAGCTCCAGAGTGCCAGGAGCGCAGGATAGGGGAGAAACACTACGCCCAGGAACAACAGCGCTATAGAGCCCAGCGGATCGTCGGCCTTGCTGGACCCCGGGAGAGCATAATACTGTCCAGCGCTCTCCAACGCGTAGAGAAAATGCAGCCGTGGCGAATAGTCTGCCGTGACATGTTCTCCGTCAGAGAGAGTTTGATATGCAGCGTTTGAGACTACAGGCGAAACGCTGCTAGGAAAACCTGGCGTGTGCATACGAATGTTAAGGTGCGGGAGGCCATCGAAATTGTTCATCGAATGGCCCGCTACCACGCCAGCAATCTGTAAGGGCGGCGAGAATCCATCCAGGACCCCCAGCGCTAGCGTAATCAGACCTATACCAATCAAAAGCAGCGCGAACAGCGTGATCAATCCACCTATGACCATGGCCTTGCGTGGTTTGATGCCCGGTCGCCAGCTCCACCAGTTGACGGAATCATGATCACGCAAGTCATATTCGTGCTGCCGTTCTGCCCTATCGTCTGACATTCAATACCCGTTGATAAATGGAATGACTCATTTCGTTGCATTTACCCGCGCTAGTATTGCATACCTGGGGTACTGGGTCAAGAAGGGATTACTTCAGAACAGGGGCTCTTTCAATATGATATACTGACAATGCACTTATAAAAACTCTTCAGGAGCTACATTATGGACGAAAAAGCTGCATCCTCTGGCGCGCAGGTGGAGCAATCCACTGACGAACAAAGCCCCACTGCCCTGGGACAGGAACTTGCTTCCGAACACCGAGAAGCCTACGGCACAGCCAAAACAGAAAACCTGCGTGATTCGGGCCTATGGCGTATCTTACTGCCAGGTTTTGTCGCCCTCTGCTGTCTGGCTGTACTGGCAATCCCGCTGGTTATCCTGGCGCTTCTACTACACAACTCTCCAGGATTCGTCTGGACCTGGATTGTAATGCTCATCATTGAGATCGGCGTTGCAGCTATTCTGATCAGGGGGTTCATCAGGATCTTCATGACCCAGGCGGGCAATTATCGGAACTGAAGGTTACCTTCGAGCGAGAGCAGCCAGCGCTTGGCTGGCAATCCTCCGCCGTAGCCCGTGAGAGTCCCATTGCTGCCAATGACGCGGTGGCAGGGAACAATAATGGCCACTGGATTGGCGCCGTTGGCCATACCAACTGCGCGGGAGGCAGTTGGGCGACCGATAGCCCTGGCAATTTCTGCATAGGTGCGTGTCTCTCCATAGGGTATACGCAGCAGTTCTTGCCACACTGCGACCTGGAAGGGAGTACCATGTAAATCCAACGGGCAGGTGAATTCCACTCGTTCCCCTGCCAGGTAACGCCTCAGCTCATCCATAGCATGTTTCAGTGGTGCAATCTCTTCATGCGAAACTACATACGACCTCGGCAGTCTATGCTCAACCCATGCCTGGCCCTCTATTGCCTGCGTTCCGGGTGTCCCTGCCCAGCAGACCCCAGCTTCCGTCGCCATGACAACGCACTCCCCATATAGGCTGGGAGTGCTACTCACATATAGCGATTTCTTTGCTTGTACTACTGCACCCATCGCTTCTCCTCCCTCCTTCACTCCTTAGCGCACGAATAACACCATCAGATCTTCATCCCAGTACTGCTCACCCAGTTTCAGCGCTCGGGGCGTCGTTCCGTACACCTCAAAGTCCAGGGAGCGGTAGAGGTGGCAGGCAGCGCGATTCGTCGTGACGACAGCCAGGTGCAGTTGTTCCAGCCCTGCCAGCTGCTTCGCCTGGGCAATGAGTTCCTGCATCAGCGCTTTGCCGGTGCCGTGCCCGCGCCTTTCGGGAAGGACGTACATACTAAAGACGAGTCCCTTGTGGCGGTCTTTGGTGCCTTCTTCGCGGCGAAACCCGACCATGCCAATCAGCGTCTCCTCGAAGGCCCCCAGGTAAAACATCTCGTCTCCCTGGCGGAGCCGCTGGAGCATGCTCGCTTTGCCCCGCGCAAGCGTTTCTTCATACGTTGAGCCGAATGCCTCCGGGTTGTCTGACAGGGCTTGTAACCGCAGCGCCCAAAACGCTTCCAGGTCGCCCTCGGTAAGCTTGCGTATCACCAAAGTCGTTCTCTTAGGGAATGCTTGCCTCTGGGCCCTGCTCCCGCGACGAAAAAGAGAGGTGAGTCGCACCAGGGAAGCTTCACCATTGTGTTTTGCAGTGTAGCATATCGAAATGTCCAGGTCGAGATGGGCAGAAAAATGAGTGGCCTGGCGGTCGCCAGGCCCCGCGCCTATTTGACGATGATGGTTCCCATCATAAAAGTATGGAACTGGCAATGGTACGCGAACGTGCCTGCTTTGGTAAACGTGAAGCTGAAAGTTCCTCCCTGGGCGCCAATAGGAGTGTTTATGCCGGAATCGAAGCTCTTCCCATCATTGCTCGTTACAGTGTGAGGTGCTCCTGTCGTATTCGTCCATGTCACCGTCGTGCCAACGGAAATGGTCAGCGTGGCAGGACTGAAAGCAAAAGACCCGGAGCTATCGGTCATGATGGTGACCTTCTTTGTAGGGCCGGAGGTAGTTGTTGTCGGCGTAGACGCTGCCGTCGTGGGTGTCGTGTTGCCGTAACCTTTCGTATTGACGGTAGTAGGCGTGCTGCCAGCGGGTGTATTGGTAGGCGCCGCCGTTGATCCGGTAGTAGTGGCATTACCACAGGCCGCGAGCAGGACAAGAGCGCCCAGCGTCAATAGACCAAACCAGCTTCGTGTATGAAGTATCGAAGTAAGTGTTTTTCTTTGCATCTTCTTTGCTCTTTCTCAAGGTGTGTTGCAGTGACAACATAGAGGGGTCACTTGGTGGAGAATACGGCGCCGGGTTACAAGACAGCCAAAAAGCTCTTGACTTTTGCAAGTGCTGCGAGTACACTCATATCCAGAGTCACTGTAGCTAAGTTTGAGTCAATGATGATGACACGCAGATTTAAAGGGGGTGAGTTCTATGAAAAATGTACTAGGAAGTACGGCACGTTGTGTGCGAAGCAATGGAACTCATCCGTTAAGCAACCCTGGAGCGTAGGAGAAGATTTCCCTATGCCCGTAGGTGTTGCTGCTTGGATGCCAGTTCATCCTGGCATTTTCTTTTGCCTCTTTGCCTCCTCACAACGCACTGCGCTTCCTCGATATGAACATACACCAGTTTTGTTTACAGGGAAATCCTCATGAAGTATGCACCTGTTATATGCCCCGGGATGGAGCTTATAGATCCGAGGCATGTTCGTATACACACTGCTAGAGAAAGGCACCAACCGACTTGCTAAGCCCTATTGCCTTAGTCTGCCCGGAATCAAATGATCGCCACTCCACAGGAGAGGAGGTGAGAGCATGAGAGGCAAGCTACGCGATAAACGCATTGATGCCAGGCGCGACAAACTATCACGTCAACTGATGGAGCGCCGCCGTGGCGCCAAGCGGGAAAGCCGTGCGGCCGTGACTCTTGCCTGGCAAAACCAGTTGCTGGATGAAGAGGCCTACGACGGCCTGTTAGACGGCGAGAAGCCGCTCGTCACAGAGATCAAGAAATAAGGGGCGCGTGAATGCGCCCCTCCGTCGATACGCCGGCTACCAAAACCTGCGGCGGCTATCCCTGCGTCACGGTATGTCCACCTCCGGGAATAAGCGACGTGCGATGACCAGCCGTTGAATCTGGGCAGTCCCTTCAAAGATATCAAAGACTTTTGCATCGCGGAACCACTTGTGAATCAATAGCTTGCGCTCGGAGTTTTCACCAGGAGCGGTGATGCGTACAGCCGCCGCCGTCGCCTTCATGATCAATCCCCCGGCGTAAGCTTTGCACATCGAGGCTTCTTTTGAATTGGGCGTGCGGCGGTCAAGCATCCAGGCAGCCCGCCATACAAGGAAGCGTGCCATCTCCAGCTCCTGCCCGATCTCCTCCAGTTCGGCCTCGATCTCACGTCGCTTCTGCGCTGGATACCCCTCCGGCAGTTCCTCCTGTATCCATTCGCAGGTGGCCTCGTAGGCCGCGCGTGCGATCCCTACCGCCAGGGCTCCCACCATTGGGCGCGTGGCATCAAGCGTTCCCATTGCCGCCTTGAAGCCGGCTTTTTTACTCTGTTCGCGCCCGCTGAGCAGGTTCTCCCTGGGAATGCGACAATTCTCGAAGATCAACTCGGCCGTCTGCGAGGCGCGCAGACCCATCTTCTGCTCGATGCGGCCGACATTAAAGCCAGGTGTGCCCTTGGGGACGACGAATGGGCGAATGCCCTCTCTTCCCAGGCTCTTATCGATTGTAGCGAAGGTGATAACCAGATCGGCGCGTGCTCCGTTAGTGATATAGTGCTTGTGGCCGTTGATCACCCACTCATCGCCGTCCAGAACAGCCGTAGTGGACATGCCCGCTACATCCGAACCAATACCGGGCTCCGTCAGCGCCAGCGCACCCCAGTGCAATTTCCCATCCATGTATGGCCCGAGAAACCTCATCTGCTGCTCGGGAGTGCCCTGCGAAAGAATTGGAGGAGCAGCAAGTCCTGGCCCGGGAATAGCTGTGGAGAGCGCGGCATCGCCCCATGCCATCTCCTCCTGCGAAATCACTGAGAGCACATTCCCCTGCTTCTCGTCCTCGCGCTCTGCCTGCTGGCGAGCCTGGCCCGCTGCGCCCGCCCAGAACCGTTTCTGCATGTTCCAGAAAAACGCTTCTGGTATCTCCTCTGTCTGATCGCACTGCAGCGAAATAGGTCGCATCTCTTCAAGCGCGACCTGGTGAGCATACTCGCGCGCTTCCACTTGCGTCTTACTCAATGTGAAATCTATCATCGGAAATCCTTTCGAGAGACCCCTGCCTTCAGGCATGGGGAGGAAAGAAAGCTGCACAGCCTCGCACAATACCCCCGAAGGGGGAGCATCAGAAATACGGTCTGACGCTCAGGTGGCCTCAAGAAAGATGAGACCCGTTCCCGTACGAACGTGAGGTGCTCTTCGACAAAGTTATCCGAAGGTTGTCTAAAATCGATAGCACTGACCCTACCCCGCAGGTCTGTTTAACCATCGCTCGCAGAGCATGGAACTAGAGCAAGCATTCCAAGGTGCCTATGTTTTCTCCGGTAACGTAGCCCGATGGGGATTCCTCCCCCTGGCTGAGTCTAGTCAGACCTTAGAGTGGCTTACAGCAGACGGGCGGAAGTCACCCCAACTGCAAGCCCACGCCGTGATCGGCGTGGGGTGTCTGACTTTATCTTACTCCATTTCTGCTGCGTCGCGTACCCACATCTCAGCAGGGTGATCCTGTAAGAAACCTGCCCCGCCCAGGACCTGGATAGCATCAATCGTAGCCGACTTTGCGATCTTGATCGCCTGGTGCTGAGCAGATTCCGCCTCGCGCGTGTAATCTGCGCATTCATCACCCTTGTCCCAGCTTTGCGCGGCCTTCCACACGAGAAGGCGCGCCGCGTCGAGCTTCATCGCCATCTCCGCGATCATGAAGGCGATGCCCTGGTAAGAGGCAATGGGACGTCCAAAGGCGTAGCGATCTTTAGCGTAATCCTTTGCATACTCAAGCGCCGCCCGCGCCATCCCGCACGCCACGGCCGCGCGGAGTATCTGGTAGAGGGTAGCCGCCCGTATCACTCCACTATTGCCGGGCTTGCCCAGTACCTGTGTGCCAGGCACGGCTGCGTTTTCAAAGATGAAAGATGCGCTCGGAGCAGCGCTCAACCCCAGCTTCAAATCGTCTCTCTTTATCGACATACCCTCCATCTCTGCCGGCACAATCACTGCGCACAATCCTTCGGCCCCCGCTGTGCCTTCTTGCCGCGCCAGTACAACGCTCGGATTAGACCCGGTCCCGTGAATGACGCTGCGTTTGGTACCGTTGATAAAGCCGTGTTCACCACGCCATTGAATCGTCGTATTGATCTCCGCCAGGGTATAGCCGCCAGTGCGTTCAGCAAAGGCAAAGCTGCCGCGCTGTAAATATCCTTGACGTTCATCGCAGAATGGAGGAATGTAACGCTGCTGCTGGCTTTCATTGCCTGCCAGTGCTACAGCCAATGGACCCATCAGTGAGCCGATAACGTTCAATGCCAGGCCGCCATCACCGAAGCCTAGTTCTTCAGCAATCAAAGTGTAGGAGATCGCCTCAATGGCGCCTGAGCCTCCAAAGGCCTCAGGAAATGGTGTCGTCAGGCCAGTTTGTGCCAGCGTCTTCATAAGCTCCGGCGCGATATCGCCTCTCTTCTCGGCGTCACGAGCGCGCGGGCGCAGCTGCTCGCTGGCCACACTATATGCCAGGTTGCGTATCTCTTCTTGCTCCTCAGTCGGGGCGAAGTTGAGCATGGACTCTTTCCTTTCATTGACATTCTTTCCCGGAACCGAAGCCAGGGATCATGTGCCACAAGAGGTGATAAGGAGACAACCTTATTTACTGTAGTATTTATTGTACGTGATGGGTTTGCTTTTTACCAGAGTTGAACCGTTCTCAATCCTTAGCGTGCAAGGCGTACATTCGCGGGAAAGCCGCTGAACGTGGCGTGCAATACCTCTACGCCTTCCTGGTTAATATAAGAAGCAGTCGCCAAAAATAGGCGTTTGGCCTCGTCCTTCTCTGTAAAAGTGACCGTACAGGTGATCGTGTCCCCGACATAAACAGCCTGCACGTACTGAAAGCTCATCTCCGTCGCCAGAAAGCCGATCATGCCTCCAATGTGCGTGATCATACTCGCCGTGAGCAGGCCAGGGATGATGCGTCGCCCGAACCAGCTACTCTTGATGAATGGCTCGTCTATGTGGTACGGGTTGTAGTCACCGGTCACTCCGCAGAACAGCACAACATCACCATCGGTAAACGTGCGCCGGAAAGCGAAAACCTGCCCTACCTCAATCGCGTCGAAAGCTTCCTGTAACTGCTGCTTAAACTCAGGTGTCGCGTTAGACATCTAGCCCGCCTCTTTTCGTTTTCTCTTAAACTCAAGTACTTGTCATTGTACATAATCCAGAAAAGCTTTTACCAGTATAGCAGTGTGATCTCCTCGGTGCTTGATGTATTACATCGAATCATATATAACTATCAGATACTAATTTATAGAGAAGAGGATACTTATGACGGAACAGACGATATCCATTTCAGAGGCAAAAAATAAGCTCACCCATTTACCTGAACAGTTCGCAGAGGACCCAATAGCTGTAACTGTGACAAGGCACGGAAAACCGGTTATGACTATCCTACCATATGAGACCTACAAGAAATTTCAGGAAGTACTTGAAACAATAGAGTCGCTGCAAGAGACGTTAGAGATCATGCAGGACGAGGAGTTGATGGCCTCGTTCCGTCAGGGAGTTCAGGAACTAGCAGAAGGGAAAGGTAGACCCTGGGAGGATGTGAAGAAGGAGCTGGGACTGGAATGAAGTGGCAGGTTATCATACTTCCCGTGGCTGAGCAACTACCAGTGGACTGTTACCCTTGATTTGAAGGGCAGACATGTAGTCGGCCCGCACCGCCCCTGCTATACACGGCCTTGACAAGCCGATCCGCGTATAGCAGGGGCGACCCTTGCGGTCGCCCTGGGGTGCGTTTCTTGACGCCCATTTATAGAATCACCTGCTCCGCTCAAAAGCGATCGGCAAATGCTTTACCCCATTAAGAATAAAGCTTGCGCTTGCTTCCAACGACACCTCTGTTACTCGTCTCATCCCTGGTAGGCGCTTGAGCATCACCTCTAAGGCGATCTTCGCTTCGAGTCGCGCCAGTGGCGCCCCAAGGCAGAAATGAATGCCATAGCCAAAGGCGAGATGCCGGTTAGGTGACCGGCTGATATCGAAGCGCTCTGCATTTGGTCCTCTCCTGCGGAGCTAATTCACATTCCGGCCTTGAAGGGAAGGTGTCGCGTCCGGTGGCGTAAGGAGCGAATGGTTTGTCAACTACCAGTACCTTTGTTTCGCTATCATTGAGAATAAATACAATTTCTGTTCGTGCCAGGCGGATGTTTAGTGGCACGATGACCGCTCCCATGCGCGCGCAGGCGTAATACAATTCGAGGTAGCGATGGCAGTTGAGCATCAACACTGCCACGCGATCTCCACGCACTATGCCAAGAGCGGCTAAGCCGCGAGCAAGGGCATCAGTGCGCTGCTCAAAATCGTTCCAGGTATAGCGGGTGTTTCCACATGCGACTGCCTGGTGGCTTCCAAAGGCCTTTTTCGCGTGTGCCAGCCCCTGTGCTATGTTCACCTCGAGCCTCCTTAAATTATCGGTTAACGCCACTGGGGACCCTCAATATATCCTACCTGTACAATATGCTACTTCTCCATGCTCCTGTCAACATCCGCAGGGCTATTCGCAGGGCTTTCCAATTCTCGCCAGCTTCCCTCTGCGAAGGCCGCCCCACCCCAGAAAAGTGGGTGAGTATGCCGTGTCGGGCGAAGCCCGACACGGCATACTCACAAAAAAGGGGCGGGGTGAGGCCTCGCAGAGAGAATTGGAAAGCCCTGGGGCTATTCGAGAATCACCCGTGTGAAGATGTCATACTTTTTATGCTTCACCCAGCAAGGCGTCTAAACATTAGGGAGTGCTGACATTAATTGGTCGCGCCATATTAATAAATGATACTCTGGATTGAGATAGTTCCCGAAATCACTACAAAGCTTGCATGTATCGATTACCCATACTCTTGGGGTAGGAAAGCCAGTAGCATATCTATGTACAGGCAAAACCAGGCACAGGTTCCAGAACGCCACATTCCTCAAATGGACTGGAAGCGGTATTTCTTCCCGAAGCCAGTCCCCAGGGGCACGATCATAACCTGTTTGGTAGGCGCTTTATTGCTCGCGATTGGCATCTCCTTACAAAACCTCATTTTTATTGCGCTGGGGTGTCTACTGCTGCTCATCAGCGCCAGTATCATCGGTGTGATTAGACGATCCAATCCTACTGATCAGCAATACGATCAATGGGTGCATGCGCAGGCACAGGCCATGCTCCCCACAGCGCTGGTGAAATTGAACATGCGTAGTTATCAGGTCACAGATCACATATTACGTACAGCATCAATGTCTACACCTATTTCCTGCCTGCCGAGCACTATCTAGCTGTCTATAGTTGTGATGTCAATGCATTTAGTCCATCGTCCCATATCGAGCAGACCGAAGAATATTTTTATAATGATATTGTCGGCGTAACGACACATCCTCTCCGGGATACAACTATCATCGGGAATAGGCAGTACCACTATCGTATAGAGTTGTTTTCCCTCCGGATTTCCAATGGCGATACCATTGATCTGGGAGCTTCCCTCAAAGCGACGCCACTTGATGATGGGGATGATATCCCTACCTTTTCGCTTCCACATACAGGCTTCGATAGAAGATAGAACACTGACCGCGTTACGCAGGTTGTTGCGATCCAAGAAGATGTAACTAAAGAAAATTGATTGTGACCACCAACATGCCTGCGCCCCCCATCCGTACAGGCGTCCCGGGTTTCAACTCGATTCTTAGTTCCGCGCTAATTCCGCGCTCATCATTCTCAGCTCCGCAGCATAGGGGCTGTGATGCCGCTATACTACCTACTGAGGTCGGTCGATGTATTGAGCAGCAAAATGCTAGCTAGATTACAATCGATGACGATTGGGTGCCAGACCTCACTGGGGTTAGTCCGCTGAGCGGTGAACTTGTGGCTCGGCACCAGCAACTGTTCTACAGCTTTCAGCGGCTAGTCGCAGCCCCTCCCCGGGCAGAAAGTCTCAATGCAACTGTTTTGCTATGCCCTACCTCTCACACATTTTGAGCAACAATCCCAAACACTTGACAGGATAAATAGCATTGTGTTAAGTCTTAGATAACAGCTTGTTATGGCCTCGCTAAGAGCTTCACCTGGTCGCCCCTGGAGGCAGGCATGGACGCAGTGCAATTTGGTCGATGGTTTAGTAAACGTCGACAGGCATGTGGTTGGCAAAGCCAGCGTACACTGGTAGATGCTGTACGCCGTGATCCTTTCCTGAAAGCGAGTGGTATTTCTGAAGACTTCCTGGCCCGTCTTGAAGCGGGCCACCTGGCGCATCCCTTTCGCAGTAGTGTGCGCAGGAGAGTGCTGGCCCTGGCCTGGCTTCTCTGTAAAACACCGCGCGACCTGCAAACCTACCTGCGCGCTGCCGAACTCAATGACCTGGGAGTGGATGAGGCTGACCAGGTGCAGCGCCTGGGTGAACACCTGGCAGTGCAGCAATCTCCCTCCCCTCTGCTGCTCCCTCTTCGCCCCACTCGACTTATCGGCCGCTCCACCGAACTACATGAACTGTTGAATGCCCTCTGCAAAAAGGATGTCAATGTCTTTGCTGTGACGGGCATGCCGGGCAGCGGCAAGAGCGCCCTCGCTTATGAAACTCTACATATGCTCGCCTGCGACGAACACGAGCGCGTGCGTCTCTTTCCCCATGGCATAGCTACCTTCACGGGTAGAGGCCGCCGGGGTATCAATGGACTCATTTCATTGCTCAGTGGTATCACCACCGTCTTTCATTCTCTCGCAGCTTCCGACTCCAATCCCAGGTCCCTCGCCCTCGTTCCCACGCTCCCACAATTTACCGATGTTGACCTGGCATGTGCCATCGATCGTGTTCGCGCTGCGTTGGCCGGCAAGCGCGTCCTGATCCTCCTGGATGACCTGGAGGCGGATTTTCCCCTGAGGCAGGCGCTGGAGACCTTACTGGTGCGCAGTCAGATAGATATGGCGGGTCACGAACTTCGTAAAAACGGCGACTCTTCTCAGGAACGCCATGTAGTGCTTATCACGAGTTCCTATATCCCTGCCCCTGCCCTGGTCACTTCTCGCCTCCATCTCTCACCACTCAGGCCAGAAGCCGCGCTTGACCTGCTTGCCAACCTGGTCGGTCGCGGTATGGTGGAAATGGAGCGCCAGCACGCCGAGCGTATCTGCGCGGCAGTGGGCTACCTGCCCCTGGCGATCGAGGCGGTTGCTACTGCAGTTCTTACAAAGGCTATTCCCTTCTCACTGCTTGCCGCGCGTGCCGCTGAACGCCCGCTCGATAGATTGCTCGATGAGGAATACGAGATTCGTTCCAGGCTGGCGCGCACATTGGCCGCCCTGGGACCGGGGATGCAGGAGCAATTCGCTTTGCTCTCAACGTTGGGCACGCAATCCTTTGGCCTTGCGCCCGCTGCGGCTATACATGTACAAACTACTGCTCCACTGGCCATTGAGGAACATGGCCTATCCGCTGTCGAAGTGGCAAGCTTGCCAGAGCACGCCGTGGCTCTGCTGGATGACAAAGCCCAGAAAGATGTGACATTTGACAGCGTTGACCTCTCACTTACCCAGCTTGCCCATACAGCCGCAAACCTGGGACAATTCGTCCGTTCCTCCCTGCTAGAACTTGCCCCTGGTGAGGCATTGCTGGAATCTCCCTTCCCCCGCTACCGGCTGCATCCCCTGCTCTACGCCTATGCAGGAGAGCGCCTGGAAGACCTTAACCCGGCAATCGTTGATGCTGTCCAGGGTAGTGTTCAGGAGTATGCGCTTGCTTACATTGAACGCTATCAGGCAGATGTACCACGCCTGGAGTGCGAACGTGGTTTCTTACTTGCCTCCTTGAAGCAAGCGTGGCAGCAAGAACAATACGGGCAAGTAATACGCTTTGTAGCTGGCCTCTCGCCTATCATTGGCCGCTTGAACACCTACGAAGAAGGAGAACATCTCCTGCTGTGTGGAGTGCATGCCAGTCGCTATCTCGGGGATCGCTTTCACCAGGCGCGCTTCCTCAACCACCTGGGTGTCCTGCTCTGCTATCATGGTGAACTCACGCGCGCACAGCAGGTCCTCAAAGAAAGCCTGGCCATTGCTGAAGAGCTTGGCAGCCCCGTAACGCTCTGGCATCCCCTCTGCAATTTAGCGCATATAGCCCATATTAGCGGCGAATATGATATCGCGCGGCGCTTCGCTGAAGCTTACCTGCAACACATGCAGCAGGCAGGCGACCCGGCCCGCATAGCTATCGCTCTCTATAAAAGCGGATTTTATGCGCGGCTTCAGGGCGATGGGGACAGGGCATATAAGGACCTCGCTTCCAGCATGCAACATTTCTCCCTGCGCGATCCTGCTCAGGTCCTCCCTCATGAGCGCATTGCCGAACTAGAAGCATTGACCGAGTTTGCGCGTGTCCAGGGTGACTATGCTCGCTCACAGGAATACATGGAGGAGACCATAGCGCTTGTTGAAGAGATGTGCGACCGCTATAGCGTTGCCGATCTGCTCTTCGACCAGGCATGCTTCGCGCAGCAGCAGGGGCTGCTCGAAGAAGCGCGCCATCTAGCATTGCGTGTCATCGATGTTGCGAAGCAGATCGGGGCCGATCACTTCTACAAGCGCAGTATGAGCTTGCTGCGAAACGTGTCCACTTAGCATAATGAGATTTAACAATCACCAGCAGTAAAGTATTGTCACCCTGAGCCCTTCGCTTCGCTCAAGGGGAAACTCCGCGAAGGGTCTCTCGCGAAGGGCTCAGCATGGCATTCCTGGTGCTGGGGGAAAGTTCATTATGGCCCTTTGGGCGCCTCTACACGTTCATAAGTACCCGCCAGAGCTTGCCGCTTTGAGCGCTGGCCGCGACCTTGCGCTCGTCGGTCATCTCGAATTGTCCAAAATCGAGCAAGTACATCGCCCCGTCCAGGGGATTAAAACGTACATCTATCGGTCGCGCCAATGGGCCCGATACCATAGGATGCAGGCTCCAGTCGGATGGATCGACACGTACCACCGCACGGCCTACTCGAGGGCCACCGGAAGGCGCCGTCATCGGCGCCTCGTCACCAAAGAGCGCCACACAGATGTGACCTCCCCAGTTCGCCGCCGGGGCAGGTACCACGTCAAATTTGACGGCGGCCGCGTGCGGCGGAAAGCGTAACAATGGACGTTCCGGCGGCGGCAGCTCGTCGTGATTGGCCAGTACGAACGATGGCGCCGGTCCGCGCTCTGGAAGATACTGATCAGCAGTGATCGGATCGTCCCCGATAAAATCAGGCCAACCGTACCATGCTCCCTGGCGCACCTCGAATAGCATATCCGGCACATGCCCCAAGGGCCGGCTGCCCCGGTCGTCCGCTCCCTGGTCCACGGCCAGCAAGCGGCCATCGGGCATGAATCCCAGCGCAAAGGCATTACGCAGTCCCCAGGCTACCAGTTCCAGTTGCGTTCCATCGGGGTTGCAGCGCATGATCGCTGCCGTGCAGGGTACCTGTCCAGGTATACGCTGTCCAGCTTCAGTGACTTTGCCAAAGGACGCAAAAGCGCCGGTACGAATCCGCGCCCCCTTTTCCTGGCTGAGCGGGTTGTCCGTCTCGACACTCACACCAGTGAGCACGATGTCATAGCCAGGAATATCATGTTCATGAGGCAGCCGCCGCAGCCAGCCTAATTCATAGGCATCCAGGCCGACGATAGCGCTATTGGTCATCGATCCCTGGCTGAAATACATCTTACCATCGGGTCCATCCGGCCCGAAAACAACCATATTCGTATGGTAATTGCCTGGTCCCGGCAAGTTGTCCAGAATAACCGTTTGCTTCCCATCGAGTTCGAGGCGACTGATGCGCCCGGGATGGCCTCCTTCAGAAATATACAGGCCGCCATTATGAAATGTGAGGCCGTTGACTGGCTGCCGTAGTTTTTCGGCCAGCAGTGTGCGGCTCCCATCGGACTCGATGCGCCAGATGCGCCCGCCAGGGGCTGCTCCTCCGAATGGAAGTCCAGCCTCGGCTACATAAGGCACTCCTGCCTCGTCGAACGTCAGGCTGGTCGGAAATGCTAAGCCCTCCGCCACGAGTTCAAGACGGCTGTTAGGATCATTGGAAATCATAAAACTCCTTTATGGACACTCATCACCTTACGAGATTTCACAACATAAGCAGGAGAGCGATGAATCCTTCCGTGGCCGAGCGAAGCGAAGGCAAGTGCGTAGCTGCGAGATTTATCGCGCCCTGGGGTGGGGGATAGGCATATCCCGTTTATTTTGGTAAAGTTCGTCTAGCATGGTCAACTGCAGGCAACCCTTCCCATGAGAAAAAGACGTTCCATGCGCGGGCCGGTAACTTACCGGTACATTTC